>Ga0224722_1001897_pt1 | contig 11355 bp, 9 predicted proteins | sample Balambano_FR1_Me_FD_161646 | JGI IMG/M metagenome (GOLD analysis project Ga0224722, IMG submission 161646) | Freshwater sediment microbial communities from Lake Towuti, South Sulawesi, Indonesia - Balambano_FR1_MetaG | ecosystem: Environmental > Aquatic > Freshwater > Lake > Sediment | place...
GTTTACTGTAAACTGTTAGATATATGTTTGTGGATAGCGCCCCCGTTATTGTAAAAGCTGGAGACGGCGGCAACGGTATTGTAAGCTTTAGGCGCGAGCGCGCCATTGCTAAAGGTGGCCCTGACGGTGGCGACGGTGGCGACGGTGGCGATGTTGTATTGGTTGCTAGTTTTAATCAAAATACTCTAGCTAATTTTCGGTTCAACAAACTATTGTCTGCAGAAAGCGGTAGCAATGGAGCAAACCAGAAACAGCACGGAAAAAGCGGCGCTAATCTTGAAGTACCTGTTCCGGTTGGCACACAAGTAATTGTCAATAACAAAATAGTTGCTGACTTGACTAAAGATCAGCAAAGAGTGGTTTTGGCTACTGGAGGCAAAGGTGGTTTTGGTAACGCTCATTTTACAAGCAGTGTACGTCAAGCGCCAAGAATAGCTGAAAAAGGTGAAAGCGGCGAAGAGTTCGAAGCTACTTTAGAGCTGAAGATTATTGCAGATGTCGGGTTAGTTGGTCTACCTAATGCTGGAAAAAGTACATTTCTTGCATGCACGACAAGTGCTAAACCAAAAATTGCCAATTATCCTTTCACTACGCTTAATCCGCATCTAGGAGTAGCTAAAATTGATAAATCAAATGAACTATTGATTGCCGATATTCCGGGTTTGATTGATGGGGCTTCAGACGGTAAGGGCTTAGGCGATGAATTCTTAAGACACGTAGAAAGAACTAGTGTCTTACTTCATTTAATAGATGCCTACTCTGATGATATAAAGCGTGATTATCAAACAATTCAAAAAGAACTTAAAAATTATAAAATTGATTTGAGCAAAAAACCGCAGATTATAGCCGTAACCAAGATAGAGGGTTTAGATCAAGAAATTGTTAATGATCAAATAAAAAACTTGCAAAAAGTTGTTAGCAAAAAACCGATTTTTGCTTTGTCAGCGCTGTCTGGCGAAGGACTGCAAAAACTACTTTATACACTTAACGAAGCAGTAGAAAAAGAACGCAGAGCCAGTATGCTAAAACAGTCCAAAAATAAGACGGTTATTAAGGCCAAACTGGATCCAGATAAGTTCACAGTGGAGCAAGAAAAGTTCGGAGTTGTAGTCAGAGGATTAAAAATAGAAAAATTTGCAAATCGAACAGATTTTGCCAGCGAAGACGCAGTCCGAAGACTAGTCGATATAATGCGCAAAATGGGCATACTTAAACAGTTCGAAAAGCAAAATATTGCGACAACTACAAAAGTTTTCTTTGGCGATAACAGAGAAGATTATCTGGAGTATTAATTTTTGGTGCTAAACTGTTAATTAATGACTTTTTATTTTTATGATCTTGAAACTTCTTCTGGTTCGGCTAGAAGTGGTAGAATAATGCAGTTTGCAGGCCAGAGAACCGATGAAAACCTAAAGCCAATTGGAGAGCCAGATGATATTTTGGTTAAATTATCTGATGATGTATTGCCTGAGCCTGATGCGATTTTAGTTCATAGAATTACTCCTCAGAAAACCCTAGAATTAGGATTAACAGAAGCAGAATTTACAAAATACTTTGAATCAAAAATAGCGACTCCTAATACTGTTTTTGTTGGATTCAACAATATTAGATTTGATGACGAGTTTATGCGCCGAGTTTGTTATCGTAATTTTTATGATCCTTATCAATGGCACTGGAGAGACGGTCGTAGTCGCTGGGATTTATTGGACCCGATTAGGATGATGCGAGCTTTGCGGCCTGATGGGTTAAAATGGCCGGTTATTGACGGCAAGCCGTCGGTTAAATTAGAGCTTATGGCGAAAGAAAACGGATTATTGCACGAAAATGCTCATAATGCCCTGAGTGACGTTATAGCTCTAATTGAACTTGCTCAGAAATTCAAATCTGCGCAGCCGAAACTGTTTGATTATTTGTTTGAAGCTAGAAACAAATCTAAAGTTGCAGAAATATGCTTATCCGGCAAACCTTTTGTGTACACATCTGGTAAATATTCGGGTGACTATCAAAAAACCACCGTTGTTCAATCGCTATTCAAACACCCTAGGCGTGAATCAGCGATAGTTTACAATTTGCGTGAAGATCCAAGCAGATGGCTAGATAAATCGGTAGAAGAACTTGTTAAACACTGGACTGTAAAATATGGTGATGATTTAGAGCGGCTACCGGTCAAAATAATCCAATTCAACAAATGTCCTGCTGTTGCACCTTTAATAGTGCTTGATGAAGCTTCAAAAAAACGGATTAAACTAGACGAACGACAAATAAACGATAATCTTGCTGTCTTAGTGGGAAACTCTTCTTTCTCAGAGCGATTGATGTCAGCTTTGGACATCATAGAGGATCAGCAGCAAACGAGCTTTAAGCTAGATGATTTAGTCGACAACCAGATTTATGATGGTTTTTGGGGTGATAGAGAATTGCTAGAATTAAATAAAATTAGATCTACAGATCCCCGAGACTTAAGTCAGCAAATTGCAACAAACAAGCGCCTAAAAGAGATGATACCGCTATACAAAGCTAGAAATTTCCCGGAAATATTAACACAGCAGGAAAAACAAGACTGGGAGTCCAGAAGACGAAAGGTGTTTTTTGACGGAGAAAAAAGTGGTAATTATGCAAAATTCTGTAAAAGATTAGAAGAAATTCCTAAAACCCGCCAACTATCTGAAGATGACAAATACTTATTGGAAGAGCTTAAGCTTTATGTGGAATCGATTTTGCCGGAACTGGAATACTAATTCTAGAATTTTCTAATTTTTGACAGAGGCTCTTTTGATTGTAGGGAGCTAATTGTTTCTTTGGCGACATGAAAGAACAAATAGCCAACAAGCGACAAACAAATAGTTGCCAAAAAAATATCGTAGGTAAATTGAAAATCAGTTCCTGGAACATATCCAGAAATTATAAACTGCCACATTGGAAGCTTGCCTCACTTTATTACCCTAATGGTAACATAAAGTTGACTAAAAAGCAACTATTATTTTCGGTGTGAGCCTGGCCGGACTTTTTTATCTAGCCAAATAATTCTGCCCCTGTTGAGCACAAATATTGTCGTTGAGCTGGCCATTATAGCGACACTTAAGCCTCTTATAAACCAACCTTCTCCGACAAAACTTAGCCATAGTCCAAACGACAATAAGCTCACCGAAAATATATCCCAAGCCCACTTTACCCAAGTTACATTTGGAAAGAATATAGTCCTTAGCGAATCACTGTGAGTTTTTGCATAACCCAGCCAGCGATCAGCCCAATCGTGATTTAATGCTAGTAGACCTAACCCCGCAAGTAGTAGCGGGATACCGCCTGGTCCTGGAATTGGCCCTAAAAAAGGCACCAACATTAAACACAAAACGCCTGCCGTGTCAGTTAGTATCACTTTCAATTTGCTATTTTTTTTATTTGCCATTGATAACATTATACGCTAAACAGCTCTGAGATATTGAAATATTAACTTTAGAGTTTGCCTAGTTTAAATAATTTGTTAATCTAAATACAGAACTATAAAAACAGAGAGGGTAGTAAAAATGTCAAGAGGCAGAAACTACAATGGTGATAGTACTTGGAATAGAGCCAGAGATAGTCTGGAGTCGGATAGAGCAACTTCTAGGCGCAGGGTATTAAGGAGAGCGAAGCAGCTGGGTCATGATATAGGTCCAGCTTTTTTTGTGCCGAGTTTTGGTGTTAGAAGGCCGATTATACAAACTCCTGAATTAAAGGATTTTGTTGATAAACTGCATAAAAATCTACCTAGAAATTATCGTGTTAAACCAGCTGGCGAAATGGCCTTAACTATCTTAGAGCAAAGATTATTAATTTCGAAATTCCATATGATAGACATACAGCCCGATCCGGACGAAATACTTGAAGTCGCACAAGCAACAAAAGAGCAGTTAGCGGGCTCTTTAACAGACAGGAAAAGGGCTATTCCTAGGAGACTGCCATTTGCACTAGGAAAAGTCGCTGCGTTTGGTCAAAAAAACAATCCTAAAAAAATAGGCATTGAGCCACTAGGCTGGAGGGGTTTTAATGCGAATTATGCAGATATTGGCGCAGATGGAACAAGAGGAACTAATCATGAAAGACTCGCCGTACCGATATTCATTAGAGAAGCTAATCTATGCCTAGGCGCAATCTCCAATGGTTTTAGTAGATATGATCAATATTCTGGATTTAATTCAATTAATCCATATAATCGAACCCCGCACTTAACTGTCGCAGAGAAACAGAGGGGCGGTAGTATTTCAGAAAGCGAGCTAGCCGCACTTAGTGCAATTGTTAACGAGAGTATGCCTGATAGTGGTGAGTTTGAGCTGTTTGATCCAGTTATATATACAAAGTTAGGTGTAGGTAGTGTTAGCTTAGATAAGTTACTGGTCAGACCAGCGCGCACCGCTAACTTGTTTGCAGTTCCGGCGTTGAGAGATCTGGCGTCTTAAAGTATAATAGAACGTCATGTCAGACGTAATAAAAGTGCAGGGTGCTAGAGAACATAACTTAAAAAATATAGATATAAATATTCCTCGTAACAGCTTGGTTGTTATTACTGGTCTGAGCGGTTCCGGTAAGTCTTCTCTGGCTTTTGATACTATTTATGCAGAAGGCCAAAGGCGTTATGTAGAATCTTTGAGTGCCTACGCACGACAATTTTTGGGATTAATGGAGAAGCCTGATGTTGATTACATTGAAGGTCTAAGCCCAGCAATTTCGATAGATCAGAAATCTACCTCAAGAAACCCTAGAAGTACCGTCGCAACCGTTACCGAAATCTATGATTATCTGCGTTTACTATATGCGCGAATAGGAATAGCGCACGGCCCAGATGGTCGGCCTATCCAAACTATGACTGCTCAAGACATTGCTGAAGGAGTCGAAAATCTTGGCACCAATCATAAACTAATGATCTTGGCGCCAATCGTTATCGACAAAAAAGGCGAGCACGCCCACATACCAGAACTTTATTCGAGGCAAGGTTATGCCAGAGTTAGGGTTGATGGTGTCGTATATAGTCTAGAGGAGTTTCCAGCTCTTGATAAAAAATACAAACATAATATAGAAGTGGTGGTTGATAGAGTCGTTAACAGCGAAGATCAAAAAAGCAGAATATTTCAAGCTGTAGAAAACGCGTTGGGAATTTCTGAAGGACAACTAATCGTTCTAGATGCAGATGATCAGAATAAAATCTATAGATTCTCTCAACGTTATTACAATCCAGAGTATCCTGATTTCAGAGCGCCTGACATGGAGCCAAGAACTTTCAGTTTTAATAATCCGCACGGAGCTTGTCCGATCTGTACTGGTCTAGGTAATAGATTAGAAGTTGATCCGGAGTTAGTCTTGCCAAACGGCAAGCTGACTATAGCAGAAGGTGCTATACGCCCCTATAACCGCATGGCGCCTGATGCCTGGAACATGAAAAAAATGATAGCCGTAGCAGACAAATATGGATTTTCTACTCAAATACCGACCGCCGAACTGACTGCAGATCAACTAGAAAAAATACTATACGGCACTGGCAATGAAAAATACTCAATATCATTAGGAAGTGGACGATATTTTGATACGACATACGAAGGCGTAATTCCAAATCTAGAGCGTCGGCACAAAGAAACAGACAGTGATTTTATGCGCCGAGAAATAGAGCGTTTCATGGTTGAGAGGCCGTGTCACGCATGCAAAGGTAAAAGATTAAAGCCGGAAGTTCTAGCTGTAACAGTTAAAAGTCAATCAATTATGGATATTTGTGAACGCCCAGTTGCTGAAGCTGTGATATTTTTCAAAAACCTAAAGTTGAACGAAAAAGAACAAACAATTGCTAAACAAATAATCAAAGAAATAAATGATCGATTAAGGTTTTTAAACGAAGTCGGACTAGGTTATTTGACTTTAGCTCGCAGCGCCTCAACCTTGTCTGGCGGTGAAGCCCAAAGGATTAGACTAGCAACTCAAATAGGTTCAGGTTTGCAGGGAGTATTGTATGTTTTAGACGAACCCTCGATTGGTCTACATCAGCGAGACAACGAAAAGCTAATTGTGACCCTGAAACGGCTTAAAGAATTAGGAAACACTGTAATTGTTGTAGAGCATGACGAAGAAACAATAAAAACAGCTGATTATTTGGTAGATATTGGACCCGGAGCAGGTATACACGGCGGAGAAGTTGTCGCAGAAGGTAAGCCGGCAGATGTAGCTAGTAGCAAAACAAGTATAACTGGTAAATATTTACGCGGAGAATTGAAAATAGCGGTTCCGACATCTAGGCGTAAGGGTTCAGGTAAATCTTTGATAGTACGTGGTGCAAGAGAAAACAATCTGAAAAACATTGATGTTGAAATCCCACTCGGTAAACTAGTGGTTGTTAGTGGTGTGAGCGGTTCTGGCAAGAGTACTCTTATCAATGACATTGTGGCTAAAGAGCTGCATGTTCGACTAAATCGAGCTCACGAAGCAGTTGGTAGACATGACGATATTGAAGGTATTGAGCATCTAGACAAGGTTATAATCATCGATCAATCGCCAATCGGAAGAACCCCGCGCAGCAACCCAGCAACCTACGTCGGGCTGTTTACTCCAATCCGTGAGCTGTTTGCAAGCACTCCTGAAGCAAAGATCAGAGGATACAAAGCTGGAAGATTTAGTTTCAATGTGCGTGGTGGCCGTTGCGAGAATTGTCAAGGTGACGGGATGATAAAAATTGAAATGCACTTTTTGCCAGATGTCTACGTGCCGTGCGAGGTTTGTAAGGGTAAGCGCTACAACCGCGAAGCATTAGAAATCAGCTATAAGGGCAAAACAATAGCTGATATTTTGGAAATGAACGTCGAAGAGGGCTATGACTTTTTCAAAAATATTCCATCTATCGCACGCAAACTTGAGACGTTAGTTCAAGTTGGTTTGGGCTATATGAATTTGGGTCAATCAGCCACAACGCTATCTGGTGGAGAAGCCCAAAGAGTTAAACTAGCTACCGAACTATCTAAACGATCGACTGGCAGAACCTTGTATATATTAGACGAGCCAACTACCGGCCTACACATGGACGATGTGAACAGATTGCTAGAAGTCTTACAGGCTTTGGTTGATACCGGAAATAGCATGATTATCATCGAACACAATCTAGATGTTATAAAATCCGCTGATTACATTATCGACATGGGTCCAGAAGGTGGTGCCGGAGGAGGCACAGTTATAGGAGTAGGCACTCCAGAAAAGCTAGCGGGCAACAAAGATTCGTATACTGGGCAATTTTTGAAAGGTTTAGTTAATGGCTAAGATGAACAAGCCTGATTTCCTACCCTTTGAAAATGTTGATATTACAGAATCACATGCTTTAGAAGCGGTTTGTTATTTGACGCAACTTGAAATAGATTTGGGTCGGCCACTACTTGCAAGTGAAGTAACTATTGAGCTAACTGGTGAGTATAATGGTGCAACCAGAGAAACGAAGACCCAAAAAGCTATTCATCGCCGAGTTAGCCGGTTAGCAGGACAGGCATTAGGTCCGATACGATATGATAGTAGTCAAAAACTAATTGAAAAAATACAAGAACTTGAAGTGTCAATAATGGTTTAATCTGTTATAATATAGCTAAATTAGAAAGCGAGAGAAAATGTCAGAAAGTATTGTGCTAGAAGCACACAAACGAGAAATAACAGGTAAAAAAGTTAAGTCTTTGCGTGCCAACGGTTTTGTTCCGGCAACTGTCTACGAAAATGGAAAAGAATCTATAAACGTCCAGGTAGCCTATAATTTGCTATCCAAAGCCTACTCACATGCTGGGATGGGTCAGCCGGTTGAGTTGTCCGTTGATAACAAAAAGTACCTAACTATGATAAAAGACGTCCACATTGATCCTGCAAAAAATACGATTATGCACGTAGCGTTTCACGCTGTAAACGCAAATGATCCGGTAGAGGCTGAAGTGCCAGTTCATATTGAAGGAGATGTGCCAGCCGAACAGCAAGGTAACTTTATTGTCCGTCCAAATAGCCACGTAGAAGTAAAGGCATTGCCTGCTAATCTGCCAGAATTTATGTCAGTTGACGCATCTAAATTGGTTAGCCCAGGCGATCACGTAACAGTAGCTGACATAAACCCAATAAAAGATGTCGAGATTATTTCTGAACCAGAACTAGTACTTGCTACCGTAGAAGAGCCAAGAGCTGTAGTTGAAGCAGAGGCAGAAGAAGAAAATGTTGATGCATCAGATGTGCCTAGCGATAACGGCGGGGAAAAAGCTAGCGAATCGGAAAAATCAGAATAGATAATAACTAGCTCTAGCGCCTAAACTTGACAAAGTTACCATAAGTGTGATATAATATAAGATTATGTCACAATTTACTGGCGGCTTTGATCAGCCTCATCATTATGATATGTGTGATTTAGAAATTGTAAATCTCCATGAAAGACCAGATTTAGCTTACGGAATACATGAAGTAATCTCAAGAAATCTGGATTCTCTTAGAGTGCCTGGAGTGTTTACGGCAGATTACTATCATCAGCAGGAAGACTTTCTTGTAGATGTTGCTTTAAGTCTTGACGGGTCAACTAATGTAACCTCAGGAAATCATGTTGATCTTAATGCTTTGTTAATGGGTGATAGGGTAGTTGGCTGTATCGAAGTCGCTACGATGACTGGTGAATCTTGCCATATGTACACTGATATTCCATTGGAAGAAGTTGAAGATATTGATGATGAGCTGTTCGAGGGAATTAGAATCCTACATGGATATATCGATGCTGAAGGGGGTTATTCCAACAGAGGGATAATGACGAAGGCTGCAGGGCTGATTATAGAAAGATTATTTTCCGTGCCAGACATTGACACGCTATTAGCTATTGCCCACAGCTCAAACAAGACGGCAATTCATTTAATAGAAAAGATCGGATTTAGCGAAGTTGAAAGTCCGAAATACCTAAAGAATAAAGGTATAAAAAAATTCCAGTTAGAAAATTTGCAAAACTAACTAAACTAATCTTGCAGAAAACCACCAGATTGGTGGCTCCAAAGTCGGGCGTATAGCCCGTTTTTCTTTTTGATTAACTCTGTGTGGGCGCCAGTCTCTATAATTTTGCCGCCATCGAGAACAACTATTCTGTCCATTTTTTGAATTGTGCTCAGGCGATGTGCAATCACAATTGCCGTTTTTCCTTGCATTAGCTTCCATAGCGAATCTTGGATTAGTTTTTCGCTTTCGCTGTCTAATGCGCTGGTTGCTTCGTCTAGAACAATTATTGGCGCATCTTTCAGGAAAGCTCTTGCAATTGCGATTCTTTGTTTCTGTCCGCCTGACAGCTTGACGCCACGCTCGCCAACTAGCGTTTCATAGCCATCCGGAAGATTAGATATGAACTCATGAGCGTGGGCTTTTTTGGCAGTTTTAATTAATTCGTCATCAGAAACACCTGTCGACCCGTACAAAATGTTGTCTCTAATCGATCGGTGGAAAAGTAGCGGCTCCTGCGGAACGTAAGTTATGGCGTTTCGTAAATCGCTCTGTTTCATTTCTGCTATATCGTGGCCGTCAATTTTTATTGAGCCTTTTTGTATATCCATGAATCTAAGTAGTAGTTTAGTAATACTTGTTTTTCCGCCTCCGCTTGGTCCGACTAATCCAATCTTTTCTGATGGATTAATCTTTAGCGAGAAATCTCTAAACAAGCTGTCTTTCTCGGATTGCTCTGGGTACCAAAAAGTAATTTGATCCATGTCGACTCTACCTTTAGTTGCTTTGAAACTGACTAAGACTTTGCCGTCTTCTATTTCTGGTTTGATTTGCAATATATCTGACATGTCTGATGCGTCACCAAATACTCTAGTAAATGCCCTGAAACTATTGTTGAGATCCCATAATCTGCGCATTATGGCAATCGTGTAGTTAAGTGCAAGGTAGATAACGCCAACTTCAATTTTGCCGGATATAGCAAGCGCTATCGATACGATTATTGTAAGTATGTTGATGCTTCTCTGCAAAAACCCACTTGCTAGCTCTTGGCGCATAGCGATATGCATAGTCTCATTTGAGCGTTTGTGGACTAGATCGACGCGCTGTTGCATTAGTTTTCTTTCGTGGCTTTCATTAGCAAACGATTTAACAGCCATAATATTTGAAATAGTATCAGCAAGTTGACCAGTACGCTTAGATTCAGCGCTAGCCCACCTTCTGTTATATGGCAATTGTCTTCTTCTGTAGAACCATATAACTGGAACATAGATTATGGTGATTAACCATATTCCTACAACTACTTGAGGAGTTTTAGGCGTAAGTATTATGGAAGTAAAAATCATACCGACAATTAATTTGAAAACGTTCCAAGTCAATGGATCCGTTAAACGTTCAAAGCTACCAACGAATTTATTTGTTTGATTAACTAGCGACCCAGCGAAACGATCAGAGAAAAACCTATAACTCATTTTAGTGAGGTGGTTGAATACCGTCATACTAATGTCGCGCATAATCGCATCTTGAGTTCTCCAGAAAACTGGCACAACAATCCGATTCCAAATCAGGTGAGCCAGCACTTCTAGCAGGATAATGATCAGAACAGTTTTCCAAATCAAGTTAAAAGCTAGGGCTTCGGTGTTGCCTTGTGCGATATTGGTGATAATGATACTTATGAATATTGGACCCAAAACGTCTTCTGCAAATTGAGCAACAACCATTGAAGGATAGATTATCCATAACTGCTTCTTGTATTTTCGGGCGTGTTGCCAGTAAACATACAAAGTATTTAAATTAGTGCTCATATTACTTCATCCCTTTTAGGGTTTTAATTTTTGTATTGGATCGACCTATCTCTCAATTTTTAGTCGTTCGTGCAAGATTTATTATTTGTTATATAATCATAATCGTTGTTTACATTTTTTACAAACTAATATTTGCTTTAGAGTTGATCAAATTATATGGTTTGTTTTAAGTCTGAAGAGCCCACAATCTTGGATACTACCCCTGTTGTTTGCTATAATAATCTAAAACAATATGGAAAAAATAATTCTTTTTTATAAATTTGTACCGGTTAAAGATCCGGAAATGACTATGTTTTGGCAAAGAGAGCTATGCGAAAGGCTTGGCTTAAAGGGGCGAATAATTATTAGTCCTCATGGTATTAACGGCACGCTTGGTGGTGATGTAAAGTCACTTAGACAATACAAAAGCCAAATGAACGCTTCGGTGGTGTTCAGAGGCATTACTTATAAATGGAGCAATGGTGGCTCAAATGATTTTCCAAAACTGAAAATCAAAGTACGACCAGAAATTGTGGCTTTTGATGCTGTCGATGAAATAGTTGTTGGTCAAAACGGTATAGAAAACGGAGGCAAACACTTGAAACCGTCGGCACTACACAAACTGGTAGAA
>Ga0224722_1001898_pt1 | contig 11353 bp, 12 predicted proteins | sample Balambano_FR1_Me_FD_161646 | JGI IMG/M metagenome (GOLD analysis project Ga0224722, IMG submission 161646) | Freshwater sediment microbial communities from Lake Towuti, South Sulawesi, Indonesia - Balambano_FR1_MetaG | ecosystem: Environmental > Aquatic > Freshwater > Lake > Sediment | place...
TCTTCATACCGCGCCTCCCGCGATGCGTACAGCACCATCAACCCGTCTGGGCTAGACTGCTGATAGTTCAGAATGACCCCTAAAAGCTGGTCTTGGGTAACGGGCTGCTGTTCTACATAGACTTGCCCAATGGGGTCAATGCTGACGATCAACATTTCGCGCATTTGCGGCGTGCCAGTCGAAGCTGTCGGCAAATCAACCCCAATCGCAGACTGTCGAGTTAACCCCACCGCCGCCAAAATGAAGAACGTTAGAATGCAAAAAATTACGTCAATCAGCGGAATAATCTCAATCCGCACCTCTTCCGCTGGGGAATCCAAGTTAATTTTCATGGCGATCGCGGTTTAGTGTTGTGCTATTTGCAGGATATATACTCAAAGCCCACTGCCTTTTCCGAAATCGGGCGTAGCATCAGGGTTGATGGGTCTTGCTATGGGGCTGTTTCGCAGTGCCCAATTCTTTCGATAGATTAGCTCTAGCTCATTGCCAGACTGCCGAAATAGTTTTGCCTGACCAAATACGAGACCTTGAAAAACGCGATAGAAGGCAAGGCTGGCGATCGCAATAATCAGTCCTGCCGCAGTCGTGATTAGTGCTTCCGCGATCCCCAACGTCACCCCAGCCGTTGAAGCCGTGCCCAAATCTCCCAGGCGAATTGAGCCAAGTGAGCTAATCAAACCCAGCACCGTTCCGAGCAGCCCCAACAAAGGTGAAATCGCAATCACCGCCTCCAGAATCTTGTCGCCCCGCCGCATGGCTGCCAGTTCCTCATCCGCAGTCGATTCTAGCGCAAGCTGAAACACCTCTGGATCAGGGTTATTCAACTCTAGAGCTGAGTAGAGAAATCGTCCAATCGGTTTATCGCTAGCTTTCCTGGCGATTTCGGTCGCATCGCTCCATTCGCGCCGCGCTGCTTCCAGCACCCGTCCTGCGATTTCACGCTCACGACTCAAGATCTTTGACCAAAACCAAATCCGCTCAATAATGGTGCTGAGTGCCAAAATCGACAACAGCAGCAGCGGCCACATGGCGGGGCCACCCCTAGCAAATAGCTCTGGAATATTCACAGCCTCGTTCTACCTCCGTTTCTCGTACCCAGCCCAATTTTGCCAGAAAGCAGGGCATCTCAGTTTTGCAGGGCATCTCAATTTTAGAGACTTAATCTTTATACGCAACAAAAGTCTGACCTCCGAAAGGATTAGACCTTGATTCTAGAAACAAGAGGGAAGAGGAAGGGGCGATCGAACCTTCCCTATCCATCCAGCGGGCTTCTTACTCCGCGTCCACCTCGATTCAACACGTGAGTATAAATCATTGTCGTCTTCACATCCTTGTGACCCAATAACTCCTGCACCGTGCGAATGTCATACCCATTCTGCAACAAGTGTGTGGCAAAACTGTGCCTGAACGTATGGCACGTCACCCGCTTTTCCACGTTGGCTAGCCTAACCGCGTCTCGCACTGCCCGCTGCACTCCTGTTTCGTGCAGATGATGCCGCCGCGTCACCCCACTACGAGGGTCTTGAGACAAGCGATCGGCGGGAAACACATACTGCCAAATCCACTGGCGATCGGCGTATGGATACTTCCGCTCCAAAGCAAACGGGAGATAAACCGAACCATAGCCGCGATCGAGATCCTCATGGTGTAACCGTTGCGTCGCTTGGAGCCGTACCTGCAACGGCTCGACTACTCGATCAGGTAGCATCGTTACCCGACTCTCTTTACCTTTAGTATCGCGGATAACCAGTTGATGTTGAGCAAAATCAACGTCCTTCACCCGCAACTGTAACCCCTCACTCAACCGTAACCCGCTGCCATACAGCAATTGCACCAGCACCTTATACACGCCATGTAGATGCTGGATGACACGCTGAGCTTCATCTGGAGTCAGCACAGTGGGCAGATAGCGTGAGGGTTTTGCCCGCACCGCGTCAATTCCGACTAACTCTTGTTGCAGCACAACTCGATAGAGAAAGAGAATCGCATTCATCGCCTGATTCTGGGTCGCAGCCGCAACGCGGTCGGTCACTGCTAGATGGGTCAGGAACTGGGTGACTTCAGCGGCACCCATCTCAGCCGGATGCCGCTTGTTATGGAACAGAATGAAGCGCCGAATCCAATGAACGTAGGTTTTCTCGGTCTTGTAGGAATAGTGTTTGACCCGGATTGCATCTCGAACCTGGTCGAGCAGTTTCCGAGGACGAGGTTCAAGCATAAGTCCGTAGAGCATCCTTGTATAAACTATATCTCAACAATACAGGTGTTCTACTGACATAGCTTGAGCAGATCTGCGGAACCTTGCTGTAGATCTACCCCAATTCGGGTAGATCTACAGCAGGGAAGTCGTTGATTTACCCCATACTGATGGATCTACAGCAAGGAAGTCGTTGATCTACCCAGATTCAGGTAGATCAACAGCAAAACTCTGTATAATAAATTGTTAGCTGGCTCCGCACAGGTTTTTTTACACTCATTCTTGGAGGTTGATGATGAGTGCCAGAGCGCTCAGGAGATTTTAATTGTGACCGCTCTTTGGGGTTAGTGGTGGTGGTGCGAGGCGCTCAAGAGATAGGGGTAGGGGCGGTAGTGAGAGGCGATCGGTTTTGGGGCGAGAGGTTGAGTAGTTGGGGGACATCGGTGGCGCTATCCAGCTAACAACCCCAGTGCAGCGGATTGACCGAAGCCGCCTGGGGTGTTGCAAAAGCGATCGCAACCGCTGACCGGGAACGTTAGGTTCACTGCATAAATCATCATGGGAAAGCTCATACTTCAACTCCGAACACAAGATAATCTGCTAGATTTACTTGCTAAATCCGAATCTGCGGCTTGGGTTGTGGCGGAAGATAGAATTCAAAAAATCACTCATATTCAAATTGTCAACTTCAGCGGCACACAAATGATTGAAGGTGTATTTGACCGTAGTGCTAGCTATAGAAGAGAGGATGGCAGGCTGGTTGTAAAGTTTTTAGATGGACGTATCGTTAATTGTGATGTCCAATTTGTAGGGCAGAACCCTGTCCGCTATATTTAAGATGTAATAATTCCCAAGCCCTTGGTGCTTAAGATCACTGCATGGACATCACAACTACATTAAATCAAATCATTACCTTAAGTGTTCAGGATCGGATTCGTCTCGTACAAGCCATCTTAGACAGCATTGCGGCAGAACAAGATTATTCTGATCTCACAGAATCTCAAAAGCAGGAACTAGATCGTCGAATTGATGATTGCGAAGCGAACCCTGACAATGTGCTGACTTGGGGACAAGTTAAAGCCTCAATTAAAGCACGAAAATGAATTATGCGTTGGTGTTCCGCCCAGAGGTTCGTGATGAACTTGATGAAGCTTACAGTTGGTATGAAAGTCAGCAACTAGGGCTAGGTGATGATTTTTTAGCACAGATTAATGGGACATTGGACCGAATTTGTCAGATGCCAGAGTCTTATCCTGCTGTTTATCGTGATGTTCGGCGGACGGTGGTGCAACGCTTTCCCTACATCGTTTACTACCGCATTGTGTCAAGCCGAGTGATAATAACCGCAGTCTTTCATGGGCGTAGAAATCCGAAGGCGTGGCAGACGCGAACCTAACAATCCGGTTGGAGCGGACTGACGTAACTGGTCGGTGTTGTGGCAAAAATCACTGACAGCCGCTCAACCGGAACGTTAGGTGCTCAGTCTTCGGTATTGACCTGAGCAAAACCTTCATTTGTGACGCAATTAGGGGGTAAAGTGGAGACGCTCAATTCTCCAAAGCTCGAATGGCTGTAAATCGTGATAAACCAGATCGTTGGAAAGCAGACGTAGCAAAGTCTGTAGATATGTATAATTCGTGGTTCATGGATTTTGCACCACAGGCATTTCGTGATACTCGTATTAAAGTTACCGAGGTTGTAGCCTCGACCTTGAAAACGACCAACAATCTCAAAACGTTGCAGCCAGAGACTCTTCGACAGAATCCAGGTATACTGCCGACCCTCAGAATGTGTACCTGTCCACCAATTGCTAGAGATCGGCTCATTGGATTAGCGAACGTAGCTAAAGGCGTTGTAGATCGGATGGAAGTCGCAGGAAAATTACCTGTTCGACTGACAGGGGATCGCCTTGATGAAGAATTAAGAAAAATTACAGATATCGTTACAAGACTTGCCGATCGAGATATCTTTCCTTGGCTAGACACAAATCAAACGCCTCTGGAGAGCGAAATCTATCGTGCAGCTACGATCGTTGCAGATCGTCTATGTGGTTCGTCAGCAGATCCGATTGTTCGCAATGCTCAAGAGGCAAGGCAGTTACGGGAAATTGCAGCATGGCTTGATAGACGCGGGTATCGTTTATTGCCCACCACCCAACGAGTAAAGTTTTATGAAATGCTGCCAGGAACCTACAGTTTTCGGCTAAATGTCCCTGTCAATTTGGCGGAAGAGGGCGGGAAGACTGTCAATATCCCAGTTGATGCAGTTATTATGCGTAAAACTGCTCAACCTGGCGATCGCCCTTTATTGGTAGAGGCAAAGTCAGCAGGGGACTTTACAAATGTCAATAAACGCAGAAAAGAAGAAGCCCGAAAAGTTCAGCAACTGAAAGCCACGTATGGCAATACAATTGAATTTGTATTATTCCTATGTGGCTACTTTGACAGTGGCTACTTAGGTTATGAAGCTGCCGAAGGTATAGATTGGGTTTGGGAGCACCGCATCAATGACTTTGCAGAATTTGGATTGTAAGCAATCTTACAGCATTGACTTAACAGAAGCTGAAAGGCTCATTGAGCAAGTTCAACTTGATGCTTCTAAAAGTTCCGTAGAGCGTAACCAATTGGGGCAATTTGCTACACCCAACTCACTTGCGATTGAGATTCTTAAGTACTCCAAGACTTTACTCCCAGCTAGTGAAGAAATTCATTTTTTAGATCCAGCGATTGGTACTGGCTCTTTCTATTCAGCATTGCTGCAATCATTTCCATCTGAACAAATTAAAAGTGCTGTTGGCTATGAAATCGATCGGGATTATGCTGAAGTGGCACTTAAATTATGGGCTAAGACTTCTCTTAAGCTTCATATTGCAGACTTCACAGAAAGTGTTTCACCCAAAAATGAAGTTCTTAGATCTAATTTGTTGATTTGTAACCCGCCCTATGTGCGCCATCACCATTTATCAAGTGAGAAAAAAATTGCTCTTAAAAGACTAGGAATAAAAGCTACGGGCATCGAACTGAGTGGTCTAGCAGGTCTCTACTGTTATTTTCTACTAGCAGCACATGGATGGATGGCACGGAATGGTCTAGCTTGCTGGATAGTTCCTGCCGAATTTATGGACGTAAACTATGGAGAAAAACTCAAGAAATATCTACTAGAGCGAGTGACTCTGTTGCGCGTGCATCGATTCGCTCCCGATGACTTGCAGTTTAATGATGTTCTAGTTTCTACGTCAGTGATTTGGTTTAGAAACACAAAATCGGATCGTGACTATTTGGTAAATTTTACTTATGGAGGAACTATCAACCGCCCAACTTGTTCAAAAACTATCTCGTCAAAAACGCTGAAAGAGTTATCAAAATGGAACTACACTTCAATTTCAGCACCTCAAAACAGCAGTATTCAAGCTAGAACTAAATTATCTGATTTATTTGAGATTAAACGAGGAATTGCAACTGGAGCAAATGACTTTTTTATTCTCACGCCTGAGCAGATCGACGATCTTCACATTCCATCTGAGCTTTTAACTCCCATTCTTCCCAGTCCTCGATATTTGCTAGATGATGAAGTATTTTCAGATGAGCAAGGTAATCCAAGACTTGAACGCAAGCTTTTTTTGCTGACTTGTAAACAACCAATGGACTGGCTACAAATTAAATATCCTTCGGTTTGGAGCTATTTCCAACAAGGCGAAAATATTGGGATATCAGATCGTTATTTATGTAAACATCGATCGCTGTGGTACTTGCAAGAAAATAGAGATCCTGCAATGCTTTTGTGTCCATACATGGGACGACATAAATCTAAGAACAGTAAGCCCTTTCGATTTATCCTTAATCATTCCAAAGCGATCGCACCTAATGTTTATCTTATGATGTACCCAAAAGCAGAATTAGAAACCCTATTATCAATTGACTCTGAACTAATAAAGTCCGTTTGGAAAGCTTTAAATTCAATTCCCATACAAAACTTGATTCACGAGGGACGGGTTTACGGGGATGGGTTGCATAAATTGGAACCAAGAGAGTTAGCGAACGCACCAGCAGATCTTCTACTAAAAGCTTTAGAAAAACTGTAGTCGCCGCACCTAACAACCCGGTTGGAGCGGACTGGCAAAGTTGGTCGGTGTTACAGCAGAGGTTATCGGCAGCCGCTCAACCGGAACGTTAGGCTGCTTGTCTCTCCGTAGGGGCAGTGCTTTAGGCGATCTGTTGTGTACAAAGATAAACAGGAGCTATTATTAGGATGACTATATTGCTCTAATACAAAAATTTCAAAGTGGCAGGCAAACTTCTCCTGAAATTGCTGAATAAGTCTTTCGGGGTGCAAAGAAATGCAAAACAGATCAGAAGGGGCGAAAGAAGCGAGAAAATCAGCATCGCATGTGGTAGATCAGGCATTGCAGTACTACGAACAGGGAAAAGAGCTTGCAGGGACTCAACATAAAAGGGGACTGGAAAAAGCAATAGCAGCATTTGAGGATCTATTCGCTATTGTTAAAATTCATCACGACCCAACCAATCCTCTTTTCTTCCGTAGGTTGAATATACTTCCAGATGCACATGAACATTGTGGTTTAGCGTATCTAAAGCTCTCGCATGAGAAATCTGTAGATCATCCAGAATTGCATCTTAAAAAATCGGTAGAGAACCTTTTAAGCGCATCTTATTATCGTTCAAAAATTTCTCGTAAATACGAACAGTCCACTTCAAAATGGGAAGAAATAAAATTCTCCTGTGATAACTACATAGAAAAATATAAGCAGGGAGAGGCTCAACAGGAATCAAAAGCTTTCTTTTCAAGATTGATAAGTGACTGCTTCAATCAACTAATTTATTCAAATGCGTCTGGGGAAAAAATTAAAGACGCAATTATGGATCTTGAAGTCATAGATCTTGAATGTGACCTTGATAATTTCAGTCAAGAAATCCTAACCTTCTACGCAAGACTGTACGAGTACCGAGGTTATTCTTACAAGCAAATAGCAATTTTTTGTGCAGATGAATGTGATCTGGAGAGAGCATATAATGTATCTTGCACAGCTAAATATGATCTAGAGAGATCTTGTAGCATATATGAGCTTGTAGAGCAGACCACCCTAAAAATGGATGGCGTTATATCAGTTGTTAGAAAGACTATACAAAAATTAGAACGAAATTTGGAAGAGCTAGAACAAAGATTGGAGGACGAAAAACATAAAAATGCATCAAAAGAGGTAGTGCAGCGCTTTCGATCGGGATTCCTTAAAGCTCTTATAGGATATTTTCTGTCCTGGATCGCATCTCTTTGTTCGTTTCTCTGGGCGGTTATTTTATTTGTCGTTGATATTCTCCCTAAGTTAACAATATGGATTGCGGCATTTAGAGCATGGGTACAAAGGCAACAGAGTGAGAAAGATAAATGAAGTTCTTAGCGATCATGCGTAGCTTCTATGGAGATTATTAAAGATATCCTGATTAAAGCTTTTAACTTTGTTGCCATTATTATCGCTATTGTCTTCATTTTGGCGATGTTACGAGCAGTTTTAATGACATTAAAAAATCAATCATTAAAGGTGAATAGATACAAAGTATCGGCAGGGAGTCCACATCATGAAATGCTTTTATTAAGCGCTAGTGAGTGTGAATTTCTTAACGATTTAATTCGTATCTTAGCACATGAATTTAGAGAGTTTAGCGTCAAGGTTAACTACGATCGCGTTCCTGAAACTATTCACGATCGGAAAGCTAAAGAGAAGTTTAAACAAGTTTGTTATAGAATCAGTGAACAGCTAAAAACAACCAAAATTCCTCCAAGCTCAAATCTCTACAGGAACTTAGGTGAAGTAATAGCTTTTTTGAAAAAGTCGGCTGACAGTAAGGAGCCTGTTGCTGAAGTCACTCTAAAGTGCAAATTATATCTTCCTGTCGGAGATCCTCTTTCAGTAACGTTGTGGGAAGGTAAAGTTATAGACAAAGAGGAGTATTGGAAAGAGAAGTACCGTTTTTTTCACTTAAAGGAAGGAACCCACAGTTGGCTGGGAATTGAATTAACTTACAAGAAGGAACTTCTCCAAGCACCAATTACATCAAAGAAGTTTAAGGAGTTTCTAGAAGACAAAGTTAACAAGCTTGATGGTGAACTTCAGCAAATACAACTACAACAAATATCAGAGACACGCAAAATGGTAGATAATCAGCCCAAGAGTTCAACCTACAATTTTCAAGGCGCACAATTTGGGGGTGGGTTCGCTGCTGATGGTGGTACGCAAATTGGTGGTACACTTAACGATTTCTCTTCTTGTCAAGACCTGACTGATGCTGCTGCAAAAATCCAAGCTCTCCTTGCTCAACTGCAACGACAAGGCATGACTGAAGAGGAAGCTCAAAATCAAGCGGCTGAAGATTTAAAGACCCAAGCAAAAGAAGATCCAACGACACTTGGTAAACTTGTGAAGTGGGGGCAATCCTTGGCAGATACGGCTGGCAAAACTTCAGTTAGTGAGGCGGCTAAAGTTGTTGTGACTACTGCTCTACGCCTAGCTGGGGTTCCATTGCCTTAAACCCTTTGGAAAGCATGGTCTAGTGAAGTATCATAGTGAGTAGCGGTACTTTACTGAATCCCATGCAATATCCTTTACATACGGTGTCACAACCTGTTGTAGGTCGTGAAGCTAAAAAGTTAGCCCGTGCTATTAAGTTGGGTAGGTATGTTGCAAATCCGGCAGCAATTGCAACAGCACGGCGAATTGCTGAACGTCGCCGCCGTCGTCAAGAAGCCCATGCCTCCGAGCAGTAAATTTTCTGGAGTTGACTTTAGCGAGGTTCAAGTAGAGAAGTTCGCCCCTGAACTGAGCAGTTTGGGACAGGGATTTCGGTGCAGTAGACCAGAGTTTGTGACGTATTGGAAGCAAGGAAGAGTTCAGCGAGAGCTTGGTGCATCGCTATGTCAGTGTTGGGTCGTCAGGCATGGCGAAGCACTTGCAGGCTACGTAACCCTCTTGGCTGACAAGCTATCGGTAGACGAGCGATTACTTCAAGAAGAAGGAGTGCAGTATCAGACGTTTCCAGCCGTTAAAATTGGGTTACTGGCAGCAGATAGCAGAGCGAAAGGGGCGGGTCGTCGATTGGTTGAGTGGGCACTAGAGTATGCAGCAACCGAATTGGTCAGTGTGCTGGGAGTTCGATTTATGACTGTTGATGCACTCTACGATCCCGATACCGATCCACCCTATGACGTGTCTAGTTTCTATGCTCAGTTTGGGTTTCAGTTTGCTGATCCGGATACAGTGTTACCTCCACCTGTTCCTTATCGAACTATGTATCTGGATCTCAAACCGCTAATTGATGTGCTAAGAGGGCAAGAGATTGAGCAAGACGATGAAATCTAAACCGACCAGTCGCAGCCTAACAACCGTGTTGCAGCGGACGGAATAGAGGTTATCTGTGGGAATCGAAAAGTTATCTGCCGCCGCTGAACACGACCGTTAGGCGGCTTAAGCGTTCTATTGGGACAGTAGCCTTGAACATATCTGTAGGGTTTGAAAGATCTTTCAAGAGCCGTTGTGGAACAATACCTCAAAACATATCCTCTTATACAGCGCAAGAAATTGGTGCAGTAAAGTCTAAATATCCAGTCCATAATGTGAATAGTGTTTTGAGCAATTAGTACCATGACAGGTATGGAGCCATTTGTTGAGCCAGTAGCAGGTGGTCTTGTTGGAATTGTTTTCGATATAGCTGCTAAAGTTGGCGGAGGGGTTGCTGAGGCAATCAGCGATCGTCGTCAAGCTGCACAAGCATTGAAACGGTACGCAGAAAAATATTTGGCTCGCTATGGCACGTTAAAGCTTTTGGGGATGCAGAAACCAATTGAGCTAGAAGAAATTTATACTAAGGTAAGATTTTTAGACGAGTTGAGTATTCGGCAATTTACTTCTCTTGAAGCATTAGAGCGAACTTATCGCGAAGGACAAAAACGCCGATTTCAAGCTCAAAAGTCTACATTTGATGGTTTTAGCGTTGCCAATGAAAATCAATACCTTATGGTATTGGGTAGTCCTGGAGCAGGTAAATCAGTATATTTGAGGCGAATTGGTGTGGAAGCCTTGAAAGCTGATCGAGGGGTTTACCAGCACCGCTGTATTCCGGTAATGCTAGAGCTAAAACGCTTTAACTCAGATAAAGTTGATTTCATTCAAACTATAGCCGATGAATTTACTAGCTTTGGCTTTCCTTCCTCCCCTGACTTTGCCGTTAGAGCTTTGGAACAGGGCAAATTATTAGTATTACTTGATGGTTTAGATGAAGTTCCTACACCAAACTTCAATTCTGTTGTTGACTCAATTCAAAATTTTGTTAATCGATACGATCAAAACCGTTATATCGCCTCTTGTCGTATTGCTTCTCATCGAAGTACTTGGACAAGATTTCGTGATATCACTATTGTAGATTTCGATGATGACCAAATCCATCAATTCATCCGAAATTGGTTTTCCTCTGAACTTGATCGACAAACAAGAACCGCAGAACGCTTTTGGGAAAATCTCAGTGACCCTAAAAACGCTGCTGCGAAAGAACTAGCGCAAAAGCGATTAATACTTACGTTTCTCTGCTTGGTTTATGATCGCACTCAAAATCTTCCTAGTAACAGAGCAATTCTTTATCGCAAGGCTCTGGACATTTTGTTGGAAGAGTGGGCAGCCGAGAAACGTATAATGTACGATCAAATTTATCAAGGATTAAACGTTGATTTAGAAAAAGTGTTGCTTTCAGAAATTGCATATAGTGGGTTCGTTAAAGATCAAGTTTTCTTTATCGAACAAGAACTAGTCAATCAAATCAAGCTATTTTTAGCAGACACAGTTGACAAGCCAGCTTATTTAGATGGTAGAGCAGTTCTAAACGCAATTTCTGAACAACAGGGAGTTTTAATAGAACGAGCAGAGGGTATCTACTCATTTTCGGATTTAACCTATGAAGCTCCACCACCTGCTGACGCGAGGTAGTGGTATCAGTGCTAACCTACAGGTACTTGAGGTGCCCATAGGTCACAAAGACAAGCCCAGCTTCTAGGCGAACGTCCAGAACTTTTGCTGGAACGCTCCTCACTGTCCTTTCGGCGAGTGAGCTTGAGAATGCCTCTGGCAGCGATATTCTGACTGCCGTTCAGGTC
>Ga0224722_1001899_pt1 | contig 11351 bp, 9 predicted proteins | sample Balambano_FR1_Me_FD_161646 | JGI IMG/M metagenome (GOLD analysis project Ga0224722, IMG submission 161646) | Freshwater sediment microbial communities from Lake Towuti, South Sulawesi, Indonesia - Balambano_FR1_MetaG | ecosystem: Environmental > Aquatic > Freshwater > Lake > Sediment | place...
AACACTTAGGCATATCCTGAAACTCATAATCCATACGACGTACTGGGAATGATGCAGGTGTTTTTTGCTTTGATTTTTCTTTCAACACTGACATAGACATGACTCACCTCAAGAATTTTATCTCAAAATATTAAGTTCTAAAAAGGAACTTGTGAAGACAAAATAACGGTGCTCAAATAGCTTGTCAACAAAGTAGATAGGTCGACCAGTAAAGTTGTCCTCAAATGACAGCCTTCTTCCCATAAAGATAAATTGATCACGATAGCGATGAAATAGCAGCGACCAGATACAACAATCTACCGTCCAATTTTCAGGACAGTACCTATTTTAATTAATCACTAGATATGCTTGATGATTCGCCATGTATTTATGAAAAATGAAGGTAAATAGTTTGAAAAACTGCTTAGCATAGACAATGTACGGCGAGACTACACACACAATGCTGAACGATGATTATTATGATCAAATAACTAAAATTGAAGCCTCCTATTCATTTTTCGTAAACCACCTCATATAATTTCTATATCGTAATCACTCCAATTAAAATAAAAATTATCGATATAATTCAAAATATTAAATAAAAAAATCCACCAACCAATCCACTCATTTTCATCAAAGAATGCTTTGGTAGGTTTTTGGTAGGTAGGAAAAATTTCTAACACTTCCATACTAGGCACATGGTGATAAAGCTCACCTATATAACAAACAATGGAATATGGAAGAAGGAATCGCTCCATGGCTTTTAAAAATATTGCAGATCAAACTAACGGTTTTTACATCCCTTGTGTATCTCTCTTTGGACCAGGCTGTGCAAAAGAAATCGGTGCGAAAGCACAGAATCTTGGTGCAAAAAAAGCACTGATCGTAACTGATCAAGGCTTATTTAAATTTGGTGTCGCAGACACAATCGCACAATTTTTAAAAGATGCAGGCGTTGACAGCCACATTTTCCCAGGCGCAGAACCAAATCCAACTGACATCAATGTACATAATGGTGTAGAAGCCTATAACGACAATAGCTGTGATTTTATTGTCTCTTTAGGTGGTGGTTCATCACACGATTGTGCAAAAGGAATTGGGCTTGTTACAGCGGGTGGTGGTCATATCCGTGACTACGAAGGTATTGATAAAAGTACAGTCCCGATGACACCGCTAATTGCAATTAATACCACTGCGGGTACTGCATCAGAAATGACTCGTTTCTGTATCATTACCAATACAGATACGCATGTGAAAATGGCGATTGTAGACTGGCGTTGTACTCCGCTCATCGCAATTGATGACCCGAAACTGATGGTGGCTAAACCTGCTGGTTTAACCGCAGCAACGGGAATGGATGCACTTACGCATGCTGTTGAAGCGTATGTTTCTACTGCGGCAAACCCGATTACCGATGCCTGTGCAGAAAAAGCGATTACCATGATTAGTCAATGGTTACGCCCTGCTGTCGCAAATGGTGAAAATATTGAAGCACGCGATGCGATGAGCTATGCACAATACCTTGCAGGTATGGCATTCAATAATGCATCTCTAGGCTATGTACATGCAATGGCTCACCAATTAGGCGGATTCTATAACCTACCGCATGGCGTATGTAATGCTGTACTCCTGCCTCATGTTTGTGAATTCAATTTAATTGCTTGCCAAGACCGTTATGCAAAAATTGCGGTGCTTATGGGTGTCAACACAGATGGACTCACCGAGACCGAAGCAGCATATGCAGCAATTAATGCGATTCGTGAACTTTCATCATCTATCAGCATTCCATCTGGTTTAACTGAACTTGGTGTGAAAACTGAAGACCTTGCAATTATGGCAGAGAATGCTCAAAAAGATGCATGTATGCTGACCAACCCTCGTAAAGCAACACACGCTCAAGTTGTTGAAATTTTTAAAGCAGCATTGTAATTATTAAAGCTTTCCCCGAAAAGTAAGCCGGATCTCTCCGACCGTCGGCTTACTTGATTTTGGGAATATCCCTGAAAAGGTATTCCCTTTTTTTTAACCAGCCCACCAATATTTTAACCATTAGATATTTACATCGCTTTTATTCACAAAGTTTAGTTGACTTATAGACTCAATCTCATCGCTCTCAAACGTTTAATCCAACACGTAAAAATGCTGCATACATAAACAAAAATTCACTGCTTTTAGTTTCTCTCGCTAGACTGAATATGAGAATGTCTAGTTTTGAAATCGGTCTTGATGCTATTGAAAAATACACATTCAGAAAAATACTTGCGCTCTAAACGCAGACGCTCAAATGTACGTACTGATTGCCATCTAATAACGCTTAGCCATGCTTTTTTGCGTCTAACAACAAATGCTTTGACTTAGACTGCATCAATTATCTGTACACTATTTATTCACAACAAGCAGTATGCTAAGGTGATATCACTAATTATTAAAAACAGTAGAATCAAATGAATAGAATAGTAATTTCTGATAAATTCAATGACCTAAAAAAAATCGCTGCACTCATGTTTCTTGCCCTTATGAGTAGCAATACTACTTTTGCGCAAGATGCAAAAACGGTAGTGTTATTAAATAACGTTAATATTTTTAATGGTAAAGATAATAAAATTATAAAGGGCAATGTACTCATCGAAGGTAATTTAATCAAAAAAATTAGCGCTGATGCCATCATGACAAATCGCAGTGGGCTGACCCAAATCATCGATGCCAAAGGAAAATACTTAATCCCTGGCTTAATTGATAACCATGCACACCTGATGTTCGACAGTATTCCTCAACAACAAGCATTACTCTCTGATTTTGCATTTATCAATTTATTTGCAGCAAAATCAGCCGAGAAACAATTATTAAGAGGTTTCACGACTGTTCGTGATGTCGGCGGCGGTGCACTTTCTTTGGCAAAAGCGATAGATAACAATTTAGTCAATGGACCAAGAGTCTTCGCAAGCGGTGCTTTTATTTCCCAAACGGGTGGTCATGGTGATTTTGGTTTCCCAACCGATGTTCCTCGCAAAATTGGAGAACTGTCTTATCAAGAACGGAATGGTATGGCAGCGATTGCAGATGGTGCAGATCAAGTCTTAATTCGTTCTAGAGAGCAACTACGACAAGGTGCAACCCAGCTCAAACTCATGGCAGGTGGAGGCGTTTCTTCCAACTATGACCCACTCGATGTATCTCAATATACTGAAGCAGAGTTTAAAGCTGCTGTCGATGCAGCAGCTAATTGGGGAACTTATGTAACAGTGCATGCTTACACTCCCCATGCAGTGAAAACGGCAATTGATGCGGGGGTAAAATCTATCGAACATGGTCAATTACTCGATGATAAGACAGCAAAATTAATGGCAGAAAAAGGCATTTGGTGGAGCCTACAACCTTTTTTAGATGATGAAGAAGCAATCCCTTTTCCTGAAGGCTCTGCCAATCGAAAAAAACAGCTAGAAATGACCCAAGGGACAGATAATGCGTATAATTTAGCAAAAAAATATCATGTGAAATTGGCTTGGGGTACAGATTGCTTGTTTGACCCATCTTTAGCAGCAAAACAAGGCAAACAACTGGCTAAAATGACAAGATGGTTCTCACCATACCAAGTGTTAAAAATGGCAACCTACGATAATGCTCAACTGCTCTATTTAAGTGGCAAAAGAAGTCCTTATCAGGATGGAAAACTTGGTGAAATATCTGAAGGTGCGTATGCAGATCTCATCTTGGTAGAGGGTAATCCATTGGATAATATCAATTTAGTGGCTGATCCAGAAACCAATTTCAAGATCATTATGAAAGATGGAAAAATCTATAAAAACACATTAGAAAACTAAGTGTAGTTCATACTCACTGCAAAAATAGCGAGACTGCACCAATCATTCTCGCTATTTTTTTCTTAATATTCAGCATAGAAATGAAAAGATAGCGTCTGCTTTATATCGTTATTTCAAATAAAAATTTAAGCATAAAAAGCACTGACACTTTGCCAGTTATTACGTTATCAGCATAAAAGTTGGCTCATGATATTTTCATGCTGCATAACAGGTTACAAGCTTTCCCCATGATATCAATCATGAAAATATATGGAATTAAAAAATCTATCCCTATGATATATCTCTAAATTTATTTAAAGACTGATGTGCAGGATGGTCTAAGGGTAACAACTCAATTAAGCGTTCAACGGCATCAATTGCTTCAGGAAAATGAGCAACATGTTTCAGTAATACATCAATTTCTTTGGTTTTAAAAATCATATCGCTGAGACGTGATTCAAGACAATCTCGCCATGCGCACAGGAAAGGACTTTCTGTTTTTGATAGGAAAATACCCTTATACAATTGTAGTGCTGATGCAATGTAACCTGAATCGAGTGCCTGCTCGACATATAAGAAATCAGCCTCTACATTTGCCAGTAAACGATAAGGTCGTGAACCCAACATTCCGCCTAAAATATCACGTAATTGCGACATTTCAGCTTTCAAAGTTCCAACACTCACCTTACGTTCGCCATATAAAGCTTGATGCAAGTTTTCCAGATTCAAACCATTTGGACAAAGTGCCAAGATTGCCAATATTTCGATCTGGCGTGGTGTTAGAACTAAAGATTTATTATTAAACATGACCTGCGGTGAAGCAAAAGCACGGATATATAAACGTTGACGCTGCTGCTCAGTGAGTGCGGTTTGAATAATTGATGCACAACGTTCAGCAGCTAAGACTCCCAAAGTATTGTGATTTTTCCAAGTCGTAGACAAATCAACCACACCTAATACTTGTTTGGAATATGGGTCAATCACTGGTGCAGCATAACAAACCCAGTCATGTACAGACTCCATATAATGTTCATTTGAAAACACACAACTAGATTGTTGCGTTTTTAAAGACAGTGCTAAAGCATTCGTACCCACTTCTTCTTCTGCCCACTGACCACCTGCAATAAAATGCACTTTTTCAGCGGCGCTTTGCATCTGCGTACTGGAAGCAGTCCAAATAATTGTACTCCCCACATCGCCAACCGCAATCACCATAGATGATTGTGCTGCAATATGACTGAGATCATTTGAACAAGCCTCTAATGCCAAATCTAAATTTGTTTTAACTTTCTGATGACGTGCCAATAAAGGAGCTGCCAAGCGCTCCTTTGGAATTTCTGAAGATGCTGAACGTTGCCATGAACTGGCAATACTTTGTCCTAACATATCAGCACTTTGTGGTGACAAACTATTTTGCCGTTTTAATTGATCAATTGATGTCCGTTGTTGTAACAGGTCTCGTTTTGTAAACATTTGTGTATCCCTTACTAATGACCACGGTTTCCAACCTTTCTCCAACCTTCCCAGTTATATCCTAATTAAATAGCGTACAAAAGTACCTTATACCAAAGCTGTAGATGCTTAACAGATCAATTATAAGCAAAGGAATATATATATGCGTTATGTCGATCCTAATCAACCTGGTTCAAAGGTTCAATTCAAAGCTCAATATGAGAACTTTATTGGCGGTCAATGGGTAGCACCTATAAAAGGAGAATACTTCGATAATGTCTCTCCTGTCGATGGCAAAGTATTTACAAAAATACCGCGCTCGTCAGCTGAAGATATCGAACTCGCTTTAGATGCAGCACACAAAGCAAAAGCTGAGTGGAACAAAAGTTCACCAACCGTACGTTCAAATATTTTACTTAAAATCGCAGATAGACTAGAACAGAATCTAGAATATCTTGCAGTTGCAGAAACTTGGGATAATGGTAAACCTGTTCGAGAAACACTCGCTGCTGATATTCCATTGGCAATTGACCATTTCCGCTATTTTGCAGGCTGTATTCGCGCACAAGAAGGTGGCATTTCAGAAATCGATGAAGATACGATTGCTTACCATTTCCACGAGCCTTTAGGCGTTGTTGGTCAAATTATTCCGTGGAACTTTCCAATCCTTATGGCAGCATGGAAGCTTGCTCCAGCACTTGCCGCAGGTAACTGTGTTGTCTTAAAACCAGCAGAGCAAACACCTGTCGGTATTTTACTGGTTCTTGAGTTAATCCAAGATATTCTACCTGCTGGCGTATTAAACATTGTCAATGGTTATGGTGCTGAAGTTGGTCGCCCACTTGCAACTAATCCACGCATCGCAAAAATTGCATTTACAGGTTCAACCCAAGTTGGGCAGTTAATCATGCAATATGCCACTGAAAACATTATTCCAGTGACTTTAGAGTTGGGTGGAAAATCGCCAAATATCTTCTTTGAAGATGTGATGGATAAAGAGGATGATTTCCTCGACAAAGCGCTCGAAGGCTTTGCAATGTTCGCACTCAACCAAGGCGAAGTTTGTACCTGTCCATCTCGTGCATTGGTTCAAGAAAGCATTGCGGATAAGTTCTTAGAAAAAGCGATTGAGCGTGTGAAACGTATCAAAGTTGGACATCCACTTGATACTGAAACAATGGTTGGTGCGCAAGCCTCACAAGAACAGCAAGAGAAAATCCTACGTTGTATCAATACAGGTCGAGAAGAAGGTGCTGAACTTCTTACTGGTGGTGGTGCAAGACAAGAAGTCGGTGATGGTTTCTACATCGAACCAACAGTCTTCAAAGGACACAATGCCATGCAGATCTTCCAAGAAGAAATTTTTGGCCCAGTTCTATCTGTCACCACGTTCAAAGACTTTGATGAAGCAGTTAAAATCGCAAACGATACCATCTACGGTTTAGGTGCTGGGGTTTGGTCTCGTTCTGCACATACGTCATATCGTGCTGGTCGAGCAGTTGAAGCTGGTCGTATTTGGACAAACTGTTATCACATCTACCCTGCCCATGCTGCATTTGGTGGTTATAAAAAATCAGGGATTGGACGTGAAAACCACAAAATGATGTTAGACCATTATCAACAAACTAAGAATTTATTGGTAAGTTATTCAACTAAACCTGCTGGATTCTTCTAAACCTCACGCGCTGTTGTTCTTTCATATCAATATGTAGAACAGCTCATTCCGTGTAAATCTAAAGAGTAAGTGTTTTTGCACTTACTCTTTTTACATATCATTCAATGAATAAACTCTTTTTAACGACAAATACATTTTGATTAATTTCTAAAGATTAAACCAGTCAAGAACATCATCCCATAGAGGAACTGCATGAGCACGGAAATACCCCATATGCCCTATTTTAGGCATAGATGATGTTAATGAAATATCTTTGCAAATGACGGGAGCATTTTTATAACCTTGCATAAATGCATCTCGTGATTTGGGTGTAGCCCACAAATCATCCGTTGCATTCGCTGCAACAATTGGTGTGCGGATTTGAGTAAAACTTTTTGTGATTTCTGGAACAGTTGGATCATCAAAGAAATAATGCTGATTCTTACACCAATGCTTCCATTGTGCATAAACACCATATGGCAAGTCTTCTCCCATCCCCAACATGGACATCGGGGTATAACCTTTTAGTTTTGTTAACGTCGGAAGCACCATATTCCACATGACTTGTACACGTAAGGCTTCTGTTTTCGGCATCCACCCAGACCAACCAGCTCCCGTGGCAAAAGTATAAAACTTTTGAATTTTATAATGATTTGGAATGAGACCAAAAGCATGACCGCCAAACGAGTGTCCAACCATATAAAGTGGAATCTCTGGATGAGATGTAGATTCAACAACAGCTTTAAGGTCAAGCTTTGCCCAATCTAAAAAACTAGCATTAAAGCCTTTTAAACTACCTATTTTAGAACGACCAATTCCTCGATAATCAAATGTGATCGTTGTATATCCTTTTTGAGCTGCATACTGAGCAAAACGTCGATAAAACTCTTGAGGAACACCTGTTGCCCCAGCAACAATAATATTTGCCACAGGTTTTGGTGCGCTATAACACCTTGCCGAAAGCATATATCCATCATCTGCTGTTATGAAAAAGTTGTTTTCTACGATTGTGAGTGCCTGAGTATTCATATCGATAACCATATTTATCCGACCAGTTATAACAGTTGTTATAATGAAAAATATGCTAAACTATAACGAGTGTTATAACAAGCTCAGTTGACTTATGCGTTCAGAAATAGACCCTAAAAAAAGATTAGTATTTGCAGCAATTGATTTAATGCGAATGTATGGTTTGAAAGCGGCAAGTGTTCGTGAAGTTGCCAAACATGCCAAAGCACCATTAGGCTCTACCTATCATTATTTCCCTAATGGCAAACAAGAAATCATCAATGAAGCTCTGAACTTAACTGGCAATCTCGTACTTGAGAAGCTCGACCAAGCCTTAATAGATGGACCACAAAAAGGTCTACAGCAATTTATTCAACAATGGAAAGACATCCTCGTTAACTCATCTTTTCGTGCAGGCTGTCCCATCATGGCTGTTTTAGTCGAGGCTGGAAACGAAGAAGGAAGCGAACAACATATTGAACATGCCGCAAACATTTTTGATATGTGGGAAAACAGTTTGTTTCATTCGCTAACAGAACATCATGTTTGCCACGAAGAAGCCAAAAACCTTGCGCTAACAATCGTTGCTGCCGTAGAAGGAGCTGTTCTACTTTGTCGAGCAAAGAGAAGCCTTGTACCACTCGAAACTGTTGCTCAACATTTTGAATCTGCTCTATCAAAAATACTCACGACTCAATAATTCATATAAGCACGCGTCAATACTTTGGGATGTAATACAAAAAAACGAATCGAGTCTCAAAAATATGAGCATCGATTCGTCTTTTTATCGCCGTATCATTTTAAGTTAAGCGTCGACTTTAAGACTTATCTTTATAAAACATATAGTAGCTTGCATAGCAGGCAATCATAAATAAAACACAGCAGACAAAACCAACTTGCATTGAAGGATCTGCCACCATACTAATACAGGTAATGACACAGAAGGCACCGCCTAAAATTGGTGTCAACGGAAACAACGGAGCAGCAAATTTAAGGTCTTTGACAGTTTTACCAGACTTGATCCATTGTCTACGGAAGTTAAATTGGCTCACACAAATTGAGATCCAAACCACAACCATGGTAAAAGCGGCAACACCCAGTAAATTTTTGAAAATAGTTTCAGGCGCAAATTGTTCAGATAATAAACCAGGAATTGCACCAAACATCGTGACAATAATCGCAATAATTGGCGTACCTGAACGTGTCAATTTAGCGAACACTTTAGGAAGTTGATTCTGCGCTGACAATGACCACATCATTCGAGAAGCAGCAAATAAGCCTGAGTTTGCAGCCGATAAAAGTGCAGTAATAATCACAAAACGAATAATATCTTCTGCATATGGAATACCGATGTAATTAAATACCGTCACAAATGGACTATTACTTACGCCTTCTGCATTGAGTCCTGCCATTTCATAAGGCAGTAATGCACAAATCACCACAATCGTACCAACAAAGAAAATCAATAAACGCCAAATCGCAGCATTAATTGCTTTCGGTACAGTTTTAGCAGGGTCTTCTGCTTCCCCTGCGGCAACCCCAATCAGTTCTGTACCAGAGAATGCAAAATTAACAATGAGCATTGTGGCAAAAATTGGGTAAATACCATTTGGGAACCAGCCATGCTCGGTCAATTTACTAAATAACGGTGCTGACTCATGACCATGATAGGAGATCAAGCCAAAAATAGCGGCTAAGCCCAATGCAATAAAACAGATAATAGTGAGAACTTTAACCAAAGACAGCCAAAATTCAGACTCAGCAAATAACCGAGTGGAACTCACATTCAGCGTAAAGACCAGTGCCGCAAATAATAAGGTCCATGTCCACATGGAAATAGCAGGAAACCACTCTTGCATGAGTAATGCTGCGGCAGTAAATTCTGTCCCTAACGTTGCAGTCCACGTCAACCAATACAACCATGTGATCATATAGCCCGTGCCTGGCCCAATATAGGTTCTGGCATATTCACCAAATGAACCCGAAACTGGCATCTGTACTGCCAACTCACCTAAACACAGCATGACCATGTATGCAATGATACCACCGAGCAGGTAAGAGAGAATCGCACCAACGGGACCTGCCTGTGAAATCACATCACCTGAGCCTAAAAATAAGCCCGTTCCAATTGCACCACCCAATGAAATCATCACCAAATGACGTTTCGTCATGGCACGTTTTAGGGGCTTACCCACTTCTATATTGTTACTCATACACGATCACTCCAACTATCTTTTTATGACAACCTGTCCTTGCTTTCCACTTTCATAAAAATGAATATCCAATAGATATTTCTTTCCCATGTTTATTTTTACTGAACATCCATATTCAAACTCCATTTACGCCTATTCCGTGTCACATCCATTTTTTAAAAGTCGATGTATGTGTATGCTACCCAATTTCCTTTAAAACCAGTCCAGCTCTCAAGCCAATCTTCACATTTGGATTTGGAAATAAAATCCAGACTTGCTGATTATCCACGATATAATTGCCTGCTTGCTGAGTTGCAATCACCTCACCTTTCTGAAAGGTTGAAAAATTAGGTGCATCAGCACTTAATTGCAATTGGAAATCGTCACTCTGCTTTAGAACTGAGTCCACCACCTTAAATTGGCGAATAGTTGGCTTCTGTCTACATGGCAAAGCATGTTCTGAAAGTACCGCACGTAGAACCTGATCTGTACTCGCAAATTCAGCTAAATCATTTTGACCAAACGGCTTTGCTTTGCCTAATTCCAAGGTACTACTCGCCGCTTGACATCGTTCAGCAGTAAAATGAGTAAAAGTTTTACCAACCGCATTGTGATACACCAAAGCATCCAGATCCGCAGCATTCAAACTTTGAATCAAAAAGTCATCATAAGGCTGTGTTTGATAGGGAAATAATGCAAATACTGGAAGTAATGAAGCACGAATAGCAGTATGTAAATCGTAATGATAACGCTGTGCTTCAGCACCACTTTGCTCAAAAAATTGGGCTGTTCGCTGTTCCAATTGAGCTGCACGTTCAGTTTCAGCATCTTGGCGTAAATGCTGATAAGCACCACAGAACATCCGATTCACATCATTTTCAAGATAACGTACACCTTTACGAATCGCTTCAGGGTTACCAAAGACGAATAGCACCCGTACCTTGAGCGCTACGCGTTCAACAAATAAATCATTGATAATCTGTGCCAATAACTCAATCGGTGCAGTTTCATTGCCATGAATACCCGCAGAAAGCACGATGGTTTTTCTATAGGTTGTTTTTGGCGTACATTGCAGTAACCCTTCACCTAGCCACTGCCATGTAAAGCCTATCGTTTCACCTTGAGTTTGCTCAGGTAACTGTTGTGCTAAAGTCAACGCAAGTAGATCAACCATGTACCTTCATCCTTAAAAGCCATTGTTTCTATTTATCTTTGGAAGTGATAAACCGAGCCTAAATCTAAAATTTTGGTGAGTTCGTCCAGTGC
>Ga0224722_1001900_pt1 | contig 11347 bp, 13 predicted proteins | sample Balambano_FR1_Me_FD_161646 | JGI IMG/M metagenome (GOLD analysis project Ga0224722, IMG submission 161646) | Freshwater sediment microbial communities from Lake Towuti, South Sulawesi, Indonesia - Balambano_FR1_MetaG | ecosystem: Environmental > Aquatic > Freshwater > Lake > Sediment | place...
AAACATTCAAACTAAATTTAAATAAAAAACTCGGATGAATCAATCCGAGTTTTTAGAATAGAAATAACGATCTTTTCGTTTAAATCAATGTGGTGCAGGTCCACCTATAATCGGTTTCGGTTTTGGGCTCATCCAAATTAAAGCACTCGCAAAAATAAATACAATTGCCAGAAGCGTAAACACATGATTTGCTGACATAGTAATCGCCTCTTTATCAACTAAATTTGCGATGGTTGCTAGTGTTGCATCAGGCGAAAAACCATTTTGAAGCAATGTATTTTGCACTTCTTGTGGATGCAAATTGTTCACCATCTCGCTACGTGCTACTTTGGTATGGTCATCCCAAATCGTTACTGCAATTGAAGCACCAATCGCCCCTGCCATAGTGCGTAAAAAGTTCATTAGACCTGCGGCAGAAGCCATTTCTTGAGCTAAAACAGAACCCATTGCAATATTCGACAGTGGAATAAAGAAAAACGGCACAGCAAAACCTTGCAAGATTTGTGGCCATGCTAACGACATAAAGTCTGCATCTGTAACCCAAAAAGCTCGCATGACCGTAACCACACCCAACAATGCTAGCCCAAAACTCGCCAATGCTCTTGGGTCATATTTGGTTGATAACTTCGCAACAATTGGCGACATCGTCAAACTACCAAAACCCATGGTTGCAGTCAGATACCCTGCCCATGTCGCGGTATAACCTAAATTGATTTGCAACCATTGCGGAATTAAAACGATACTGCCAAAGAATGCACCGAAGCCAAATGCCAATGCTGAAACAGAAACGGCAAAACCACGGTGTCGGAATACATACAGGTTAACCACAGGATGCTTTTCCGTCAGTTCCCAGATCATAAAGACAATAAAACCAATCACTGCTGTCAACGCCAATACAATAATGATGGTGCTATTAAACCAATCTCGTTCATGCCCGAGATCTAGCATCAATTGTAAAGCACCAATCCACAGGACCAATAAACCAAGCCCAATTGCATCAATACGTAATTTCTCCGTTTTAGTTTCTGCTACAGACAGCAAGCGGATAGCTGCCAATACACAGAAAATTCCAACAGGGATATTAATAAAGAAAATCCAATGCCAAGACAGATTATCACTAATCAGTCCGCCTAAAATTGGTCCTAAGATCGGTCCAATGACGGTTGTCATCGCCCAAAGCCCCATCGCTTGTGCATGTTTTTCAGGTGGGAAAATTCGCATCAATAAGGTTTGACTTAATGGCATTAAAGGACCACCACAAAGCCCTTGACCAATACGGAAAAATACCAACATTTCTAATGAGGTTGCTAAACCACATAAAAAGGAAAAGATGGTAAAGCCAATTAACCCGAAGACAAAAACTCTGACTGTACCAAACCGCCCTGCCAACCAACCCGTTAAAGGGACACAAATAGCTTCTGCAACGGCGTAAGAGGTTATCACCCACGTCCCTTGTGAACTGGAAACAGCTAAGTTACCTGTAATATGAGGCACTGAAACATTGGCAATGGTGGTATCGAGTACCACCATAAAATTTGAAAGTGCAATGACAAAAGCAGCAAGCAGTAATCGCCCACCGCTGAGTTCTGCAAAAGGATTCTGCGTTTTCATGGCTGATTACTTCGATGCGAGATCAATGTCCGCTTGCATCGACAACCCTACACGCAATGGATGTTCTGCAAGTTCTTTTGGATCAAGCGTAATACGTACAGGTAAACGCTGTACCACTTTAATCCAGTTTCCTGTCGCGTTCTGTGCTGGAATCAAGGCAAATGCTGCACCTGTCCCGCCAGAGAAGCCCTGTACTGTCCCGTGATAAACCACATCATCACCATATAGATCAGAGCGAAGCGTTACTTTCTGCCCTGCTTTCACTTTAGCAAGCTGACTTTCTTTATAGTTTGCATCGACATACAACGCAGATACAGGTACCACTGACATCATCACAGTACCAGGTGCAACACGTTGCCCAATTTGAGTACTTTTACGCGCCACCACACCATCAACAGGCGCACGAATAACGGTACGCTCTAGATCAAGCATAGCCTGCTCGACATGGGCTTTTGCAACCAAAACATCAGGTGTTGATGCTTCATTCGCTCCTTGAATCAATGCTTCATTTGCAGCAAGTGTACTTTCTGCAGCTTTACGACTTGAGGTTGCTTGGGCTAAACCCGCTTGAGCTAAATCTAAGCTTGCTTGGGCTGTCGATACTGCGCTTTGCGCTTTGCTCAATTCCTCTTTAGAAATCGCTCCTGAAGCAGCAAGTTCATTACGACGCTTTAATTCTAAGTTAGCTTTATCAAAATCCGCTTGCGCTTTAGTTACTTGTGCTTGTGCACTATTGATTTCATCATTGCGAACCACAACTTGAGAATTCAACGAGCTACTATTGGCTTGGCTTTGCTTGTATTGGCGTTGCGCTTTTGCCAATTCGGCTTGTGCTTGTGCCAACTGGATTTTAGCATCACGCTCATCCACACGAACGAGAACATCACCCTTTTTCACTTGTTGCGTATCTTTCACCAAAACTTCAGCGACTTGTCCACTCACCATTGAGGTGATTTGTGCCGTTTCTGCCCCAACATAGGCATTATCGGTACTAACAGCATGGTTAAAGAACAACGCCCAAATAGCATACAAAATTGCTGCAAGGATAAGAATAAGTGCGAAAAATCCTAAAAACTTTTTACGTTTTGCTTTCATTGCATCATCTGATGCCAAATTAGCAGCAATATCTTGTTGATTAGCTTGGGCGTCAGTCATATGTTATTCCTGAAAAATTAAATGGATTTTTAACTTTTGGTTTAATCAGCTGATCAGTCTAGTTTTTTTAACTTAACCAATTGTTAAAACCTAAGATCAAAATACAAACAAAAATTTAAATCGCATTTTAACGATAAAAAATCATATGGCGAGAATAAAAAAAATAACTGATGCGTTCAATTCTTATATTTTGATAATTTTTTATTTTACTTTCATGTAAACAATAAAAAAGCGTCAAAAGACGCTTTCATATCGAACATCATACTTAGAATGCGTAAGAAGCAATTGCCGTTGCGATTGGCTTAGCTTCATCATTGAGCATGGTCATACGCATCGTACAACCTTTGCGTCCTAAACGTAATGTTTCCGCACGTGCAGTAAAAAACTGACCACGACCCGGAGCAAGATAATCAACACGCATATCTACGGTTGCTAAACGAGATACTTTCTTAATCGTGTCAGGAAGATCCTCTGGGGTCGCACGACGATAAAGTTGTTCCATTGCAACAACGCCACCAATACTATCTAGTAATGTCGCTGCAACACCGCCATGCAAAATTTGGAAGGCTACATTACCCACCAACTCAGGCTGCATTTCAATATAACCTTCAATTTGATCATCAACAACGCGCATGCTCATGCCACAATGCTTAAAAAATGGTGAAGAATTAAATGCTTTACAAAGCTGCTTTAATACCACGTCATGATCGGCTTTAGCACCTAACTGAATATTGCCTGTCCAGTTTTTCTTTACATCATTCATACGCTGCCTGAATCCAAAGGAACGATAAACATCCCATTATTTTGTACAAATCTAAAATTATGGGGCTACAATAGCGAGGATATTTAATTGAACTTAGCCGCTAAGCTCTCCCTAGCATGACTTAAATACTTCAATTATTCCTATAGTGTAATACTGAACACCGAGATTGTTATGACTTATACGTTCAATCGTCCTGCTTTTCCAGCGACTCGCATGCGCCGTATCCGTAAAAATGACCAACTTCGTGCCATGGTCAGCGAAACACAACTCACAGCTAATCACTTGATTTATCCAGTATTTGTATTACCGGGACAACAACAAACTCAAGATATTCCAAGCATGCCAAATGTGCAGCGTCTATCTGCTGATTTATTACTCAAAAAAGCAGAAGGCTTGCTTGAACTGGGCGTTTCAAAGCTTGCTTTATTTCCAGTAACGCCACAAGAAGACAAAAGTTTAACGGCTGAAGCCGCATGGCATGAAGATGGTTTAGTTCAAACCACATGCCGCTTACTGAAAAAAGAATTACCTGAAATGGTACTAATTACCGATGGCGCACTTGACCCTTATACGACACATGGTCAAGACGGTATTATTGATGAAACTGGTTATGTTTTAAATGATGAAACCGTTGAATGCCTAGTCAAACAAGCCCTCAGCCATGCACAAGCGGGTGCTGATGTCGTTGCACCAAGTGACATGATGGATGGACGAATTGGTGCGATTCGTCAAGCACTTGAGCAAAATGGTTTTATCTATACCAATATCATGGCGTATTCAGCAAAATATGCCTCAAGCTTCTATGGCCCTTTCCGTGATGCCGTGGGTTCAGCAAGTAATTTAAAAGGTGCAAACAAATATAATTACCAAATGGATGTCGGCAATCGTGCCGAAGCATTGCATGAAATTGCACTGGATATTCAGGAAGGTGCAGATATGGTGATTGTAAAACCGGGTATGCCTTATCTGGATGTCGTCCGTGAAGTGAAAGATACTTTTGGTGTGCCGACTTTTGTCTACCAAGTCAGTGGTGAATACGCCATGCTTGCAGCGGCGATTCAAAATGGTTGGTTATCTGAAAGCGTGATTTTAGAGTCATTGATGTGCTGTCGTCGTGCGGGTGCAGATGGTATTTGGACGTATTTTGCTGAAGATGCTGCACGTAAACTCAAAGAGATGAGATAATTCATTTGCTTTTAGTATGAAAATCTATACTAGAATTCGATACTCGGAAACGTCATTAGCAACTGTTTGAGGCAGGACTACATTAAAAAAATGTTATTTCTGTGACCCATTAAACTAGATGATAGTCGTCAACGAGTTTTGCGGATGACAATGCCTTTGCTTACTTTGGGCGAAACCAAAGTAAGTCTAGCTGAAAGCTTACCCTGAAATATATTGATAGCTCGGCAGAACTCCGCCGTGCATTATTATTCTTAATAATGTAGATCTGTTCAGGAACTAGCGTAAATTAAGCAAACAAAACTGGTTTAATTTTTTATGCATATTGCCATTATTGGTGCGGGTATTAGCGGCTTGATGTCAGCATTAGAACTTGCTGAACAAGGTTGCTCTGTTGATATTTTTGATCAACAACAAGCAGGTCAAGCTGCCTCATGGGCAGGTGGTGGAATTCTTTCCCCGATGTATCCGTGGCGTTATGCACCAGAAGTCAACCAACTTGCACAATACGGTAAATCGCTGTATCAAATGTGGAATGAAAAACTTCTGCCTATCACGGAGATTGATTTTCAAATCCACAACACAGGCATGCTGATTTTCGATCAGGAAGACTTTGATGTAGGACTGAATTACGCCAATCAATATCAAGAACCCATGCAGCAGTGTGATTTGTTAGATCGGAAACAACTCGAACAAATTAATCCGCATATTTCAGAAAAATTCCAACAAGCCATCCATTTTCCGCAACTGTCGAATGTACGTAATCCTCGTTTATTACAATCTCTCATCAGCTATCTTAAACAGCACCCCTTAGTTCGTTTTTTTGAACATTACCCGATTGATCAACTGATTGTTAAAAATAAAATGGTACACGGGATACAAGCCAAAAATGGTCAAGTTTTTCATGCTGATCATGTTGTTCTGACCTCTGGCGCATGGAGTCAATATTGGGAAGAACACATACATCGAAAAATTCCTGTGCATCCCATACAGGGGCAAATGCTGCTGTTCAAAACACCTGAAAACTGGTTACCCACCATGTGTATGAACCGTGTGATGTATCTCATTCCACGTCAAGATGGTCATATTGTCTGTGGTTCGAGTATGGCTGACTGTGGTTTTAGTACAACTGTGGATGAGCAAACACAGCAAGATATTTTAAATGCATGTCTGGAGATAGTGCCCGAGTTAAAACAATTCCCCATCGTGAGCCGCTGGGCAGGTTTACGTCCTAGTTCACCTCAGGGCATTCCTTATATTGGTGAAATGCCTGATATAGCCAACTTATGGGCAAATTTCGGACATTTCCGCAATGGTCTATGTATGGGGGCTGGTTCAGCGCAATTATTACGCCAACTCATTTTAAAACAAGCACCGATTGTTGACCCAAGTGCATATTCACTAAGTCGTTTGAAGAAACAAAATTTAGTGACCCAATAATATTTCAGTTAAGGCTTGCTCTAAATTTGGATACTGAAATTTAAAACCATGACTGCATAATGCCTGCGGTATCACATATTGACCATTTAAAATCAATTGTGACTGCTCCCCTAATGCTAATTCAAACACACATTTAGGCATTGTTATAAAAGGTTTACGCTTTAAAACTCGTGCAGCCACATCAGCAAAAGCTTGTTGATTAATTTGCTCTGGTGCTACTAGATTGTAAACTTTTTGATGACTATCTAATTGAAGTAAAAAAATAATTGCCCTTAAGACATCTTGAATATGAATCCAAACAACAGGTTGTTTTCCCGATCCAATCTTAGCAATCATATTCAGTCGAATCGGTAATAACATTTGCGGCAAGATTCCCCCATCACCAAAAACAACAGCTAAACGGATAATCTTAGTATTTTGTTGAGCGAATTTAAGTGCTGTTTGTTCCCAAGCCTGACAAAGCTCAGACATAAAAATTGCTTGTGGCTGTGTATTTTCATCACAGCTCGCCGTCCACTTTTCTTGAGGATCAATCCCGTAATAACCAATTGCCGAACCAGAAATAATACATTGGGGGAAAATACTTTTTTGTTGCAACCATTGATAAAGCTGTTCAGTCATATCAACTCGGCTTTGAATCAGTTGTTTTTTTCTTTGATCAGTCCAACGTTTTTGACCAATATTTTCTCCTGCGAGATTAATTACATAATCAATCTCATTTGATGTAATTTCATCGAAATGATTTACCCATGTCAAATCTGAATGATGAGGAGCTTTATTTTTTTGTCGTGTCAGTGCAATTACTTGAAAATTATTTTTCAATAAAAAAGGTAAAAGATGAGAACCAATAAACCCACTTGCACCTGTCACCAATACCGTCATTTTTTTCATGGATTGATCTATCAAAAATGAATTCTATTAAAAGTTTTAGCAGAATACAGGTGAATTACAAGTGAACTTTACTCATACCTTAAACATCTTGTTCGCCATCCGTTGTGCTTGTGCACCATAAAACCAATACGTAATTAAAAATAACGGTGTGGCAATCATCAACCATATCGCCAAAACAGTCAGTAAAAATTCAGGTTGTTTGAAATATAAGATAAAATTTTGCCAAACGTCCGGATCTTTACGTGCAAAAATAAACAAACCCAGTAGCAAACCACATAGGTTATAGCCCCAAAAAATTAGACTAAATGCGAGGCTAAATCTTCTTTTCTCTGAACTCGTCGGTGCGCGATGTTGTTGCTTTAGAAATTTAAATAAAACAAAAATCATTGCGATCAAATAAGGTATTGCAGTAAGTATACCACCAATGCTATTGGGTAAAATTGCCGCCATAACTCCAGCAACCAGACTAGAAATTAGGCACACAATAAAAAACCAAAGATAGTACAAACGCAATGAAATCATACAAATAAACCAAATCTAATTCACTTCAAAAAATAATTATAAATTTTTTTCACTTTTTTTTCATTTTTATGTCAACCAATCCACATCTCGTGGCGTTATATAGGGTACAAGGTCGCAGCAACCGAATGTTGATTGCACGGCATCCGCAATATTTTTCGGTGACCTTTCATTATGACTTTCTATCTTTAATTATGGTTTTGTTAGCAGCCAAAACCGTTGATAAAGATTTTGACCGACGATTTCTCATCACTCGAATCGTCGGTTTTTATTTTTTATAATGCTCAAAAATAAAAAAATCAGAATATAAACCATGTCATATATTTTGAAATTCAATTTTCAAGTTCACAATGCGATGCACATCTATGTTCAGTTAAGACTTTAGAAAAATAGAAAATCTTTCAATTGAATATTATCCTATTAAAACAAAAGTGTTCACGACAGCGTATTGCAATGCTCGTTGCCATACCATCCACTAGGTGCTGTAAATGCATTTACAGGTCATATTAAAATAGAAAGCTTTGATAAAACCGCAATGAGTATTTTAACTTTAAGTGGTATTTTCACGCTGAATAAACGTGTAATCCATAACTGTTATTGGCAAGACTATTTCATGAATTTAGATCATCACGTCTTTGCTCGATATGAAATTGATGAGAATGCAAAATGACAATGCTATACTAAAATTCATAAAATTAAGCGAGTTAAGCCCTATAAAAATGAAATGTCCAAACTGCCAAGTTGACGTCATAAATGAGAATATAAATATCCAAACTGATATGGGGAAATGCCAAGCTTGCAACCATATTTTCCGTGTTTCAGAGAATTTTGATACGCCAACATATGCGTTTGATATCAATCAACCACCACGTGGTACTTGGTATAAAAACAATCTGCAAGAAATCAAATTGGGGGCAACACTAAGAAGCCCAATTGCTTTCTTTTTAGTACCCTTTATGTTGATTTGGTCTGGTGGCTCATTGGGTGGCATTTATGGTACTCAAATCGCAAAACAGCAATTTAGCCTTTTACAAAGTTTATTTGGTATCCCCTTTCTGATTGGAACCATCATTTTTGGTTCACTTACACTGATGATGCTATTCGGTAAAATCGAGCTCACCATTAATCAACAAGGTGGACGTGTTTTTACTGGAATTGGCAGAATAGGAAAATCAAAATACTTTAATTGGCATGACGTTAGTCGAATTAGAGAAAACCGTTCAACTAATTCATCCAATAAACAGCAAGCTCAAATCGTAATTGATGCAAATCAACCAATTAGTTTCGGCTTAGGGCTTCCTCCAGAAAGACACCACTACCTATTTCATGCATTGAAAAAAATACAATCACAATATAAGCCTGAAAGAAGATAATTCATGGCTTTTCCAATTGAGGAACAATATATTCTAGCGGCTGAAAAACAACTCAACCTTGTATTTCCAACATCTTTTAAAAATAAAATGATGATCGAAAATGGTGGTGATGTTTTTGTTCAAGATGATGACTGGCAAATTTTTCCATTTTTCGATCAATCTAATCAAAAAAGAAAAATGCGCACATGCAACCATATCTTGCATGAAACAAAAATTGCGAAACAATGGACTGGTTTTCCATTACATGCAATTGCAATCGCCCGTAATGGATGTGGAGATTATTTAGTTTTTCTTCCACAGGCACACGACCAACATACGCTTTCTGATCTAGTCTATATTTGGTTTCATGGCACGAATGAAATCCAACAAGTTGATTTAGATTTTAAAGAATTGGGATAGCCTCCCTAAAAACTCTAAATCAACTTATCGTATTTTTACTTGATGATTAAAATAGAATTTTGGACTTATTTACCCTTAAACTGTGGCAGACGTCTTTCAAGCATGGCTCTAACCCCTTCTTGAGCATCTTCAGATTCAAATAAAGGTTTGAGATAATTATCCATTTTTTCAAAAGCAACCGTCTGTCCTAAAGTCACGCCATCAGTTGCCGAAGCTAATAAAGCCTGCACTGCAAGCGGTGCAGCAATACAAATTTCTTGTGCGATCTCGATAGCACGCTCAAGCTGCTTACCTTTTTCTACAATTTCAGATACGAGATTCAATTCATTGGCTTTTTGAGTATCAAAGGTTTTCCCTGTCAATAAATACGGCATGGCTTTTTGCCAACCTGCTGCCTGCACAAAACGTACGGTTGCTCCGCCAAAAGGCATAATTCCACGTAGCACTTCAAGCTGACCAAAAATCGTGTCTTCGCTAGCGACGACGACATCTGCATTCAACATCAATTCGACCCCAGCGGTATAACAGATTCCTTGTACAGCAACGACCACAGGTTTAGTTCGATGCCGCCCCCCAACACCCCAAGGGTTAATTTGACCTTCCTCGAAACTAAAAATTCCTTGGGGGATTTTAGGTTGTAATTCAACAAGGTCTAAACCCGCCGTGAAATGATCACCATGTGCAAAAATGATAGCACAGCGTAATTCAGGATTATTTTCATATTCGGTTAAAGATAAAGATAAATCTGCAATCATATGACTATCAAAGGCATTTCGTTTTGCCACTCGGTCTAAGCCAATCAACATAATATGATCAATAATTTCGCGGCTGACTTTTCCTAAGCTCATTTTCTATTTCCTCATTTTATAATGATGTCTTTGATATCAAACTAGTTGATCGTTTAAGAATGATCAAGGCATATCTTGTAGGCTTTTTCTCACCATAAAAACTACTTCTTGGTTGAGCATTCGATAAAGGTTTATTATCACTAGAATCATTGATTTTTATTAATACTAGATAATAATCTTCTACACTCAGGTGTTTTCGAACAACTAAAATCTTTACCAATGATTTATGCTTACTTCAATTTTCATTCACTCTACAACTTAATCCTAAGAAAAATTTATGATCAACACTAAGCAGATATTTGAAATCATAAGATTCACAGCAGACAACCAACAATATTATCCCGCATCACTCGGCAGCCTAAGTTGGATGGGGGAAAATGATGTCGCCCATACCGAAATGAAGATCTTATTAGGGCAATCCCGATATGGTGGAGCAATTGTTGATTTACCAAATGGATTTGAATATCCAGAAGACTTATGTTTTGCAGCACAACTCGATTTAACTCAATTTTCCCCATTTGACAAATCAGGTCTTTTACCTAAAACAGGACAACTTATTTTCTTTGCAGATATTATGAATGACAAAGGTAAAGTCATTTACACAGATACACCAAATGAAAAATTAGTCAGAGTTATAAAAGAGCATGAAGATAATTTTTTCTCAGGTGTTCTAATTCAGGATATTTTCGCTGATACAGAAACATTTGATGAACGTTTCCGAGAACCAGAAGATGAATATGAACAAGAAGAAATGAATGAAAATGGTCAAGTTTGGGACAGTTTTATAGGTTGTAACACATCTAAAATCTTTGGTATTTATACCAATTGTCAGTCTGGACAAGAAGAAGTTGAACACATTACATTTTCAGATCGAATCATTTTGCTACAAATTGGAGAAAATGGATTTAACGATGAAGGTGTTTTTACTGTCCTCATATCCAAAGAAGATTTAAAGAATTTAAACTTCGATAATTGCGAATTTATCTGGGCACAAAGCTAAAATCATTATCAGACAACAAAGGTTAAATGCCTTATCCACTCAAATTTTATCTTTAATTTATGCTACCTTATCCCTATTCAAAAATAGGGATTTTCTATTTCATGACCGTGCGTTTTTTTCATACGTCTGACTGGCATTTGGGACAATTTTTTTATAACCATTCTCG
>Ga0224722_1001902_pt1 | contig 11345 bp, 12 predicted proteins | sample Balambano_FR1_Me_FD_161646 | JGI IMG/M metagenome (GOLD analysis project Ga0224722, IMG submission 161646) | Freshwater sediment microbial communities from Lake Towuti, South Sulawesi, Indonesia - Balambano_FR1_MetaG | ecosystem: Environmental > Aquatic > Freshwater > Lake > Sediment | place...
GGGCCGCGCTGCACGGCGTAGCGGCTTTCCACATAGATCCGCCGGCCGTCGCGCGTCTGCACCCAGCCTTCCACCAGCGGGTTGGCTTCCGGCGGCGTGCGCTGCAGCGGGCAGTCTACCAGGCAGATATTCACGCCCTGCGGCGAGCGGATCGCCAGTACCTCGGCACACGGCCGCCCGATCGCCTCGTCGCGCGGCCAGCCGCTCAGGCGCTCCATGGTGGCGTTGAAGGTTGTGATCCGCCAGCGCGCGTCGATGATCATCACGCCGTCGGCCGAGTGCTCGATCAGCGCGTCGAGCTGCTGTTTCTCGCGCAGCACGCCTTGGTACAGGCGCGCGTTGCTCACCGCGATCGCGGCCTGGTCGGCAAAGGCGGTCAGCAGCTCTTGCTCTTCGGGGGTGAAGCCAACGTTCACGGCGGCGCGGAACACATAGATCACGCCAACACCGGCCTGGCGATACACAAGTGGCAGGGCGCTCATGTGGCGCAGCGGCATGTCGGTGTCGGCCGAGGCTTCGCGCAGCCGTGCACTGAGCATCCGTCGGTCGTCGAGCGGCGTGTTGATCAAGCCCGTGAAGGCCGGCCATGTGTCGCGCGGCAGGCCGGCAGCGGCGCGCACACGCAGCAGGCCGTCTTCGTCGCGCAGTGCGATCAGGCCCGAGGTGCCGGCCAGCAGCTCTACTGCAAAGCCAATCACCAGCTCCAGCACACTGGTGACGTCGAGCTGTGCGGTGAGCGCACGGCTGATCTGAAGCAGCGACTCGCGCTGGCGCAGACGCTGGTCGGTGTGGGGTGGCATGCCGCTTATTGCTCTCTAATATCGCTCAGATCTCATTCTAACATACCCGTACTATCATGGTGGCCGTACCGAGAGGATGGCACAAGCGAGACCATCGCCATGGCGATGGGCGTTCGCGGCAAACCAACAACAGGAGGTATATCATGACGAACATCACGCGCCATGATCCGTTCCAGAATGTGTTGTCGCTGCGTGAGGCTATGAATCAGCTGCTCGAAGAAAGCTTCGTGCGGCCCGGCATGGGGCAGGGTGGCCAGGCGTTCGCGCCGGCACTCGATGTGAGCGAGACCGAGGATGCCTACTTAGTTGAGGCGGCGGTTCCAGGTCTCAAAGCCGAGGATCTCGACGTCACACTCGAAAACGGCATGCTCACCATCCGCGGCGAGATCAAGCAGGAACAGAGCGAGCAGCAGCGCAACTTCCACCGCATCGAACGGCGCTTCGGTGCGTTCTCACGCAGCATCACCTTTCCGACCCAGGTCAAGGCCGATGCCGTCGCGGCCCGTCTCGAACACGGCGTCTTGCAGCTCGTGATACCCAAAGCCGAGGAGGTCAAGCCGCGCAAGATCAGCGTGGCCGTCAATGCGAATTAACTGTGGCGCGGAGACGGCCGCAGGCCGCGAACCAGCACACTGGTTCGCGGCCTGTTGTGTTTTGCACAAACCTTTACACTCTGCACATGCGGTTCGTTGTAGGCTGTTAAATTTTACACTAATGTCATACAGCCATCCGACGGTGCAGCCCCCCACCTGGCAGTGATTGTTCATGGCTCGTACAGAGATCGCCGAGTGCTAGCATGGCTGTTCTGCCATTCTGGTGCGAGCTGGGCGTGTGAGCGCAGGCATTACTATTTACAAATAGGACTCGACAGGTGTAGTACAGTGTGTTATGCTTATAAAGCCTTACACCTCTTCATCTCCCGTCCACGCCGACGGAGCTAGCCAAACTGGCGCGCGCCACGTTCAAGGAGATGCCCATGCGGCTCGATCTGAGTTCCAAGCGGGCCAAGAAGTTGATCCGCGAACACGAGTTGACCGAGGAGGAGATCTTGCAGATCGTTGCCTCGGCCCGGATCAATCTGGCGACGTTTGACCCCGAGTACCGCACCAACGTGACGCAGATCGCCGATGATCTCCGCAAGAGCCGGCCGACGATCTACGGCTGGGCTGATCGTGCGCTGGCGGCGACGATCCATTCACTCCGCAACATCCGCACCGGTCGGCCGCCCAAAGAGCGCGAGCGCAGCAGCAACGGCTTGGAGCCGTAGCGAGGCGCTTGCAATTGGGTTGCTACGGCTTCGATCAAATGTGGCGTGTAGCGCATACAATGCCTGTAGTATAATCGTCGGGCGCATGGCCACGCCAGGCGTTTCGGTCGTCTCTGGCGTGTGTCTGCCCGCGCCCGAGTCGCTGTGCTATAATGCGCTCCGGCCTGAATGGTGGCCACTTCCTGCACACGCAGACAAGGTAAGGTGATCAATGGATCCACAGTTGACCAGCCAGATCGTCCCGATCGAAGAGGTTCGGGTGATCGAGGAATGCCTTGTGCGCCTGGCCGAGGATACCGGCGGAAACTACATCCTGCTGCTGGACAAGAGCGGCCAGGTGATCGCCTCTCAGGGCGATGCGGCGCGCCAGGATATCACTGCCCTCGGCGCGTTGATCGCCGGTACCTTCGCGTCGTCGCGCGAGGTTGCCAAGCTCCTGCGCGAGAAAGACTTTCGCCAGTTGTTCACGCAGGGCGTGCGCGAGAACATCTTTATTGCGCTGATCGAGGATCAGTGGATCCTGTGCATCATCTTCAATAAGGGCACGCATATCGGGCTTGTCAAGGTGCTTACCAAGAAAGCTACCGATGAACTCGGCGTGGTGCTCGAACGTGTGCGCGAGCAGCAGAAACAGCGTGACGATGTGCTTGGCTCGTCGTTCCGCACCTCGATGGAAGATACGATCGATCTGCTGTTCCGTGACTAGGCCGCACGCTGCGGGGACGGCTCTGCCTGCCGCCGCCACGTACCACCGATAGCCGCCGCCCGACGAGCGCCCCATGCTCTGGTACGCGAGAGGATCTATGGCCTTAATCAATGTTGCCCAGCGCGAGATCCATTGCAAGATCGTGTATTATGGCCCCGGCATGAGCGGTAAGACCAGCAACTTGCAATACATCCACAGCCAGGTGCCGAAAGATGTCAAGGGCGAGCTGCTGTCGATTGCAACCGAAACGGAACGGACGCTGTTCTTCGATTTCTTGCCACTTGATCTTGGCCAGGTACGCGGCTTCTCGACGCGCTTCCACCTGTACACCGTGCCGGGTCAAGTGTTGTATGAGCGCACGCGTGTGGCGGTGCTCAATGGCGCCGATGGCGTGGTCTTCGTGGCTGATTCGCGCTGGAAGAAGATGAAAGAAAATATCGACAGCCTGCGCGAGCTGCACCGTAATCTTACCGAGCACCAGAACAAGGATTTCGTGCACTTTCCGATTGTGCTCCAGTACAACAAGCGCGACTTGCCGGAGCGCGAGGAGCCGGGTGAAGCATTCATCGCCCCGGTCGGTGAACTCGACCGTTTCCTCAATGCTCGTAAGCCGGCCGCCAAGAAGGACTGGAACGATCTAATGGCCAAGCCCGAGGAATATGCGAAGGTCTTGCGCTGGCAACGCTTCAAGGCCGTGGCTTCACAGGGCACCGGTGTGTTCGATACGCTCAAGGCGATCAGTCGGCTCGTGATCAGCAAACTGTAGAGATGGGTTAAGGGTTAGCAAGCCAAACATTCCCTAACCCCTAACCTCTAACCCCTAAACACACTATGGCACTCGCAGGCAACCTGAGCGAGTTCCCGCTCACCGATATCATTCAGCTCGTCGATCTCAGCAAGAAGACCGGCGCAGTGAGTATCAATGGCCGCCGCGGCTCGCAGCAGCTCGATGGCTGGCTTTACTTCCGCGACGGCAAGATTATCGGCGCGAGCTGCGGCACCCTGCCGCCGCTCGAAGCTGCGTATGCGTTTTTCACCCTCGCCGAAGGGCCGTTCCAATTTCACGAGGGTGTGCAGATCCCCGCGCCAACGATCACTGCCAGCAACGAGATGATCATCATGGAAGGGGTGATGCGTCAGGACGCATGGTCCGAGACGCAGGATCAGCTGCCGTCGCTGTCGCTCATTCCGCGCCTGGTGCCGAATCCAGCCTCGTCCGGCTCGGAGATCAGCCTGGAAGCCGATGAGTGGCGTGTGCTGACGATGGTCAACGGCAAGAATACTGTGGGCCAGATCGCGCAGCGCAGTGGCCTTGGCGAGCTGCGTACCACCGAGATCATTGCGCGCTTGCTCGCGAATGGTCTGGTGGAACGCCGCGCCGTCAGTCTCTCCGAATCGCTGTTCCCTGAACTCGATCGGATTGTGCTGGCGGGTCTCGGCAGTTCGGCGCGCGCCATGCTGTACGATGCCTATACCCGCGCCGGTATCCATGATCAGAATGCTGCCAGCGCCGAGCAAATCGCTGCGGCGCTCGATATGTTCGAACCAGCCGCCACTCGCACCTATGGCGCCGGTCGCGTGCGCCAGCCAATCAACGAAATGCGCGCGCTTGCCGAACAGGCATTTACACTGAATCGCTGAACAAATTAGCAATCCTATTGGACTGGTGAGTAAGAAGGGGTTACTTTTTTGGGGACGCAGTCCCCAAGCCCCTGCTCTTGTTTACGAATGAAATAGGTTTGCTAGGCCATCGGAGTGAACCTACCCCGATAGCCGTTTTGGGAGGGGATGTGCGCGCACTCCTCAGTGTCTCCGATAAACAAGGTATCGAAGCATTCGGCGCTGGCCTGGTGGCGCTTGGCTATTCGCTGTTCTCCACCGGCAATACCAAAGCGCGCCTGGCGGATGCCGGCGTTGCTGTACACTCGGTGAGCGACCTCACTGGCTTCCCCGAGATCCTCGCTGGGCGCGTGAAGACCCTGCACCCGGCTGTCCACGCTGCGATCCTCGCCCGGCGCGATCTGCCGGCCCACATGGATGCGCTCGCGGCCCACACGATCACCCCGATCGACCTGGTGGTGGTGAACCTGTATCCGTTCCGTGAAACCGTGGCGCGCCCGGATGTGACGCTCGATGCTGCGCTCGAACAGATCGACATTGGTGGCCCGGCGATGATCCGTGCCGCAGCCAAGAACCACCCGCATGTGCTGGTGGTGGTAGACCCCGCAGACTACGAGCGGCTCCTGGCTGCGTTGCATGCCGGCGATCTGACGCCCGAGTTTCGCAAGCGCCTGGCCGCCAAAGCCTTTGCACATACCGCGGCCTATGACGCGGCGATCGCGGCATTCCTGGCCGATGAGCCGTTTCCGCAAACGCTGCCGCTGGCGTTTGAAAAAGCGCAGGAGCTGCGCTACGGCGAGAACCCGCACCAGCCCGGTGCGCTGTACGGCGACTTCGCCCGCTTCTTCGAGCAGCTACATGGCAAAGAGCTGTCGTATATCAATATTCTTGACATCGCTGCGATCCAGGAGCTGATCGAAGAGTTCCCACACGCCGAAGGTGCTGCGCTCGCGATTGTGAAGCATACCAATCCATGTGGTGTCGGGCAGGGTGCAACGCCGCTGGAGGCCTGGCAGCGCGCGTTCGCCACCGACCGCGAGGCACCATTCGGGGGGGTGATTGCGCTCAACGCCACGCTCGATCTGCCACTGGCTGAGGCAATCGACGAAATCTTTTCCGAGATCGTGATCGCGCCGGATTTCGCGCCTGATGCGCTTGCGCTGCTCCAGAAGAAAAAGAACCGCCGGCTCGTTCGGAGCCTGCGCCCGGTTGCCGCCGAGCGCGCCGCAGTTGTGCATAGCGTCCCTGGCGGCCTGCTGGTGCAACAGGCCGATCGCGCGCCACTCGCGCAAGAAGAGCTGCGGGTGGTTACACGGCGCCAGCCGAGCGAAGAGGAATGGCGTGCGTTGCGCTTCGGCTGGCGTGTGTGCAAGCATGTCAAGTCAAATGCGATCGTGTACGCCGCCCCGGATTGCACGCTCGGCATCGGCGCCGGCCAGATGAGCCGCGTCGACAGCTCGCGGCTGGCGGCATGGAAGGCCCAGAATGCCGGCCTCACGCTCGCTGGCGCGGCAGTAGCCAGTGATGCCTTCTTTCCGTTCCCGGATGGTGTGGAGGTGGCATCACATGCCGGGGCCACGGCGGTGATCCAACCCGGTGGCTCGGTGCGCGACGACGAGGTGATCGCCGCTGCCGACCGGCTCGGCCTTGCGATGGTGTTTACGGGGCGCAGGCATTTCAGGCATTAACACACCCGTAGGGGCGAAGCAGTCGCGCAAAAATGCATGGCACTGACACGGGTATGGCGGCGCGACTGCTTCGCCCTTACCAACCGGGTGCGAGCTAGTGCGGCGCAGGGTATCTGGCGGCGCGACTGCTTCGCCCTTACCGACCGGCACAGAGATGCTGCGGCGCAGGGGCGTATGGTGGCGCGACTGCTTCGCCCCAAGAGAGCGATAGGTAGATCCGGTGAAATTCGATGATAATGGCCTGGTGCCCGCAATCGTCCAGCACGCGCGCAGCGGCGAAGTGTTGATGCTGGGCTATATGAACGAAGACGCTCTGGCCGCCACCGTCGAGAGCGGCTTCGTCACATTCTGGAGCCGTAGCCGGCAAGCGTTGTGGCGCAAGGGCGAGACTTCGGGCAATGTGTTGCGCCTGGTCGAATTGCGCCAGGATTGCGACGGCGACACAGTGCTGGTGCTGGCCGAACCAGCCGGGCCGACGTGTCATACCGGCGAGCCGAGTTGCTTCCACCGCACGCTCGATGGCCAGCCGGTCGAGCGTGTGCCGGCAAGCATGATTCTGGCCGAGTTGGCCGAGATCATCGCGCGCCGCAACGCCGAACGGCCGGAAGGTTCGTATACCACCAAGCTCTTGGTTGGCGGAGTGGATCGGATCGGAAAAAAGATCGGCGAAGAGGCAGCCGAGGTGATCATCGCCGCCAAGAACGCCGCGCCGGACGAGCTGGCCTGGGAGTTGTCGGATCTGCTGTACCATAGCCTGGTGCTGCTCGAACAACAGGGCGTGCTGCTCGAAACCGTGTGGCGCGAGCTGCGGCGCCGGCACGGCGGGTAGCAACGTTTGGCAAGCCTATTTCCTTCGTAAATATGAGCAGGGGCTTGGAGACGCAGTTCCCAAAGAAGAACCCCTTTCCTCCTCTGCAAAGCGGGGGTTTGGGGGTCGCAGTCCCCCGAAAGAAATCTTTCTTCTGATTCTTTTGGAGGGGTTGCACCTCTCCGAGCCTCCCAGCAGGGAATCAAGGAATTACGTGCTGCAAAGCGTTGCATTCGAAAAACCAAGCACGATCGTGACGCCACTGGCACCGCCAGCTGGCGCGAGTGGGTTGCCGGAGGATGCCGGACGGCTTGCGCGGCTGTCGGCGCTGGCGCTGGCACTTATTCCGCTGGTTGATGCGGCACGAGTGCTGGAAACCACCGGCGAACATCTCTCGACGTTCTTTGCCGGTGCGCGCGGCTACTTGCTGGTGTGGCGCACTGAGGTACGCCGGCTCGAATATCAGGTGCTCGTCGGGTTGCCGGTGCCAACGCAGATTCCAGCTGTGGCGCCGCCCCCAACACGCGGCCTGTGTGGGCTAGTGCTGGCCGACCGTTTGCCACGCATTGCCAGTCATCCAACGGCGCTGCGTAGCTCGTTGGCACCGTGGGAAGCGACGCTGGCTGCCGAGACCGGCGCCGCAGCCCTGTTGGCTGCTCCATTGTCGCTCGGTGAGAGCATGAGTGGCGTGATCCTCCTTTCGGCAGGTGTCGAGGTGACGGTCGAGGATGTGCAGTTGTTGGCGGCCACAGCTCAAGCAGTAGGTGGCGCACTCGAACGCGCTCAGGCTTTCGGCAGCGCCGAGCACGATAAGCTCGCCGGTATGGGGCGGCTGACGGCCGCACTGGCCCACGAAGTCAATAATCCGTTGCAGGCGATCTCGAACTCGTTACACCTGCTGCTGAACCGCTCCATGCCAGAGGAAAAGCGCGCCCGCTATCTCACGATGGCGCATAAAGAGGCAGAGCAGTTGATCGGGATTGTGCGGCGCATCCTTGATCTCTCGCGGCCCGAGCGCGATGGCATGCGGCCGGTGGCAGTGCAAGCGGCGCTCGAAGCAGTGCTGGCGATTGCAGCGGAGCAGTTGCAGGAGAATGGCATTGCCGTGGTGTGCGAGTGGGCAGATAACCTGCCGCGCGTCAGCGGCGTCGGGAGCCATCTGAAGCAGGCGTTCCTCAATCTGGTGCTTGTGGCCGCCGATGCCATGCCGGACGGGGGCGTGCTTACGGTGCGAACAGCCCTGATCCCGAGCCGCAGTGGTGCGGGCAGCGAAATCGTTGTGCTCGAAATCTGCGATACCGGTACATGTGTGCCCGAAGCCGAATTGCGTGCAATCTTCGAGCCGTTCTCGCGCACGCGGCGTGACAGCGCTGGTGTGGGCTTGCCGCTGAGTTATAGCATTATCGAGCAGCATGGTGGGCGGCTCAGCGCCACGAGCAATGAAGACGGCACCGTTTTTCGGGTCGAGCTGCCGGCGCTGCGTATGCCGCACTGATTGCACAGCCTGATTCATCACGAAACGCGAAGAGACGGCCCGGTTGGCCGTCTCTTCGGCTTATGCGCGGCTGCTGAGCAGGGTGCGCCCGCCACTTCGCACCAGGCGCAACACCGCCAACAGCAGCATTGCACCCAGAATGGTCAGCACCAGATCCACGCGCTGATTGCCGATCCGCACCACCACAGTCGTCAGCCCGGTGAGGTCGGTGATTGCGCGCGCCAGAAAGATCCCGACAATTCCGACGATCACCGACACCAGGATCGTCATCAGGCCGCGGGTATCGAAGGCCACGATCAGCTCGGCGAATGCGCCGCAGATTCCGGCAATGGCGAGCAGAATAAGCAGCTGAAGCGGATCCACTGGATGTCTCCTTCGGGGTTTTTGTTATGATAGCAGGTTTTTCTCCGGCACGGAATGGCTTTCGACCAGGAATTTGGCTGGGAAGCTTGCTCGATCGCCACACTAGCGAGCAATGGCTCGCAGCCGTCCCAGCGCGATGACGAGCCCTGAAAGCAACAGCAGCAGCACAAGCGTCGAAAATTCGAGGACTGCACCAAACTGTGGCTGGCCGGCGTCCAAGAAAGCAACTGGCGCGCGCAGCGGTTCCGTCAATCCGAAGAGCACGGCGATCACAGGGTTGTCCGGACGGGCCGCGAACAGTCGGAGCACGAGCCGTGCAAGCAGGAGTCCCTGGAGCGCGCCGATGGCCCAAAGCAGGATGGCGCGTGCGTTTAGTACATGCATCTCGGTCGAATGATGGATATCAGTATCAGTCGAGCGTCACTACCTTACAATCGCATTTCAGTTTCTAATACAGTACCATCTGCTGGCAGTGATGGAGCGCCACGTGCTAATAGGAAGCCGTGTGGAGCTCGCAGATGAAACCGACGCTCGTTGCCTCGGCCAGTGGCCGGGCGCATGATACCAGTGGAGGGGCGGATGCTCAACGTGCAGATTTCCGGGCTTCTCACAGCCGAGCGTCGTATTGGCCGCGTGCGGCACCTTGGAGTGCGTTTCTTCTGGGCGCTGTTCGCGCTCGAAGCCGCGCTAGTGTTGGCATGCGCTGCCGTGCTCGTGAATGTCTTGCCGCAGCGAACATCGCTCAGCCAAGCCGCCAAGAGCGAAGTACTGCGTGCTGCGGTTCTATCGCGGCTCGACGGCGCTCTCGAAGATCCGGTGATCGAGGTGGTGCCTGGTGTGATGGCGCGTTCAAGCGCAGTACGTGGACTGGAGCTTGATGGCGTTACATATCACTACTATTTCGAGAATCGCCAAGGCTTCGACCCACTGAGTCGCGGCAGTGTCAACCGGCGTGATGTCGAAGTGCTGCTGCGCGAAACGAATGGCGAGCGGACGCTTGTGATCTACCGCATCCTGGCGCAGAGTTAGCCGGGGCTTGTACCTGGTTATTCGCGGGTGCGCTCGATCTGAGCGCCAAGCGCACGCAAGCGCTCGTCGATCCGTTCATAGCCGCGGTCGATCTGGCCGATATTGAAGATCACGCTGCGGCCTTGAGCGGCAAGCGCGGCGATCAGGAGTGCCATTCCAGCCCGAATATCCGGGCTCGGCAGACCCTCGGGCTCACCGAAGAGCCGGCTTGGACCCGCTACCACCGCCCGATGTGGGTCGCACAGCACGATCCGCGCACCCATGCCGATCAGCCGATCCACGAAGAACAGCCGGCTCTCGAACATCTTCTCGTGGATCAGCACCGTGCCACGCGCCTGCGTGGCTACCACAAGCGCAATGCTGATCAGATCGGGATTGAAGCCTGGCCAGGGCATCGAGTCGATCTTCGGAATAGCGCCGTGCAGATCTTCCTGCACGCACAACTCTTGTTCGGCCGGCACCAGGATATCATTACCTTCGTCCACCCAGCGCACACCCAACCGGCCAAACTGAATCCGGGTCATGCGGTGCTCTTCGGGGCGCGCGCCACAGATGCGAATTGCGCTGCGGGTGACGGCCGCAAGGCCAATGAACGACGCGACTTCCATAAAATCCGGCCCGATGCGGTACGAGCCACCGCCCAGACTGGTCACGCCTTCGATCGTAAGCAGGTTGGTGCCGATGCCACTGATGCGCGCGCCGAGCACATTCAGCAGCCGGCACAAATCCTGAACGTGCGGCTCGGAGGCAGCGTTGGCGATTGTGGTGATTCCTTCGGCCAGGACAGCGGCCATGATCGCTTGCTCGGTGCCCGTGACACTCATTTCGTCGAGGAAGATATCTGCGCCGCGCAGCCGATCGGCGTGCAGGTCGTAGTAGTTCGGCATTGCTTCGAGCGCAGCACCGAGCGCGATCAGCGCGTGGAAGTGGGTATCGAGCCGCCGCCGCCCGATCGCATCACCGCCTGGGCGCGGCAGGCGTACGTGGCCGCGGCGCGCAAGCAATGGGCCGGCCAACAACACCGAGGTACGAATTCGCCGTGACAGCCCGATGTCCGGCTGCGTTGTGCCAACTCCTTTAGCGCAGATCGTCCAGCTATGCGGCCCACCTTGTTCCACCTGTGCGCCAAGCTGGCGCAGCAGTTCGAGTTTGGTAACGACGTCGCCAATGTGCGGGATATTTTCGAGCGTAACGGACTGATTCGTGAGGAGTGTGGCCGCCAGCGCTGGAAGGGCAGCATTCTTGTTGCCGGCGGGTGTGATGCGGCCATTCAGGCGTTGCCCGCCCTCGATCACGAAGCGTTCCACAGAGCCTCCATGCGATGAAACCAGCCGTGGGTTGGATTCGGCTGGCCAAGGGCCGGGCAGATCGACCGCCGCCGGCAGGGCGGCGGGAACGGTCACGATGTCACTCATTCTGTGATTGTTGTGTATCCGGCTGCGCTGCAGCAATGGCGGGCGAACGGCGGAACGGCAGCCGAGCGCGGATTCGGCTGAGGAGGCCAGGGCGGTGTTGGCCGTTGGTACGGCTGCGAGCCCGTTCCCCGGCCTCGCGCGCGCGTGCCACGAT
>Ga0224722_1001903_pt1 | contig 11338 bp, 12 predicted proteins | sample Balambano_FR1_Me_FD_161646 | JGI IMG/M metagenome (GOLD analysis project Ga0224722, IMG submission 161646) | Freshwater sediment microbial communities from Lake Towuti, South Sulawesi, Indonesia - Balambano_FR1_MetaG | ecosystem: Environmental > Aquatic > Freshwater > Lake > Sediment | place...
GGGCTATGCCGGTCGATGTTAATGCCCAAAGCGCGTGCCGCACCAAGCGATGCTTCGGTATCCCCCGCAGGCAGCCAGCCACGCACACGGGTTGTGCCATTTGCCAGCGCTCCGAAAAAGACGGCGCGATGCGAGATGGACTTATCACCCGGCACAATCGTCTCCCCGCGCACTCCTACACCCGGTCTAACTTCAAAACAATCCTTGACCTGCATGGTGTAATTCCGTCCTATGAGCCGTGCTTCGGCTCATGCTGCTTTGCCCATGCGATCCGCGCTTCACGGGCGGGCTTGAGCATATTAATCAGCGCGTCGTCGTCGTGCGAGATCAGCCGCGCTTCGATCATCGCCAGTTGCATCCGAAAGTGCGCGAGAAGCGTTGCCACAGCTTCGGTATTGGTGCTGAGAATATCGCCCATCATATTCAGGTCTTGCGCGGCAAGACGAGACATATCCCGAAAACCACCCGCCGCCAATTTCCAGACCGACTCATCCTTCTGACCCTGCTCGGCGACGGTGGCGACCAGTGCCGCGCTCAGGAGGTAAGGCAGATGGCTGATCGCGGCGACAACCCGATCATGCTGATGGGCATCCATCTCAATCGGAAACGCCTGTATCGCCTCAACCAGACCAAGCGCCCGCAAACGAGAGGCGGGCGTTGTTCGCCGCGTCGGGCAAAGTACGAACGGACGATCCTTATACAGCGTTGGATCACTGGCTTCAATGCCGTTCAATTCTTTTCCCGCCATTGGGTGCCCGCCAACTGCGCCAACGCCAATCGGCAGCAGACCCATCGCGTTACAAATATCCTCTTTTGTACTACCGATGTCAATGAGCAGGGTGTTCGCTCGTAGATACGCCCCGATTCGCCCGCGCACCATCTGAATAATGGTTCTAACAGGAGCGGCGAGCATGACCACATCCGCCTGATCCACCCCCTCGCGCAAATCCGCCGTCGCCTGATCCACGATACGATTTGAGACCGCGTAATTGCGGGTCACTTCATCGGGATCAATACCCGTCACCGTATCTGCGAACGGGCGAAGCGCCAGCGCCAGCGACCCACCCATTAACCCTAATCCAACGACCGCCAGATGGCGGCATCGAAAGCCACCTGCCGTCATTTATGCGGTTCGCCCCACTGCTTCAGCCACACGGCGCACGCTGTCCATCATCTTCTGGAAACCGGCATAATCAAGGCTCTGCCGTCCATCGCTCATCGCCTTTGACGGCGTGGGATGAACCTCGACAATCAGCCCATCCGCACCCGCCGCAACAGCGGACAAGGCAATCGAAGTGACAAACTCCGAGTAGCCAACAGCGTGGCTGGGATCGGCGATGATGGGCAGGTGTGTTCTGGATTTCAACACGGGAATTGCGTTGATGTCGAATGTGTTGCGGGTATATTTCTCGAACGTGCGAATGCCGCGCTCACACAGCATGACATTCTTGTTGCCATTCGCCATGATATATTCGGCAGACATGAGTAAATCTTCCATCGTATTTGCCATGCCACGTTTGAGCAGCACCGCCTTGTCACATTGACCCACAGCGTTCAGGAGGACGAAATTCTGCATATTCCGTGCGCCAACCTGCAAAACATCGGCATATTCTGCCACCATGCCAACAAGTGCCGGATCCATGACCTCAGTGACGACGGGCAGTCCGGTCACGTCACGGGCTTCTGCGAGCCATTGTAACCCTTTTTCGCCATGCCCCTGAAAACTGTACGGCGAAGTACGCGGTTTGAATGCCCCGCCACGCAGCGCGGTAGCCCCCATCTCTTTGACGGCGCAGGCAATCTCAATCGTTTGCTCACGGCTCTCCACTGAACACGGACCGGCAATCACCAGCACCCTGTTGTTTCCGGCGTGGCTGCCATTAAGCGCCACAAGGGTATCATTCGGGTGGAAATCTCGACTGGCAAGTTTGTATGGAGACGAAACGCGCATGACATTCAAGACTCCCGGCATGGTACTGTAATTATCTTCGCGCAGGGGAGTCGGGCTTTCTCCTACCAACCCGATAATCGTGTGTGTTTCGCCTTGTGAAATGTGCGGCGTATAGCCGTCACTCTTCACCTGTGCGATCACATCTTCGATCTCAACACTGCTTGCAGTGTGCTTCATGACGACGATCATGGAACGGCTTCCTCTCGTTTCTCGACAACAATCTTATTGTCCGGGTACAAATCAGGACGCAGGATCAGCGCATCCCGCATATAAACATGCACTATTTCATCCAGACTTTTCGGCGTGTTCCAATGAATGAGAATACGCACACAATAGGGAATCCCATTGGGAACATCCATTTCCTGACAGCCTAGAAGCGCAGTGCGCCGCCAGCCTAAATCCCGCGCTGCTTTCGCCGGATACGCAGCATTCAAATCTGGCGTCGCCGTAAATATCACGCTGGCGACATCATCTTCCTCAATCTCGTTTGCCTTAATCATTGCCTCAAGCAACTGGCGGGTCGCGCTGAGGACAGCTTCCGGCGTATTCGAGTCGGCGGTAATCGCGCCCCTCACCCCTCTAAATTTCATATTCCCTATACTCCCTCCTTAGAAAATAAAAAAGGCGCGGAGCGTTTGCTCTGCGCCTTGACTATGCCTCTTTTCGGCAAGCCTACCTGATAGCGTGCAACGCCTGACCTGTGACTATGTCGCCATTAAAGTAAAAATAATAGAAGGCAAAATAGCGGTTGGTATGCACGTTGCGGCTCAAGAAGTCGTCTCACCGATCACTAAGGGCAGAGCATAACACGGGTATTTGAAACTTGTCAACCTGTTAAGCGAACTTCCTTTGGCGCAATGGCAGCTCGCAGGCTGGCAGCAAGCGCTCTGGTTGGCTCGACGCCGCCCTGTGCTGCGCGAACCAACGCGCTGCCGACGATGAACCCATCCACCTGTTCGCCAATCAATTGCGCCTGCTCCGGTCGGCTGATGCCAAAACCCATGACCAACGGCGTATCCTTTACCTGACTTTTCAATCGTGCGATAAACGCGGTCAGGTCTGCGGGTAATTCCGTGCGTTCGCCAGTGACACCTGTAAGGGACACAACGTAAATAAAACCCGTTGCCTGTTGTGTGACCAACGCGATTCGTTCGCTGTTACTGGTCGGGGCAAGAAAGAAGACCAACGCAATCCCTTCCCGCTGGCATATCTCACTCAATACCGCCCCTTCATCCGGCGGTAAATCCGGAATGATTAAACCATCCGCGCCAACGCCTTTCACCTCGCGCACAAAGCGCTCTGCGCCATAAGCCAACAGCGGGTTGAGATAGCCCATCATCAGCATCGGCTGGTGAACACCCCTGTTGCGGAGTTCGCGCACGGCTTCCAGACAGCGCTGTACCGTCACTCCATTTTCCAGTGCAATCTGTGTCGCTGCCTGAATCACCCGCCCATCCGCCAACGGATCGCTGAACGGGATACCAATTTCAAAGCCGTCCACGCCAACCTGAGCCATCGCCTGAATCGCATCAAGCGACTCCTGATACGTTGGATAGCCGATTGGGAAGTACGGCAGAAATGCCCCCCTTCCCTCTGCTTTTGTCTGTGCAAACATGACGGCGATAGCAGCGATACCCTTCGTTTCGCGTTCCGTTGTGTCGGCGCTCATGCCTGCTTCCCGAATTCATGCAAGCCCGCTGTGAAGAACTGCTCCAGAATTGGGCTTTGTAAAAAGGCGAGATCGAGTGCCAGTCCCTTCTCGCGATCAAACCATCCCATTGCCTGCCCTTCCCCCAGCGTCAGCGATACGTCATCAGGATTGATCGCGGTGAAATACACGTAGTTCGTTGTAGTCGTCTCATTGGGTACGGAACGCGCCGGGCAGACATAATTCATCCAGTATACCAGGGGCAATTCAACGCCAAGTTCTTCCTTAATCTCTCGGTTGATTGCATCGTTGGGCGTCTCAGCTTCCTCCACCGCGCCCCCGAAGAATGTCCACATACCCGGATAGAGCAAATCCGCCCGATCATCCCGCTGCTGTAACAGCACTTCGCCCTTTGGATTGACCGGAATGACGCTGACGACGGTCTTCTGAACTTCACTCATAATCGCCTAAACTCCTCATGATGGTTTCAAGGTCTTTGTCGCCTCGTCCCGATAGATTGACCAATACTATCGAGTCCTTTGGCATCGTCGGCGCACGTTTAATCACTTCGGCAATCGCATGGGCGCTTTCCAGCGCCGGAATAATTCCCTCAACACGGCTCAATAGCTGCAATCCTGCCATCGCTTCTTCGTCGGTCGCTGAGGTGTAGTAAGCACGTTCAGACTGGCGCAAATAGGCATGTTCTGGACCCACCGCTGCATAATCCAGCCCAGCGGAAATACTGTGCGTATTGAGGATTTGCCCGTCCTGATTTTGCAGAACGAACGAGCGTGTGCCGTGCAATACGCCCGGTCGCCCCAACAATGGATCGCCGAAGCGTGCCGCGTGTTCTCCAGTCTCAATACCATATCCACCTGCTTCTACGCCAATCAACTGCACATCGTCGTCATTCCGAAAGGCATGAAACAAGCCGATAGAGTTGCTGCCACCGCCGACACAAGCGATACACATATCGGGCAATCGTCCGGTAAGTTCAATAATCTGCTTACGCGCTTCGGTCCCGATTACGCTTTGGAAATCGCGCACCATCATCGGGTATGGGTGAGGTCCTAACGCTGAACCCAGCAGGTAAAATGTATCCTGCACGTTCGTCACCCAGTCGCGGATCGCTTCGGTAATGGCATCTTTCAGGGTACGGCTTCCGCTTTCGACTGGAATGACCTCCGCGCCCATCAGCTTCATGCGAAAGACGTTCGGCTTCTGCCGCACCATATCCACGCTGCCCATGTAGACGTGACATTCCAGACCGAGCAGCGCACAAACTGTCGCGCTGGCAACGCCGTGCTGCCCCGCCCCCGTCTCGGCGACAATCCGCTGCTTGCCCATGCGCTGCGCCAGTAGCGCCTGACCGAGCGCATTATTGATTTTGTGCGCCCCGGTATGCGCCAAATCTTCGCGTTTCAGATAAATCCGCGCTCCGCCCAGATGATCGCTCAAGCGCCCAGCATAAGTGACGGGTGTTTCCCGCCCGACAAATGTTTTGAGCAGGTGTGCCAGTTGTGCCTGAAACTCCCGATCAGCCATTGCCTCTTTATAGGCGGCGGTCAGTTCATCCAAGGCAGGCATGAGCGTTTCCGGCACAAAGCGCCCGCCATATTCGCCGTAGTATCCGCGCTGATCGGGTACGGGAGTGGTGTGTGTGTGGATATGCAACGCTTCACTTTGCATAGAACAAATTCCGCCTAAAAGCCCTTTGCTGCCTGAACAAAATCGCGCATCTTGATGGCGTCTTTTTTACCCGGCTTACCCTCAATTTCAACACCGCTGGCAACATCTACAGCCCAGGGCAGCACCGCCGTCACGATCTCGCCCACGTTCTCTGGTTTCAGCCCGCCTGCCAGCATCAGCCGCGTTGTCAATGCTTTTGCAACCAGTGCCACCTCAAGGCTCGCCTGTTCGCCCGTTCCGCCATACAAAGCCGGATTATAGGCGTCCACTAACAGAGAGGGTATATCCGTATCGGTTCGTTCATCAAGAGAAAAGCAGCGCGTGAGCGCCGCTACATCGTCCGTACTGTACGGGCGAATGGATTTATAGCCACGCCCCTTCATTTCATGCAAAGTCTCAGCGGGTTCATCGCCGCTGAGTTGTGCATAACGCAAGCCAACTTTTTCCATCACCGCCCGAATCGCGTCAGCATCTTCATTCACGAATAACCCAACTAACAACGGGCAATTTTCACCCAAATCATGCTGCAAATCACGGATTAGTTTTTGGGCAGCGTCTACTGTCAGGTAACGTGGGCTTTTAGGGTAAAAGTTCAGCCCAAGCATATCCGCGCCAGCGTGTGCCGCCGCCAGACCATCCTCAATAGACGTGATTCCGCAGATTTTAACGCGCACCATCGCGCACTCCTCGCGGCTGACTGCTAAAACGCCTGACCTGTTCGCCAATATTTGCTGATTTGACTAACCCTTCTCCCACGAGAATGGCATGTGCGCCAATTTCGCCCATGCGCCGCACATCATCAACGCTGCGAATCGCGCTTTCGGCAACAAGCGTGATATTCGGCGGAGCAATCGCGGCGACTCGCACTGTAATCGTCAAATCTTCCTGAAACGTCCGCAAATCCCGATTATTCACGCCGATGAGTGATGCACCAATCGCAAGCGCCCGTTCCATTTCCGCTTCATTATGTACCTCGACCAGTGCCGCCATGCCAAGCTCCAGAATGAGCGCGTGAAGGTCTTTTAGCTGTGCATCCTCCAGCGCCATGACGATTAACAGCATAGCATCCGCACCCACTGCCCTGCCCTCGTAAACCTGATAGGGCGCAATCGTGAAATCCTTACGCAGCACAGGAATATTAACAGCCTGTTTCGCCACGCGCAGATGATCGAGATGCCCTTGAAAAAACGGCGTGTCCGTCAAAATCGAGATCGCCGCCGCGCCATTCTCCGCGTAAATGTGTGCCAGTTCCTGCGGATCAAACGGATCTATCAGCACACCTTTACTCGGTGACGCCTTCTTCACTTCGGCAATCAGCCCAACGGTGTCGCGCTGCAACGATCCTGCAAAATTCCGCGCTGGCGGTGCTTCATCAGCGGCAGCCATCATTCCAGGCAGCAGCGAACGAACCGCCAGCAGGTCTTGCGATTTGCGAGCGAGTATCTGATCGAGGATGGTATCCGTTTTGACGAACATAATTAGTTCACGAACTGTTGACTACGCGAAATCAATGTATCCAGCTTGTTGAGGGCTGCGCCGCTGTCAATCACTTCGGCAGCCAACGCTGCCCCATCAGGAATATTCTCGACCAGTCCCGCCGCCATCAGCGCCGCACCTGCGTTCAGCAGTACCACGTCGCGTTTGGCATCCTGTAGCTCACCGCTGAGAACGCCGCGCAGGATCGCCGCGTTAGTTGGTGCGTCGCCGCCGAGCAATTCCGAAATATGCGCCCCGCGAAATCCCAAATCTTCCGGCGCAAATTCCCATGAGCGCACACTTCCGCTGCGCGAATGGCTCACCTTGTTGGGTCCTGTCGTCATCAGTTCATCCACATTTCCGTAACCGCTGACGACGAGAGCGCTTACTGAGCCGAGTTCTGTCAGCACATGGGCAAGCAAATCGGTCAAGTCCGCCGCAAACACGCCCATCAACTGCCGCTGCGCCCCCGCCGGATTCGTCAACGGACCCAAAATATTGAAGATCGTGCGAACGCCCATTTCCCGACGCACCCCAATCGCATATTTCATGGCAGGATGCAGTTTCGCGGCAAAAAGGAAGCCAATGCCGATTTCATCCACACACTGCCCGACCTGTTCGGGCGTCAGGTCAAGATTGACGCCTAACTGCGCCAGCACATCGGCGCTGCCGCACTTGCTGCTGGCAGCACGGTTGCCGTGCTTGGCAACCTTTACTCCCGCGCCAGCCGCGACAAATGCCACTGTCGTGCTGATATTAAACGTCCCTGATTTATCTCCACCTGTGCCGCAAGTATCCAGAAGCACGGCCGCGTCGGTCTGTGTCGGAACGCGATGAGCATTCGCCCGCATGGCGCGGGCGCTGCCTGTAATCTCGTCGCGGGTTTCGCCCTTCATCCGCAAAGCCATCAGGTAGGCGGCAATCTGCGCGTCCGTCGCGCCGCCTGACATGATTTGCTGCATCACCGCTTCTGCCTCTTCCTGCTGAAGCTGACCAAAACGGCTCAAAATGTCAATTGCGCGTTGAATATCCATATTATCCATGATCAGGCTGCCATCCGTTCCCGAATTTCAAGAAAATTTCGCAATAATATCGTTCCGCATGAAGTCAAAATGCTCTCCGGATGAAACTGGACACTGTGCACAGGTAATTCGCGGTGCTGCATTCCCATAATGACGCCGTGCTCGGTTGTGGCGGTCACTTTGAGGCAATCGGGTAAGGTCGCTGGTTCAACGATCAGGCTGTGATAACGCGTTGCCTCAAACGGATCAGGCAAGCCCGCAAAAATGCCCTCACCCTGATGATAAATCAAGCTAGTTTTCCCGTGCATGAGACGATCCGCCCGCCGAACCACCCCGCCAAATACCTGTCCAATTGCCTGATGACCAAGGCACACACCGAGAATCGGAACTTCGCTGCTCAATTCACGCAGAATATCGAGCGATACACCACTGTCATCCGGCGTTCCCGGTCCCGGCGAAATGACAATATGCGTCGGCTGCAAGGCACGAATATCTGCAATCGTCAGTGCGTCATTACGTTCAACATGCAAATCTGCACCCATTTCGCCGAGCAGTTGCACAAGGTTGTAGGTAAAGCTGTCATAGTTATCAATGACCAGTATCATCGTCTGTCCTCCGGCTCACGCACGGCATCTGATTTTATGCCCTCTAGATGGTTGGCATCATTCGCAACAACGATCTTCCAACCTTCACCGTCTCGCTGAATCGTCGTCGCTGACGTATTGCTGAATTGCAAATGCGACAAGTCCTCATTGGGGATGACACTTTCAATCAGGACGGTGATTGCCGCCGTGTGCGACAGAATCGCTATCGTTTCCCCCACATCCTGCGCGATATAGTCGTCAAAAGCCGTTTTCATCCTTAACCGAACATCTCCCCGCGATTCACCGCCTGGAACACGAAAATTTTCGCGGTCTGCCCGTAACTGCTGAAATTCTTCGGGATACCACGCTTCCATTTCGGCAATCGTCAACCCCTGCCATAAACCGACATCACGTTCGCGCAGGCGTGGGTCTGGCGTCGGCGCGAAGTCAAGATACTGGGCAAGCTGTTCCGCCGTTTGCAGCGCCCGTTGTAAATCGCTGGTGTGAAGGGCGCTTAGACCCATGTGGCGTACAAAACGTCCAAGCGCCGCCGCCTGACGAACACCATGCTCGTTCAACGGCGAGGCGACCCACCCCTGCCAGCGCCCGCTGTTATTCCAGTCCGTTTCGCCTGAACGGATAAAGATCACCCGCTCTACCAAAATTCTTCTCCCTCTCTATTCAGGATAAACCTTCTTCGGCACGACGAACCGCTACCAGCAGCGCTTTCGCCTTGCTCATGCTCTCATGAAATTCCGTCTCCGGCACACTGTCCGCCACAATTCCGGCGCCTGCCTGAATATACACCGTATCCTTCTTCATCAGCGCGGCGCGGATCGTGATGCACGTATCCATCGAACCGTCAAAGCTGAAGTAACCGACCGCGCCACCATACGTTCCGCGCCGCGTACCTTCAAGCTCCTCGATGATCTCCATCGCTCGGACTTTGGGCGCACCACTGAGTGTTCCTGCCGGAAAGGTTGCCCGCAGTAGGTCAAACGCCGTCATGCCCGCACGTAGTTTACCCTGAACATTGCTGACGATGTGCATGATCTGCGAATAGCGCTCAACGAACATCAGGTCCGTCACTTTCACCGATCCGTATTCCGACACACGCCCTAAGTCATTACGCCCTAAATCTACCAGCATGATGTGTTCAGCGCGTTCTTTAGGGTCTGCCAGAAGTTCTTCGACGAGCCGCTGATCTTCGGCTGCATCACGTCCTCGCGGGCGTGACCCCGCAATTGGGCGGTTGGTGGCGATCCCATCCTCAAGCCGCACCATCATTTCCGGTGACGCGCCGATCAGGGTGAAATCATCACTGAATCGCAGATAAAACATATATGGTGAGGGGTTGGTTGCCCGTAGCGCCCGATATATTGCCAGTGGTGATGCCTTCGTTTTACGACTCAACCGTTGCGACAGCACAATCTGGAACGCATCACCCGCCGCGATATAGTCCTTCGCCTGTTCGACGTTTGCTTCATATTCCTGCTGAGTCATCGTCGAACGCAGGCTGTTATCATCCGTCGGTACGGGATCATGCTGAATCGGCGGCAGGGGCTGGCGCAGCACATCCACAATCTCGTCAATCCGTTCGAGCGCATCATCGTATGCCTCATCCGCGTCGCCCGTGTTATGCGCGTTCGCCAGTACGAGAAGCTGATGTTTGGCGTGATCGAAGATGACGAGCGTATCCACCAGCATGAAGGCGACATCCGGCACTTGCACCTCATCCACCGCCGTATCGGGCAGGCGCTCAAAATAGCGCACCACATCATACGATAGGCAACCAACCGCCCCACCGACGAAGCGCGGCAATCCGTCCAGGCGCAAGGGCTTGACGCGGGTAAATTCGGCTTCAACGGCATCCAGTGGGTCTTCGCCGTCAGCCAGTGGGCGCGTTGTTTTCACTCCGTGCAGGGTGCGCGTCACCGCGCCATCTCGCGTCGTGATGACGCCTTTAGGATTGACACCGAGGAATGAATAGCGCCCGACCTGTTCGCCGCCTTCGACGCTTTCCAGCAAAAATGCGACCTGCCCTAACCGTGACAGCTTCATGAAGACCGACACGGGCGTTTCCAAATCTGCCAGCAGCGCCCGATAGACCGGTACGAGATCGCCCTTTTCAAACAGGCGGCGGGTTTCTTCCCGTGTGGGCAGCGCCTTCGTCCGGGTGAACACCATGACCATAGGTTGTAACCCCCTGACCAAATACAAAACCCCTCTCGCAATCAAGGACGAGAGGGGTTTCCCGTGGTGCCACCTTGTTGACCATTGCAGGGATATAACCGCAACAGCCACTCCTGTCAGTACGGGCAAATGCCGATACTGTGCGCCTTGATAACGGGTACGCTGTCCCGGCGGAAGCTAATGCAGGTGGAAACCCGGTTCGCCGCCGCGACTCCCCAGTCCATTCACCATCTGCCTGCATACCTTCTTCACAGCGACCGAAGGCTCTCTGAATGCCGCGTTCGATGGGTACTCGTCTGGATCAACGTCGTTGATTTGTCGAATTGCTCATAGCGTAACGAGTATTTTGATGGCTGTCAAGCAGTTCGAGAAATCTAATCGCTGTGCCTACCAACAGTCCTTTTGCCCGATTCACAGCTTAAGCTATACTAACATCACAACTTTCAAACACAGGATACCAGCGCGTGACAAACCGCGAAATCGCCAGTCTGTTTGACCGTATCGCCGATATGCTGCAAATCAAGGGCGAGATCATCCACCGCATCCTTGCCTATCGCAATGCCGCCGAGTCGATCATAGAATATCCGCGTGATCTTCGTGCCGTTGCTGCCGAGGGAGGGCTGGAAAGCATCCCCGGTGTGGGCAAAATTATCGCTGAGAAAATCACCGAAATTCTGGAAACTGGAACGCTGCAATTTTATGAGCGCCTCACCGAAGAAATCCCTCCCGGCGTGGTGGACATTCTGCATATTAACGGCGTCGGACCCAAAAAAGC
>Ga0224722_1001904_pt1 | contig 11337 bp, 8 predicted proteins | sample Balambano_FR1_Me_FD_161646 | JGI IMG/M metagenome (GOLD analysis project Ga0224722, IMG submission 161646) | Freshwater sediment microbial communities from Lake Towuti, South Sulawesi, Indonesia - Balambano_FR1_MetaG | ecosystem: Environmental > Aquatic > Freshwater > Lake > Sediment | place...
CCGCAGGCAGCGGATAGCCAGCATAGTTGGGGTCAATGTTCCAGGCATCCCAATACTGCCCCTGATCCTGAAATGCCTGAAGCTGGTTGCCTGCACCCTTCAGCACGTCTCGCTGATGAGCTTTGTCAAACAGTCGGGCAATGTCTCCGGTCTGGGGATCGATCGTCGCCTGCAAAAACTCGTTTTCCAGCACGTATTCCCTAGGGGTGCAGTCCCCAGATGGGACAGGAAGGCTAGAAGATAGTTCTTCTGCAACCGGAATGAGCCAGAAGCAGCAGTAGCCCAGGGCAGGAATCGGTGTGGGCTGAAAGGTGAGGCAAATTGTTTCTGAAGCGATCGCTTCTTGAGTGCTTACAAGCGGCTGTCCGGCTAGATCCGAAACCTGCCAGTTCCCCGGAGGCAGCGTCAGGCGGATCAGGGGCGATCGTTCCCAGGTGAGGGAGTTGAAAACGACGATCGGCTGTGCCTGGGAGGTAGGCGGGTCTGGCAGCACCAGATGGGCGGCGATTGATTGGAGTGCCTGCTGCGTCAGGGAAGTTGCCGTGTCGATCGCACTTTGCCAGAGCTGATTGGCGTCTTCGTACACTTCGGGAATGGCTGAACCGGGCAGAATGTCGTGAAACTGGTTGAAAAGCACCTGCTTCCAGGCGGACTCAAGCGGATGCTGCGGATATTCCACATCGAGGAGCAGGGTGGCGATCGCGGAAAACAGCTCTGCTTCGTAAAGTAGCCGTTCGCTGAGCCGATTCGATCGCTTTTGGCGGGCATGGCTGGTGTAGCAGCCACGATGAAATTCCAGATACAGATCGGTGTTCCAGGTTGGGAGTGAATCGATCGAGAGGGCTTGGAGGCGATCGAGAAATGCCTCCGCAGTGCTGAATTCCAGCCGAGGAAAGAAGGGAGACTGCTGCCAGCGACGCACCAGTTCGAGCATATCGCGGGTGGGCCCGCCGCCGTGGTCACCAACTCCGGGTAACCAGAGGGCAATGGGTTGACCCGTGTTCTGTTCCCAGGTGCAGGCATAGGCTGCCATTTTTACCGGATCAATCCCTTCTCCGATCGACGCAGAATGATGGCTAAAAATGCGGCTGCCATCGGGAGACTGCCACCAGAAAGACTCATGGGGAAACTGGGTTGTGTCGTTCCAGCGCAGCTTTTGGGTAACAAAGTATTCCACGCCGCCCTGCTTGAGCAATTGGGGCAATTGCCCGCAAAAGCCAAAGGTATCTGGCAACCAGGCAACCCGGCTGATTTGCCCAAATTTCTCCTCCGCGTAGTGCTGTCCGTAGAGGATGTGGCGGGCGATCGACTCACCGCTGACCAGATTAAGTTCCGGTTCCAGCCAGAGTCCGGCAATGACTTCCCAGCGTTTTGCCTCAATTTGCGATCGAATTTCTGCAAATAAGTCTGGACGGTTGGTTTCGATCCAGTGATACAGCGCAGGCGTGGAATGCCCAAAAATCAGTTCGGGATATGCCTGCTGCAAGTCCAGAGCCGATCGAAACGTGCGTTCTGCCGCTTTCCAGGTGTCGTCAATTTCCCAGAGCCAGGCGAGGTCGAGGTGGGCGTGCCCCAGCAAGTAAACGGTTCGCTGTTTGAGCCAGTCGCTCCAGGGCAAAAGCTGCTGCCGCATCGCTGCCATTGCGCGATCGAACAAGACCGCGTCATTGACTTTCTCCCAGGGCAGAGTTTCAACAGCGGCAGCGATTTCTGGTAAGCCTTCAGGGGCAAAGGCGGTGAGATAGGTTTGCAGCACTTCCAGTTCGTCTGCGACAAATCCTGGCTCTGGGCAGGGGTCAAGCCGACGGTTTGCCCGCTCATAGATCAGCAGCGATCGCACCAGTGCGCCGTTGTCGTGCCCCGGACTCACCAGCCGAATTACCAGATCGATCGCGTCTCCAGGCTGAACAGATTCGCTGAGACCGATGCGCGTCTGACAGTCAAACAAGTCGCCCTCCTGCATCAGCCTGCCGTTGACAAACACCTGCGCTGCTTCCGCCCACCAGGTTAATGCCAGCCGCAGCGTCATTCCCTCTAATAGATAGCCCTTGAGTTCTGCCGGAACCCTCAGGCGATGGCTCAGCCACAGCACCCGCTGCCCTTTGTCCCAGGCAATATGCTGGCGATCGTTAAGAGCAGCGATCGTCCAACTATCCCAACGTTGCGGATCAAGGGCAGTTTCCAGTGCCAGATCTGCTTCACAAATACGCCAGGCGGCTTGCAGGTTGAACTGAGTAAGCTGGCGAAGACGGGCGATCGTTTGGGTGAGCGCGGGTATAGGGGCAGGCAGCGAGTCTGTCATATTTCCGATAAGATCGAGGCACTGGCTCAGCATGAGCTTGAATCAGCTTTTCTGACTTTATCACCGCCTCATTGGTTCTCGCGTTCTTTCTCCCTGCCGCCCTTTTGTCGCCCTCCTGCCGCCATGTCTTCTTCCGAACGCTACAACAGCCGCTTTTTTAACTTCTTGTCTCATCGGTCGATGCAGATTCAGGATCGATCGGGCGTTTTGTGGCGGCAGGCAAAGCTGATGGCAGTCTGGGGCGTGCAGATTACGCTCTACCCGATTTATCTGGCGTTTCAGAGCAGCCGCTTAGCCACCAAACAACTGCGGCACAGCCTTGGGCAAACCCTGCCCCGACTCCAGGCAGCAATGCAGAAATCAACCCAAGCGGTTGAGGAACGTCAGCCGTTGACGAGCGATACCCCCATTTGCACCGTTCTGGCAGAAGTGCAGGCAATGGGAATTTCCCTTCCCGCCAACCAAATTCAGCTTCAGCCTGCTCTGGCGGGGGGTCAGGCGCGATCGATCAAAACCACGCCAACTTCAGGAAAATCTCTATCGCTGCGAGTTCGAGGCATTGCTTGCGCGATCGAATCCCAAAAACTCGTGCTGGTGACGGTGCAAAACGAGCTGCTCGACGGACTAACCGAGCCTCAACAGCAGCAGCTTCAGCGGCTTATGGTGCTGGAACTGGCAGAATACTGGCGGCAGCAGCGCCTTCTCAGCCAGAGTCAGGCTCCGCTGGTCAACACATTTTTGCCCCTGCCCAACGCTCCCAACGCAATTTTGCCGATTCGGCTGTTTTATCGGCTTATGGCGTGGGAACAGCGAGGCACGATCGCCCTTTCAGCCAATCTGTTTCAGGAATCGCGACTGCCCCGACTGCTGATTGCCAGTCAGCCAGAAGAGAAACCGCAATTGCGCTCGGCTGAGGTGAACTGGTTGCCGATCGAGGAATGGTCGCAGGCGTTTCGTGCCGCAGTGCGAAAAAACCAGCAGGACAACGATCGCAGGTTTCGCTGGCTCCAGTCAGGAACCCAGGCACTTCTCGATCGCCTGAATTACGATCGCCTGAACCAATCAGACCCTTTGCCCGATTGGGAACTCACCGATACCAGCGCCATTGAGCGATACCAGAAAGGCAACCTAGCAACCTGGAACCGCCCTGCCACCGCTGTTCAGCCCTACCGAGCAACACCGAAATCGATCGCGGTCAATGCGCCTGTGAGCCGAGCAGTGGTTCCCTTCACGCCGCCAGAAACTGCGCTCACCACAGTGACTGCTGCACCCGATCGAATCGCTGTGAACCCAGCTGAAACGGGTCAGGCGATCGAGGTTGCTTCTTACATCGAAGCGGACGTGCAGCTTGTGGGCTACATCAAACACCCGCTAGAACAGCTTTTAGAGTGGCTCGATCGCGGCATGGTCTGGATCGAAGATCGGCTGGCAAGATTCTGGAACTGGATTCGCGGAGAAAGATAGCCACGAGTCAGTCACGAGCCAGTTGGTGTCATCGTAAAACCCAGCTTTTGTTCTGTGATTGAAAAACCAAATATTGAAAAACAGAACGGTTCTGCAAGCAAAAAACTAGCCATTTTTCCAGGTTGCTGCCTCCCCGTTTCGCGGATCCAGGCTTGCCTGCCTTTGCTGCATCGTAGAGATAAGCATTGTAGAGAGTAAAGCAACAGGCTCCTGGAGGGCAGCGATGACAACCGAAAATTTGAGTCCTCTCACCGCACTTTCCCAAACCCTGGCAGACTCGATCGCTCAAGCAGGAAATTCGATCGTGGGTTTGAAAGCAGGGCGACGGGGCAGTGCCAGCGGCATTCACTGGCGATCGGGCATTGTGGTGACAGCCGACCACTCGCTCAGGCAAGACGACAGCGTTACCCTGACGCTACCCGACGGAACCGCAACCGCAACGCTGGTCGGGCGCGACCCTTCGATCGATCTGGCAGTGCTGCGATTGCCGGACAACGTGAACCTGCCAGCGGCAAATTTAGGCGATCTGGATCAGCTTCGAGTGGGGTATTTGACCGTTGCCGTGGGGCGATCGCTCGAAACCGGGATCACCGCCAGCATGGGCATCATCAGCGCAATCAGCGGCGCATGGCGCACCTGGCACGGCGGCAAGGTGGATCAGTTCATTCGTCCGGACGTGATGCTGTATCCGGGCAGTTCGGGCAGTGCCCTGATCAACACCCAGGGACAAATTCTGGGCATGAATACGGTGGCTCCGCGCCATTCGGTGCTGACGATTCCAGTAACAACGATCGATCGGGTGGTCAATCAGTTAGTAAACCAGGGGCGGATTGTGCGCGGCTATCTCGGCGTGGGAATGCAGCCCGTCCAGCTTCCAGAGGCGTTTTGCCAGACGCTTCAGCTTGCAGGCAATGGGGGTGTCCTCGTCCTCAGCGTGGAGTCGGGCAGTCCGGCAGACGGGGCAGGCGTGCTGATTGGCGACATTATTGTGGCAATGGACAATCAGCGAATCGAGGAAATTGACGATATTCAGCGAATGCTCGATCCAGAACGAGTGGGGCAGCCGCTCTCGGTGCAAATGGTGCGCGGCGGGCAGTTGGTTTCTCTGACGATCGTGGTCGGTGAGCGTTCCCGGAGGGCAGGCTGATGAATGCTTTTTTCGATCGCGGTTTCAATAACGCTTTTGGGGATTCGGAACAGACTACAGAATTTGACGCTCAGTTAACAGAAGTGATTCAGCGGCTCCAGCAGAGCACGGTTCAGCTTCAGTCGGGTCGCGGCGGTTTGGGGTCGGGCGTGATCTGGAGTTCGGATGGGCTGATTCTCACTAATGCGCATGTCGTGCGTGGACGAGCTGCGATCGCGCTCATCGGAAATCGTCAGCTCGAAGCCAGAGTCATTCACAAAGATGATTCTCTTGATCTGGCGGCTCTGGTAGTGAATGCCAGAAATCTACCCGCAGCAACGATCGCCCCATCTCCTGATCTGCGCGTCGGGGAAATGGTGATTGCGGTGGGTAATCCGGCAGGGCTTCACAATGCGGTCAGCTTTGGCATGATTCATACCGTCACGCCGCCTCAGGTCGCGTCTCCCTGGATTCAAGCCGATGTGCGGCTGGCTCCCGGCTACTCTGGCGGACCCCTGGCAACCCTGGCAGGAGCGGTAATTGGCATCAACAGCATGATTGTCGAAGGACGCGCCTTTGCCATTTCTCTCGAAGCGATCGATCGCTTTCTTGCCAGCCAATCGGAGCAGCCCCGACTGGGGGCAACGCTTCAGCCTGTGGTGCTGATGCAGGGCAGGAAACCGATTCCTGGCTGGGTGATTACTGACCTAACGCCCAACAGTCCGGCGGCGGGGCAGCTCTTGATCGGCGATGTGATTTTGCAGGTAAACGATCGTCCCCTGAATCAGCATCGTGACCTGGTCGATTGGCTGAAACTGGCGAAACCGGGCGACCGCTGGCAGCTCACTGTTTTGCGGGGCAATCGGCGGATTCAGCGTGATCTAACGCTCGATCGTCAGACTGACCAGCGGGAGGCGGCATGATTCGAGTCGGGGTGGCGGCACGTTCGGCGATCGTGCGGGCAGGGTTAACGGCTTTGCTGTCTGCCCAGTCTGACTTCACAGTGGTTGGGGCAGCGGAGCCAGATGCCCTGCTGAAGGAAATCGATCGCTGGCAGGCAGAGGTGATCGTGCTGGAAATCGAAGGCTCAGATGAGGAGATTGCACTGCTGCTGTCCCAATTTGAGTCCCGATTTGAGTCCCGATTTGAGCAAACCCTTTCGCCTCAGGTGATTGTGCTGCTCGAAGAAGCCGAACCCGAAACTGTGCGCGATCTGCTGCGGCTTGGCGTGCGCGGAATTCTGCCTCAGGCGATCGGCTCCGGCGAAATCACAGCAGCGATCGATGCCGTTTTTGCAGGTTTGATTGTGCTGCACCCCGACCTGAGCGACGACCTGCACCCTGCCCTGACCGAACTCCCCGCTGCCCTGCCCCCGCTGCCTGTGTCTTCCCCCCTGACTCCCCGCGAACTGGAAGTGCTGCAAATGGTTGCCGAAGGCTTGAGCAATAAAACGATCGCCCGCCGCCTGCATTTGTCCGAACACACCGTGAAGTTTCACGTCAGCTCCATTTTCTCTAAGCTGCAGGTGTCCAGCCGCACCGAGGCAGTGATTGCCGGAACGCGCCTGGGGCTGATTCTTTTGTAGTGTCTTTTAGTCCATGATTCGTCCAGTTCGACTACATCCGCTCCAGCACCGGAATCCCCAGCAGCGAAAGTCCCTGTCGAATCGTTTTGGCAGTGAGGTCTGAAAGAATGAGTCGAGAAGTCCGCAGCGGCTCTTCTGCCTGGAGAACCGGACAGCGATCGTAGAACTGGTTATATTTCTGGCTCAGTTCAAATAAATATTGGCAGAGCCGATTCGGATACAGTTCGGCTTCCACGTCGCTGAGGATCTGATCAAATTGCAGCAAATGTTTTGCCAGTGCCAGCTCGGTTTCCTCCTGCAGGACGATCGGCGCATCCGCTCCCAGTTTTGAAAAATCGATTCCCCCTTTGCGGCTGATGCCCTGAACTCGCACATAGGCATAAAGCATATAGGGCGCAGTATTGCCCTGAAGTGCCAGCATTTTGTCGTAGCTAAACACATAGTTACTGGTGCGGTTCTGGCTCAGATCGGCATATTTCACCGCGCTAATGCCCACAGTTTCCGCAACGTGGTTGATAAACTCCGCCGATTCCTGCCGTCCTTCGGTTTCCAGCCGCGTGACAAGATCCTGTTTCGCCCGATCGATCGCCTCGTCCAGCAATGATTTTAGTTGCACGGTTTCGCCCGATCGCGTCTTAAACTTTTTGCCGTCCTCGCCCTGAACAAAGCCGAAGGGAACGTGAACCAGCTCGACACGATCGGGAATCCAGCCTGCCCGCCGCGCCACCTGAAACACCTGCGTAAAGTGATTTGCCTGCCCCGCATCGGTGACGTAAATCATTCGCTCGGCGTGGTCTTGCTGAATCCGGTAGCGCAAAGCCGCCAGGTCAGTGGTCGCGTAGTTGTAGCCGCCGTCGGATTTTTGGATGATCAGCGGCAGCGGGTTGCCGTCCTTGTTGGTGAAGCCTTCCAGGAAAACGCACTTCGCTCCCTGATCTTCCACCAGCAAGCCTGCTTTCTCCAGATCAGCCACCACTCCCGGCAGCAGCGGATTATAGAAAGACTCGCCCCGCTCGGTGATGTGAATATCGAGCAGTTTGTAAATCACCTCAAATTCCTGGCGCGACTGCTCACAAAGCAACTGCCATGCCGCGATCGTTTCCGGGTCGCCCGATTGCAGCTTCACCACTTCCAACCGCGAGGTTTCCCGAAAGGCTTCGTCTTCGTCAAATCGCTGCTTTGCCTTTTTGTAAAACGCGGTCAGGTCGCCGAGGTCAAGAGCCTCTGGCTGGGTGAGCGCGTCTGGATATGCCTCGCGCAAATAGGTGATCAGCATGCCAAACTGCGTGCCCCAGTCGCCCACGTGGTTCAGCCGCAGCACCTCGTGCCCCAGAAACTCCAGCACCCGCGCAAAACTATCGCCAATAATCGTCGATCGCAAATGTCCGACGTGCATTTCTTTGGCAATATTCGGGCTGGAAAAATCTACGATCGTTCGCTTATGTTCCTTGGTTTCGGGCACTCCCAGGCGATCGTCGTTTTGCATCTGGCGAAGCTGGGATTCCAGATAGGCAGGTTTCAGCGTCAGGTTAATAAATCCGGCTCCTGCAACGGTAGGCGGCTCAGAAATTTCGCTGACATCCAGGTGTTGAATGATTTGCTCGGCGATCGATCGGGGGGGCTGACCCAGTTTTTTAGCCAGCGACATTGCCACATTTGCTTGATAGTCGCCAAACTTAGGATTGCTCGTCGGCACAAGCACGGGATCGGTTCCGGCTAGCTCACTGCCAAAAGCGGCTACTAATGCCTGCTCAAACTGCTGCTTTAACTGGGCGATCGTCGCATTCATCATTTCACACCTGCCAAAAATACTGCCGCTTCCGTTTTTCTACCAAGCTCTCTCTACCAGGATAGTTGCCAGGAAAGCAATCGACTCTCTATCATTCAGCACTTTGGCATCTTTGGGCAATGGGTGAGAAATGCAATGAGGAGAAAATTAGTTTTGTCCATTTTTCTTTAGCTAGCCGCAATTTCACGGGTTTCTGACGCTGCAGAACGACGGACTTGATCGAACTTCGGGAGATGCACGGAAGGAGTAATTAGAATCCGCTTCTTATTCTGAAATCAATTCACGCTATTACTCGATACTCGCATTCAAACGGGAATTGTCTCAAGCGATCGAGGGTGCATTGCCTGTTGAATAGGAAGCTTTACTTATGGTTGCTAGCATTAATTCTCCCGCTCAGTCCGCTTCATCCGCCATTTCGTCGATCGATTTAATTGCGATCGCAAAGCAGTTTCGCAGTGACCCTCAGCAAATTAAGCTGATTCAGTGGTTTCAGAACTCCACCGGACAGCAGCGACAGGCAGAATTTGCCCAGATGTGGCGCAACGGGGAAGAGAAAGGCGCGATCGATTTTGTGCAGGTGTTTCGGTTTTATCAGGGTCATCCGCACCAAAACGCTGCGCTGAAGTGGCTTCAGCAAACCAGCCAGCCCAAAACCCTGGAAGGACTCGCCCGCATGTGGGGACAAATCCCTGCCGCCAGCAAAAACCGGGAACTGCGCCTGAATGTGCCCTACTACGAGCAAACCAATAACTTGTACGAGCCACAGCGCACCTGCAACACCTCAAGCTGTGCAATGGTAGCGCGATTTCTGGGCGCGAAGATTTCGGGGGACGATGCCTACTACCAAATTGTCCGCAAGTACGGCGACACCACCGATCACGGCGCACAAACCAGAGCCTTAGCGCAAATCGGCATCAAGTCCACCTGGAACACCAACCTTGGCTACGATGACCTCGATAACTCCCTGGAAGCCGGATTACCGATCGTGATTGGCATTCTCCATCGCGGCACGCTGCAAAGTCCAACCGGGGGACACATGATCGTTGTCATCGGCAGAACCCCAAACCGCGACTACATCTGCCACGATCCCTACGGCAGCCTGCTCGACCCCAGCGGCGGCTACACGGGCGCAGTCGAAAACGGCAAAGGAGTGGTTTATCCGCGCTACGTGCTGAATCGTCGCTGGCTGGTTGAGGGTGAGCAATCCGGCTGGGGGAGGCTATTCTATGCGAATAAATTAGCTTAGGCGCATACTGATATCCAGCCAGGTCGATCGCGTAATCGGGGCACTGCTGGAGATGTAATCTACGCCGGTTTCGGCAACCGATCGAATCGTTTCCAGCGTCACATTGCCCGATGCTTCAATCTTAATCCGGTCGCTGGTCGATCGGATTTTTTGCACTGCCTGACGCATCAGATCCGGCGGCATATTGTCCAGCATGATGATGTCTGCGCCGTGCTGCAGTGCCTCTTCCACCTGAGCCAGGCTTTCCGTCTCAACCTCGATCGTCAAAGGATAGGGAACGCGGGTGCAAATTTGCTCGATCGTCTGCCGGATTCCCCCTGCGGCTGCGATGTGATTGTCTTTAATCATCACGCCATCGTCTAAACCCATGCGGTGATTTGTCGCGCCGCCAACCTGAGTCGCGTATTTTTCTAGAATGCGTAAGCCAGGCGTGGTTTTGCGTGTATCGACCAACTTTGCGGGCAGATCGGCAATTTTTTCAACATAGCGACTCGTTGCCGTTGCAATTCCGCTCAGCCGCATCACCAGGTTCAGGGCAACCCGTTCCCCTGTCAGCAAGGCGGCAAACAAGCCTGTGATTTGGGCGATCGTCTCTCCCCGGCTGCACCACTGCCCTTCTGCGACCTGCGCCTCAAACTGAACGCTGGGATCCAAAAGCTGAAAGACCCGTGCGGCGATCGGCAATCCGGCAATTACGCCAGGTTCTTTGACGATCCATTGAGCTGTCCCGATTTGAGCCGAGGAAATCAGGGCTTGTGTGGTTCGATCGCCCCGTCCAATGTCTTCTTGCAGCCAGCTTTGCAGCATCGGATCAAGCACGATCGGCGGCGGCAAAACGGCAGAAACTGAATTAAGCATCGGCGCATTCAAAAACTTGCGGACTCATCATACTCCGCCATAGTTGCTCAATTCATCCTCCAAAATTCTCAATCAAAAATTCTCAGTGATGAGCGGGGCTGATCATTTGCAACGCCTGCTTCACCATGACAATCAGCGTGTGATGCGCATCTTCAGCGTCTTGCAGTGTATGGTCAAACGCGATGCGCAGCGGGGTTTCCGCCCCGTTCGACTCGACCAGCAAATCCATACCCTCTGCGTCGATTTTTTGCATTCGGGCAGTGGTGACATCATCCACGCCACCAAATGCCTGGGCATAGAGCACCACAGCATCGGTATGGTCATCGTTCATGTGAGCGCAAATTCGATCGCTAATGGCTGGGGAAAAAGCGTCAGACATAGTAGCTTGGGAGAAGGTGAGGTGAGCAGGTTGCGGAATCTTGCAAAAGCCTTTGCCCGATCAGCAGGAATGTGGCTAGCTGCTGTGCAAAAAGAACACAGTAATCCGAAGCAGGCTATTGGCAATAAAGCCAATTAAAGCCAGGAAAATCAGGACGTTGACGGCATCTTTCAGCTTCTGCATGAATCCCGCAGTACAAGCGACACTCCTACCATATCAAACGGGCTATCTCCTACCGGAAAATTTGCAGAATCTCTTCCACCCCTATCCGTGTGCTTGCAGTGCCTAAAGTGCATCGACCATCAGGTGTGCCACATCCTTCATGGTGTATTTTGCCTGCCAGCCCAGAATTTGCTTTGCCTTTGCCGCATTGCCGCAGCTTACTGCAATATCGGTCGGGCGAAACAAACTTCGATCGACTTCAACCCGATCGCGCCAGTCTAAGCCCAGATAGTCAAAGACTTCGGCGACAAATTCCTGCAAACTGTGGGTCTGCCCCGTTGCAATCACAAAATCGTCTGGCTGATCCTGCTGGAGCATCCGGTACATGCCTTCCACATATTCCGGCGACCAGCCCCAGTCTCGCTG
>Ga0224722_1001905_pt1 | contig 11333 bp, 11 predicted proteins | sample Balambano_FR1_Me_FD_161646 | JGI IMG/M metagenome (GOLD analysis project Ga0224722, IMG submission 161646) | Freshwater sediment microbial communities from Lake Towuti, South Sulawesi, Indonesia - Balambano_FR1_MetaG | ecosystem: Environmental > Aquatic > Freshwater > Lake > Sediment | place...
GGGGTTCTCGCCGATCAGCAGGCGTGCCAGATCGTGAATCGCGGTTTCAACCACGCGCGGCCAGCCGCTGGCCTCGCCAACGCCATAGAGACCCTCGTCGGTAAAAACTTTGACAAAACACCAGTTGCGCGCCTTCCAACCCGCGCTCTCCGGCATTCCAGCGTGCATGAGGTAAGTTTTGATGTCGGTGATTTTCATGGTTCTCCTCCGATGAAATAGAGATGGTATGGAGATTGTAATCGCAAATCTGCCAAACTTGCCACTTGACAACGGGTAGAAAGTGAACTATATTTGTTTTGATTTCTCATTAAATCAAGATATTAAAACAAGGCATAAAAAAATGCGCAGACCCTACGAAGTATTAGCGGGCTTTCCGGGTTTTACCCTGATCTGGCTGGGGCAGGTCGTGTCGTTGTTGGGGACGGGAATGTCGCGCTTTGCGTTGACGATCTGGGCCTATCAGGAGACCGGGTCGGCGACGGCGTTGGCCTTGGTGGCGCTCTTTTCGTTTGGGCCAACGGTCTTGCTCAGCCCGGTGGCTGGGGCGTTGGTGGACCGCTGGAACCGCAAGCTGGTGGTGATGTTGAGTGACCTCGGTGCAGGTCTATCCACCGTGGTGATTACGCTGCTCTATGCCACGGGTCACTTGGAGATCTGGCATCTCTACGCTGCCGGGGCCTTTGCCAGTGCCTTTGAGTCGTTCCAGTTTCCTGCCTTCTCTGCCGCGCTGACGACGATGGTGGACAAAGAGCACTACGGGCGCACCAGCGGGATGCTGTCGCTGGCCGAGTCCTTTTCAGCCATTGCCGCGCCGATCTTAGCCGGGCTGTTGCTGGTGACGATCGGTCTTGACGGCATTTTGCTGATCGATGTGATCACCTTTATGATCGCCGTGGGCGTGGGGCTCTTTGTCTACATCCCACAACCAGCCGCGACGACGGTGGGGCAGGTCGCCCGCAGCAGCTTGTGGCAAGAGTCGCTCTTTGGCTTCCGCTATATTTGGGCGCGTCCGAGCCTGCTCGGGATGCAGTTGATCTTCTTTCAATCCAACTTCTTTGGCAGCTTTAGCTGGGTTTTACTGCCGGCGCTGATCCTGGCGCGCACGGGCAACGATGAATTGGCGTTGAGTTCGGTGCAGTCGATGCTGGGGATCGGTGGGCTGATGGGCGGGCTGTTGATGAGCGTATGGGGTGGCCCCAAACGGCGCGTCCACGGTGTGTTGATTGGGATGATCGGCTCGGCGTTGTTGGGCACCATTCCGCTCGGCATCGGGCACAAGTTGCCAGTGTGGCTGCCCGCGGCCTTTTTCACCATGTTCTTCATCCCGATCCTCAACGGTGCGAACCAGGCGTTGTGGCAGGCCAAAGTGGCCCCGGATGTCCAGGGGCGCGTCTTTGCCGTCCGCCGCCTGATCGCCCAGATCACTGGCCCGGTGGCGATGCTGCTGGCCGGCCCACTGGTCGATTGGTGGCTGGAACCGGCTATGCAACCGGGTAGTGCGCTGGCCGACGCTTTTGGCTGGTTGGTGGGCACCGGTGCCGGGGCGGGGATTGCCCTGCTCTTTGTGATCACCGGTGTGCTTGGCGCGCTGGGCCCGCTCTTTGGCTACATCGTGCCCGCCGTGCGCGAGGCTGATACCCGCCTGCCAGATTATCAAGCAACAGTCCATACCGAAGAATCGAACCGGGAAACAGTGGTGGCAGCAGCCTAGAAGCGTTTCATCTCTTTAAGCAACTGCAAATTCCGTAAACGAACGCATCTCTGGATGTTGAAAAGCGAGGATAATCTCTTCCTTAGGCACACCTGCTGCTACTAACTCTTGTACAATGCCATCTTCTAACCAGTCCTCCTCCACCCAGATCTTACCGTTACGGATGCGCAGATAAACGGTCGTGCCGCGGAAGCGTTTCCGACCAGACCAGCCTACATTGAGTAACATATACTGATCATGCTCTTCATCAAACACTACTTCCGTTTCAACACCTTCCGGGGCCGCGGAACGATTCATCAACTCACAATAGGTAGTGAGGAGTCGCTTGATCAGTTGACGATAAGTTGTTAATTTATCCATTCGACAATCTCCTGCTCAACTGTGTTCACAACAATGATCGAAAGGGTATACCACTTGACAAGCAAACGAATCGACGGACGTTCAAAAAACTGTGTGTAAACAACATCGCTCACGGCCAAATACAATTTATAATCTAGGCCGAGTTCTTGGAGAAATGGTCGATATGTAAATTTGATTATACCACAAAAATCAAGGAAAACGGTTATGCCGTTTGGGATGACCCCGCTGCTCTCGCCGCAACCCGTGGCGGTGCGTGTGGCGCTGGAGCCAGTCTACAATATTCTGGTCAGCATGGGCGCACTCGACCCCGACGATCATTCGAGCGGGCTGAGCGCATGGGCCACGCAGACTGCGCGCACGTTGCCGCCGGAAGTGACCACGCGCAACAGGCTCCTCTTGCGGGGCATTGGCAGCGAATCGATCATGAATCTGCTGCCACGTGGCCCGGCAACGGAAGACTTTCCCACGGCGCTGGCGCACCTGGCTGCGCAGGATGCCGTGCATCTGCGCGATCAACTGCTCTATTGGACGATCCACTCGCCCGCCGCGCGCGTCTTTGCCGATACCCTGCTCTTGCCAGAGCCATCCGTAGCCGAGGTGCTCGCTGACCCTTCGGTAGGACTGGCCTTTTTTGAAGCCCGTAGCCGCGAAAAATTTCCGCCCGCACTGATCCAGCCGGTCTTTACTCTGCTGGCCCAGCCGGATGAGCTACAGGCGACGCTAGTAGAGCATCTGCACTGGCTCTGGGAAGCGGTAGTCGCCGAGGAGTGGGGGCGCATCTGCCCGTTGCTACAAGAATCCGTGGCGGCCTTTCAAGCAGTGGATCTGACCGGCCTGACGATCCTGGAGGCGATCCAAACCGTAACCGGGCGCGATCTACGAACGCTCTTCCGGTTGGAGACGTTGTTACCCTACCGCCGCATCCGCTTTTTGCCCACGCTCCACAACGGCCCCTATATCTCGTGGTTTGGCGATGATGACGAATTGCGCATGACCTATCTGGCGCGACGGCCACAGCCAACGGTGGGTCACTTTTCCACGCTCGACCACAGCGAACTCGCCAATCGTCTGGATGCGTTGGCCGATGGTGTGCGGTTGCAGATCCTTTACGCACTGGGCGAAGCCGGTGAGTTGAGCACGCAGGAGATCATCGACCGCTTTGACCTCAACAAATCGGCGGCCTCGCGCCATCTGCGCCAGTTGTTTGCCAGCAACTTGATCGGCGAACGGCGCGAAGAGGGGGCCAAGAAGGTCTACACCCTCAACCGCCGCACCCTGGCGGAAACCTTAACGCGTCTGGCCCCCTTGATACACCTACCGACGGAGACCCAGTAGGATGGATCAGCAGCACTTGCTGGCGCTGTACACAGCGGAGCAGCGGCGTACAATCAGCTACCCCGACAGTCGGCGGGAGGTATTGCCTCAACTTGTCCGCCATGTAAATACCTTGGGGCGGCACGAAGGCACCATTCTTTATTCTGAATTGGATGAAAGCACCGTCGATACCGTGATCGGCGAGCAGATCGCGTGGTCTGTAGCCCACAATCAGGCACTCGAATGGAAAGTCTATGACTATGACCACCCCGCCGATCTCCTCCTGCGGCTGGCTGATCATGGGTTTGTGGTGGGCGAGGCCGAAGCGATCCTGGTGCTCGACCTGGCGCAGCTCCCACCGGCATTACAACGCCGCGTGACAACGTCGGTACGCCCGATCAGCACACCGGCTGAATTGCCCCTGGTGCGCGCCATCCAAGAGCAAGTCTGGGGCGGCGATTTTGGCTGGCTGGAAGCCTACTTGGCCGCTGTGCTTCAACACGATCCGACACAAATGAGCATTTATGTGGCCTATGCCGATGGTCTACCCGCCAGTGCGGGCTGGATCTACTTTCCACCGCAGAGCCAATTTGCCAGCTTGTGGGGAGGCGCTACCGTGGCAGAGCAGCGCGGGCGTGGCCTCTACACCGCCCTGTTAGCCATGCGCGCCCAGGAAGCGCTCCGCCGTGGCGTGCGCTATCTCACCGTCGATGCCGGCCCACAAAGCCAGCCGATCTTGGCGCGGCTGGGGTTTATCCACCTGGCAACGGCATATGCTTGTCGGTATGGGTAGAGAAGTACACAGGTAGCCAGGTGAGAGTACGAGCATACCTGTGTACCTGTGTACCTGTCTACCTATCTACCTTCCCCTGCCCAGCGGACGCCCTGGGTGAGCATCTGCTGCATGGCCGGGCGTTGGAAGGTGTTGGCGGTGTGGCCGAGCGTGGTGTAAAAGACGCGGCCTGCGCCATAGGGCTTCACCCACGCCATCGGGTGGGCGCGGCCATGCCACTCGGCGGAGGCGAGAATTTGGATCGTCGGTTCGTAGGCGGAGATGTAAATCTCGTCTTCGACCTCAAAGTTGCTCAATCCCTGGGTAACGGGGTGATCAGCGTTGTCGATCTGCACAGTAAAGGTCAAACCGGGCGGATGCCAGTTGGCCGCACCGCCCAACAACGACATCGCCTGGCCGGTGATCCACCAGGCGCTGCCATGAACGCCGACCAGTCCCTTGCCAGAGGCGACATAGTGCAGCAGACCTCCCTCCTGTTCGGGCGTCAGATCCGGCAGCCGTTTGACCGTGCCATCGGGTTGACGGGCGCTGCGGGTAAAGCCTGTGCCAAAGACCAGCGCAGCATACTCTTGTAGATCGGGCGCAGTGAGCACCGTCTTGTCCTCGCTCAACGTCACACTGAGATCGGGCTGGGCGGCCAGCAACGCATGGATCACCTGGGCACTGGCGGCAAACCCGTGATTGTCCCCAGAGAGCACCAACACATTCATGAAAGTTCTCCTCCTAAAAACAAAGATTCCACAGATTGCGCAGATTACACAACTTTCTGCTCGTTGCAATGCTCTGCGTTGCAACACTATATCGACGCTTCGCGTCGTCCGGCACCGTGGATTCACCCGCGTACATCCGCTGAATCTGCTTTACCCGCGTGCTATCTCCGCTCTTTATCCCTTCAGGAGGGCTTGAGCGATCGCGCCCCACTCTTGCTCCAGAGAATCCGTCGCCACAGGCTGGCCAGCGCGGCGATACCAATAGCCCGCATTCGACAAATCACCCTCTTTGCGGTGCAGATAGGCATGAACCCAGTCGCACTGCGCCTCACCCTCGCGCGATTGGCAAAGTTTATGCGCCGCATCCCAATTGCCCTTGCCCTCTTGCCAAAGCGCCTGTAAGGCCAGTGATAGCCCGCCCGGCGGATCGGCTTGGCCGATTGAGGCTTGAAATTCTGGCAACGTCATGGTCTGCTCCTTTCTTTTCTCTTTCTTGGTGTCTTTGCGTCTTCGTGGTTCATCTGTTTTTGATCAAAACAACGGCAGGGCGTAAGACGGCTCGTTGACATAGCGCGCCAGCTCCAGATCGAGCCGGATGGCCGTGGCCGGAGGCAAAATGACGCGCAGATGACGATTATCGACGGGTGCCGTGGCCGTCGTGGTTGTGATCGGCGGCGGCGCATACTCATGCTGCGAGCCAGGGTAGTTGCTGTTCAGCACGTCATAAGTCACCGTGCGCATCTGATGTTCGCCAAACCCACCCGCCTGGACAATCACCGTCTGGGCGGCATACGGGCTGAGGTTGACCAGCCGCAGCCCGACTCGCTCGGCTGTCACCTCTTCGACGAGGGCCGCTACCTCTTCGGGCAGACCCGGTCGTTTCCGCCCCGCATCAAAATAGCGCACCGGGCAGTGCAGCAACCCACCATTGTAGATGATCTGTGGTGCGCCCAATGTCAACTGCACCAGTGCCTCGGTGATCACCGGGTTGTGCTCTTGCCAGTGGTGGATGTTGACCTGCGTCAGATCGGCCCCATCCGCCGCGATAAGCGCCAGCCGGCAACAGACCATGCTGTAGGTGGCGCGCAAAATTTCTTCAGGGTAGTCCGGGTTGTCGCCAGCCAGGAAGCGCAGCCAGGGTTGTTCGTGACCACAATCTTCCTTGTTGCGGAAGGGGATCACCGTGCGCCAGTCATAGCTTTCCACCCGGCGCAACCGTTCGATGCGCTCCCAATCCTCCGCCGCCTGCGACATGGCCCAGAGGGCCGTCGGGTAGACGGGAGAAAGCGGCATATAGTCAAACCAGCCCTGGTCGCCATAGCGATAGGGGACGACAAACATCTGTGGCGCTGCGTCGGCTGCCGTAAATTCCCCAATCCAGTGGTCGGCCAGGCTCATCTCCAGCGTGTGTGGATTGCGAAACTCGCCGAGCGCCCAGACCTGGTCAAACTGGCTGCGCGGCAGATCCAGATAGGCGGGGTTGCGCGTCAGCAAAAAAGCGTTGGCCCCGGCCACCGTCGCTGCCATGCCGATATTGTAGTAGCCATGCGGCCACGTCCAGCCGTAGAGACCGCCATACCACTTGCCGCCGAGCGTCGCACCCACCTGACCGTTGAGACCGACATTATCGGGGAGCAAACCGCCATTCTGCTGAGCACGGCCGATCCAGCCATCGACATACTCAATGATCCAGGCTCGGTATTTCGGTTCCCCCGTCATCAGATAGGCATTGGCGAGCAAACTGGTGACGATCAGGTTGCCGGCCACATCGCCCGCGCCCATACGCTCCGCCATCGCCTGGCCCATCCGCCGCGCATGGGCGGGGTCTTTGAGATCGTCATAGTGTGTAATCCCTGGCAAATCCGTGAAGGGCAGCCCATAGACGCGCATTCCTTGGCTCCAACCATAGCTCGGCTCGCCATCACCCACGCCCCAGCGTGGGCCGCCGCTGCCGTTGTGCGGCGCCCGGATGATCCGGTGGACGGGGTCATAGTTGGGCGCAGCGGGGTCTTCGTTCAAATAGAAGCCGGCAAAGCGGCGTGCGCGTTCCAGATTGGTCCCATTCGTCGGATCAGCCAGACAGAGAAAGTAGAAATAGATGTAGCTCTCGCCCTGGTGGAACTGGTCATAGCCCACTTCGTATTCTTTGTAAAGATGGCCCACTGTCGTCAACTGCCGGGTGATCGCCTCCCACTGGCGCTGGCCCAGCGTGAGCAGATGGTCGCCACCGCCGAGCAGGTAGAGCAGCGGCCAGTTATACGAGCTTTCGTAGAAATCATCCGCGCCATCGCGCGAGCCAGTGCCACCCTCCCGCCAGATCAGCGTGCCATCGGGCCGGGTATATTTTTCCAGAAAGGGGTAGACGGCTTCGTTCAGCAAGTCAAAGAGCTTGCGTTCCCAAATGGCCCAAGCCGGTGGGTTCCAACAGGGCGTCGTGGCGGTGATGGTCTGCATGGTTTGCTCGCTTCCTAAGAGAAGTCAGTGAGTCCATGACTGTCTCACTGTCCGACTGCACTACACAACCAAAATCAATCCTTCGCCCAGGGCGACCACAGCCGTCAGGTACTCCTCGACGGGCGGTGGGTCAATCCACAGCACTTGCTCCCAATCCTTATACGTCACTGTACAGAGCCGTCGCGCCAGATCGGGCGGATAGAGACCGGCCGCTTTGCTCTGCGCCCCTTCGATGGCGGGCTGAATGGCGAGCCCCAGTTGCGTACACAGCCCCCAAATATCGGCAATGTCGCGCGGCTCCTCTCGGCCTACCAATGCCGTGAGCTTGTTGGCTAAGATATTCTCCGGGCTGTCGATCTGGCCTAAGATCGGGTGTTGGCGCACTGCGCCGACATGCGCGGGCACATCGTTGACCAGTTCGATTTTTAGCGTTAGCGCTTGCTGAAAGAGTAAAATGCGGACAAAATACTGTTGGCGCAGGATCACCTTGGTCTGCCAAAGCGTACTTTGGGTGAGGGCGTCAATAATGAGCGCACTCCACTCACCGAAGTGTGGGTGATAGTTGACAAAGAGATCCAGATCATCGGAAAAACGGTGCTGTAAGTAGGCACGCGAAACCGCCGTTCCCCCTGTCAGATAGAAGCCGGTCTGCGCGCTGCTGATGACCTGCAAGGCTTGATCTTGCAGCGGATAGAGTTGCTCAAAATAGAAACGCTTATCGCCGGGCATAAGCTTGACCATTGACCAGCAATTCGGGACGATGTTTTGGTAACCATTCGACCAAAAAGTCGAGCGAACGGCGCTGCTCATGCGAGCGCACACGCCGCCGCCAGCGTGGCCAATTCTCCACCAGGGCGCGATAGCCGATGCGCCGGATCATCTCTGGGTACGGGGCCCATTCGATGAGCCGCACCGCCGCCCAGTCGCGATCCAGATGACCATCGACGTATTCACCAGCCAGAAGTGCATCAAATTGTTCTTGCGTTAGCTGATAATCCCAGACGTAGCGGGCTTTTTTCATAGACTCTAGCACTTTGTTCATCACAAACCATGATGATTTAGCCACGAAGAAACCTGTCGTTGTTCTTTGTGCCTTTGTGCCTTTGTGTCTTCGTGGTAAGCTATTTTCCCTATCAATGGTAACAAACAAAGCGTGGGGCAAACCAACAGTCGCACGCGATTGTTGTATCATACCACAATCACGGAATCTACTCAATGAAATGAGGAGGATTATGGCCGCCAACTTGCTCAGCCAAGAAGCCTTTGCCAAGCGCGTCGAACAGGCCACGCGTGATGCGCAGATCGCCGTAGAGCGGCGCGAGGGGTTACTGCTCTATGTGAGTGTCCACGGCGAGAGCCAGCGGCTCAACTTACAGACGGCGTGGCAGGCCTATCAAAACGCACCCACCCGGCTGACCGACATCATCGCCGCGCATATCAACGTGGTGAAGCGGCTGGTGCAAATCCAGCCGACCCTCGACCAGGGCGAGATCCGCCACGTGCTGCCGGTGATCCAGCGCACGGCCTGGCTCACGGAGACCCAACGGCAGGGCATCACGCCGGTGCATCGTCCGCTGGTCACGGGGCTGGTAGTCACCTATGTCTTTGACTTGCCCAGCCACCGCGCCTATGTCAACACGGGCATGCTGGCAACCCAACTCGGCCACATCAGCCCGGATGCGCTCCACGACCATGCGCTGGACAACTTCCGCCGCCAGCTACCGAATGACGGGGTCAAATTTATGGGCGCTGGCAAACAGCAGTTGATCGTCTGCGAGACGCGCGACGGCTATGCTACGTCGCTGCTGTTGCTGCCGGAAATGATGACTCGCTGGGCCGAACGGCTGATTGGCCCCATGTTGGTGGGCCTGCCCAATCGCGATTTTCTCATCGCCTTTAGCGAGCAACACCCGGATCGCACCGCCCTGGCGCGCCAAATCAAGGCTGACGCCCGCGCACGCCAGAATGCTCTGTCGCAGTACTTGCTGGCCTGGAAAGAGGGCAAGGTGCGCGAGTATCAGCCGTTGCATTAGCCGCGACAGCTAATCCAAATTATTCCAGAACAAACCGAAGGTTCTCCTCACGCATCAGCGACCGATCGTATGAAAACTGATACCCTATTCTATGAACTTTTCCAGGCTGCGCCGCAAACATTTTTTGAGTTACTACAAATTACGCCACCGTGTCCATATCGGTTTGAGAGTTTGACGGTGAAAACCAGCGAGAAACGGATTGATGGTGTGCTCGAACCGGAGCAAGCGGGCGAACGCATCTATTTTGTCGAGGTGCAGGCGACGCCGGATGAGGTAATCTATTGGCGCACGTTGCGCGAGGTTGCCACCTTCTTTGAGCAACGGCCTGGGCTGAGGGAGAATGACTGGCAGGCGATTGTCTTGTGGTTAAATATTGGCGACGATCCAGGGTTTGGCACGCTGGCGCAGTTGGCCCAGCAACCCATGCCCCGGTTGATGTCGGTCGATTTGCTCACGTTGTTGCAAAGGTTAGAGCCACCTTCCCTGGTTCTGAACGTTTTGCGCCCATTGACAGTTGAAAATGAGGGTGAAGTGAGGCAAAATATAACCACGTGGGTGCAGAATATCCAGAACGCGCCCGGTATTGCCCTGGCCTTGGAAGAACGGCTGATTGCTGTACTGACTCAGTTGATCGAGCAGAAGTTTCGGACGCTCACCTACAAGGAGTTGACCCAAATGATCCGACTTACCCCTTTGGCGGAAACCATTAGTGGACAAGAATTGCTCAAGGACGATCGCGTTGCCCTCTTGTCTGAACAAGTTCAGACAAAATTTGGCATTTCGGGTGAGGTGCTGGATGGAATACGTGCGGAGTTGCAACAATTAGAACTTGTCGATCTGAAAGCATTGTTTCGTCAGATTCTAAAGCTTGAAACTCTTGAACAGCTCGAACAGTGGATCACCGAACACCAGCCTACGGCTGCGGCTCAATAAGTGCCATCAAAACCTTTGCTAAACCAAGCAGCTTACCGCGCTGCCCGCACGCGCTGCGCGCCAAACGCCGCTGCACCGGGCGATGACCCACGAAAGACGACGGGTTGATGACCGCTGGTCTGGGCATATTCTGCGGCAATGGCCTGCACGGCCGCTTCGGCATTAGCGCGGCCAAGGATCGCCACGGTTCCGCCGCTGCCGCCACCGGTGATCTTCGCTCCATAGATGCCCTGGCTTGGCCCCGCCCGGCGCGCCAGCCGTACCAAGTCATCCGTCCCCGCCGAACCCAGACCACAGGCCGAATAACTGGCGTGTGATTGGTACATCAACTCACCCAACTGCGGGGCGTTGGCGGTGATGTCGCCTTGCAGCAGGTTGGCAAAGGTGCGTACGCGGAAATGTTCGTAGATCGGGTGGGCCGTCGGCTGGCGCACGGCGTAGGTGCGGGCTGGGTCAACCGTAGTGACGGTATCAATGGTGTTGCCATAGCGCGCCAGAAAGTCGTAGCCGGTCATTGTCTCTGGCAGTTGAGCAGCGTACAGTTGCTCAAATTCCGAAGGGGTCAGATTGGCGAGATAGCCGCCCCAATCCTCACCCGCCAACGTCTGCAAGATGCGATAGCCCATAAACGCACCAACGCGTACCGAGGTGTAGTCGGCCCCCGACACGGCGTGACGAATGCCCGAATCGATGCCCCAGACGGCCAGTTCGGGCGGGATTGCCACCGTTCCCTGAATCTCAGCGGGTTGGCAGAGCAGCGCCAGCAGTCGATGCGCCTCGCCACAGACCGCCGTCATCTGATCCATCACCCCGCAGGGCGCACCGACGATACGATTTTCCACCAACTGACAGAGCAAGGCCATGTCGCGCGGGGCAATGGTGAGATCATAGGCCGCAGCGAGCGCCGACATCGTTGCCACTTCGATGGCGGCGGAGGAGCTGACGCCCTTGCCTTCGGGAACCGCCGAGTGGATAAAGAGCCGCGCCCCGCCAGGGAGGGTTACGCCGCGCTCGCGCAGCAAGAC
>Ga0224722_1001906_pt1 | contig 11331 bp, 10 predicted proteins | sample Balambano_FR1_Me_FD_161646 | JGI IMG/M metagenome (GOLD analysis project Ga0224722, IMG submission 161646) | Freshwater sediment microbial communities from Lake Towuti, South Sulawesi, Indonesia - Balambano_FR1_MetaG | ecosystem: Environmental > Aquatic > Freshwater > Lake > Sediment | place...
TTTGGCGGAGCGCTGGGCTATGTGGGCAACTTGTGCGGATACGGCATGACCTCGATGCGCATTCTTCGGCCACAGGTGCCGGTGTACGCCGTTACCTTGGCCGTAACGGTTTTTTTGGCGTGGCAGTGGGTGCCCGCCCACAAACTGGAGGGTGCCGCATGGGCGATGATCGTCGGCAACGCCGTGCAGGCGGTCCTGAGTGCGCTGGTTTGCGCGTACGGTCTGGCGCGCATCCCGCCGGGGGGGACGGTGGTCTCGTGAGCCGCGTCGGTCTGTTTCTCGCCAATTTGGCCGACGGCGGCGCCGAGCGAAGCACGCTGAACGTGGCCATTGGATTGGCCGACCGGGGCCATGCGGTCGACCTGGTGCTGGCCCGCGCCGAAGGCAAGTTTCTTTCCCATGTGCCGCCATCGGTGCGGGTGATCGATCTCGGCGCTAAATCGACGCTGCTGTCGGTGCCGCAACTGGCCCGCTACCTGCGGCGCGAAAGACCGGTAGCGTTGTTTTCCGCCCTGGAGCACGTGAATGTCGCGGCCCTACTGGCACGCAAATTTACTCGCGCTCCGTTGCGCTCGGTGATCAGCCTTCGAAATCAGCTTTCGCTCGAATTGGGCGCCGGGCACGCCAAGCGAGGGCAGTTGATCGGTCGCTTAGCGCGCCGCCTGTACCCGGGCGCCGATGCCATCGTGAGCGTCAGCAATGGGGTGGCCGACGACGCGGCGACCTTTCTGGGCCTGCCTCGGCTAAGAATCCAAACCATCTACAACCCGGTTATCAACGCCGATCTTCGCCGCCGCCGGGAGTTGCCGCCCCAGCATCCATGGCTCTTAGAGAAATCAATCCCAGTGGTCATCACGGTGGGGCGGCTGAACTCGCAAAAGGATCATGCGACCCTACTGCGCGCCTTTGCCCAGACGACCGAAGCCGCCGGCGCTCGTCTAGTTGTTTTCGGCGAGGGTGACCTGCGTGCCGATCTAACCGCGCTCCGCGATGACCTCGGCATGCGGGAACGGGTCGATTTCCCAGGCTTTTGCGATAATCCCTACGCCGAGATGCGGGCGTGCGACCTCTTTGTCCTTTCTTCTCGCTTTGAGGGACTGCCGGGCGTGCTCATCCAAGCCCTGGCGTGCGGCGCCCAAGTGGTGAGCACCGATTGCCCCAGCGGCCCGCACGAAATTTTACAAGGGGGACGACTGGGGCCTTTGGTGCCAGTCGGGGATGTCGGGGCCTTGGCGCGTGCCATCGGCGGCTCGCTCGCTCAGCCAAGGGGCGCGGCTTCGGAACAAGATTTGGCGCCGTTCACCGAAGAGCGCGTCCTCGGCCAGTACGAATCCGTCCTGAACATCGGTTGATTGCCTATGCCTGAACCTTCGACCTCCGCTCCGGTGTGCCTCTTTATGCAGAACTTCGCCGGTGGCGGGGCCGAGAAGGTGGTTTGTCACTTGGCCAACGCGATCCTTGCCGAAGGGGCACCGGTGCATTTGGTGGTCGGCACCGAGTCGGGTCCTTATCGGCACCTGGTCGATCCAGCGGTGCAAGTGATCTCGCTCGATCAGCCGAACATCATGCTCACCCTGCCGCGGTTTTTGGCCTACTGCGAGCGAGAGCGCCCGCGGGGGGTGATTTCTGCCCTCAACCAGCCCAGCACCATCGCGTGTTGGGCCAAGAAAAAGACGGGCCTGCCGACCCTGATCGTGATCCAGAACAATCTATCAGCCGAAACCAAAGGCGGCACGGGCTGGAAGATCAAGTTCATGCCTTGGTTCGGGCGGCGGTATTTTCCGTTGGCCGATCGCATATTGGGCGTTTCCAAAGGGGTGGCTGAGGACGCGCAAAAGTTGCTCGACCTCCCGCCCGAGAAAATGGGCGTCATCTACAACCCGGTGGTCACGCCGGAAATGATTCAGAGATCGTTCGAAGAGGTGGAACACCCTTGGTTTCACGATGGGGGCCCGCCCGTGGTGCTCGGGGTCGGCCGATTTCATGTGCAAAAGGACTTCCCCAACCTGCTCCGGGCCTTTGCGATGGCCCGAGCTCAGCGGCCTATGCGGTTACTCCTGCTGGGCGAGGGTGACGAGCGAAAGAACTTGGAAACGCTCGCCGAAACTCTGAACCTCCGCGATTCCGTTCAAATGCCGGGATTTGTGAAGAATCCGTACGCCTATTTTCGCCGGGCCGCGGCTTACGCGCTCTCCTCGCGTTGGGAGGGCCTTCCGACCGTGGTCATCGAATCTCTGGCGTGCGGGGCGCGCATCGTGGCGACCAACTGCCCCAGCGGCCCAGACGAGATCCTCCACCACGGGAAGTACGGAATTTTGGTGCCGGTCGGAGACGAGCGGGCGCTTGCTGATGGAATTCTGAACGCGCTCAGCTCGCCGCCCCCGAACTTTGGTCCGGAGGCGTATGAACCCTACATGGCGCATACGGTCGCCCGCCAATATCTGCAAGCCCTGGAGGACGCCCGCTAAACATGCCAAAAATCGCTATCTTTTTGCCCAGCCTCGCCGGTGGAGGCGCCGAGCGCATGCCGGTGAATCTTTCCGCCGAGTTGGTTCCGCGCGGCGTCGATGTCGACCTTATCCTCATGAAAAAGGAAGGCCCTTACCTGAAAGAGGTGCGGCCGGACGTGAACATTATCGACTTCGGATCGTTCAGTTCGCGCGATGCACTGGTGAACCTCACCCGATACCTGCGATCGACGCCGCCGGATGCTTTGCTGGCGACGATCGACAACTGCAATGTCATAGCTCTGATCGCCAAGAAATTTGCGCGCTACAAAGGCCCGGTGGTGGTGAACCTGCAGAACAACATTTCCAGCGTTTACACCGCCGATAAGCCCGGCTATATGAAGCGGCGTGTGATGCTGATGAAGCTTCTTTTCGGCAGCGCGAAATCCATCGCAACGGTTTCCGATGGCGTGGGCGACGACGCGTCCGAGTTCTTGCGATTGCCTCGCGAGAAGTTCGTCACGATCTATAACCCCGTGCTTCCGCCGGGTTTCTGGGAGCGCGCCAACCAACCCGTCGATCATCCCTGGTTTGCCCCGGGCCAGCCTCCGGTGGTGGTTTCCGTTGGGCGACTTCACCCGCAAAAAGACTATCCGACCGAACTACGGGCGTTTCGAAAAGTGGTCGATCAGGTCGATGCCCGCCTCATTATCTTGGGCGAGGGAGAGCTTCGACCTGAGTTGGAAGCCTTGGTGCGCGAACTGGGGCTCGAAAACCATGTTCAGCTTCCAGGGTTTGTCGATCACCCAATGGCGTACGTCAAGAACGCGCGGCTCTTTGCGATGACCAGCCGCTACGAAGGTTTGCCCACCGTACTTATCGAGGCGTTGGCCGTCGATACGCCGAGCCTTTACACCGATTGCCCGAGCGGTCCGATGGAGATTTTGGAGGGCGGCAAATACGGAACCCTGGTGCCCATGGGCGATGTCGATACCATTGCGCAGGAAATCACACGTCTGCTGACGTCGCCCAAACAATCGGTACCAGAAGAGGCGTGGCGCAAATATACTAGCGGTGAGGTCGCGACCCGCTACCAGAAGGAGCTGCTCGGCTAAACCATGCGAAAGATCGCCCAATTGTTAGCGGTGCCGTATTTGGCGGCCACGGTGGGCATCAACGTGAGTTCCACCGAAGCATGGGGCTCGATCATCCGCTTGATGGGCCTGCTGGTCGGATTCTTTTGGGTGCTGTCGCTCATCCAGGGTCGCCGAATTCGCAAGCCCGACGCCTTCGTATGGTTCACCCTGGCGTTTGTCGCCGTCAACTATCTCTCGTACTTCTGGAGCATCGCACCGGATGTCACCCTCTCGACGTCGTGGCGGTTCATACCGATCCTGATGATGGTGCTGGTGTTGTACGACTTGTTTCGCACCCGGCAGGAGGTCGAAAACGGCATGGTGGCCTTTCTCCTCGGCTGCGTCGCCATTCAAGCGCAGGTCTTTTACAACTACTTCACCAACAATCCCTACTACGAGAACCGCTACGGCGGGTTCATCATCCACCCGAACACGGTCGGCTACACCAATATGTTCGGCGTGCTCATCGCGTGGATCTTGATCACCGAAGGAAAGCACATCTTATGGTGGGTGCGGCCCTTCCTCATCGCCTTTCCGTTGTTCGCCGTCACGGCCATCGTTCTCAGCGGATCGCGCGGGTCTTTGGTCGCGGCGTTTCCGTTCGCCATCTACCTTATAGTAGTTTTTCTCAGGCGACCGGTGGCTTTGGCGATGACGGCGCTCTTGTTCGCCGCCGCCGTTCCTTACCTATCCACCGTACCGGTAGTGCAGAAAAACGTCGACCGGATCGTCAACTTTGCTGAGAACTCCAAAACGGACCGGCTCTCCAACCGCACCATCGTATGGGATGCGTCGGTCGAAATCATCCGCCGCCACCCCATCCTCGGTGCTGGGGGTTCCACCTACCGGGTAGCGGCCGAGCAGATTGGCATCACCATCAAGAACGACTACGGCGGCGCCACCGGCGCTCACCAAACCTACCTGGAGGTGGCGTCCGAGCTGGGCATCCCCGGCATTGTCACGTTCTTCGGCGGATTCATTGCGGTGTGGGTGGCCGTGTGGCGCGCGCCACGCAACATTCGCATTCCCTGGCTATGTGCGCTCTTTGCCATGTCTATCGTATTCACGTTCGACATGATGGAGTGGCGCTACGTGTACTGGGCGGTGGTCATCTTGGCCGTGTGTAGCGCAAAAATGGTGGAAGTGGCGCAACCTGCGACGGCCCGCGAGCCACAGGGCGTTCCGGGAAGCGGTCGCGCCCGCACGGCCCCCGCCTAGCCGGCTTTAGGGGCCAGTCGGCGGTAGAGCGCCTCGGTTTCGTCCGCCATCGCATCGATGGTGAAGCCCGCGCTCCGTTGTTGCACGCGGTTGCGGAGGACATGGCGAAAGGCGTCGTCCTTGGCCAGGCGCACCAGAGCTTCCGCCATGCTTTCGGCATTTCGATGCGGGACCAGCGACTCCTCGAAACCCTGGCCAAAATACTCGCGTGCGCAATCCATGGCGGTACACACCATCGGCAGACCATACGACCCGGCTTCCAGCAAAACATACGGGAATCCCTCGTAATCGCTGCTGAGCAAGAAGGCGTCCATCGCGGGAAAGAAGGGGGTCGCGGTCGTCTCTCCGGCAAAGACAACCGATCCTTTTAGATCTTCGTGCTCGGCGCGGGCGCGGCAGTCGGCCGCCAGGTCCCCTGTGCCCACGAACAGCAGACGTAGGTTTGGGGCGTCGGATCTGGCGATCGCCAAGGCTTCCAAAGCCAAGAGCGGGTTCTTTTGGGCGCTGAGCCGACCCACAAACCCGACCACCAGATCCTCATCACGGAATCCCAGCGATTGGCGCACTCCGCAGCGATCGCCCGGTACCGGAGGCTCCACGCCGTTGTAGATGACATGGAGCCGGTCCGGCGCGATGCCGAGACCGATGGCGTGGCGGCGTTCGGCTTCGGATACATTCACCGTGGCGGCCGAATGGCGGGCCAGATAACGCTCGATGGCGGCAAACAACGCTCGCTTACGCGCGCTAACGTGCTCCGAAAGCGTGATGTAGGCGTGTGGAGTGTACACGGAGGGGACGCCCGTTCCCCGCGCCGCCAAGCGCGCAACGGCTCCACCCTTCGCACTGTGGCCGTGCGCGATGGAATAGCTTCCCGCGCGAAGAACCCTTCGTACTTCGGCAATGACGGCCCGGTCCGCCCAGGTCGGCGCGACCTGCATCGGCAGTTCGCGGAGGTCGGCCCCCAGCTCGCGAAGCCGCCGCACCCCCTCCCGGAAACGGTCGTCCAGCCGGATGGGCGAATAGATGAGGGTGACCTCGTGGCCGCGAAGCCGCATGGCAACGGCCAAATCGATGACGTGCCGACCGACACCGGTGGCCGCCGACTCGACCACGTAGAGAATGCGCATGCGGAAGCTAGTGGGCGCCCTCTTTCTTGACCACGGAGTTGAGCGTCCGTAGGAGGATGAGGAAATCGGTTCGCAGGCTGGCGGTCTCGAAGTAGCGCTTCTCCAGCATCACGCGCTCCTCGTAGCTGGTTTCGCTACGTCCGCTACATTGCCACAAACCCGCGCAGCCGGGGAGCATGGCGAAGTAGTAGTCGTTGTCTTCGCCCAGCATGGGAATCTCGCGCTCGATGATGGGGCGCGGCCCGACGATGGCCATGTCCCCTTTCACCACGTTCCAAAATTGGGGCAATTCATCCAGGCTGTAGGCGCGCAGGAACTTTCCGAATGGTAGCAGCCGTGGGTCTTTCTTCAGCTTGAAGTTCTGGTCGAATTCTTTCTTCAGTTCCGGGTTTTCCTGCAGGATGCGGTCCGCATTTTTAACCATCGTGCGGAACTTGTGCATCATGAAAGGCTTGCGATTTTTGCCCACTCGCTTGTGCGAGTAAAAGATGGGAAATCCATCTTTGATGGCGATCATCAAGGCGATAAACAGGAAAAGCGGTGACAACACGATTAACGCAATCAAACTGAGCGTAAAGTCGATAATGCGTTTGGGGATCATGTAACTCGCACGACCGTAGCGCCCGCGCGGCTTTAATTGTCGTGCGAACGGTGGTAGCACCGCATCGGATAGCTGAGCTCCCGAGCTACTCACTCCGGCATTCACGCCATCCATTTCTTTACTTATCACCCTCTTCCCCACCCTAAATTATACCGACGCAACCGGTTTGCCCTTAGCTTCACGTTTCCCCCCCTATTCAACCGTGACGCTCTTGGCTAAATTCCTTGGCTGATCGATCGAGCAGCCCCGTAAATTTCCTACATAGTACGACAACAATTGCATGGGCAAAGCAGAAAGTAGTGCGCTGAGAAAACCGAAAGCGGACTTTGGAATGGGGACGGTGACATCCGCAACCTGCTCCACGGCCCCGGTCCGGTCGGAACTTATCGCGACGACCGTGCCGCTCCGGGCCTGAATCTCGCGCATGTTGCTTAAGACTTTGTCCAGCACATCGAGTTCGGTTACGCCGAAAACGCTCATCACGCCAGGTTCAACGAGGGCCAATGGACCGTGCTTCATCTCACCGGCGGGCGATTCCTCCGTTGGTATATACGCGACCTCCTTGAGCTTGAGAGCCCCCTCGTACGCCACGTAAGCGTCGGCGCCGCGCCCCAAGAAAAAGCAAAGCGGAGTCTGGGTGAACCGCTCGGCCAGCCGCTGAATTTGCGGTTCTTGTTGCAGGGTCTCGCGCGCTAAATCTGGCAATTCTTGCAGTGCGCTTACCCATTCCCGCACTCGCAAACCCGGCGTTTCTTGCACCTGAGCGATGTGAAGCGCCAAGAGCGTGAGCACAATCACCTGCGCCGTGTAGGCCTTGGTGCTGGCGACCGAGATCTCAGGCCCGGCTTGGGTGGCCATGAACCGGTCGCACTCCCGGGCGATGCTGGAACCCACCACGTTGACAATGCCCAGCGTGCGGATTCGGCGCGATTGGCACAGCCGGAGCGCCGCCAGCGTATCGGCCGTTTCGCCCGATTGACTCACAAATACCGCCAGCGACCGCGGGGAGAGCACCGGGTCGCCATAGCGAAACTCACTGCTCACAAAAACATCGGTGGGCAGGCGCAGTAGCTTCTCGAAAAGGTACTTGCCCATCAGGCCGGCGTGGTAGGCCGTACCGCACGCGATGATGTTCACCCGGTCGATTTCGTTCCAAACCTGGGCACCGAAGATTCCATCGATGCTGATGCGGCCGGCGTCGTCGATCCTTCCCCGCAGTGCAGCTCGAATGACCTCGGGTTGCTCGTGAATCTCTTTCAGCATAAAGTGGGGGTAGCCGCCCTTTTCCGCTTCGGCCACGTCCCAATCGATCACCTGGACGTTGAGCGGCGTAGGCCGACCGTCCAGCCCGTAGAGTTCGATACCGTCCGCCGTGAGCACCGCCAACTGACCCTCTTCCAAAGGAATAATGCGCCGCGTGTACGGAAGAAGCGCCGGAATGTCGCTGGCCAAGAGATTTTCGCCCTTGCCTTGACCCAGCACCAGCGGGCTGGCCTGGCGCACCGCGACCAAGGTTCCCGGGTCGTCGGCAGCCATGGCCACGATGGCGTAGGCGCCGCGGAACCGCGCGATGGCCCGCTTCACCGCATCTTTCAGGCGACCGCCCTTGGCGTACTCGGCTCCGATCACGTGGGCCGCCACCTCGGTATCGGTTTGGCTGGTGAAGTGGTCGCCCTCATCCAGAAGCTCCTGCTTCAGCTCCAGATAGTTTTCGATGATGCCGTTGTGAATGATCGCCACTCGTCCGGCCGCGTCGGAATGCGGGTGGGCATTGTCGTCGGTCGGCCCGCCGTGGGTCGCCCAGCGACTGTGGCCGATCGCGGAAACGGGGTGATCGTCGACTCCGGAGATGGCGGCGGCGAGATTGTCGAGTTTGCCCGCCCGCTTCACCGTGCGAATCCCGGATTCCCCGGGGAACGCAATGCCGGCCGAATCATAACCGCGGTACTCCAATCGCCGCAGTTGATCGAGGGAGACATCAATGGGGTTTCGGGGGCCGACGTACCCGGCGATACCGCACATGGAGAACCATCTTAGCGTACAGAGCGCCCTCAAGCGGCCCGAACGTCGAAAATCGTGACCTCGGCGGGGCACTGCACGCGGGCGGCGATGCCGGTCATCCCCACTCCTGCCGTTACGTACAAAGGCCGGTTTGCTACCCGGTAGAGCCCTTTCACGTAACGTCGGCCGCCGGGCGGCAGCAACGGCGCAATGCCAAACGGAAGACAGATTTGGCCACCATGGGTGTGGCCCGAAAGGACGGCCGAAGGGCCGCTCGGCACCAGGTCCACAAAGTCCGGTTCGTGAAGTAATGCCAGCGTGTTCCGGTCGTAGGCTCCCTTCGGCACGCTCGGCTCCCCGTAAAGGGCGTCGTCCATTCCCAGTACCCGTACTCCGGCCACGTCCAGGGATTGGTTGACCAGAAGCGGAATGCCGAGCCGTTGAAATGACGCCACGAGCCGGTAGACGTCTTGACCGGCGTAATCGTGGTTTCCCAGCACCGCCGCCATGGGTACGCCAACTTCCTGTAGCCGAACGAGAAACTGCTCGACGAACCGCAGCCTCCACCACGGGCTGCGGTCCAGGTAATCGCCCCCGAGCAAAATCAGATCGGGCGACTCTTGGCGGACCAATTCGACGGCCGCGTACGCCCGGTCTCGGTCGATGACTTGATTAATATGAAGATCGGCTAAAAATGCGATTCGCCTCGGGCCGATATCCCACCGCTCCACGGCCAACGGCACCCGGCGAATCTGCGGTCGGTCAGCGTCCGGCCGAAGACCCCAAGCCAGTGCACCCGCGCCGGCGAGGCCCAAGCCCAACCATTGGCGGCGCGTCAAATGGCGTCGAATGGGTGCGTCGGACGGCTCGCCCACTTGCCAGAGAGTCTACTTGCCCGCTGGTATCCTTCGCGCGATGATTTTGGTGATCGGCGGCGCCGGCTATATCGGATCGCACATGATCCTGCGCCTGCGCGAGCTAGGGGAACCGCACGTGGTGTTCGATAACCTGGAACGAGGGCACCGCGCGGCCGTCATGGATAGCCCGCTCATCGAAGGTGACCTGCGCAACCCCGACGACGTCGATCGCCTGTTCGATCTTCACCCGGAGATCGACACCGTGATGCACTTTGCCGCCTACGCCTACGTCGGGGAAAGTGTCACCGAGCCCGGTAAATACTGGGTGAATAACACGAGCGCCGTCATCACGTTGCTCGAGGCCATGGTGAAGCGCGGAGTTAAGCGATTTGTCTTTAGCAGCACCTGCGCGACGTTCGGCGAACCGGAATATCTTCCCATCGACGAGCAACATCCCCAGCGCCCGATCAACCCGTACGGCGAGACCAAGCTGACGGTGGAGCACGTGCTCGCCGATTTCGACCGCGCCCACGGGCTCCGCAGCGTGGCCCTGCGCTACTTTAACGCCGCCGGCGCCGATCCTGAGGGTCGTATCGGCGAAGACCACCGACCGGAGGTGCACCTGATCCCGAACGCCATATACGCCGCCATGGGCAAAACGGGGCCGATGAAGGTGTTTGGCAGCGACTACGACACCCCGGATGGCACCTGCGTGCGCGATTACATTCACGTGCTGGATTTGGCCGACGCTCACCTGAAAGCGGTGCAGCACCTGAGGCAAGACGGCGATTCGCGGCGCTACAACCTGGGCAACGGGGTCGGTTTCTCCATCAAGCAGGTACTGGACGTGGTGGGCCAAGTAGTTGGAACGCCCGTGCCGTACGAAATGGCCGACCGGCGTCCGGGCGATCCGGCTCGGTTGGTGGGCAGCAGTGAACGCATTCGCACCGATTGGTCCTGGGTACCGCAGTATCCGAGCCTTGACACCATTGTGGAACACGCGTACGCTTGGCATCGCAAGAATCCGGAGGGTTACGGACCTTGAACGTCATTCCCAGCAGTCGCGAGATCCTGACCGTTCCCGCCCTGCTGATTGTGCTTGGCTTGTTCTTTCACTTCTTCGGAATCATCTCGTTTGTGAATTCGAAGCGCGTGCCGTTCATCCGTTGGTTGGCGGTTGCGTGCTATTTGGGCGCGCTGTTCTTCGCGATGCAGCCGTTGTTACGCTATTTCGACGGCGAGACGGGCTTCATTTACCGAAGCGAACTCAGCCGCTTGACCCACGCCGCGCACTTTCTTGCATTTGGCGTTCCGCTGGTTTTGCTCATCGGCTCTTTCTTCTTGGATCGAGCGTGGCGAAGGCGGGCGGCCATGACCGAGCGTCTGGACTGATTCGGCCGTGACGGTGCTGGTGACCGGGGGGCGAGGCATGCTGGGCCGCGAACTGGCTCGGCTCCGCCCGGACTGGATCTCCGCCGGGCGCGCGGAGTTCGATATCGCCGATCCCGCCGCCTACAAGCAACCGCTACGCGAGCATTTCGGCCCGTTGGAGGCCGTCATCAATGCGGCGGCGTACACGGCGGTCGATCGGGCGGAAACCGAACCCGAGCCGGCGTTTCGCGCCAACGCGAAGGGACCCGCACTCTTGGCCGAAGCGTGCGCGCGCGAAGGGATCCCGCTGTACCACGTGAGCACCGACTTCGTGTTCGATGGCGCACAGCCTCTTCCCTATTCCGAAGATGACCCCATCAACCCTTTGGGGGTTTACGGCCAAAGCAAAGCCGAGGGTGAGCGAGCGGTGCTCGGCTCGCCGCAGGGCGCCGTGGTGCGCACCGCTTGGCTGTTCGGCGCGTTCGGACCGTGCTTTCCTAAGTCGATACTTCGCGCGGCGCGGGCGGGACGCGCGCTTCGCGTGGTGGCCGACCAGCGCGGCAACCCAACCTA
>Ga0224722_1001907_pt1 | contig 11330 bp, 9 predicted proteins | sample Balambano_FR1_Me_FD_161646 | JGI IMG/M metagenome (GOLD analysis project Ga0224722, IMG submission 161646) | Freshwater sediment microbial communities from Lake Towuti, South Sulawesi, Indonesia - Balambano_FR1_MetaG | ecosystem: Environmental > Aquatic > Freshwater > Lake > Sediment | place...
CTACCAGTCCTTCGTAGACCTTCCCCGGCGCACCATCTACCTTTACCTCCACGGGCAAGCCCATCCGCACCTTTGCCACATCTACTTCATTGATATTCACGCGCACCTGCATTCGTGAAAGGTCAGCCACCCGCACCAAGACCGCTCCCTGTGCGAACCCGGCAGTTGCCGAAGCGACCAACTCCCCTTCATTGACATACTTCCCGATAATCTCCCCATCAATCGGGGCGACAATTCGGGTTTCCGACAACTGCACCAACTGTTGTGCTAACTGATTTTCAATCTGCTTGACATCGGATTCGGCTCGCTCCACGTCCCGGCGACGGATTTCGGCTTGCGCGGCATTCGCCTTCTCCGTGGCTAAATTGGTCTTTGCTGTCTCCACAGCCGCTCGTGCCGGAGCGATGTCCTCCGCACGAGGTCCTTCAATCAGAAGGTCAAGACGCTGCTTCTGTTGGGCTAAGTTTGCCTTCGCTGAGCGTAGACTTGCCTGTGCCGCTTGATAACTGGCTTGTGCTGACTTCAGGCTGGCTTGCTGAGAGAGTTTATCCGCTTCGGCAACTGCTAAAGTGGTTTGTGCTTGGTCTACCACTGCTTGCGACACAAACCCCTTCTCCACCAGTGCTTTCTGCCGTTCCATATTACGCTTTGAGTCAATAATCTGTGCTTCCACCCGATTGATTGCTGCCTGCACCTGTGCGACCTGCGCCTGTGCTTGGTTTGCACTACTCTCCGCCTGCTCCACGGAGGCTTCCGATGCCTTCACCGACTCTTGCGCCTGCTGAATCTCTTGGGGGCGAGTGGGGGCGGAAACCTGCGCTAAACGGCGTTGTGCTTCGCGCAAACTCATTTCGGCACGCTGAATCGAAAGTTGATTCTGCTTCACCGCCAGGTCGTAGTTCTCTTGGGCTTGACGCAAACTCGCTTTTGCCCCGGCTAATTGCGCCCGGATACGCTCCACGGTGCGCTCCACATCCACCGGGTCTACCGTGGCAATCAGGGTTCCACGGCGCACTCGCTGCCCCTCTTTGACAAAAATCTGCTTGATTCGTCCGGCAACTTGTGACTTCACCTCTACCTGCGTCACTGGTTCCAGTGTCCCACTCTCAGAGACCGTCACTTTAATATCGCCTTTGGAGACTTTAACGGTGCGTCCAATCTCCACTTTTGCGGCAGAAACTGTCTTGTTCTGAAAAAACGCCAACCCAATCCCGGTTGCCACTATCGCTAGAATCCCAACAATCCATAGAACTCGTTTCATGCACCCTCTTTGTCCGCTTTCTTACGGCATCCTTCCCTGTTAAGAAAGCCTCCTAAAAAAACCCTTCGACTATCTCAGACGTAAAGACGTACCACGGGAAATTAAGTTGCACCTCTCTCCCACACAAAGTTGGGGAAAGGAATCCCTAAGCCTTTGTCGAAATGGCACGATGGTTTTACACCGTGGTTCTTAACCACAACGAAGGAGAAACGAATGTCACGAATTCCGATTGCCGTACAGGTCTACTCAGTACGCAACGAAGCCGAAGCCGACCTCGCCGGGGTACTTGCGGGTATCGCAAAAATGGGCTACGACGGAGTAGAGTTTGCCGGGTTCTACGGTCACTCTGCCGAAACCGTCAAGCAACTCTTAGACGATAACGGATTGCAGTGCGCGGGTTGCCATACGGGCTTAAACACCCTGCTCGGCGACGAACTTGAAAAAACTATCGCGTACAACAAGACGATTGGGAATAAGTTTCTGATTGTGCCGTGGTTGGGTGAGTCGTACCGCGACACCACCGAAGCCCTTCTCAACACCGCAAAACTCTTTAACGAAATCGCCGAAAAACTGCGTCCCCAGGGAATGCAGACGGGCTATCACAACCACCACTTTGAGTTTGTTCCCTTCGCCGAAGGGGGAGAACTCCCTTGGGATACGTTCTTTGGCAATACCGATAGTGATGTGGTCATGCAGTTCGATACGGGGAACGCCCTTCATGCCGGAGCCGAAGCCCTGCCGTTCCTGCAACGCTACCCCGGACGTGCCACCACGGTTCACCTCAAAGAGTACGACCCCAACAACGATAAAGCACTGGTCGGTGAGGGAATCGTTCCCTTCAGGGAGATTTTTGAGGTCTGCGAATCCACAGGCGGAACCCAATGGTATATTGTCGAGCAGGAGAGTTATGCCTACCCTCCGATGGAGTGTATTGATAAGTGCCTGCAAAACTTGAAAGCGATGGGTAAGTAATCCTGATGTCTGAAGTCACTCCTGCCGAACGGATTCTGCTAACGGTTTTTGAACCATTTGGTGGGAGTGATGTCAACGCTTCGTTGGAGGCAGGGTATCTACTCGCGCAGACCGACGAGCGTATTCAGTTAGTCACGCTTCCCGTGGTGCGCTATCGTGCCGGGGAGATTGCCCTTAGCCACTTAGAACGCCGTATCACCGCGAGCCACCTGCCGTCGCTCATGGTATCGTTGGGGGAAGCCGGTCCCGAAATGGTGATTCGCTTGGAGAAGGTCGCGATTAACTGGGACGATTACCGTATCCCCGATAATGCGGGAAACCAACCCCATGATGCCACTATCTGCTCCGGTAGCCCTGCGGCGTACTTCGCGACTCTTCCTGTTGCCCGTATCGCTGAACACCTCACCGGAAAGACTCCGGTTCCCGTCGTTGTCAGCCTGAGTGCCGGGGCATATCTCTGCAATCATACTGCGTTTACCGTCTTAGACTATTTACACCGCACCCCCCTCTGCCCGTACACTTTCATCCATGTTCCTTCGTGGCGACCCACTGCCGGACGGGAACCTCTTTACCAAATTATGGAAACCCTAAGACTTATCTTGAACGAAGCCCTTCGTCAGAGGTGATGTCCGGGGCGCGGTCAAGGCTGGTTCTGCTCAGCCCATTGGCGTAAGTTGCGGAGCCATTGCGGACGCGGGGTACGACTCTCTTGGAGGAAATGGTTTAGGTCCGTAACCGTAAGAGTGGGCAAGGCTTGGCTATGAGTTGATTCTGTGTAGGTGTCTTTTTCCAACAGGTAGATAGTGACACTCTCTCCCCTATAGAGCCAGACTTCGGGGATAGCGAAGGTCGCAAACAGAGGCAGTTTCGGGAGACTGGAGTGATAAAGGTCTATTTCGATAACCAGATCCGGCGGAGGGTCTCCATCGGATAGGTCTACAGTCTCCCTATCGCCGATTTGCTTAAGGTTCTGAATATAGAAGCAGGTATCGGGTTCAAAGCCTTGCTCACTATCCTGACGGCGGAAGGTGGCGGAACCGAGGTTACGGTAATCTGCCTCCCATGTGTTCAAAATGGTTTCAACAATCGCATGGAGTTTACGGTTGGTTTCTTCGTGTCGGATAAGTGGACTCATGAGTTCTAAGGTTCCCCGGTCATAGGTGAGACGTGGATTGATTCGTTCGGGGTCGCTTTCCAGCAGTGTTTCATAGGCTTCCCAAGAGATGTTCCGAAGGAGAATACGCTGCTCCCCTACCGGGGAAGTTGGGGCAGTTGTAGGTAGTTTAGCAGTGGGTAGTTCGTCTGTTTTGGCTGGCTTCACGGTAAGAGTGGTTGACATATTTTCGCTCTCCTGCTCCTGTTGGGCTATTATACCGCTTGCAAAAGTGCCTTTGTCTGCGTCCCTGTTTGCCTTCGCACTCTCCGTTTGAGGGTCTTGCCCTCTCCGATTCCCGCAAAGTAGCCTTGTAGAAAGAGGAGAGGGATGACTGACGATTCGTTGACTTAGAGTTCGCGAGGGAGTTCGCGCATCTCGAAACACTCGATGGTGTCGCCTTCTTGAATATCATTCCAACCACGCAGGGTCAGACCACATTCATAGTCGGCGGCAACCTCACGCGCATCTTCCTTAAACCGCTTCAGCGTATCAATATCGCCCGTGTAAAGCAGTTCTTTACCGCGATACAAACGCGCCTTTGCATTCCGGCGAATCAGTCCATTGAGGACATAGCAGCCCGCAATCGCTCGCCCGCCGGGCAGTTTGAAGAGGGCGCGAACCTCTGCCTTGCCTAACTCCGCCTCTTCGTAAACGGGGTCTAGTAGGTCAACCAATGCCTCTGTCACTGCATCAATCAATTGGTAGATGACACTGAACGTTTTAATTTGGACGTGTTCTTGCTCGGCTCGCTTGTCTACCCCGGAAGCAATCCCGACATTGAACCCAACAATCATGGAGTTCTTTTCCTCAGCATCCTTATCCGAGGAGGCAATCAATACATCGTTATCTGAGATAGGACCAACACCAGTATCCAGCACCCGCACCCGTACCTCATCATTGCCCAGTTCCACAACCGCATCGCGTACCGCCTGCACCGTTCCCTGCACATCGCCCTTAATGACTAAGTTTAGTTCCTTGGTCGGTCCCTTAATCAGTTGCATATAGAGCGATTCCAACGTCGTGCGATTGGTCTGGGAAAGGCGTTGCTCACGCTGATCGCTCCCCCGTTGCTGAGCAATACTACGGGCTTCCTTCTCGTTTTTCGCGATTTCCAGTTTGTCGCCGGGTTCGGGAACTCCCCCCAAGCCGACTATCTCGACGGGGGTAGAGGGTCCAGCTTTCTTGAGCGGTTTGCCACGGTCATCGGTCATGGTGCGGACTTTCCCATAGTGGGAACCGACTACCACCACATCGCCTTGCTTGAGGTTTCCCTGCTGAACCAATACGGTTGCCACCGGTCCTCGTCCACGCTCCAGTTTCGCTTCAATAATCGTTCCCTGCGCGGGAGCATGCGGGTCTGCTTTCGGTTCCACCATTGCCTCAGATACTAAGATAATGGTATCAAGCAGGTCGGATAGCCCCTCTTGTGCTTTTGCCGAGATATTCACCGTCTGCACATCGCCGCCATAGGCTTCAGGCATTACATTATGTATTGTGAGGTCGGTGAGAACACGGTCTGGGTTGGCATCGGGCAGGTCTATCTTATTTACTGCCACCACCATCGGAACTCCGGCTTCCTGCGCCAAATGAATGGCTTCTTCGGTTTGTGGCATCACGGAGTCATTGGCGGCGACCACAAGGACAATAATATCGGTCACTTGTGCGCCTCTGGCACGCATCGCCGAGAAGGCAGCATGACCGGGGGTGTCTAAGAAGGTGATACGCTGCCCCTCATGCTCCACCTGATACGCCCCAATATGCTGTGTAATCCCTCCGGCTTCCCCCTCTACCACACTGGTTTTGCGAAGGGCATCTAAAAGGGTCGTTTTCCCGTGGTCAACATGACCCATGATAGTGACAACCGGAGGACGTGCCACCATAGTCGGGGCTTTTCCCCCCTCCACGGCAACATTCTTACCGCCGGGCTTACGTTCCGGCGTACCCTTGGAGGTCGGCGGCGGCGTTGTGGCGGCTTTTTCGGTGGTCTGCTCGGACTGCACCCGGATAGTGCGCCCTAACTTCTGCCCGATTCGACTCACGGCATCGGGGGCAAGACGTTGATTCAGACCAGCAAGTACCCCCATGCCCATTAGGATTTTTTGAATCTCACTGGCATTGATTCCTAAACGTTCCGCTAACTCTTTGATAGAAACATTTACAGGAACTTCAATATCCGAACCACCGGAAGGGGTTGTTGTCGGAGATGCCGTTTTGCTGGAAACTGCCGGAACCGCCGTGTGGCTACCGTTGCTCCCCCCTGTCCCATTCACCCCAGAGGTGTCCTCGGCGTTTGCATACGCAACACGAACACGCTCTGCTGTACCATCATCTAAATCGCTGGTGGGGTTCAGACGCTTTATCCCTAAACGACTTAATAAACTGAGTGCTTCTGTATTGGTGATACCAAGCTCTTTTGCTAAATCATATACCTTAATCGGCATTCCCAACAAACCTCGCTTCCCTAAAACACACTTAGTCTCTCATAGAGACCTCCCTCTATCGTTGTGGTTTTCAAAAATAAACGATAAGCCGGGCAACAAAACGGGGCGACCTATAGCCGCCCCGTTTTGCCTGTGTGCCTCGGAGGAAGCAGTCTTCAGGTTTCCGGTTTAGCCACGGAACATTCCCCACTTTGCGAATCTTGAGAGGTGGCAGTCTCATCGGCTACCCCCTCCGCACGCTGTATCGCCGCTTGCAGTGCCAAGACCGTCTCTTCGGCAATTTCTGCTTTTAGCGAGCGTTCTAACTTCTTCTGCTTGAGTGCTATGGTAATGCAAGCGGACGTGGGGCAGATGTATGCCCCTCGTCCACTGGTTTTACCGGTGGCATCTAAAACTACCCCGCGATTTTCGGGGAGACGCACCACACGCAACAAACCCCGCTTGCCACCACTGGTGCGACAGGCGACGCAGGTTCGGATGGGTTGTCGGCGCACAGGACGTGCCGACGTACCAACCGTCGGTTGGGCAGTATTGTGACGTGGGGACGATGCTAACATCGTGGTAAACCCCGTTGTCCGTTCCCTAACATATTCATACCGACGTTCATTGTGCAGTGACCATTTCGTTAACCACTTATCCACAAACTCGTATCAGTAAACGCTATTTCACCACGAATGTTACGATTCTCCCACACTACCCTAAAACGGCTTCCCCTTCCGCGTCCACTTCATCTCCAAAAGTGATAGGGGGAAGGCTTGCCTCATACTCCGCATCGCTTAAATCATCGGAGTTGGAGAGAGCAGCACTGGCATCCAAGTAGGCTTGACGGGCAACTTGCGATTCGGAGCGGATGTCAATGCGCCACCCCGTCAGCCTTGCCGCCAAGCGTACATTCTGCCCCGACTTACCAATTGCCAATGATAACTGGTTATCAGGAACCACCACAAACGCGGATTTTGTCTCTTCATCCAACTGCACGGAGGAGACACGCGCCGGGGAGAGTGACTCGGTAATAAAGACCCGGTTATCCGCACTCCAACGAACAATATCAATCTTTTCGTCAAACAGTTCATTAACAACAGCCTGTACCCGTGCGCCCCGATGTCCCACACACGACCCCACGGGGTCTACGCGGTCATCGGTGGAAGCCACCGCGATTTTAGAGCGTTGCCCGGCTTCGCGTGCCACAAACTTTATCTGCACCACCCTATCGTGGATTTCGGGTACTTCGAGTTCAAAGAGTCGGCGCACGAGGGAGGGATGGGTTCGCGATACCACCACTTGCGGACCCTTTTGTAGCCGCTTCACATCGAGGACAAATACCTTGATTCGGTCATTGATACGGTAGCGTTCGCTCGGAACCTGCTCCTTCAACGGGAGAACGGCTTCCAATTTTCCCAGTGCGATAATGGCGTTCGGACCCTCCCGACGGGAAACGGTTCCCGTCAGCACTTCGCCGATTTTATCGTTATATTCGTCAAAAATCTTATCGCGTTCCGCTTCACGAATACGCTGAACGACCACCTGCTTCGCAGTCTGTGCGGCAATACGCCCAATACGCTCAAAATCGCGTTGGGAAAGCGGCTCTTCCACCGTCTGCCCCAATCCCACTTGGTTCCCAAACTTCTCCCGTGCTTCGGGCAAAGACACTTCTGCATGCTCGTTCAGAGGGTCTTCCACCACAGTCAGTTGGCGAAATACTCGGAACGGGGCTTTGCCCGTGGCGTTCGCTTGCTCGACCCGGAGACGGACATCATGGTCAATATTATAACTTTTTTGGTATGCTTTGGACAGTGCTGTTTCCAGGGCTTCCAAGAGCAACTCGAACGGTATTTCCCTCTCCCGCTCAATCTGTCGCAGTGCTTCAATAAACTCCGCGTTCATTGTGTCTGTCTCTCCTCGCTACAGTCTCCGTTACGCCTCCTGTGTCTCCTGGGAACAGTCTGTATATGCACTTAAGAAGTAGAGGTTTGCATAAGAAAACTAAAGAGCGGGTCGCCAGACCCACTCTCTTGAGTAACCTACCACTCTTTACTGCGATAACCCAAACCATTGCTGTTGACCAGCAAGGTTGGAGTTCGGCGGAGGCGTACCGCCATCAGAGGATTATATCACGGACGAAAAATTTGCCGCAACCTCTAATCCGTAGGGTCGAACCGTTTCCAAAGAACCGTGGAGATAGCCAGCCAGATTCCCGCCCCCAAGATATTACTGACCAGAATACTCCCCCCCACCAACAGCCAGTTCTGTGTTATCAGGTACAGACTTACCCCCAACACAATCGCTGGAAATACCGCAAATAGAGAGGCAAACATACTCAAAATTCCCCCGACAAACTGCTGTGCTGGGTCTATCGGGTTGGGATACAGCAGAACAAACGCTGTCTGTACGATGAGGAGGAGTGCTACCAGCGTCGGTAGGATGACCGCCGCAAGCCCGATAAGCGGTCCGCGTCCCATTCCCGCACAAATCATAACTGTCAGCGAGAACCAGCCTAATACGGTCAGTTGTACTACAGAGAGAGCAAGTTCCGCGACAAGAAACTTCCATGGCGCAATCGGGAGAGACTTGGAAATGTCCACCCGACGAAGCATATCCCGCAGAGAGAGTAGAAATAAACCTGCCATCTGCATCGTGAACAGCACCAACCAAACCAGGATATTCAAATCCCCTTTGCGCCCCAAAACACCGCCAATCAGTGCGGGAAGTGTCGCCATAAAAAGCAGTTGTAGCCACGAACGCCACGGGGCGCGAGTAAGCGCAATGCTGTCTTTCCAGAAAATTGCCCATGCTCCACCCCCAAATGCCTTTAGCGAATGTCCGCGTGCCAGTTTTCCTTCCGCCGCCATCTGCGAGATAATTGCTCCCGCATTGCCGCCTCGCACGGCATTGGTCATCTGGGTAACTCTGGCGGAAACGTCCAAAGCCGACTCGAAAAAATCTCTATCTCGTGCATACAGCCAGACAAAAGACCCGACACAGAGTAGGATTAGCCCGGACATTTGCAGGATGTGCTGTAACTCCCAACCCGTAAACGCCACTTCAAAGAGATATGCCGCCCACGCATCAGGAAGCAGTATCCGGTTCCATGCCTCTGCGTGAATCACTCCTGCCAGCAAACCGACATCTACTATCCCATCCCCCAACATGTAGCGAATTCCTAAGTATCCCCCTCCCAACAGAAGCAGCAGTATCAGAGCCGAGACAATTCGCTGAAGTGCCTGCCGTCGCTTTTCTGCTGTCGCAGATTCCCAATCACCCGCTTTAGAACGCGAGAGCAGAACGGCTTGCGCCACATTGGTTATGGTTGCTAAGTAGAGCCATGCCCCGATAAAACCGGGTATCAGTTCTAGCGGAGAGACACGCGCTGTTCCCGCCAGAGATGCCCCCCCCAATATCAATGGTAGGTAGACCGCAGGCAGAAGCAACCCGATGTATCTTCCCAGCATCCGGGTGAAGAGGATAGCACGGCGCGAGAGGGGCGCGGGAAAAAGAAAATCAATATCGCTCTGCGTGAAAAACAGCGTCCCCTCGCTTAATGCGGCACTACACGATGAGAAGAACGAGAGCAACAGAATTCCCCGTACAGCAAGGAGGAATGCGCCGGGACCACCAATCAGTAGGTCGGTGCGGGTGAAGAGACCCGTCACTCCTTCCGGGGCTTGCGGTTGCGTGGTATACATGTAGCCCGACCAAACCTGACCTCCCAAAACCAACAACAACAGGAGCGCAGGAATCATCAAACGGGGTTGTTTGAATCCCTGCCGGATGGCATTTCCCGTTCGCCACAAAAAGAGATATGCCAGTGCCTTCATTGCCCCTCATTCTCCGTTCGCGCTCTCGTCGGTTCTGGTATTTTCTGCTACCGTCAGCGAGAAAAATATCTCCTCCAATGTCGCATCGCTACCCGTCTGAGCGCGTTCACGTAGTTCCGCTAATGTTCCCTCGCCCACTTTCATCCCCTGCCGCAGAATCAGAATACGGTCACAGAGGGCTTGCGCTGTTTCGAGCATATGCGTCGAAATGACCACGGCGGAGCCTTGTTCGCGGGCGGCTTCCACAATCGCCTGCTTGAGTTCGCGTGCCGCCTTCGGGTCTAAGCCAATCAACGGTTCATCAAAGAGTAGTACCTTTGCATGATGCAGAAATGCACACGCAATCGTCAATTTTTGCCGCATTCCTTTAGAAAGTGTGGCGACTAACTCATCGCGTTTTGCTGTCAGGTCGAAGCGATTCAGGAGTGCCTGAGCGCGTTCGTCAAAGCCCTCTGTCGTATTATACGCGAGGGCGATAAAGCGCAGATGCTCCCAGACCGTCAGCAGTTCGTAGGGGTTAGGCTGTTCGGGGACAAAAGCAAGGAGGCGTTTTGCATCACGCTCCTGCGTGGCAAGGTCAAAGCCACCGACTAGAACGGTGCCTGAGGTGGGACGCACAATTCCAGCAACACAGCGCAACGAGGTTGTTTTTCCTGCCCCATTGGGTCCGAGCAACCCTAAAATCTCCCCCTCTGCCACCGCAAAAGAGACTTCATGGAGTGCAGTAAACTTTCGATACCGCTTGGTCAGGTTTTCCACTTTCAGCACAATCGAAACTATCCCTCTCCCTTAGAACCGTTAGACCCGTTTCCCCAAAATGCGGTGCGAAACTCCTTGACGTTTATAACTTTCGCGGATACAATCTCTGACGTGTAGCCATCTGCGGAGGTGGTGGAATGGTAGTCACGCTAGTCTCAGGAACTAGTGCCCGTAAGGGCGTGGGGGTTCGAGTCCCCCTCTCCGCACTCTCCCCCAATCCTCTCATCGAACCTTAATCTCCCCTATCCTCAGTCATCGAACCTTAATCTTCCATGCTCTCTGTCACTGGTTGGGGCAAACCATCTAATACCCGTTCCAGTAGCATCGGCGAGATTGCTGAAGCGGGGAGACGTTGCCCGTAGCGCACATACCCCAGTCGGACATGCGGCTTATTCGCCCCGTGGAAATCCGAACCTCCGGTAATCAGAAAGCCCATTTTTTCGGCTAAACGTTGGAAACGCCCTGTCTGAGCATACGAATGGGAGGAGTAAAAGACCTCCACCCCATCCATATCCAACCCTTTCAGCGCACGAAAACGCGACTCTTCCGTCTCATGCTTTTTCAGCGTCAGCAGACCGGGATGCGCCAGAAAGCAAAACCCCCCGGCTTCGTGAATCAGACGGATAGACTCTGCCGGAGTTAGTGTATCCTTTTCGATGTATGCCTGTCCCCTATCCCCGATATACTTTTGGAACGCCGTTTGCAGGTCTTTGACATACCCCTTCTTCACCATTGCTTGCCCGATATGCGGTCTGCCTAAATTGGCACCATCCGGGGCAAACTTGAGGACATCTTCCATAGTCAAGGGAAAGCCCAACTGCGTCAAACGGTCTAACATCTTTTGGTTGCGGGTACGGCGGTTCTCGGAGAGGCGTTCCAGTGTGGATTTGAGTTCTTCATGCTCTGGGTCTATGCCTAGCCCCAAC
>Ga0224722_1001908_pt1 | contig 11327 bp, 8 predicted proteins | sample Balambano_FR1_Me_FD_161646 | JGI IMG/M metagenome (GOLD analysis project Ga0224722, IMG submission 161646) | Freshwater sediment microbial communities from Lake Towuti, South Sulawesi, Indonesia - Balambano_FR1_MetaG | ecosystem: Environmental > Aquatic > Freshwater > Lake > Sediment | place...
CCCGAAAACCCGCGTGTGTGTATCACCTGGTACGAGGCGGAGGCGTATGCCAACTGGCGCGGCGGTCAGCTTCCGACGGAGGCGCAGTGGGAGTATGCTGCCCGCGGACCCGAATCATTTATCTATCCCTGGGGCAACGAATGGGATGCGTCGCTGGCGAACATCGTCAACAGTATTGGCGTTGTCCCCGTTGGCAGCTTCCCGGATGGCGCAAGCTGGGTCGGGGCGCTCGATATGGCGGGCAACGCGATGGAATGGGTGAGCAACTGGTTTGACCCCAACTACTACGATCTTGGCATCAGCGAAGACCCACAGGGACCGGAAAGTGGCACCCGCAAGCTCGAAAAAGGCGGCTGGTGGGGCAGCAATGCGTTCGTCGCCCGCAGCGCCTATCACCTGTACGAAGACCCGCCGCGCTATCAGGATTACCATATCGGCGTGCGGATCATCACCATGCCGCAATCCTGATTCGTTTTGAACCCATTCCACGCTCAGGGGGTAATTCATGCGTATCGCGGCATGAGGGTACGCCCTCTTTTTGAACATTTTAACTCTGCTACACAATCGGTATAATGAACGGCAAAATTGCCGTTAAATATCCTTCAACTTATTTTTGAGGGCAACTTTTCAGGAGGACGTTCCCTTTGGGCATTCTAATGGAGGTGAAGAACCTCGTCACTCGTTTTCATACGCAGGAAGGCATTGTCTATGCCGTCAATGACGTGTCGTATGCGCTCGCGGAAGGCGAAACGCTCGGCGTCGTTGGGGAAAGCGGCAGCGGCAAGAGCGTTCATGCGCTCTCAATCATGCGCCTGATCGCCATGCCGCCGGGCAAGATCGAAGGCGGCGAAGTCTGGTTTCAGGGGCGCGATCTGCTCCTGTTGAAATCCGACGAAATGCGCCTGATTCGTGGCGCCGAGATCGCCATGATCTTTCAGGACCCGATGACCTCGCTCAACCCCGTGCTAACGATTGGTACGCAGATTGGCGAAGCGCTCAAACTGCACATGGGCATGAATGACAAACAGGCGGCGGAACGCGCCGCTGAACTGCTGACGATGGTCGGTATTCCGGATGCCAAACGCCGCCTGAAGAATTATCCGCACCAGTTTTCCGGCGGGATGCGCCAGCGCGTCATGATAGCGATGGCGCTCTCCTGCAACCCCAAGCTGCTGATCGCCGATGAGCCAACGACGGCGCTGGATGTGACGATTCAGGCGCAGATCATTGACCTCGTGAAGCGCCTGCGCGACCAGTTCGGCATGGCGATTATCTGGATCAGCCATGATCTCGGCGTAGTCGCCGGGATTGCCGATACCGTCCAGGTCATGTACGGCGGACGCATCGTTGAGCGCGGTGCGGCAATGGATGTCTTCAAGGACACGCGCCACCCGTACACGCTCGGTTTGCTCAAATCGCTGCCGCGCCACGATACCAGTTCCCAGCGCGAACGCCTCGTCCAGATCGAAGGATCGCCGCCCGATATGCGGAAGCCACCCGTTGGCTGCCCGTTCGTCCCGCGCTGCACGTATCGCCTGCCCATTTGTGAAGAAGCCATGCCGCCGCTAATTCCGGGTCCAGAAAGCAGCCCCGAACACCTGAAAGCCTGCTATGTGGATGTTCGCACCGGGCAGCCGCTTGTTGAAACGGAGATCGCTCATGCCTGAAACCGTCGCCGCCACCGTCAATACTGCTACAGCAGGCACCAATCTTCGCGCCAGCGGCGAATATCCGCTTTTGCGCGTCCGCAATCTCAAGAAACACTTCCCGATTAGCAGCGGCATCATCATTCAGCGGCAGGTCGGCGCGGTCAAAGCGGTGGATGATGTCAGTTTTGACCTGTACAAAGGCGAAACGCTCGGCGTGGTTGGCGAAAGCGGCTGCGGCAAAAGCACCACCGGGCGTACTGTGTTGCAACTCTACAAGCCCACCGCCGGCACCGTCGAGTTCGAGGGCAAGGAACTGACGACGATGCCCGCCGGTGAACTACGCGAAATGCGCCAGCGCATGCAGATGATTTTCCAGGACCCGTTCGCCAGCCTCAACCCACGTATGTCGGTCGGTAATATCGTCAGCGAGCCGCTGCGTATCCACAAGATCATGCCGAACAAAGCCGAATTGCAGGAGTATGTCGAAAACCTGCTCCAGCGCGTCGGCTTGAATCCGTATTACATCAACCGCTACCCGCATGAGTTCAGCGGCGGGCAGCGCCAGCGTATCGGTATCGCCCGCGCCCTGGCACTCAAGCCGAGCCTGATCGTCGCCGATGAGCCAATTTCGGCGCTGGATGTGTCCATTCAGGCGCAGGTCGTCAATTTGCTGGAAGACTTGCAGAGCGAATTTAACCTGACGTATCTGTTTATCGCCCATGACCTGAGCATGGTGCGCCACATCTGCAACCGCGTGGCGGTGATGTATCTGGGGAAGATTATCGAAGTTGGTCCGACGGATCTGGTGTACGACAACCCGCTGCATCCGTACACGCAGTCGTTGTTGTCGGCTGTGCCGGTACCGGATCCGGTGATTGAGAAGGGGCGGCAGCGCATCATCCTGCGCGGCGATGTTCCCAGCCCCGCCCGTCCGCCGCTCGGCTGCAACTTTAACACGCGCTGCCCGGTGGCTGTCCCCGGCATCTGCTACATGGAACCCGATCCGCCGCTGGTTGAAATTGAACCGGGACATTGGGCAGCCTGCCACCGCGTCACCGAAGGATAGGCATTCCCTCACCCCCGACCCCTCTCCCACGCAAGCGGGGAGAGGGGCGGAAATCCCTGAGCATTTTTCTGTAGGGGCAGACCCGTGTGTCTGCCCTTTTTTATGCCAGCGCTTATCCCGGATACCAGATGATACGCGGGTCATTGGCGCTGCGCTGATATGCCCACGCGCCCTCAATCATGCGCGGCAGATTATACGCCGGTCGCCAGCCAAGCAGAAATTTCGCCTTGCTATTATCCAGCCACGTCGAGAAAAATTCTGTGCGAATGCCGACGTTCGGCAGCCCGTAGTTGTCGTGCAGATATGCGCCCAAAGCGCCATAATCCACTGGCTCATCCATGCAGATGTTGAACGTCTGCTGGCGAGCTTTGGGATGATCGAGCGCACACAGGATCGCCGTCACCAGATCATCCAGGTGGACGAAGTTGCGCTTAATTGGCACACCGTCACCATCCATCATGATCGGCACAGCACCAGTCTTGACATATTCATCGGCTTTTTCCGCCCCGACATAGTTACGCCAGATAATGCCGCCAAATATATCATCGCCAAAAGAAAGCTGATATTTGAAATCGTCCTTTTCCATAATCCACGGCGCACGCAGGCAGCAGCCATTCAGTCCATACTGAACATAATATTGTTCGAGCATAACCTCTTCCAGCACTTTTGAGAGCGCGTAGCAGCCCTCATAAGCGGAATGTTTCTGTGTCTCCGTCACCGGGATCGGATGTGGATAGACGCAGTGACCCATGCCCGCATCGCCGCCGAGCAGGATGAACTGCTCAAATGTCGGGCTTTGGCGGGAGGCTTCAAGCAGCCAGAACATGCCCTTGATAGCGACATCCATAATTTCCGATGGGGTTTCCTTGCACGTCGCCAGATGCAGCACATGAGTCACCCCTTCAACAGCGCGATTCACCGTCTCCTGATCCGCCATTGAGCCGCGCACAATTTCCAGACGATCCTGCGCGTCCAGCGTCCGGTTATGGCACAGCGCCCGCACCGTCCAGTCGTTGAATAGTTCCTCCTTGACGAACTGCTGAATGAACGCCCGCCCGACTTTGCCCGTCGCGCCTGTCACAAGGATACGTTTTGATTGTGGCATGGTGATTCCTCCCTGAAAAAGCGCCCTTACCCCGACCTCGCAGACTCAGTCGCGCCCTCTCCCATGACAGGGGCTGAGGGGGCGATAGTAGATTTTTGTAGGGGCAGACCTGTGTGTCTGCCCACTGAGGGCGAACACACAGGTTCACCCCGACGCGAGATACTTTCCGATGCGTATTGTGATGTGTCGCACCATCAGCATGTCATGGGTGAGGGACTACAAGTCACATGCGCCCGATCCTACCCTGATTAAGCGGGAAAACAAAACAGGCGACCGTGCTGGTCGCCTGTTCAGAAGTGCGTGTGTTGTCGTTATTCGGTGGTGGCAGCGGGGGCGCTGGCGTCTGCCGCAGGGGCAGCAGCAGGTGCTTCGGCAGCAGGCGTGGCAGCAGCCAGGGTTTCCGGGTGATCGAGTGCTTCCTGGAGTTTCGCTTCCACTTCCGGGCTGAGATTCGAATGGAAGACCTGACCGCCAAACGGCGCGAGTTCCGGCAGCACCTTTTCCGGCGTGGACTTGCGTACAAGCGCAAATACGGCAGCTTTACCCGGTTCGAGGCTCGCGCTGACCCCCTTGATGAACTTATCGTCAATGCCGTAGTCGCTCATTTTACCGCCGAGCGCACCCATGATCGCGCCAAAAGCCAAGCCAAAGACGGGGATAAAAAAGATCAAGCCGATCAGCATCCCCCAGAACGCGCCGTAGGTCGCGCCGCTGGCGGTGAGGTTGACGGACTGGTGCAGCTGCGGTTTGCCCTTCGCATCCTTGGTCACATAGACGACATCTTCCAGTTCAATCAGATACAGGGCGGTCAGCTCACGCAGCTTGTTGACGACCTGCACGGCGGTTTGTTCATCGGGATAGACGATTGCGACAAGATTTGCCATGTTGAAGCTCCTTCAGGATTTATCGGTCTTGCTCATGCGTAGTTAGTATAGCGCTTTGTGACGTAGTTCACATAAGAAATCTGTTAACATTCACTTGAGCCGCCACGCGAAGCCGCTGCCGCCGTCGTATATTGACCCGTCCACATCCAGCGCTAACCCACCGGCGTAATCCAGTGGTTCGGTAATGACTTCGGGTTCAATATCGTAAATGTCGTGAATGGGGGTATGCCCGTGAACGATCTTGCTGCCACCGTACAGATTGAGGATATACTGCGCCCGCCCGATTCCCGGCAAGCCCCTGGCAAACGTCCTGTGTTCGTTGAACAGGTCAAGGATATATTCCCACGATCGCGTATCTTTTGAGCGCACGATCTCATTAAAATTGGCGTTCACATCATCAATAGATGTGCCGAACAGCGGATAAAACGCCGCGTCAGCATGAATCAGCAGGTAGTCGTCGGCGTGTGCCATCAGCGGGCGACCCATAAGCCACTCCGTCATGTCGGGCGTGAGCTTGACCACCTCATCCTCAATGCCGCCATTTCGCAGCCATGCCGCTTTGAAGCGCTCGTCCTTCGGAAAACGCGGCACGGACAGCATGTACAGGTCATGATTGCCAATGAGCGCGTCCACTTCGCCGCCCGCGCCCGCCGCTTCCTCCTGCATACGCATTGCCAGCGCGAGCGACGAAATGCCATCGGGTCCGCGATCAAAGAAATCGCCCATGAACCAGACGCGGGCATCCCCGCCTTCCCAGCCGAGCGAGGCATTGATCAGACCGGCATCACGCAGCAGGCGTTTCATCTCGGTAAAATGCCCATGAATATCGCCAACGACGAACAGTGGGCGGGAGTCGGTGGGTTGAGTCATAAAATACAGTCTCCATCAGCAAAAGGATTCAATTAAGCGGATGCGCTGGCGTGCATCCCTACATATTTGCTCGGATGTAGGGACGTGCGCCAGCACGTCCGTTTTCTCCCCCTCTCCCCACGGAGAGGGAGTTGGGGGGTGAGATTACTGCGCCCACGCATTACGCTTCTGTACGCGGCGCTCAATCTCCTCACGAATTTTCTGGATGAAGTCGGCGATATGCGGGGCTTCCCCCGCGCCGCCGAGCGCATCCAGCAGGCGGTTAAGCGTGATGATTTGCGATTCCAGCGGTTCATCCGTTTCTTTCGGCGCGGTATTGAACAGGTCTTCCAGCGTTTCATTCGCCTCAGATACTTTGCCTTGTGCAAGCTGCGCCGTAAGCAGATCGGAAAAACCGTAATAATTTTCGAGGTTCGCCAGCGTCTCGGAACGCGCCAGTTTTTCGATCCGCTTGTAGGTTTGCAGCATTTCGTCACGCCGCTTTTCGACCATCAGCAGCAGCGCAAGCTGACCAAACGGATATGAGGAATGCGGCGTGACGGCGGCGGCGCGTTGATACGCCTCAATCGCCTGCTTTGGCTGATCGAGACGGCGGTGCAGCCCGCCGAGCGACCCCCACCATGATTCGCCGTCGTCGTCTACCAGATTGGGCGTGTTCATCAGCGCTTCGCGTAACAGGGTTTGCCCGTCGAGCATTTTGCGGTCGCGGGCGTCGCCTTCGGGCATGGCTTCCGCCTGGCGGCGGTAGGCAAAACCGAGCGCGGCTTTGGCGTGATCGAGATGGGGCATGAAGCGCAGCGCCTCCTCAAGATGTTCAATCGCCTCGCCGATTTTGCCGCGCTTGATCTCGACGTAACCGAGTCGGTAGAGCGTGACTGGATTTTCTGGATCGAGCTTGAGCGCGGCTTCATACGTTTCTTCCGCGCCGTCACGGTCACCCGCGATATACTGGCGTTCGCCTAATGGGAGTAATGACAGCGCCAGTGAGGATCGCGTGATTCGTTCGCGCAGGGTGTCTTCAAGCTGCTGCATTTCGGCTTGACGATCATGAATCGCCTGATCGAGCAGTGTTTGCGCCTGCGTGAAACCGCTGGAAACCTGATTTTCCGCCGCCTCAATGCGGGCTTTTAACTCCTGTTCGGTGGCGTTCAGGCTGGCGCGAAGTTGTTGTTCGGTCGCCTCTACGCCGCTGCGAGCCTGATCCATCTGCCGCAGTGCAATTTGCACGTCGAGCAATGCTTTCTGCGTATCTTCGCGGGCTTTGTCCACGTCCTTACGTGCCGCTTCCAGCGCCGAATCCACCTTGACCTGCGAATCCCTGATAGCATCATTTACCTTTTCGCGTGAGGCTTCCAGATCGCCCTGCACGGAATTGAGCCGGTTCAGCCCGACGACAATGCCAATCGCGCCGAGCATGAGCAGAATCACCGTCAGCGCACCGCCGACCAGCTCAAACAGGTTGATCAGGTCGCTGGCGCGATCTGACGCCGCCTGCGCCGTATCCAGCACAAGGTAAGCCAGATCATCCAAATCCGGCGTCGGCGACGGTTCCGGCGTAGCTTCCTGCGCCAACACGGGCAGGGCAAAGGCGGCGAAAATCAGCAGCAGAGCAAGGATGATAAGTCGGCGCATGGATGGTTTTCCCCCTGATGTTCAAACCGTCAGCCCGTGCCAGAGGCTAAAGCCTTCTGGCTAAAACTGCGCCTGCTAAAGCAGGCTAAAACAATTTTTTCAGCCCCGTTTACGGGGCGCAATCTTAACCGTAGGGCTTTAGCCTGCGGCGAGAACTACGCCAGAACTGCCTGCCTGTTCGGAAACACCTGTGCATTGATCAGGCGCAATCCCTCACCGAAGACCGCCATGCCCTCATCAAGCTGTTCATCGGTGATATTGAGCGGGGGCAGGAAGCGAATCGCGTTGGTGTAAATGCCTGCCCGAATGATGATCAGCCCACGCTTCATTGCCTCGTTGACGATCAGCGGCGGTTGTGCGCTGGCGGGCACTTTCGTCCCCCGATCCAGCACCATTTCGGCGATCACCATCGCGCCAAGTCCACGCACATCGCCGATCAATTCGATTTCTTCCTGCAAACTGAGCAGCGCATGGCGCATCCTCGCTCCCACTTCATCAGCACGGCGCAAAAATGACGGTTGGCGGATCATGTTGATCGTCTCAATCGCGGCGGCACATGCCAGCGGGTTGCCGCTGTATGTCCCGCCCAACCCGCCGGGATGCGGCGCGTCCATCATTTCGGCGCGTCCGGTCACGGCGGCAAGCGGCATTCCAGCGGCGATGGACTTGGCAGTGACGATCAGATCGGGGACAATGCCGTAATGCTCACAGGCGAACAGCCGACCAGTGCGCCCGAAACCACACTGGACTTCATCGGCGATCATGACGATGCCATGCTGCGTACATACCTCGCGGATGCGTTCCAGAAAGCGCTGCGGCACGGGGATAAAACCGCCCTCGCCCTGCACGGGTTCAATCACAATCGCCGCGACCACATCCGGGTCAATCTGCGCGATCAGCGCGTGATCAAAGCGGGCGATACAGTCGTCAAGATAGGCTTCTTCGCTCATTCCCTGCGGACGGCGATACAGATACGGCATGGGCAGGCGATAGACTTCCGGCGCGAATGGTCCGAAACTTTTCTTGAATAACGCATACTTGCTGGTCATCGCCAGCGTCATATTCGTGCGCCCGTGATAGGCATTCTCAAAGACGACAATTGCCTGCCGCCCGGTGTAGGCGCGGGCGATATTGACGGCGGCTTCATTCGCCTCTGACCCGCTGTTGAGCAGAATAGTTTTCTTGGCGTGATTGCCCGGCGTCACCTCGTTCATCAGTTCTGCCACGCGCACATACGGCTCATAGGTAGCGACAATCGCGCACATGTGGATCAACTGCGCCGCCTGATCCTGAAGCGCGTGAACGACATTTTCCGGCGTATGCCCGACGGCGAGAACGCCGATTCCGCCGGCGAAATCGAGATAGGTATTGCCGTCCACGTCGGTGACGGCTGCGCCGTGTGCGTTGGCAATCGCAATCGAAGTCGCCTTCGCCGCGCCGCGTGGGGTGGCGGCTTCGCGCCGCGCCACGATCTCGCGGCTCTTCGGACCCGGTATTTCGGTGATCAGTTGAATCGTCGGCATGAGTGTTTTCCAGAAATAAGCAAATCGGGAGATGAATAGGGATAGATTGTAGCACGAATTGGCAGTTTCATGGATGCGTGTAGAAGATGACCTTTGATGGATCGCCAAAGATGGCACGCACGGTTGTCAGGCTGCTGTTGACTGCTCCAGCCTGTGCCGTAAACGCATCGCCCTGTACCTGCATCTTATCTATCGGCACCGGACGCACCAGCGCGACATGCCCGGCAGTCGGGCGCTGCTGGGTGGCGACGACAGGAAATCCCTGGCTGGCAAGAGTCTGCGCTTCATCTACCGAAACGACGCGCTTCCAGCCCCGTGCTTTTGCTTCCGTCCCTTCCAGCCAGACACACATCCTGTTTGCGGCACGATTCGGTGCAATCGGGATTTCGGCTGAAAGCAGCCATGTGGCGTCATACACGAATACCGTACACATTGTGCTACCGCCCTGGGGCATATAGCGTGCCGTATTTTCGACATCGAGAAAAGCGATGATACGTTCGATGTTACTGCCTTGAGCCTCGCCGGGCTTGTTACGCATGTTGGCGTCGTTAAATGGCGCTCTGGGATCAATAATGTAAAGTCCCCTGAAATCTGCGGTTGTCCAACCCCACGCTTTCTTCCAGTTCGCAATCGGACCAGCATTCGATGGATGCGGGATCGGCATGGAAGCCATATATCGGAGGCGGGCATCCGCCTGCGCGTAGTCCGTTTGCGCGTCCGCGATTTGTCGTTCGATTTCGGCGCGTTCATCCGGCGACTCGGCTTCGCCGTCAGTGAGCAGGCTTTCAAGCTGTTGTATACGGCTCAATCGTTCATCCAGTCCCGCTTCATACAATCGCCCGTTCACCAGTAGCCGAAAATATGGCGACTCCGTATCTATAGCCAGATCAAGCGCCGCTTCATGAGCGCGAACGTCCACCACCGGCAGTGGATTTGGATAGACAAAACCGATCAGGTCGGCTTTAGCACGGGGTTTGATGCTGACGCGATTATCCTGATTGCCCCCCAGAACGTGAATGTGATCGCCTTCAGTCTTGATGTAAAAGCCAACATGCCCTTTACCCACATCAACGCCGTCAATCAGGCGGCGAAAGACGACGATGCACCCTTGGCGCGGTTCGCTCTGGCGCGTACCGCCAGTCCACGTCCACCAGGATCGCGCCAGTGCATGGTTCGTGCCGACATAGCCTGCCTGCATCATGCACCAGTTGACGAAGGCGGAACACCAATCGGTTTCGTCGCGCAGGCGGTGTGCCAGCCCGATGTTGGTTGTCGTCGCCAGATATTCGAGGATACGGGGATTGTGATTGCCGCCAGCAACGCCTGCTATACCCAGTTCACCCCGCGCAATCGTGAGCCATGGCGGGTCCCCGGCATCGGCTTCGACAGGCGCAATATTTATCGCGGCGAGATACTTGGCAGCAGCCCAGCCCTCCCGGGTGATACCATTCTGCCTGATGCGAACGCGAAACCATTTCCTGTCCGCCGATTCTTCCATCTTTTCCACCACATCATTGAGCTTGAGCGGCGGTGGAAACAGGTTGCTGTTGTCCTCTGCTGAGGGGGAATGGCGCAGATTTAAGCCTGCACTGGTCACTCGGAACGGTGGCATAGGAAACCTCCTGATACTGCATGTCTGCCACAAATTATTGTAAATATTACTACATTACGCCACTCTATCTCACTTCGCCCTGTCCTACAGTTATCACTTGTCACCTGCATCTTTTCCACGTTCCTTATCTGCACGAAACCGCAAATCTGAGTAGAATGAACCATAGACAGAGTTGACTGCACATGATGTTGCCTATCAAGGAGTGATCGCGTGAAAAAGTTGTTCTTCCTGTTAACTATTCTCCTGCTGGCGGTCGCCCCTGCGCTGGTGCGGGCAGGCAGTGATCAGGGTGACGGACTGGATTCCTCGCTCGGACCCAATTTTTATTATGGCTATCTACCCACTGTGGCAGACCCAATCATCGTCTCGATGCTCAGCGGCGGTGATGTGAACGTGAGCCAGCAGGGGATTGGCAGTTGCAGTGGCTTTGTGACCAGCAGCCCGGACGCGCAGATCGAAGTCAATGATAGCCTGCCGCTGCTGCGGGCGTTTTATACCAGCACGCAGACCGGTGGCGATACCACGCTGACCGTGGAACTACCAAACGGCAGCTTCGTCTGTAATGACGATTTTTCAGGGTTAGACCCGCTGGTTGAAATCAGCAACCCTGACACTGGCATTTATTCGTTCTGGGTCGGTTCGTTCAATCAGAATGAATATATCCCCGGTTATCTCATCGTCACGAGTGGGGCGTCATTCCCCGGCGCACTTGACGCGCCCGTGCTGACCAGTTTGCTGGGTGGAGAAAGCGTCGTCCAGCAGCCGACACCGGACGGCAATCTTGGCGACATGAACTTCGGCGATCTGTTTAACCAGTCCACGCCGACAGCCGCGCCGCAGATTCCGTCGGCAACGCCGTTACCACCGCCAACCATCGTACAGGCGACCCCGCAGATCGCCCCCACCAGCGGCGGCGAAACGGGCGGCGGCAGCCTGACATTTGACGGTACGCCGACGAACGGCACGGCGATACTGGCGGCAGGTTT
>Ga0224722_1001910_pt1 | contig 11324 bp, 15 predicted proteins | sample Balambano_FR1_Me_FD_161646 | JGI IMG/M metagenome (GOLD analysis project Ga0224722, IMG submission 161646) | Freshwater sediment microbial communities from Lake Towuti, South Sulawesi, Indonesia - Balambano_FR1_MetaG | ecosystem: Environmental > Aquatic > Freshwater > Lake > Sediment | place...
CCACTTTCCGGGGGGGTTGGGGGGGCTGCCACCCAAGCCAGAGCTATTGGGTTTGGTCAGGGTTGAAAGCGACCTCAAGACTTGTGTGTACACAGTAGCCCAAAACGGGAGAGGGATTTAGAGTGAGGGCTACACAATTGGGATGCACTCACGTCCTAGCCTCTAGAGCCTGAACACCCCCTAGTGCTTCCCGTTGCCATTGCGGTGGCCATTATTGGGACTTTTGCGGATGGGCGTACCGCAGGGGTAGGTTGCAACTGCCAACTCTCGCACTGGGGTTTCCTCCAGAGCCGTTACGTTGATCGGGGATGCGACAAAGTGATTTGGATCAGCTTTAGCAGTCAGGTAGTCGAGTTTCAGTTTGGCAACCATTGCTTCCCGCCGATCGTACAACCGCTTGAGCGGACGGGGTTCACACTGGTTGACTACATAAGCAGTGATGATGGGTAGGGCGATCGTGCTGTCGGTATAGCAGACGATCGTGTTAGGTAATTCATCGGGATCGACTTTGCCCCAACTCACAGCTTCATTGGGCGTCGCCCCCGACAATCCCCCCGTATCCGGGCGGGCATCGGTCACTTGAATAAAGAAGTCGTGTCCCCGTTCCTCCAGTCCCAGAACTTCGTGCAGTTGCGGTTGCGTTTGCAACATAAAGTTTTTGGGACTACCACCACCAATAATCAACGCAGCACTCTTTCCTTCCAGATCAGGATTGCCAGTGTCGCGAGCAGCGTAGGCGATCGCCGCCGTTTCATTCACATCCAGCGACGGATCAATCACCAACTTATAGCCTTCCAATGAGAGTGCAGCTACATTCATGCCGATCGAGCTGTCACCTGGAGAAGACGTATAAATGGGTACGCCACACTCATAAGCGGTTGCCAGCAAACAAGAATTTTTCACGCCCACTTGTTTCTCAACCTCGCGCACGTATTTACCCAGCAGGTAATGAAACTCTGCTGTTCCCATCCGCTTCTGAAAGGGGGCTGCTTTCAAAATTTCGCGAATAAAGGCATCAGTTTCCAGCAGCACATCGTAACCAAACACGATGTCATAAATTCGAATCCGCCCTTCCTGACGCAGTTTCACGTCATCTAAAAAGGGACTGCTAGCAAACAGATCCAGCCCTAAACCATAGTGGATGTCATGATACAGATTGGCCCCTGTACTGATCATCCAGTCGATAAACCCATTGCGCATCAATGGGGCCAACACAGAAACGCCAAATCCGGCCGGGGTCATTGCACCCGACAGACTTAGCCCGACAGTGACACCCTCTTGCATCACTTCTCGCGACAGCAGATGGCAAATTTCCCGTAACCGGGCTGAGTTGTAGGCCGTAAAGTAACCATCAATTAAATCGACAACGCTGATCTCCGTTGGCATGGGGGAGGGTGCGATTTTACGGCTGAGCAATTTTGACATTTTTCAACTCCAAGTTGGATGAACAGCATAAAGAAGAAAGTAAGTGGATAGCCGCTTCAACAGGGCAATTCAGCCTCAATGAGGCTTGTCGTTAACACAAGATTTGAACCAATTGTTCTGCCATCAAGAAACGATGCGATGCAACGATCGACATCCGTCATGCAACCAGCTAGCTCCACTTGTTCAAACTCACGAACAAGTCACCGAAGCATTTAGCTCAGCACTAGCGTGAATTTCAGCGCACCAGCCGTACCTGACCCACTTGGGCATTACTTAGGATGCCTAAGCGAGCGGCTAAACAAAAGCTATCTGGTGATGTAGTAAATTCTCTTGATGAGAACACGACCGACCGAGTTTGCTTGTCCTGTGCGTCTCATCATGCAGAACGCAAGGTATACAGGCAGCAAACCTCAACTTACAGGTCGGTCAGTTCATACTGGGCGCTTCGCACCGATCTGCCCAGGATAGCGCGGGGTCGCACTGCCGTTTCCGCTTCAGCTTCATTTCCAGGTACCAAAGTAAGTGGTACCCAGTCAGGAAAAGGAGTTTCAACGCTTCGTGTATCCTTCAGGAATCAACTTATCTAATCTAACATCAATTAAGTGTGCAAACATTCATGAAGATGGGTGATTTGCTTCAATTGATAGGTAATCTATGACACATTGCTAACCGTTAATCGCGCACTTGTGAAACCGCATGTTGTTTAGCTAACCTGCGACACTAGAAATTTAACGATATTTCATTCAACCTTCTGAAGAGTCTCTTGCTGATTTCAATTGTGATAATTTCGAGATTAGAAGAAAATTAACAAGCGAATCCCCTGTTTATTGCAGATGTATTGCACACTATTAATATCCGGTTGCCAAACCTCGCTGCCATGCCAAACTCTAATGATGATGCATCACAAGATCGGAGCGATCGTGACTTTGATGAAACGAAGCGTTGGCAAACGTTTGAGGAGATTTTGTTACGATTGCATCAGGAAGGGTTGTATCTACATCCCCACCAATTAGCGGAGTTCTTGGTTTGGCATGGACTCCCGGTGGAGCTACGCTATGTGCCGCAAGCCCTACAGCAAAAAGCAACTCAGATCAATGAGAATTATTTGGGAGATATGGTTCGAGTCGAAGCTTTTGACGAACCTCCCTGGTATTCTCATCGGTTCTTCTAACTAGCTTGCGATAGTTGATTGACCGCAATCAACCTTTCCAACCCTTTTCGGACTGGTCTAAGACATAAGCTGCCACGGCTTCAATCTGTTCTGCATTGAGTCGTCCTTTGAACGCAGGCATGGCCGCTTTGCCATTGGTGACTTGGGTGGTAATGGCCGCGATCGAATCCATCTCGTATTGATGCAGGGTTTCTAATTTCAAGTTTTTGCTGGCGTTGACCAGGTTATTGCCATGCATATGACAGGAGGCACAATTGGCCCCAAACACTTTTGCCCCGTTTGTCAAAACCTCTGCTGAACTTGCCGCGATCGCGGGTCGAACCAATACCAACCCTAACATCGCCATCGCTGCGAGTGCGATCAACAAAATTCTTTTCATCCTCTTCTCCTCAATTCTCAAGTTGACAAACGATGCCAATAAAAATCCCCCTGGCGGGATCACGGAAGTGAGTCCCAACAGCGGGCTGGTATGCTTTTCAGCATGTAAAGCTGTAGACTAGCTTTATTTTGGTTCAACCCGTCAGCAACGTCAAAAGACGGGCTGTCGTAGTTGCAGGAAAAAGCGCTACTCTAAGTACAATCCTCAAGATGATTTGCCTATGGCTGCTTTACCCAACCATCGTCCTAAACAACTCTCCCTGGGGCCATTAGAAAGTGAGATTTTGCAGATTGTTTGGGAACTTGGCACAGTCACAGTGAAGGATGTTCACGATCGCATTTTGGCCGATCCCGATCGAGAACTGGCCTACACGTCCGTTACCACCGTTTTGAACCGTCTGACCAGTAAAGGCTGGCTAGTGTGTGACAAGCAAGGTCGGAGTTTTACCTGGCGCGCCCTAGTTTCGCAGCCTCAAGCAAAGGCGTTACATGCTTATGAACAGTTGAATCAATTTTTGGCTGTCAGCAATCCTGATGTGGTTGCTGCGTTTGCAGATAGTTTGGATCAAACCAGTGTGGAACAACTGGAAGCGATCGCGGCCAAACTGCGGGCGGTTCGTAAAGCGAGGGGAGAACAGTGATGCATGCGCTGATGATGACGACAGGATTGGCGTTAGCATGGGGAATTCGCTGGTTGTGGATGGGTGCAACCACCACATCACCCCAGGGTTGGCAGCAAACATTGGGATTGTTTCTGTTTTCGCCATTGTTGCTATTAATGACGGCGATCGCGGTTCTTTGCATGGGGCCAACGGGTCGCATGTTGGGACATTGGGAAGGCTGGTTTAGCTACGACCTGGCTTTTGGCTTTTTGATATGGGCGATCGCGGCTGGCTTGAAGTTAGCCTGGGAGGGGCATCAGACCGTTCGTCGGATTCGGCAAAGTCCTTTGATTAGTGTCAATGGGAATCCTGCCCGTTTGTTGGATACAACACTGCCTTATACTGCTCAAGTTGGATTTTGGTGGCCAGAACTGGTGGTGAGTCAGGGCTTGCTTGATACTCTCGACGAGGAACATCTAACCGCAGTTTTGACCCACGAACGCGCCCACGCTCAGCGACATGACACATTCTGGTTCTTCTGGTTGGGATGGTTACGCCGCCTCACAGTTTGGCTACCCTATACAGACGCGCTGTGGCAAGAATTGCTGATGTTGCGCGAATTACGGGCCGATCGCGATGCCGCTCAACAGGTTGACCCAGTGGTGTTGGCCGAGTCCTTGCTGCTTGTGGTGAGTCAGCTTCAGTTGCAACCGGAAGTGTGTGCAGCGTTTGATTGGGCTACTTCTCCCGATCGCCTGACCGAGCGGATTGATTCGCTTTTAAGTGATCCTCCTGCCTCTACCCCAATTCGGCGTTGGGCTATGACCTGGTTGCTATTGGCGCTGTTGCCGCTCGCAACTATTCCATTTCATGTTGGTTGAATCGTTGACTAGGGGTGTTTTGCCTGCGGAGGTCTAAACCCGTAGCTGCTATAATCTGTGTCTGGAAGAGGGTTTATTATGCAAAGTCTGCTCTGCCTTTTCCCAATCATTGACAGATATTTATGACGACAGTAACAACTGAAATTGTTACTCGAGCCACGGACAGCGCAGTAATCACTGACGTGTTGCAGATTACCTTGTAGCAGGACGTTGCCAATGTGCACTCGAATTCTATGGAATAATAATCGACTCAGTGTTGTGGTTGGGAGAACAATGGACTGGCCAGAATCGACTGAGCCGATGATAGCCATTTTTCCGCGCGGGATAGAACGTAATGGTGGATTATTTGAGTCAAGCGTGGTCGTTCCGGAGAATCCAGCGTGCTGGACATCCAAATATGGTAGCGTCGTCACCACATGCTACGGTGTCGGCACTGTTGATGGACTGAATGAGAAGAGCTTTGGAATGCACATGCTTTATCTGAACTCAACCGATTTTGGGTTGCGCGATCAGAGCAAACTTGGTCTTCATGCTGGCGTTTGGGGACAGTATCTTTTGGATAATGCTGCTACGGTTGAAGAAGCACTTGAACTCATGGAAAATGTCCAACCAGTTATGGTTTCCCTGAATCACATGAAGGCAACTGTGCATCTGGCGATCGAGGATGCCGATGGAGATTCCGCAATCATCGAATACGTCAACGGGCAAAAGATGATTTACCACGATCGCGCGTATCGTGTTATGACCAATGACCCACTCTTTGAGCAACAGCTAGCAATTTTGGGTGAGTGGGATTTTTCCAACGCCACTCGCCAAACACCTCTACCTGGTAACGTAGATCCAACACATCGCTTTGTCAGGGCGACCTATTTTCAACAACTGTTACCCGAACCCAAAAATGACCGGGAAGCGATTGCTGGCATCTTTGCGATCGCCCGTAATGTTTCTGTTCCCTTTGGTGCCCCCAACAACGCTCCTGGCACTCTCTATAACACCGAATACCGAACTGCGATTGACCTTACAAATAGGCGCTATTACTTTGAATTGACAACCGCTCCCAACGTAATCTGGATGGATCTCACTAAGTTCAATCTAGCCCAGGGCGCACCAGTGATGGTTCTCGACCCAGATAATATTGAATTATCAGGAGATGTTACAGAGAAGTTTCAAGCGGCTGCAAGCATATTCTGAAGAGAGTGTTTGACATGACGAACAAGAGCCTGGAACTGAATGATCGCCTGTACGACTACTTGCTATCAGTCTCTTTACGAGAACCGGAGATATTGGCCGCCTTGCGCCAAGAGACCGCCACTCACCCCATGAGCATGATGCAGATTGCGCCTGAACAGGGCCAATTTATGGCGTTGTTGGTGCAGCTCATGGGCGCAAAAAAAACTCTAGAGGTGGGCGTATTTACCGGCTATAGCGCTCTGGTTGTCGCGCTGGCTTTACCGCCTGATGGCAAAGTTGTTGCTTGCGATGTAAGCGAGGACTACACCACGATCGCTCGACGCTATTGGGAAAAAGCAGGCGTATCTCCTAAGATTGACTTACGCATTGCCCCCGCCGTGGAAACATTGGATGAGCTGATTGCCTCAGGACACATTAACACCTTCGATTTTGCGTTCATTGATGCAGATAAAAGTAGCTACGATCGATACTATGAACAAGCCCTACAACTGATTCGACCTGGTGGGTTGATTGTAATTGATAATGTGCTGTGGTCAGGAACTGTGGCAGACCCAACGGTGACTGACAATCGCACTGAAAAAATTCGACAACTTAATCAAAAACTACACCAGGACGAGCGTATCTCTCTCAGCCTGGTGCCCATTGCAGATGGACTGATGTTAGCCCTGAAAAAATAATAGAATGTGCAACCTAGTTGCTTTTGTTGGTTGACCTGGATGAAGCCTCATCAGTTGAATCCGCAGCGTTTGATGGGGCATTCGCAGTGGGAATATTTGTCGCGTAAGGTTCTGAAGTGCTGGAAATGTGCCATTCAGCCGAGCTTGGGGCCGTACTGCCGGAAGCATTTGGTCCTTCACCCGCAGCAGCATTCTTGGCTTCTTCTAAAGAAATCTCCGGATTCGAGTTGGTTGCAGCCGTTCTAGCTCCGGCATTGTCAGCAACTTCTTTCAACTCTTCTTGGGTTGAGTCTGAGGTTTCATTTGCCATAAGTTGATTCGTCATTAAGAGAGTTGTAAGACTTGCGATCGTTGTAAGCGACCTTCAATCCAGGAAACTCCTTTTGAAATACACCTTGCACAGACAATGCCATACTGTTTACCTTGAGGGTTACAAGCAATTACTTGTGCATTTGGCATTTCAAAAGACTTGTTACAAGTACAACAAAAATCAAGTCCGCTGGATTGACTGCACTCGACTTGTAACTGAATTAAGTTCTGACTTATTAAATTGTTTAGCATCCTGCGATCTCCTCACAAGTGACAATGTAATTAGTGATGGATAGTAAATAGAGTTAAATATTGCTCTACTTCCTACCCATCATCATCACCCTAAACTCTAAGAATGAGTGTTGCCACTATCTTTAGTAGCGAGTTGCAGTCCGATCGGTCGGATCTGGGTCGCGATAAACCGTACGTTCTTCTGGTTTTTTGGTTAACCCTGCTAATCCTGCCAAGCCCAATAAGCCGAGCCATCCCCAATCAAAACCATCATTCCGGTCTTCACCAGCGACTCCCTGATCCTGCGCGTTGTACTCAGTTGTGCCAGGGGCAATGGTACTTTGGGCAGCGGGAGTATCAGTTGTTCCAGGAGCAGTGTTGTTGGGGGTTGTATCGCCAGGGGCAGTCGTTCCTGGAGCGGCTGGAGCAGTGTTCGTTTGAGCCGAAACTGAAGTGATGTTGGGTAGAATTGCCAACATTGTAGCACTAACACTCGCCCAAAGAATCTTTGTTACCGTTGTGTTTTTCATATAGTCCTCCTTGTTTTTTATCAGAGTACCAATATGAGTTTTAGTAAACGTCTTCCTGAGCAAAGAATCTTGATTAACAGACGATGTTGCAATCGATACAAATACAGTTCATTTCTAAATAAAACTGGGTTTATTGATGTTCGATCCGCTGTACAAGATTATTCATTGCTTGTTGCATTTCAGTGCAGACCTGGTTGTAGCATTGGTTGACATAATCTCGATCGCGAGCAGCCGTACGCCCATATTTTGTAAATGTAATTGGGGCACATACTTGGGTGTGAAGTTTAACTGGCAACGGAATATGCGGCAGGGGGCCGATCCCAATTCCCCAAGGCAGGCCCAGATAAATTGGAAAAACCTCTGGATCAACATTAAACAACCAGGGTAAGCCCCATTCATGAAGTTGCTGAAGTTGGGGATAAAAGTCTACCAGGATCATGAGTGTGTCGTGTGCGCCGTAAGAGATTAAAGGGACGATCGGAACTTCGTATTCGATCGCAAGTTTGACAAAAGCTTTGTTCCCACCCAGGCAAATCTTGTGACGCAATCCATGAGGACGAAATAAATCTTTTGCACCACCAGGGTAAACTAACACACTAGCTTGTTGCTTCAGAGCAGCGATCGCCATTTTAGGGTGGGCCATGACAGCTCCCACTTCAGCGGCAATGTCAGCTAATGACGGTAACACTTGCCACACGGCTGGATGCATCAAACCATAGACGGGACGTTCCAGCCCGAATCGCCGGAACCAGTCATAAATCATCATGAACATATCCGGTGCTGCCAACCCACCATTATGAGAGCCAACCAACATCACCGATTGATTCGCCGGAATATGCTGCCAGCCACTGGTTTCCACCCGAAAATAGTGATGGTAAAGCAAACTCCAAATTGGCAGGAGCGAGCGAATTACGATTGGATTTTTGGAACGAAGCGACCATCCCGGTCGACTATATATCTTCTTTGCAGCCATCACGGCATCTTAACAAAAAAGGCACCTGCTTTACAGATGCCATCCCTCAGAGTCTGAAACTGTCCCTTGAGAGTTTATACGTCAGTTTTGACATCCAGGCTGGGATTGCGGCTGATAAAATAATTACTCAAGAACGTGTTCACAAACGATAAAATCACGGGCCCCAGGAAGAAGGCCAACAAACCCCGTACGCCAAATCCTGGAACTAGCACTGCTGCCAACCAGAAACATAAACCATTGACAACCAAAGATGCAAAACCCAGGCTGAGTACGTTCAAAGGCATTGAAAGTGTGGACAACGCGGGTTTAACAGAAGAGTTGATGGCGCCAATCGCGACCGCGGCGATGATAGCCGCCGGAAAGTTAGCCAAATTAACTCCAGGAACTGCTAAATCAACAATTAATAGACTCAATGCAGTTGCCAAAGTTGTAAATAGAAATCCAATCATGACCTTCTCCTTTTCTATGGATGCTTGCTCCATCGATTAAACTAGCAAGGAGCCTGATCGATTGACAAAACTCTCGAAATTCCGACTTCTATTTAGGCTGGGTTAGCGATATGTCACCCAACAGAATAAAAGCCAACGTCGGGTTTTACGTCGTTCAACCCAACCTACATCAAAAGATGTATTCGTTGTCAACTCAAGAAGAGCTTGAGACTCCCCGCTAATTATTCGTGCTGTATAGATTCCATCAATTGGATACTAGATAATGCCAGAACCTTTACCGCGGCTGTCCTGCTCTTCTGTGAGTAGCCCAGTTTCGTCGTTGTCATTAATGTCGTGCAATTCTTCGACTCTTTCTTCCACATCCTCTTCAGTTTCTTGATGTGCGTCGCCAGGTACTTCGTAGTACATTTCAGGCTCGATCGCATAGTTGTTTAATAACCCTTCGCGATCCACAGTATAGCCACCTGTGGTATCAATTTCTTCTCCCCCTTCAGATTCAGGAGTGTGCTTGTATGCTTCACCTTCGCGTTCTTTGCGGGCAGCAGTTTCAGCTGGAGTAATACCGCGATCGTAAGTATCAGATTCTACTCTTGGATTGTTTGTCATAACAGTGTTTAGAACTCAACGAATCAATGACATTAGTATCAGGAATACTCCAGAGAATTACTTCTACCCACAGATGAATTCATTTCATACTGCCTTCTATCTGTAGGCTGAGTTCAATTAACCGAATAGAATCTGGAGTCATTTCATGGATTGCCTGAACCAAAAGTAATCTCAATTGAGGGAGTACGTTCTGTTCTTGTTATTTTGAATGAAACTAAAGTAAATAAGTTCATAAGAAAAAGTCTGGAGGTGTTCCACTCCAGACTCCCTGTTTGCACCAAACTTGAGAACTTCTAAAACGTTCGTTAATCGATTGCTCGCTTCACATCATCTTTTACATTTTCAACTGAGTGCCGGACATTCGCTTCAACTTGTTTAGCTTTTCCTTCAGCTTTGTGATCAGGATTTCCAGTTACATCGCCGACAAACTCCTGAACTTTACCCTCAACATTTTTCGCAGTCGCTTTTGCTCTGTCTTCTGTACTCATAACAACTCCTTCTTATGTGTGAATCAAACTGTATGCTTGTATACTACCGGGCTAATTTATTGAACTCATCTATCAGAAGAGAGAACCCAAAAGTATGCAATCAGGTGCTTTATTTGATTCCTCTGATCAATATCGCTACTTGCTTTGGCGAATTTGGGATGAGGCCGCCCCTAGAGTTGGTTTTGTGATGCTCAACCCCAACAAAGCTGATGCAACCTTAGATGACCCCACCATTCGACGCTGTATTGGATTTGCGCGATCGTGGGGATTTGGGGGACTAGAAGTGGCGAATTTGTTTGCCTATCGAACGGCCCACCCCAAATATTTGCGACAAGTTGCTAATCCGGTGGGTGTAGAGAACGATCGCATCTTGCAAAGTTTGAATCAGCGAGTAGATCAGCTCATTTTGGCTTGGGGGAATTGGGGACTGTGGCAACAGCGTCATCAGGCTGCGATCGCGTTGCTGAATTGCCAAACTCCCTATTGCCTGGGCTTCACAAAAATGGGTCAACCCTGTCATCCGTTATATTTGAAGGCCACCCGAAAGCCCATCGAGTTTAGAGTTTTGCAAAGCGACAACAATCAAGTGATTCGGGAACCGAAAATGGTAGAGTGATCCCCTGAGGTGGTGTGAGTAAATTGCATGTTGTGTGCTGCCTCAGAGGAGGAGATGATGTCCGAAGAACAGCCACCTGCACCGATCGATGACCCTGAAGATCTCCCATCTGCGGCACCATCGTCCGAAGCATCCTTGAATGAAGAATCCCCTTCTGAAGCTCTCCCTGCCACCTTAGACTTTGGTCTTGATGAAGATGAGGTAAAAGCTCCGGCGCTGCAAGTGTTTTGGCAATCGACTCAACCGCGGTTGAAAGCCGGTACGATCACAGTCTTGAAAACTTTCATTATGGCCTTAGAAAAAGTTGTTGCCCAATTGGAAGAGGCTCCCCCGGCAACAACGGCAGATAGCGCCCAACCCAGAACTCAACCCACCACTTCCCCGATCTGGCTAAATCAGCTTTGGCATACGGTTCAAACGAGCTGGCAAAACTTTTGGAGTTGGTGGCGTGGAGTGCTACCCAAAATTCGTGGCGTGTTGCCAGGCGCTTTCAATGAGGCATTGTCTGATCGAGCGCTTACTGGAGCGATCGCAGGCGTATTGCTTCTCGTACTATGGATTGGGTCATCGCTCTTTTCCAGCCCCCCTCCGAAACAAGTGGCGGTTGTTCCTCCCCCCCCATCCACACCGGCAAAATCGGCATCTCCAAAGGAAACCTCACCCAATCCAAAGCTGCCCGAAGTGAAGGTAATTCCCCCGCCCAACGCCTCTCCCACTCCGGCTCCACCCACCACAACGCCCAAACCCGCTCCGACTCCAATTGGGCAATCAACCCCTGAGACCAGCCCAACCCCCTC
>Ga0224722_1001911_pt1 | contig 11321 bp, 11 predicted proteins | sample Balambano_FR1_Me_FD_161646 | JGI IMG/M metagenome (GOLD analysis project Ga0224722, IMG submission 161646) | Freshwater sediment microbial communities from Lake Towuti, South Sulawesi, Indonesia - Balambano_FR1_MetaG | ecosystem: Environmental > Aquatic > Freshwater > Lake > Sediment | place...
GCCATCAGGAGCGTGCCGGGGCCAAGCACCAGCCCGGCCAGTTTCGCGTTACGGCGCACCTCGGCAATGCTGAGCGAAACCGCATCGGTAAACAAGACCAGCGCCAGGCTGAGCGTCGCTACAACCCGCAGGATCGGCGATTCGAGCGATAGATCCAGCAGGTCGAGTCCCGCCGGGCCAAGCGCAGCACCGAGCGCCAGAAACACGGCCACCTGCGGCAGGCCGGTGCGCTCGATCACCCCTGACAGCAGCGCCGCCACCAGGATCACAACTCCCACCAGCGCCAGTGTGGTGGCGAACAGGTCGGCGCTGAAGTGTTCCATGGTCTTTCTTTCTCGGAGGGCTCTGCCCTCCAAACCTCCCTAGGCGGTGGCGAACAGCTCGGCGCTGAAGTGTTCCATGCTCTTTCTTTCTCGGAGGGTTCTGCCCTCCGAACCTCCCTAAGCGGTGGCGAACAGCTTGGCGCTGAAGTGTTCCATGCTCTTTCTTTCTCGGAGGGTTCTGCCCTCCGAACCTCCCTAAGCGGTGGCGAACAGCTCGGCGCTGAAGTGTTCCAGGGTTTTTCTTTCTCGGAGGGCTCTGCCCTCCGAACCTCCCATGTCACGCAGGGCGCAACCCTCCGAGCCGTCCAGCGTAGCCGAATGATACCATGGCCGCTGTGCTACAATATGCGCCATGTCAGGCGAAGCCCAGTTCCGTATCTACATCTGCGGCGGAGTCCACTGCAGCGCCGCCGGGAGCAACGCACTCGTGCGCGCACTCGAAGACCAGCTGTGGGCGCGTGGCGCTGACCAGCGCGTCGAGGTGCGCGTGAGTGGCTGTCAGAACCGCTGTGACGACGCGCCAAATGCAACCGTGTGGCCTGGACCACAACATTTCTCACACCTCTCCGACGAAGTGTTACAGTGCATGCTGGATACGCTATTACGATAGCTTCTGCTTTCGAAAGGTGCTATAATGCGGCGGAGCGATTTCACGGGATGGCACAGCCCTCCCGTGTACCCTCCCCGCCGCACTGATAAACCGGAGTCAGTTGTCATGGATTTGCTTTCGCGCGGCATTACCGAGCAACAGGTGCTCGAAGCACTCAGTACTGTGCAGGAGCCCGAGCTCGGCGGCGATCTGGTTTCGCGCCGCATGATCAAGAATGTCAATATAGATGGCCGGCGCGTGAGCTTTGCCGTTGAATTGACCACGCCGGCCTGCCCGCTCAAGGATCAGATCGAGCAGGAGTGTCGCCAGGCGCTCGTGCAGCACACCGGTGTGGCGCTCGAAGACATCCAGATCGAATTCACAGCCCAGGTGCGGCCACGCGGTGGGATCATGGAAAAGGCCGCCATCCCGGGCATCAGCCACGTAATTGCGGTCTCGGCCGGCAAGGGCGGTGTCGGCAAATCCACGGTTGCGGTGAACCTCGCCGTAGCACTGGCCGGGGAAGGAGCGCGCGTCGGGCTGCTCGACGCCGACATCTACGGCCCCTCGGTGCCGCTCATGATGGGCGCTGTCGGCCGCCAACCCGAAGGAACAACCCTGCCGGACGGCACACAGGCGATCGTGCCACTCGAAGCCTACGGCCTGAAAATGATCTCGGTCGGTTTCCTCGTGGATGACCGGCAGCCGGTGATCTGGCGCGGCCCGATGGTGTCGCAACTGCTCAGGCAATTCTTGTATCAGGTGGCGTGGGCACCGCTCGATTATCTGATCCTGGATATGCCACCGGGAACCGGCGACATCGCGCTGACGCTTGCACAGTCACTCCAGAACGTTGGCCTTACCGGCGCTGTGACAGTGACGACGCCGCAGCAGGTCGCAACACTCGATGTGGTCAAGAGCATGGAGATGTTCAAGAAAGTCAACGTCCCCCTGCTCGGGATCGTCGAGAACATGGCCTATTTCGTGGCGCCCGATACCGGCACGCGCTATGACATCTTCGGTACTGGTGGTGCAGCACGCCTTGCAGGTCAGCTTGGCGTGCCATTGCTGGGCCAGATCCCGCTCGGGCTCAGCATCCGCGCCGGTGGCGATGCCGGACGCCCGGCGGTCTTGAGCGATGCGCCCGATGCCTACGCCGATGCGTTCCGCGAGGTAGCACGGAAATTGGCTGCCAGAGTGAGCGTGATGGAGTATGCGGTGCCCACGTAGGGGCGGAGCAGGCTCCGCCCCTACGTGGGCACCTTCGGAGATTCCAGTGATGCAATACGACGACCTGCGAAAAGCCACGATTCCGCTTTATACTGCGGAATCGCGCGAGCCAATCCCGCTCTACCGGACGGATGCACCCGCGCTCGACAACCATGGTCGGCGTATCAATTACCTGCGGATCTCGCTCACCGACCGCTGCAATATGCGCTGCGTCTATTGTATGCCGGCGGTTGGAATGCACTTCCTGCCGCGCCCCGAGCTGCTCACAACCGCTGAGCTTTTGCTTGTGGTACGTGCCGCCGCGCGCGCCGGGTTCCAGAAGATCCGGCTTACTGGTGGCGAACCAACGCTCCGGCCCGATCTGGTCGAGATCGTGCGGGCAATCAAAAGCACCCCCGGTATCGACCACGTCGCCATGACCACCAACGCACTACGGCTCGAAAAGCTGGCTGCCCCACTCAAGCAAGCTGGCCTCGATCGCGTCAACATCAGCATCGACACGCTGGACGCCGAAAAGTTCCATCGCATGACGCGCGGCGGCCGGTTCGAGGCCGTATGGGCCGGCGTGGAAGCGGCTGACCGGGTTGGGCTCCGGCCGATCAAGATCAATTCCGTGGTGGTGCGCGGCCTGAACGACGAAGAAGTGGTGCAACTGGCCGGCCTCACCCTCACACGCCCGTGGGAGATGCGCTTCATCGAAGTCATGCCGCTTACCGGCGTCGCCGATGTCGCCAGCGACGGCGTCGTGAAGAGTGCCGAGCTGATCGAGCAGCTTGCCGCCGCCTATGGCCCGCTCGAAGAACTCGGCCTCGCTCCGGCCGACTCGGCGCGCCGTTATCGCATCCCCGGCGCGCAGGGCAAACTTGGCTTCATCAGCTCAGTAAGCGAGCCATTTTGTGCCACATGCAACCGCATGCGGCTTACCTCGGACGGGCGGCTGCACCTGTGCCTGCTGCGCGACGACGAAGTAGATCTGCGGGCCGCAATCCGCGCCGGCGCAAGCGAGGCCGACGTGGAGCAACTCATCCGCCACGCGGTCTTCGTTAAACCCTGGGGCCACGGCCTGCCCGACGGTGTGCTCCCCACACTGCGCGGCATGTCGGAACTGGGTGGATAAGTTCAACCCCTGTGCTTCTCCCTCACGGGAGGGCGTGGGAGGGCTCGCCCCTCCCAAAATGCCTCTGTCCCACATTCCATGTGGGACAGAAAACTTTCTCATTGTTTTCCTTTCGAAAGTCTGCTATACTACGGCGAGCGCAGTTCTAGCGCAGGAGCGCTGAGGAGGCTAGTTCCATGACGATCCAGAGCGACGTGATCACCCTGCGGTCGATGCAGGAGTTCCAGCCCACGCTGGAGATCACCGAAAGCGCCGCAACGCGGCTGATGAGCATGATGGGCGAGAAGCAGCTCGCCGGCTACGGGCTGCGCGTGTTCGTGTCGGGCGGCGGTTGCTCCGGCCTGCAGTATGGCATGACGTTCGATAACGAGCAGCGCGACGGCGATGCGGTCTGGAGTGCCTACGGTCTGCAAGTGCTGGTGGATCCGATCAGCGCACGCTACCTTTCCGGTGCCATGATCAGCTACCAGACCGATAATATGCTGGCCGGCTCGTTCAAGATCGACAACCCGAATGCGGTTTCGAGCTGCGGCTGTGGCCACTCGTTCCGCACGCGCGACCATGCTGCGGCCGATGCCGATGATGGCTACAGCAGTGGTGGCTGCGGCGGTGGCTGCGGGCATTAGTTGCGCTGCCGAAACACAAAACTACCCGCCGTTTGGCGGGTAGTTTTGTGTTTATGCCATCTGCTATAATGAACACTCACTACATAGGCACGTCGGATCCGCATTTTATTGCAGGGGTTCGCCTCTTCAACCAGGGCCATTACTGGCACGCGCACGAGCAGTGGGAAGTGCGCTGGCTGGCCGCACACGAACCGGAACGAACCTTCTTCAAAGGTCTCATTCAAGCTGCAGCAGCGCTGGTTCATTGGCAAAAGAACAATCCGCGCGGTCTGCACCGTAACTGGGTCAAGGCTCGGCCACGGCTTGTCGCAGTGCTACCACTGGTGCCGGGGCTCGACCTACCAGCCCTGATCACGGCGATGGATGGATTTGTTCGGGCCGAAGGCCGCGCTGCACCGCCATGCATCAGGTTACAGCCGGTTGCCGGAATAGGTCAATCCGCTGGGGAACAGGATTCGGCGGCAGGGCCTTCGTAAGCGAACTGCCGCGCAGTCGCATTCCTTACTCACTGCCATCGAGGATTGGGTATGCCAGCACAGATCCTCGTGGTCGACGACGATCCGGCGATCGTCGAATTGCTGCGGCGGATGCTCACGCGCGAGGGGTATGCCGTGGTGTCGGCCGCAGATGGGCAAGCCGCGCTCGACCAAGTGGCCGTCCAGCGGCCGGATCTCATTTTGCTCGACGTCACGATGCCGCGGTTGGATGGCTTCGCCGTTTGCCGCTCGTTGAAGGACAACGAGGAAACTGCGCTGATCCCGGTCACGATGCTCACTGGCCTCGATGACCTCGATCACCGCCGCCGTGGGATCGAGGCCGGCGCCGACGACTTCCTGACCAAGCCGATTGACCACGTCACACTGCGCGCACGCATCCGCACGCAGTTGCGCCTGAAACGCCTGATCGATCAGCTCGAACGCACCGAAAACGTGATCTTCATGCTGGCGCAGGCAGTCGAAGCAAAAGACCCCTATACCGAAGGCCACCTGCAGCGCATCAGCGCCTATGCCGAACAAATGGCGCAGGTCTGTGGTCTCAGCCCGGGTGAGATACTTCAGATACGCTACGGCGGCATTCTGCACGATATCGGCAAGATCGGGGTGAACGACACCGTGCTGCTCAAGCCAGGTTCGCTGACGCCCGCCGAATACGAGCAGATCAAACTCCATCCCTCGATCGGCGCTGGCATCATCGCGCAGATGCGCTTTGCCCCCGAAGTGGCGCCGATCATCCGTGGCCACCACGAATGCTGGAATGGCTGTGGCTACCCGGACGGCCTGGTCGGCGAGGCAATCCCGATTGGCGCCCGGATTATTGCGATTGTGGATTCGTTCGATGCGATCACGACCGACCGGCCGTACCGCAAAGCGATGGAAATTCAGCCTGCGCTTGCCGAACTTGCGAGCGCCGCCGGCACGCAGTTTGACCCGGAGTTGCTAACGGTTTTTGTTGAACTCGTGCGCGCCGGGCATCTGCGTAGCCCATACTGAATCCCTATGTACTCCGAGGCACTGTCTTACTTACGCTGTGTGGCCTGCTACTGCGCTCTCGTGCTGCAAAACGATGCAACCAGCCCGGCAGGCGAGATCCTCAGCGGCACGCTGCGTTGTGCGGCTTGCGCTGCCCGCTACCCGATCCGGGCCGGGATCGCCGATTTTCTTGGCACGCCGCAGCCTCCATCGCTGGCCCAGGTCACAAATGAGTGGCCCGCCACTGCTTGGGTCTACGAGCGTGCCTGGCGGCCATTCGCCCTCACACTGCTGAGCCGCAAGCCCTTTCCCTATCAACGCGAGCTGCCCTTGATGGTGCGCCTGGCCGAACCAGGACGAACAGGCGTATTCCTTGATGTGGCCTGCTCCAATGGCTTGTATGCACGGGCGCTTGCACGTACCATGCACACCACCAGCCACGTGCTGGGGATCGACCATTCCGGCCCGATGCTCGCCGAGGCGCGCCGTCGTGCGCTGGCGGCCGGACTGCGGATCACATACATTCGCGCCTCGGCTCAGTCGCTGCCGGTTGCGAGTGCAGCGATTGCCGGCGTAACGATCGGTGGCTCGTTGAACGAAATCGGCAACCTGGACGCCTGCCTGGCCGAGGTGCGTCGCACGCTGACGCCCGGTGCGCCATTCGTGGCAATGACACTGACACGTGCGGAAACAGCGCCGGGCCGGGCACTCCAGGCGCTGCTTGACTCAGGTGGTGTGGTATTTTGGACGCCCGACGAACTGATTGCCGATTTCGCCCGGCACGGCCTGCACGTCGAACACCGCGAACAGCACGGGCTCGTACTCTTTACCCGCGCCGTCTGAAGCTGAGATGTACGCCAAGCGAGATGGCTTGGGAGGGTTGCATCCTCCCACACTTTCAACCAGAGATCTGGGAGGGTGCAACCCTTCCTGACATGCACCAACAGGAACAACCAATGGCAAAAGCAGGCTTGCTCTTCGTCGGAACAGATGATGGGATCGTCCTTTTCAGCAACCCCGGCGCGGTGGGCCGCTGGCTGCGGGTTGGCCACGAACTGCGCGGCAAAACGATTTCGGCTGTCTGGGCGCGTCCCGATAATCCACTCATCGTGCTCGCCGCGTGCGGTGGCGACGGGCTGTGGCGCAGCGTAGACGGCGGTCAGGGCTGGCAACCCGCCGTGTCGGCACCGGTTGCTCTGTTGCCGGCGGGCGATGCGCTGGTGGCATTGGGCGGCAAAGAGCCAACCCTGCTGCTGGCGGCGCAGGATGACTTGTGGCGCAGTAGCGACGACGGCGCAACCTGGGAACGTGGCCTGGCAGATGCGCCGCTCAACGGCGAAATATCGGCACTTCTGCCGGCAGCATACCATATCGATACCGCCTTCGCCGGAACTGCCGGCGGTCAGGTGTATCAGAGCACCGATCGCGGCCGTACCTGGACATTGCTCAAAGACGGACTGCCCGCAGTGCGCGCGATCAGCGCTGCGCGGCTGGTGTAGCACAGCCCCGGCACAGCATCACAACGCGGAGCTAACACTGTTTATCAGATGAGAATCATTGACACGGGCCCCCGCTCTGGGGTATAGTTTCAACAGGGCGCCGTAGCCAACGCTGCGGCGTATTGCTTATCAGATTGTTTTGCTCTTCCTCTCCCGGAGCGCCTGAGGTCTGGAGGTCTGCGTGTCGGTTGAACAGTTTCGCCCGGACAGAAGCTCTGGTGGGGCCGATCGGGCGCGCACCATGCCTGCGCTTGCGGCTACCGAGCTTTCCGACAACGCCGGTGTTCTACAGAAGCCCCTGCGCGACGCTCGTGAGCGTACGCGCCGCCCCCGGCCCGGCCCAGGCCGGATTGCACTCAACACGCTGTTTGTGCTGCTGATGCTTGGCCTGATCGCTGCCAGCGCCGGGCTGTACCTGCTCGATCGGAGCTATCAGGGCCGGATCTATCCGAACGTCACGGTTCAGGGTATGGACGTGGGCGAGCTGACGCCTGCCGAAGCCGAGGCGGCGCTGCGGGCGCGCTACGCTGCGTTCACCAGCCACCCGGCGACAATCAGGTATGGCGAGCGAACGTGGCAACCGTCGCTCACGGAGCTCGGAATTGCCTTCGATTTCGATGGCGCGATCGCAGGGGCATATCGCGCCGGTCGCGGCAATGGTCTGCTGGCGAATATAACGGCCGTGGCAGCGATCTGGCGAGATGGGCACGAACTTCCGCTCAAAGTGTCGTTCGACCAGGGCCGCGCACAGCACTACCTCGCCGCAATCGCCGCCGAGCTCGAACAATCGCCGGCCGACGCACAGATCGGTCTGCGTGGCGCTCAGGTCTGGACACAGCCATCGCGCAGCGGTCGGCAAGTGCTGATCGACCCCACGCTGCGCGAATTGACGGCAGGCTTGCAGCGCTTCGAGCCAACCAGCGTCGAGCTTCAAACCCGGACGCTCCCGCCCGGCCTCGGCGATGCAACCGTGGAAGCCGCGCGCCGCCAGATCGAAACGATCGTGCAGGCACCCGTCGAGGTTTCCTTGGAAGGCGAGCAATACCGCTGGTCGCCGGAGGAACTGGCTCGCCTGCTTACGATCAGCCGTGTTCCCGGTGATGGCGCAGATCGCGTGGTGGTCACGCTCAATCGCCAGCCGATCGAAACCTGGCTGAAAACCCTTGCCGACGAAACCGAGAAGCCGAGTACGCTGCCGCGCGTGGACTGGAATGGTGGCGACCTCACGATCACCAAACCGGGCGTAGCCGGCAGCCGCCTGGACGAAACCAGAGCGCGCGATCTGTTCCTGGCAGCGCTGAATGGTTCCGAGCGCCGGATCGCACTGCCACTGCGCGCAGTCGATCCGGCCGTTACCGAGGCGAACCTGCGGCAGCTCGGTATCGACGAGCTCGTTAGTATCGGTAAGAGCGATTTCAGTGGCTCGGCCGCCTATCGTGTCCATAATATCGGCGCCGGCATGCGTCTGCTGCAAGGGTTGCTGCTCGCACCTGGTGAGGAGTTTTCCTTTAACAAGAACATCGGCACGATCGACGCCGCGAACGGTTTCGTCGAAGGCGCGGCAATCATCCAGAACCGCACGCAGCAGGAGTTCGGTGGCGGTATCTGCCAGGACTCGACGACGATCTTTCGCGCGGCGTTCTGGGCTGGGCTGCCAATCACCGAGCGCTGGGGGCACTCGTTCTATATCAGCTGGTACGATAAATATGCGCTCGGGCCGCAGGGCAACGGCCCCGGCCTCGATGCGACGATCTTCACCAGCGGCCCGGATCTGAAATTCGTCAACGATACCGGCGCGTGGATGCTGGTGCAGGCGTGGTCTAACCCCAAAACCGGCATCGCTCAGGTGGAACTGTACGGCACCAAACCAGATCGCGACGTGACCCTGACCCATCGCGTGTACGACCGCAAGCCGGCGCCGAGCGAGCCGGTGTTCGCCGCTGATCCAGAGGTACCCCAGGGCAGCTTCAAGCATACCGACAAGGCGCGTGGCGGAATGACGATCGATGTGTATCGCATCGTTACCGAGAATGGGGTGCAGAAGGAGCCCGAGCTGTTCCGGACCCGCTTCCGCCCGTGGCCGAATATCTATACCTTCAATCCCGCCGACCTCGGGCCCGATGGACGGCCATTGATCTCGCTGGAAGCGCCGCCTGACCCGAACGCGCCGCCGCCGCCCGATCCCAACGCCCAGCCACAACCAGTCGACCCGAACACACAACCGCAACCGGTCGATCCGAATGCCCAGCCGTCACCAACCGGCGAGCAACCGCCGCCTAACGGCTAGCGCCTGTGGCACAATCGTGGTTGGGTTGGATTTCAAGGGAGGGCACGGCTCTCCCTTGAACGTTCCCGCACAATCCGTGTGACACTCGACCTATCGTGCGCTCGCCAACGCCACCGTAGCAACCCCAACAACCGCGCCGACAAGCGAACTCAGGAAATTCACCGCGTCATTGTTCATCCAGCGCCAGCCACGGACGAGCCGGTGCGGCACGCCGCCTCGACTCGTAGCACGTTCGGTTTCGCCGTCCTCCGTGCGATACATCGCTTGCAAGGTTCCACCAAGCAGGCTATCCGCCAGGTTGCCGATCACACCACCAAACAGCGCTGCCAGCACCAGCCACCATTGCCAGCCGTCACCCTCCGCCGCCAGCAGCAACACCATCACAGCGCCGATGAAGAGCGCACCGAGGATACCCGCAAAGGTTCCAACCAGCGAGATCGCGCCGGACGCACCGGGATCGGCGAGCTGGAAGGTCGTGATCAGCCGCGGTGGGCGGGGTGAGAGCACGCCGAGTTCGGTTGCCCAGGTATCGGCAGTTACAGTTGCCATCGCACCGGCGTAGGCGGCCAGCAGAACCGGCGCATCCGTCACGCCATACAACAGTGCGATCAGTGCACCAACTCCACCATTTGCAAGCGCCTGTCCCAGATCACGGCGACCGCCCTTTTCGAATTTCTCGCCTGCCAATCGCTCCTTGGTGGTCTGGCGGAAGCGCGAGAGCAGGCTCGATGAGACAAAAAAAACGATTAGTGTCAGGCCCCACGCCCAGCCACCAAAGCCAAACGTCAGGGTGCCGGTTACGATCGCGCCGATCCACCCGCTCCGCGTAAGCGAGCGACGCCGGTACGCGAAGCCGCCAATCAATGTGCTGAGCAGCAAGCCGCCAAGAATGCGAGCAAGGTCGAGCACACAACACCCCAGCAATGTAACAGGATCGTGTTCACCATTATGCCATAGCACAACTAACAGCACAGCGGGCTGCGTAGAAGCGCAGCCCGCTGTGCTGTGGCTCGTGATCAAGCGTGCTCAGGCACGCTCGACTGCCCGCGCAATCGCATCGATCGTGTTGTCCAGATCAGGTTCGGCGGCTTTCGCCACCTGATCGTGCGGCACGAACGCCGCCAACGGGCCAAGCATCGGCGCGAGGTCGAGCGCAAGTGTCGCGTAGAGGTTCGTGCCACTGGCCGTCGGGCGCAGTTCGAGGCGCGTTTCGACGCCGGCCGGCTCGGTTGTGCGGAAGACGATCTCGCGTGTGCCTTGCCAGCGCACTTCGCCCTCGGCGCGGATGGAATTGAATGGCGTGAGTTGCATGTGCGTCACGATCCGTGCCTGTGTCTCGCTCTGTTGCAGCACTTCGATCTTCTTGACACGCGGCAAGATACCGGCCAGCCCTTCCGGCCGGGCCAACGCAGCGAATACAGCAGCGGGCGGAGCGGCAATATGGCGCGCACGACTCACCACCACCGCCTGCGAGGTTGCTGCGCCGGCAGCGCGTTCGAGCCCGTTTTCGCGCCAGTTGAACACACCCATGCCGCGCTCCCTTCTTACAACAATACTATCGCATTTATGAAGGAGCAAGGGGATTCTCTCGGGGACTGCGTCCCCAGGCCCCTGCACTTTATGTACGGTCATTTCTGCCAGGTGGATGTGCATTTCCTGTGCCAGCGCAAAGCGGGGGAACTGGGGGTGCAACCCCCAAGAAGACCTCCTTCGATACGTTTTTGAGCGCACCATGCATGTGCGCTCAATCATGGTATAATACCGAACCGGAAAAGGGTCGCAGGCGGCCGGTATTCTGGTTGCCCTCGTTTAGGAAGTGGAGCCTCGCAATGGCTGAGAAGAAATCGAAGACCGACGTTACGGCGCGTGACAAGAGCGGCAAGATGACCGATCACGACTGCATCAACTGCGGCCAGCGCATCACCAACGACCGCGAGATGGTGGTTGTGATGGACGGTCGCCGCCGCAACAAGACCTACCACCATCGTGCCTGCTTTCAGAAAACGATTGCCTAGCGGTGGGGTCAGGAACGGGTGTGCCGTCCTACCCGGACGAGGGGGAGTATAAGGAGGATTTCCTCCTCGTGCTCCCCATTGTCTATCTGTGGGGTACTATGGTCGAGGCACGCACAACGATCGAGTTCCCGTCGCGCGGGGTGGTCACTGCCGAGTTGTGCCCACC
>Ga0224722_1001912_pt1 | contig 11313 bp, 10 predicted proteins | sample Balambano_FR1_Me_FD_161646 | JGI IMG/M metagenome (GOLD analysis project Ga0224722, IMG submission 161646) | Freshwater sediment microbial communities from Lake Towuti, South Sulawesi, Indonesia - Balambano_FR1_MetaG | ecosystem: Environmental > Aquatic > Freshwater > Lake > Sediment | place...
ACTTAATTAGTTCTGTTGCCAGCAATGACCCTAATTCGCTTTTTGAAACCCTACAGAATCTCAGAGAACAAGGCGCTTCTCCTGGGAACATAGCAAAAGAAATTATTAGCAGACTTAGAAAAAGTTTGTATAACAACGATAATCAGATAACTGCTACAAAAGCGGTGTCAATAATGAAAGCCTTGCTTAACGCAACAGGCTCAAACGCTTCTTACGAGCAAATTGAAATTTGTTTGCTAGAATCTATTAATTTTGATGAAAATATTAAACCTGGCGATAAAACTCTTGATCCAAATGAAAATGATAATTTTATAGAAAACAACATAGCAGAGGACCTCAATCAAAAAAATGCCAGCGAGGATATATCAATTGAGGTTCAAGATAAATCAGAAAAAATAATAGAACAAGCTACTGATAATTCTTGGGATAAGATATTGCAGCTTATGAAGTCACAGCATAATACTTTGTATGGTGTTCTGAGGATGGCTGATGCTACTATTGCCGACGGAAAAATTATTTTGACATTTAGCTTTGAATTCCACAAAAAACAACTAGAACAGAATAGAAATATTGAAGTCCTGAAAAAAGTAATCAATGACAGTCTTGGCGAAAAACACGAAGTACAATTATTATTGAAAAAACCAACCATAGAACCTAAAAAAACTGACAACTCGGACAAAAACAAGGCTCTTTCAAGCGTTAGCAATATCTTTGGCGATGCCGAATTGCTAGAATAACTATAGTTATGGGACCAAAAGATCTACCCTCAAGCGTCGACATCGAAGCCAGTGTGTTAGGAGCACTACTCATTGATGCTGATGCTATTGTGAAAGTCGCCGACGTACTAAGACCGATTGATTTTTACGATGATCGACACCGTCAAATATATGAAGCAAGCCTGCGTTTATACGAACAACAAACGCCTATCGACATCATAACTCTAAGCGAAGAACTAAGAGCTGAGGGCAATCTAAAGGATATCGGCGGTAGCGCTTATCTAACACAGTTAACAAACACCGTTCCAACAAGTGCTAATGCCGAACAGTATGCGTCAATCGTTGCCACAAAGTCAATTAGAAGGAGATTAATTTCTGCAAGTAACGAAATAGCCCAAATTGGACATGACGAAAAGAGAACAATCGCAGAACTAGTAGAAGAAGCAGAGGCCAAACTCTTTGAGGTAAGTCAAAGACATGTCGGCAACGATGTTATAAGCTTAGAAAACATATTGGCAGAGAGTTTTGATCGACTAGACGGGCTCCACAAAGACAAGGGTACGATTCGAGGAATACCAACTGGCTTCAAGGACCTTGATGCAACACTTGCAGGCTTTCAAAAAAGCGATTTGATTATACTAGCAGCTCGGCCATCTATGGGCAAGACTGCAATGGCACTAAATTTAGCACAAAATGTGTCAGTTAAAGCTGGAAAATCTGTATTGTTGTTCTCTTTAGAAATGAGTAAAGAACAGCTTGTCGACAGATTATTAGCATCAGAAGCTGGAGTTAATTCATGGAACCTTAGAACTGGAAATCTGTCTGATTCGGACTTTGAAAGGATTGGTCAAGCTATGGGAACACTTAGCGAAGCTCAACTATTTATTGACGATACGCCCGGAATAACTGTCAGCGATCTCAGAACTAAGTCAAGAAGAGAGGCGCATAAAAGAGAAATTGGCTTAATAATTGTTGACTACCTACAATTAATGAGTGGAGGTAGTAAATACGGCGGTGGCGAGAACAGGGTTCAAGAAATATCAGAAATATCTCGTGGTTTAAAGAGTATCGCACGTGAGTTAAACGTACCGATTCTGGCTCTTTCGCAATTAAGTAGATCAGTCGAAAGTAGAAGCCCGCAAATTCCTCAACTAGCAGATTTAAGAGAATCAGGATCAATTGAACAGGATGCAGATGTTGTCATGTTTTTGTATAGAGACGATTATTACAATCCTGATACGTCTGAAAAACCAAACATTTTAGACATATTTATAAAGAAACACAGAAATGGACCTACTGGAAAAGTCGAGGTTTATTTTGACAGAGAACGACAAAAAATGTTGAATTTGGACACTAAACACGCAAGTGCTTTTGATAATTAATCTGTTATACTATTTTCTAAGGTGAACTTAGAATACAAAGAAGTTGCCACTGATTTAGTGGAGTGGGTACGTCGAAATTTGTTAAGACGTCAAACAGTCTATTTCATTTTTCTACTAGCAATATTGAGTGGGCTGGTCACACAGCTTAGTATTATTCCCAACGGGTCTGCTGAAGTTGAAGTAGCTTATTTTATTAGTAGTAGCTCTATTTCATCGATTGCCGATGACCCCCTATCTCTTCCTCACAAATTAGCAACTTTTTTTGCATCAGAAATTTCCAATAGCGTTCGTTACGTCAGAGCAATTAGTATTATTTTCTTCGGACTTTGCACCGTAGCACTATATAGAGTTCTGAAAAGATGGCACAGCGATAAAATAGCACTTTTCTGCTCTGTTATGTTTTCTACTAACGCTACTGTACTAGCGGTTTCCAGGCTAGGAACGCCTCTTGTGCTGCTATTTGGCTGGTCGATTATTATATCTGTTTTATTATGGATAAGACATGGTAGCTCTCGCAAAATTGCTCCTCTAATCTTTGCTGTAGTAGCCACAGCTTTATTATATGTTCCTGGTGCACCATACTTTTTTGTTCTACTTTTTGTAATATTTATTAATAAAATCAAAAAATTCGCTACAAACCTTAAGCCAATAGCGCTATATTTGGGTATAGGATTAGGAGTAGTTATAATCGCGCCGCTAATTTATAGTTTTGTTCGTGACATTAACTTGCTAAGGATATGGCTACTTTTACCAGAACAAATTATTTGGTCTGATGTACCGAGGAACATATTAAGAGTTCCGTCAGCCTTTATTTATAGAGCTCCCGTTGACCCATTAATTAATGTTGGTCGTCTACCGATATTTGATGTAGCTTCTGGGGGCTTATTTCTAATCGGTCTTTATGCTTATCGCAAATACATAAGACTTGAGCGCACAAAAGTTATGCTGATAACTGTTGTATTATCGGTGATAATCGGCATGTTAGGCCAGGTAACTGTCGCCGTGATTTTGCTTCTACCATTTGTTTATAGTGTTATTGGGGCTGGAGTTAGTTATGTTTTGGATGAGTGGTACGGAGTTTTCCCGAAAAATCCTTTTGCACGCAGTTTTGGATTGATTTTAGTTACGTTCGTAATATTAATGAGCGTTTATTATCAACTGACAAGATTCTTAGTTGTGTGGCCAAATACACCTGCTACTAGAGCCGTCTACAATCAATCAATTATTGTGAAATAGAAAATTTACTTTAGCTAAGCGCTGCCTTCAGTCTGTATAATATATTTCATAACACTAGATAGTTAAGAAGCCATGAGTCCCGTTAGAAATAACTGGATTCAAGCATAGGTTTACAAATATAATGCTATTAATAAGAAAGGATTTCTAACGGGATGAGTAAGTTTGATCAGGCAAAAATGTTAATGCAAATGAGAAAAGTTCAAAAAGAACTTCAAAAAGAAATCGTGACGGCTGACGCTGGCGACGGGGCAGTAATCGTAGAAGTAAACGGCGAAATGAAAATCAAAAGCATCAAGATTGATCCGGACGCTATTGATCTAGATGATATTGGTCAGCTAGAGAACTGGGTTGAGGAAGCTGTCAAAGCTGCGATATCGCAAAGTCAAAAACTAGCTGCCGAAAAAATGCAACCAATGATGGGCGGCTTAAGTAGCTTAGGCATGTAGGCTTGACTAACAAAAATTAAATAAATTAATTTCTAATACAAAAGAAGAGGGCATTATCTCACTGAAAATACTACCTAAAGCTTTAGAAGATTTAATAGAGGCACTTGCTCAGTTGCCTGGCGTTGGCCCCAGAAGTGCTGAGCGCTTTGCCTACTATTTGTTAAAATCTGATCCCTCAAAATCAGCACGCTTATCAAAGTCTTTAGAAAACCTACACAGAAACATTAGTTTTTGCCCTGTAACATACGCTCTTATAGACAGCGAACAAACTATTTCGGAATTATACACAGGCAGTAGCCGCAACAAGAAAATCATTGCATTAGTTGCTGATCCCTTTGATATAGTCGCAATCGAAAAGACAAGTTTGTATTCTGGTACTTATCACGTGTTGGGAGGGCTAATTTCGCCGTTAGACGGTATCGGACCAGAACAACTGCATATACCAGAACTAATAAAGAGAATTAAAAAAGATAAAGTTCAAGAAATTATTATGGCAACCAATGCCAGCGTAGAAGGTGAGACAACATCTTTGTACATACAACAACAACTTGCCGGCTTAGATATCAAAATTACAAGATTGGCACGCGGTCTTCCTATCGGAGTAGACCTTGAGTACGCCGACCAGATTACTCTTGGTCGAGCAATAGAAGGACGTCAGAATTTATAAGGTGTTATACTTAGAAATATAAGCATGAATTATCAAAGAGTTAAAGAGATTGTTGAAAAATCTCAACACATTGTTGTTTTGCAAGCAGATAATCCCGACGGTGATTCTTTAGGTAGTGCGCTAGCTCTAGAGGCAATACTAGAAGAGCTTAACAAAAACGTCACTTTAGTTTGTGCGGTAGATATGCCCGCGCACTTAAAATATTTGAGTGGTTGGGATCGGGTAGGCAAAGAGGTCCCTAATAATTTTGATACTACTATTATTGTTGATGCTTCTACAGAAACATTATTTGAAAACGTCGATCGATCTCATGGATTCGAGTGGATAAAGACTAAGCCGGTCATTGTTATAGATCATCACACTAACAGTCCTGGGGTGTCTTTCGCTACAGAATCAATAATTGAGCCGGTTGTAGCCACAGGAGAGCTAATTTATAAAATTTGCAACAGTGTCGGATGGCCTATTCCGCTTGATGCTTGCGAGCTACTCGCAGTAAGCATACTTTCTGACAGCATGGGCTTAATGACTGAAGCTACTTCTCCAGAGACATTTAGAATCATGGCTGATCTGGTAGAGCGTGGTGTAGAACTGCCAAAAATTGATGCATCTCGTAGAGAGCTTATGCGTAAAGAACCACAATTAGTACCCTACAAGGGTGAATTATTACAAAGAGTAACCTATCACGCTGGCGGTAGACTGGCAAGTGTCGTCATCCCTTGGAAAGAAATTGAGAAATATAGCCCAATATATAATCCTACAATGCTAGTTATGGACGATATGAGATTAGTTGTAGGCGTAGATTTAGCGATTGGGTACAAGCTATATAGTGACGGCAAAATTACGGCAAAGATAAGATGTAACTTTGGCAGTCCGATTGCAAATGATCTGGCGACAGAATTTGGTGGCGGCGGTCATCCTTATGCGGCCGGTTTTAAAATTCTGAACGGCACAAGTTTAGAAGATCTGAAAATTGCGGTCGAGAATAAAGCGAGTGAACTACTAGATAATTTGAAAAGAACTTAGAAGATGAAGTTATATAATTCACTTAGCAAACAAACTGAAGAATTTAAACCAATATCTGAAGAAGTCACAATTTATAGTTGCGGGCCGACAGTATATAACAATCTACATATCGGCAATTTGTCAGCATTTATATATGCGGATTTACTAAGAAGAACAATCGGATATAAATACCCAAAAGTAAAACACGTAATGAACATCACAGATGTTGACGACAAAACTATTAGAGATTCTAAAATTGCTTACCCGGATCTTGAACCAATGTCAGCTTTGGAGAAATTAACTAAAAAATACACTAAAGTATTTTTGGACGATCTAAAAAAGACGGGTAACGACATTGACGGACTAGACTTTGTCTCAGCAGTCCAGACAATACCAGAAATGATTAAGTTGACTCAAAAGCTACTCGACAATAACTTTGCCTACATTACAGATGACGGTGTGTATTTTTCTATTGCACAGTATATAGATGCCGGAAATGTATATGGTGTTTTGCAAAAAATTCAAGCAAATCAATCAAAGCAGAGGATTGCAAACGACGAATACGACAAGGATGATGTTAGCGATTTCGCCCTTTGGAAGGCAATGGTAGATGGAGAACCATATTGGGACGGCGATTTTAAGCTTAACGATAAAAAACACAGTATTGCTGGTAGGCCAGGTTGGCACATCGAGTGCTCTGCCATGAGTCAAAAACTATTAGGAATACCTTTTGATATACACACTGGCGGTATAGACTTAAAATTCCCTCATCACGAAAACGAAATAGCCCAATCCAGCGGTGCGGAGTCTAGCAAACTTGCCAATTATTTTGTTCATAACAACCATATATTAGTTGACGGCAAAAAGATGAGTAAAAGCTTAAATAATTTTTATACTCTTAGAGATCTAGAAGATAGCGGATACTCTCCAATTAGTTTTAGGATACTAGTTCTAGAAAGTCATTATCAAAACGAAAGTAACTTCAGCTGGGAAATACTATCATCTGCAAGCAATAGATTAGCAAAGTGGCGAGAAATAAGTGATTTGAGATGGCAACTACCTCAATCGAATAGCGATGCTTCAGATAAACTGCACAGTGCGCTTAGCGATAACCTGGACACGCCACAAGCCTTAAAGCTCATAGATCAATACTTTGCTGAAGTTATTAAAGAAAATGCTAGCCCTAATGATAACTTTTTAGAAAACATCAACAAGTTATTAGGTATAGATCTGCTTGGTGACGATATAAGCGACGAAGCCAAAGAGCTGATAGAAACAAGAGACCGCTATAAAAGAGCCGGAAATTTTGATGAGGCTGACAAAATTAGAGATCAGCTAAAAAGCATCAATATTGGAATTAATGATTCGTCCTCAGGACAAATCTGGTACAGAATAGTTAAGTAAACTAAATCTCTTTAGTTTCACTTCTGTGATACAAATAGTCTTCTACCAATATCTTGGCACAGCCAGCAATCGGAATAGATATAATTGCGCCCAATAAACCACCGAAACCGATTCCAACAATTGCAGCTATAAACACCAACATTGGCGATAAATCAATGCCCTTGGCTTGAATAAGTGGCTGGATTGTTGCGTTTTCTATTTGTTGATAAACAATGAAGTAAATTAGCATTGTGATTGCAAGCGGTATGCTTGCAAAAGAACAGAATATAACTACAAGAGCTGTGCTGATAATCGTGCCAATTGTAGGTATTAAGCTCAATAGAAACACTATTCCGCCAAGTGCAATCGGATTTATATCATTTACATCAAACACTGTGGTCGCGATTAATAGCGCAATTATCGAACACATCGCACCCACAGCAGCTACGGACACTTGCCCGACAGCGTAACGAGTAACTACTTGACTCATTTTTTGTGCTAATGTTTGGGCATGCTCTCTTTTGCTTTTTGGATACTGCTTCCAAAATACACTAATCCATTTTGGCCCTTCGACCAACATCATAAATGTCAAAATCAAAACCGTTATTATAGAAATCAAGTTTGACAAAACTCTGTTGGCGGTTGACACGACTGGGCCTCTAATTTCGCCTAAGTAATTTTGCCAATTATCCGATAAGTCGTTTATTTGACTCTCCAAATTATTCTCTCTAATGAAGTTGCCAACTGCTCCTTGATTATTCTCTAAATCGCTAAGAGTCTGCGGTATGTCTCTGACAAACTCGGTAGTTTGTGACACTAACGGCGGTATGACTAATGAAAGAAATAAAATCAGAGTAGAAATCACGGCTAGGTACGCCAGGGCGGTCGCTCTAGTTCTGCTTTTACTCTTAAGTTTTCTTGCGACTTTAGTAACTATCGGATTCAGCGCTAATGCCAAGAAAAAAGAAACAAATATTAGTGTCAGCGGATGAAGTATATTATTTAGAAAATTTATCGCTAGAGCGCTGATTATCACCAAACCTATCACTCTAATTATAGTTTTATTAGATACAGTAATTTCAACAGAATTTTTATTCTTACCAAACATACTCACATAATTATGAGCTTTTTAACTATTTAGCGCAAGTTTTAAACTGTCATAGTCACGCTCAAGAATATCTAGTATTTTTTCAATGTCATAACGCTTAGCAGCTTGATGTTGTTGCTTGCCGATCTTACTGGATAGCTTTTGACTAGAAACAATCTGTTTAAGCTTTGCAGAAATTGCTTCTGGCAAGCTAGCATCAAAAAGCGTCTCTGGCCACTGTCCCAGAACACTTCTATAGCCTGGGTTATCGCCTCCGATCGTGATGCTAGCGCCCGATGCCATAGCTTCTGCTAATACAATTCCGAAACTTTCGCCACTAACAGAAGGGAATATGGCGATTTCTGCACTTTTTAAGTATTGAGCCTTTTGCTTTTCGCTCACGAATCCTGGGAAAATTACGTTCAAATCATTATCTTCTGAATACTTTTTAACTTCAGCAAATAATCTACCCTTACCACACATTATTAGCTGATAGTTTTCTCTGTCAGTCTCTTTGAAATTCTTAAAAGCTTTTATTAATTGCAAGACTCCTTTGCGCTCATCAAAACGGCCAACATAAACAATTGACTTAGTGCTACTAACATCCTTTAGTTTTACGTTACTGAAAAAAGCATAGTCTACCGGGTTCGGTAATACGCTACCTTGTATTCCGTAATCACTCGTCATAAATTCAAGAGCAGGCTTTGAAACAGCGTATGATTTTTTTATCTTATGATTTGTCTTTTTGTTTAACAAACGAAGGGTTTTCGTGCCTATTATTGTCATTTTGTTGTATGGAAGTATGTGAAAAGTACCAAATATTGCTACTTTTTGATCTGCATTTTTTATAACCTTGCCACTCAAAAAAGGACTATAAGGCATTTGAACATGGAGTACGTCAAAATCTATTTTATTTAACAAATTTTTAACTTTTTTCGACTGAAATGGCAGGGGAGTCCTAACTGAATTGCCGTTGAATTTAGCCGACAATTGTCTGCCGATAGAGTGCACGCCACTTAGATCAGTTCTGCTGGTGCTAGAGCAGATATAGTGTACATCGTGCCCGCGAGCTCGCATGCCCTCCGCAATTAAAATCATAGCTTGCTGTACTCCATCAGAAACGTCTAAGTTGTCATCGATTAGGTAACCTATTGTCATTATGCTAGAACCTTTGGCTAAATTTCGCTTTAAACATCTACGTATTTTTTATAAATCTCTTCATAAGCATCAACTACTTTGTTGTAATCAAACTGTTTGACGTAATCAACCGCCCATTTTTGCCACAAGGATCTTAATTCCTTGTCTTCCATCATTAGTAGCATACGTTCGGCATAAGCAACTGGGTCTTTGCAGTCTACTAATGATAGTCTACCTGTGTTCTTCATAACCCATTTATAGCCGTCATTTGGATGACAAACCACAGGCGCCTGCATGGCCATTGCTTCCGCCAATACAATCCCAAAACTTTCACCATATAGTGCCGGAGAAGTATATATCGAACATCTGCTAAGCAAATCAAGTTTTGTTTCGTCGTCAATGTAGCCTAAAAATTCTATGTCAGGTATTCCGCTATTTTCCACATATTGCATCAACGATTTTCGCAGGGGTCCATCGCCAGCAATTTTCAGTTTTGCATCAGGTTTAAGCTTTTTTAGTTCTTCAAAAGCTTCTATGGTTAGTCGGGCTCCCTTTCTTTTCTCTAAACGTCCAATAAACAGTACCATGTCTTCAGAGCGCTTACCGCGTCTCGGTTTATAGTGTTCAATATCTATTCCGTTGGGCACATAGTCTATCTCGAGATCCGTATAGTCTTTGATATAGCCGACTGCGGCAGGTGAAACAGCGGTTATATAATCAATATGGGGCAATACAGATCGAGCATATGTCTTATAGGTCGTTACTAGCGACTTACCCAGATTATTCCCTGGTAGAGCGGCATGAAAAGTTCCGATTCTCAGCATTTTGCCTTCAGCTTTTGTCAGAATTTGCCTCCCGGACATTGGCATTAATGGTTCGTGAACATGCAAAATATCGTAGTGTCTAGACAGCAACTCCTCGATAGCTTCAGGATAAAGACTGACTGATACATCCGAACTAGTAGCGCTAGGCGTTTTTATCCTGGCCGATACACCCAGAAACTCAACGCCGTTCGGCGCATCATCGACAAACTTATCTCTGGGTCTAGGGGTTATAATCGTTACGTCATGTCCCCTAGCACGCAGGAGTTTTGCTTGGTACTGTACGTGTTCTTGAACACCGCCATGTTTGAATATATTGTAAGGTGTAAATATGGCTATTTTCATCTTTTAAGCTTTTTAAAAACCTTTCTGATTGATTGTGGAATAAACGGATATGCTTCCTCTTTTGAAGCCAAAATACTTGGAGCATGGTTAGGAATCTCTGCAACATGCTCTGTGAAATCATTAAATATTACTCTCATGTGCTGTTCAACAACATTATGATCAAAATACTGGTCGGAAGAAACAGAAACATGATGGACTGGCAAATCAACTTGCACTTTACAATTATCAAGAGTCAGCATCGAAACAGAAGTATCCATATGCGTCCTTAGATCGTTCTCGCGCCAAAGTTTGACTTCAAATTCCATAATTTGATCTCTATCTTCTTTAGACAAGTTATCAAATTTGCTTTTTGCGTTATGAGATTTTGAATATAGCCGCTTAAGGATTGATGGATGCAAAAAAACGTTATAGAAAAATTTAGAAGTCAGCTTCCGAGAAAAAAACGACGCGCCATATCTATAAAACAAATATCTAGGTCTAGAAAAAGTCATGTCATATTTATGAGAAAAACCAACTATACTAACCAGCAAATCTACTTTGTCTTTCATTTCAGGGTAGCGCTGTAACATCCTGGTCACAATCACAAAACCAAGCGACATAGCAACTATCGTAATCTTGCGACCTCTATAGCGAAGCTTAATAAACGATGCCAAATAATCTGCAAAATTATCTATGCTCGGTTTCATGCCAATCTTATAAAAACTATCCATGCCACCAAAACCAGGTAAATCAGGAGCTGTAACAGAGCCAAAATCACTTAAAGCTTCGGCTATACCATAAGCCCTCTCCAAAGAAGCGTGATGTCCATAAACTAGTAAAATATCGCGTTGATTTCCTTTTGTTGCAGAAAAACGCAACATACGACCATTTAAATCGTTCATATTTAATGGTTTAATGTTTTTTTGCATCGGTATTAGAACCGCATCTAAACTATTCATGGCGTATAATCGTTACCCAAACTTTAACCTATAATCACCTCTGTTGCAAGTAGGTGTATCCGTCCATAACATATTGGACTCCTGTGGTGTTAATTGTAACAGTTCTAATAAGTGTTGCATTGGGCTTTTTAAACCAAGGCTGTAGTGTGGTCT
>Ga0224722_1001915_pt1 | contig 11311 bp, 9 predicted proteins | sample Balambano_FR1_Me_FD_161646 | JGI IMG/M metagenome (GOLD analysis project Ga0224722, IMG submission 161646) | Freshwater sediment microbial communities from Lake Towuti, South Sulawesi, Indonesia - Balambano_FR1_MetaG | ecosystem: Environmental > Aquatic > Freshwater > Lake > Sediment | place...
GTGCGCATGGGGGCCGAGCTTGGTATTTCGAGCGACGACATTCGGGCGGCCGAGCGCGAGTACCGGGCGCACGAGCGGGACCGCCAAGACGCCGAGCGTTTTCACCGAGAAAGGGTCCAGGGATTTGTGGCCCACCTGATTCCCTTTGTGTTGGTGAACGGCTTCCTCATGTTTCTGTCCCTAAGCCAGGGCAAAATGTGGTTTTTGGGCCCCTTGCTGGGCTGGGGAATTGGCTTGTTCTTCCACTGCCTCGGCACCTTCAACAAGTCGGACCGTGATTACCAGAAAGAATTCCGCAAGTGGCAGCGGGAGAGGCATCGCGAGAATCGTCCGGCTCGCTACGAACGGGACGATGACGATGAAGAAGAGGATGATGACGACGACGACGATGCAGAACGGGCAAGCGAACGTCGTCGCCGTCGGCTGAACGCTTAGCCGAACCGCCCCGAGATGTAGTCCTCGGTGCGCTTATCCTTGGGATACATAAAGATGTTCTGGGTGGAGTTGAACTCGACCAACTCCCCCAGCATAAAAAACGCCGTCGCGTCGCTTGCTCGCTGAGCTTGTTGCATGTTGTGCGTCACGATGACGATGGTGAAATCTTTCTTGAGTTCGAAAATCAGGTCTTCGATGCGCATCGTGGCGATGGGGTCCAGAGCGGAGCAGGGCTCGTCCATCAGGATGATCTTGGGTTGCACGGCGATGGTGCGCGCGATGCACAGCCGCTGCTGCTGACCGCCGGATAGCGCCAGTGCACTTTGCCGCAGCTTGTCTTTCACTTCATCCCAAAGCGCCGCACGTTGCAGACTGTTCTCGACCAATTCGTCCAGCTCGGCTCGGTTCCGGATGCCGTGAATGCGGGGCCCGTAGGCCACGTTGTCGTAGACCGACATCGGAAACGGGTTCGGCTTTTGGAAGACCATGCCCACCACTTTCCGCAGCTCGACCGGGTCCACTTCGTCGCCGTAAATGTTGACGTTGTCCACCTCGATTTTGCCCGTCAAGCGGGTCCCATCGATGAGGTCGTTCATACGGTTGAGGCACCGCAAAAATGTTGATTTTCCGCAGCCCGAAGGCCCGATGAACGCGGTGACGGCATTGGGCGCCATGTCGACCGACACGTTCTTGAGAGCGTGGAACGCCCCGTAGTAAAAGTCGACGTTGGCGGCCGTGATCCCCGGCCCCAGTTGGCGATTGCTTTCCGTCGACATTCCTGGCGTAATCATGCCCGAATTATATGCTATGCCCGGCATGTTAAGGCAAGGTCAATTGAGGCAAACTGAAGAGCGTGGAAAACGACGGTTCGGTTGCCAGCTATTGGGTGCTGATCGGCTTTTTGCTGGGGGCCGGATTTCTTTTGTTCTGTTTGGGCGTGTTCGCCTACGCCCTTTTGAAACTGGGCCGTCGCGACGAGTACCAGATTTAGCCCGTTTGCGCCCGTTGGCGTAGGGCATGGTCGACCAAAACCAGCGCCGTCATCGCCTCGACCATTGGCACCGCGCGCGGCAGCACGCACGGATCGTGCCGGCCCCGACCTTTGAGGGTTGTATTCTCGCCGGTAGTGGTCACCGTGCGCTGCTCGTGCATCACGGTGGCGGTCGGTTTGAAGGCGCACCGAAAGACGATGGGCATACCGTTGCTGATGCCGCCCTGGATTCCGCCGCTGAAATTGGAAAGGGTGCGGACGTGTCCCGCTTCGTCGGCCGCGAACTCATCGTTGACCTCGGTACCGCGCGAGAGCGTCATCGCAAAACCGCCGCCCAGTTCAAACCCCTTGCAGGCGGGTAGCGACAGCATGGCTTTGGCCAAATCGGCCTCCAACTTGTCGAAGACCGGTTCACCCCAACCGGCCGGAACGTGCCGCGCGACGGCGCCGATAACACCCCCCACCGAATCGCCGTCTTTGCGCACCGCCTCGATGAGGTCGATCATCTCCGAGGCGATGGGAGCCGGGCAGCGCACGATGTTGGCGTCTACCTCGGCGCGCGTGACCGTCTCCGCGTTCACCTCGGCCACCAAGTGGGCGATGCGCTGGACGTAAGCCACGATTTCGACTCCCGCCACGATGCGCAGTACCTGCTGGGCCAACGCTCCCGCCGCCACGCGCCCAACCGTTTCGCGGGCGCTGGCCCTTCCCCCGCCGGACCACGCCCGGATGCCGAACTTTTGATGGTAGGCAAAATCGGCGTGGCTGGGCCGGTACTTTTCCCGCATCTCATCGTAATCACGGGAGCGCTGGTCTTGATTGCGCACCAGCAACGCGATGGGCGTGCCCAACGTTAGCCCCTCTTGCACCCCGCTCAAGATTTCGACCGTGTCGTCCTCTTTCCGCTGGGTGACGATGCGGCTTTGGCCCGGACGCCGGCGATCCAATTCGGTTTGAATGAGTTTGGGGGACAGAGGTATGCGCGGCGGACACCCGTCGATCACCACGCCCACCGCCGGCCCGTGCGATTCACCGAACGTGGAAACGCGGAAAAGGGTGCCGTGGGTGCTCGCCATTCCGTTCGGGTCTAGTTTACGCTCGGTCCAGATTGGGCCGTGTGGGCGATAATGGGGCGCCCATGGAGCCATTGCGCATCGGATTGATCGGCTGCGGAAACATCAGCGGCATTTATTTCCGAAACTTGAGCCGATTTCCGGAAACGCAAATTGTGGCGTGCGCCGACCTGAACGAGGCTCGGGCGCAAGAGGCCGCGCGGCAAAATGGGATTGCCAAGGCCCTGAGCCCGGACGATCTCATCGCCGATCCCGAAGTGGAAGCGGTCCTGAATTTAACGATACCGGCCGCCCATTTCGCCATCGCGCACCAGGCCGTGGAAGCGGGCAAGCACGTGTACAACGAAAAGCCCTTGACCGTGCACCGAGCCGATGGGGAGGCCCTGATGGCGGCCGCCGCAGCCCAGGGCGTTCGGGTGGGATGTGCACCGGATACGTTCTTGGGGGCGGGCATCCAAACGGCGCGCGCCGTCTTGGATTCCGGGGCCATCGGCGAGCCGGTTGGCGTTCAGGGATTTATGATCGGTCATGGCCCCGAGGGTTGGCACCCGGCGCCGGAATTTTTCTACAAGGATGGCGGTGGCCCGATGATGGACATGGGTCCGTACTACTTGACCGCTTTCGTGAACCTGTTGGGGCCGATTCGGCGCGTGACCGGTTCGGTGCGGGCGAGCTTGCCGACCCGTACTGTGGGTAGCGGCCCGCTGAAAGGGCATGTGATCACGGTCGAGACGCCGACCCACTATGTCGGCGTGTTGGATTTTGCCAACGGCGCGATCGGCGAAATCTGCACCAGCTTTGATGTTTGGCACACCCGCGGGCTACACCCGATCGCGGTGTATGGCACCGAAGGCAGCATGCTGGTGCCCGACCCCAACACGTTTGGAGGGGAGGTGTTGGTGCGGGGGCGAAAGGATTCGGAATGGCATCCGGCGCCGGTGAAGCACGCGTTCGGAGAGAACGCCCGGGGGGTCGGTTTGCTCGATTTGGCCTATGCCGTGCGCGAGAACCGTGACCACCGGGCCTCGGGCGCGTTGGCCCTGCATGTATTAGATGTGATGCTGGGTATTCGCGAAGCCGGAGAGCAAGGCGTGCACCAACCCTTGGCCGAGCGCACCGGCCGGCCGGAAGCCTTACATCCGGATGCTTACGCGGAGGCGGCCCGATCGTTGTCGTGAAGCACCGACAATGGGCCCGGGACCAATGGCCCGCCCTGCCGGAAAGCCTAGCCGTACGTCGTCCAAGTGTTGTAGAGTTCCTTCGGGTTAGCGTAAACGCTTCTAAGCCAAAATAGCCGACAGCGAAACTCAAGGGAAATCAAGCGAATGTCCAGCACGTTAAAGCTCATCCTCATGCTCGCCGTCACCGTGGTGATCGGCTTTTTCGCAATTCAGCTTGTTTTTGGGCTGTTGTGGCGCGTCGCCGCGGCATTGATCCCGCTACTCATCATCGGCGGCATCGGATATTTCATTTACTCGGCCACGGTGAAGAAGTCGCTCGGCGGCAACCGCCGAACGCTCCCTTGAGCCGCCTGAGCTAGATCAGGTTGTTTCCGTAATCCCGGATAAGGCCCACCACCTTGCCGATGATGCGGAAATCTTCGCGGCCGGTGACATCGATGGGCGCGAAGGCCGGATTGCTCGACTCCAGATAGGTTCGCCGACCGTCTTGCCGGTACCGCTTGACCGTGCCTTCGTGCTCCAGAGTTGCCGCGACGATTTCGTGGTTTTGGGCCGTGGGTTGCGGCCGGACGATGATGAGATCATCCGGCATGATGCCGTCCCCGATCATCGATTCGCCCTGGATGCGCAGCACAAATGTATTAGGGGAATTGCGGGCGAATTCGGCAGGAATGGGAATGCACTCGTGGTTGTCTTCCAGCGCTTCGATGGGGCGGCCGGCGGCGATGGGGCCCAGGTACGGCGCCATGATGGCTTTCCCCACAACTTGATCAGCTGTATTGGTAAGCCGGATCGACCGGGGCGTGTTGGTGCGCTCGATGAAGCCCTTTTTTGCCAGCGCATCCAAGTGAACGGTCACGCCGCGCAACGAGGCGATTTCAAATTCCGACCCAATTTCGCGGATCGAGGGCGGATAGCCGTTCTTGTTCAGGTAATCCATCACGAACTGATAGATCAACTTCTGCTTCTTCGTAAGTCCCTTCGCCACAAAAGTAGTATACACCTGTGACGTAGACATTTGAATAGCAGACCACTGTTTTGGAACTCGCGGCAGGCTGGTACCCTTGAAGGGTTACGCGTAAGAGGAATTCATCAGCGTGTCGATCAGTCGATTTCAAGAAAAGTTTCTAAACCAAGGTTGCCTTTTGGTTATGGGCATCGCCATCGCGGCCGTGATGGCGGGCGGCGTGTTTTACTCGTGCGGGGCACCGGCCGCACCGCCAACCGCCGACGGCGATATGAACCGCCCCGCCGTTACCGTGGCGGGCAAAGTGGTGACCTACAAAACGATTACCGACATCATGGACCGGGCTCGGCAGCAGGGCATGACGGGCGCGCAAATGGAGTCCGGCAATCTCAGCGCCCTCATGAACTCCTTGGTCGAGACCAACGCGGTGCGCGTCTTGGCCGAGAAGGCCGGCGTTGCCGTGACAGACGAAGCAATCCGCACCGCCGTTTTGACGTCGTTCGATCAGCGGGTGGAGCAGGAGAGGCAGTCGCTTATCATGCAGGGTCTGCTTAAGCCAGACGCAGACGCCAAAGCCCTCGACGCGGTTATCAAGCAGCGCATCGGGAGTTCGGTCACCGAGCTTCGCGAGCAAAACGTCAAGGATCTTGCCACCGTGCTTGCCGCGCCGGATCGCCGCGAATACGTCCTCATGGAATACATTCGGCCGATGTACACCCAGGCCGTGGCCGCCAAACTACAGGTCACCGAGACGGAACTCAAGGCGGCCTACGATGCTTTCACCATCAAGCGCATTCTGCTCCGGGCCGACGGCGATCGGGATCTGATGCCGGACGCCGAGCGCATCGTGGGCGAGATTCGAGGTGGCCTGAAGTTCGAGGACGCGATGAATCGCTACAGTAAGGACCTGCCCGCGCCGGGCAAGCGGGTAAGCGAAAACACCATCGAAGTGGTGGCATCGCAACTGAACGAAGAGCCGTACGAAGTTCTCAAGGGCAAGAAGATAGGGGATGTGGCCGGACCGGTGCAAACGCCCGAGGGAGTTCAGATTTTTTACATCACAGGCTCCAAGTCGAATCTGCCCAAAGATTTCGCGCAAAAGCAAGCCCAATACCGCAAGGAGTTTGCGGACCGAAGAGCGACCGAAGAGGTGAATCGCGAGGTCGACGAGATCGTGAAATCGGACCAGGTGAAGTGGAACAGTTCGGCTCTGCACGCTGCTTACTTGGTGGGCCAAACCAACACCTTGCCGTTCGGCGCGGAGCGCGAGAAGAAGCTGGCCGAAGCCGAAGTTTTGGCCGAGAAGGCGCGGGCGACCGATGACCCATTGGAAAAGAGCTTCGGCACACTGGCGTTGTTCGCCGCCAATACGGCCCTCTACAACTCGACCATGGAGGGGCGCGAAAAGCTGATCGATAAGCGCATCGTCGCCCTGGAAGCGGTGCTGGAGAACGCGGAGGATCTGGCGCTGCGCATGGAGTTGGTCGATTTGGCGGTGCAACAAAAGAACGCGGAACGCGCATCCGAAAACTTGCTCAAGGCCGCCCAATTCAACAACGATCTATCCGAAATGGGGCAGGGCCAGTACACGCAGATCCAAGGCAAAAAGGCCGAGCTCGAAAAGGCCAAACTGTTGGATCCCGATCAGGCCCGGCTGATCGATGGAGAACTGGGCCGATGGCGCCGCGAAAAGGCGGAGTTCGAGAAGCAGCGCGCCAACGCCGAAAAGGCGCAACGCGAAGCCGAGGCCGCCGAGAAAGCCAAGGCCAAAACCGAAACCAAAGACGCGCCGAAAACCGACGCCGCTCCCAAGTAAATGAACGCCGAATCGGGGTCGTTGACGCTTGTCGCGACCCCCATCGGCAACCTGGGCGATCTCTCCGAACGCGCCCGCGAAGCCTTGCGAACAGCCGAAGCGTGGTTGGTGGAAGATACGCGCGTTAGCGGTCGGCTTGGGAGCATCCTTGGCGAGGGCCGCCCCATGCGGGTGGTCAACGAGCATACAAAAGACCCGGAACTTCACCGCCACGTGGAGGCGATGGCGGCCGGTGGGAGGTTTGCGTTGCTCACCGACGGCGGTACGCCCGCCATAAGTGACCCCGGTGCGCGGCTGGTGGACCTTTGCCGCGAGGCTGACATCCCGGTGACGGTGGTGCCGGGGCCGAGCGCGGTGACGGCGGCCTTGGCGCTTAGCGGTTTTTACGCGCAGCGCTTCGCGTTTTTGGGATTCTTGGGCCGGAAAGAGGGGGCGATTCGGGGCGAGCTGGGCTTGTTTCGCACCTCGCCGCTTACGCTGGTGGTGTTCGAGTCGCCGTACCGCATCGATGCGCTTTTGAAGGCGGCGCACCTGGAGTTGGGCGAGCGCCGGTTTGCCCTGTGCCGCGAAATCACCAAGCTGCACGAGCAGGTGTGGCGCGGCCGATTGGGACAGGCGCCCAGCGAAGCGCAGGTGCCACGAAAGGGGGAGTTTACGGTGGTGATCGAAGGGCTCCGCCGCGGAGAGGTAACGGAATAGTCCCCCTCACGAATAGATAGCGGAGCGGGTTACGTTGGCAATTATCGACGAGAGTGACTATAATAGGTCGCTTCAAGGATGAAGTAGACTCGTTTGCGGTCGGAAAACATGAGGATGCGCGCGCTATTCGGCCTCGTTTTGTGGGGGGTTGCGACCCTCTCGGTAGCCCAACCTTCGGACGCCGAGCCGTACCGATTGCAACCCGAAGACGTTCTGCGCATTCAGGTGTATAACCAGCAGCAGTTGCAAACCGAGGCCCCGGTCGGTCCCGATGGCTCCATCCAGGTGGCGGGTGCGGGCAGCGTGCGCGCCCAGGGACTTACCACCAACGAACTCGAAGCCGAGATTGCCTCCATGCTTCGCCGTCGCATCGGGTTGCGCGAGCCCATCGTCACGGTTATCATCCTGCGCTACCGAGAACTGGCGGCCAGTATCGGTGGGTTCGTTTCGCGGCCCTCCAACATTCGGTTCCGGCGGGGGGATCGAATTCTCGATCTGCTCGCCCAAGGGGGCGGGCCGCGCGAAGGAGCCGACCTGCGGCGCGCGACCCTAATTCGGCGCGATAACCCGCGCGAAAAGATCCCGATCGATCTTTTCGCGATGCTCAACCAAACCGACACCAGCCAAAACTACGTGCTGGAAGACGGCGATCAGCTCTACATTCCGGAGGAAGTCAACTTGGCGGTGAGCATTCAAGGCAAGGTTCAGCAGCCCGGTCGGTATCCGTACCGCGAGCCGATGCTCCTCTCCGATGCCCTCTCGCTGGCCCGTGGGGAAGTGGTAGGTCGAAGCCGCCTGAGCAAGGTGCTGGTGATTCGCCAGCGCATCGGTCAACCCGGTATGTACGACCGCATCAATGTTGACTACGTCCGCTTTATTCGGGCCGGAGACTACACCCAAAACATCGCTCTCCAACCGGGCGATCTGATTTGGGTGCCCGAGACCAACACCCCCGACTTCAACTACATCAACGCCATCGCCAACTTCGCGTTCATCCTCGATCGCATCGGCGGCGGACTCTTCGGAATCCCCATCTTCCGGCAGAACTAAGGCCGTTTCTTCCCGTCGGGACCCATTTTTTGGGACCGACGGGACCTAGGAACTATAAATTCCAAAAGGCTCGTTACAATGCCAAAGCGCCGCGCGGCGTGGAACGTTCATATGCCTTCATCTTTGCGCACCTTGGCTCTTACCGCCGTGCTCGCGGTCTCTACCCTTGGGGCGGCCCAAACGCCCCCTCCAATGCCGGACGATAAGAAGCCGGCCACTCCGCCCGCCGCGGCGGCCCAAAAACCCGCGCCGGCCCCGGTTCCCGAAAAGAAAAGCCCCTACAAAAAGTATGAGGATGTGATCACCAAGGAAGCGGTGACGCAAATGGGCCTGTTCAAGGTCCACCGTATTGAGGACCGCATTTTCTACGAAATCCCGGATGCGCTCATCGGTCGCGAGTTCCTTTGGCAAACCGAAGTGAGCGAGCTGGCGGCCGACCGCGGAGGCTTTCCCGGAATGCCTGCCGGCACACGCGTCATTCGCTTCGGCCGGCGCAATACCAAGCTCTTTATGCGGGGCGTGGACCACTCGGTGCGAACGCGCGACGTCGGCGCCATCCGCGAAGGAGTCCAGGCTACCACGGTAGAGCCGATCTTGCTCTCGATGGATGTGCAAACCGAAGGGGAATGGGACGGCAAAAAGACGGCCGTCGTCGATGTCACCAGCCTCTTCACCAGCGACCCGCAAGACTTCTCCGTTCGCGGGATGCTGGGGGGCGCCGGGGTGGATAACAGCCGCAGCTACATCGACAGGGTGAAGGCGTTCCCCACCAATATCGAAACGCGATCCGTGCTCACGTTTGCCAGCGGGCAGCGTCAGGGGAATCCGTTCTTTGGGATGGGAGGCGGCCGGAACAGCAGCGCCACCACGGCCACGGTGCACTACAGCCTGCTTTTGTTACCGGAAAAACCGATGATCGGGCGCTTGAAGGACAGCCGCATCGGCTACTTTACCAACGGCTACGTGGAGTACGGTCGGCCCGAAAACCGGAGCGTGAACCGGGAATACATCAACCGATACCGCTTGGAGAAGAAAGACCCGAACGCGGCCCTGAGCGAGCCGACCCAGCCGATCGTATTCTACTTGGCGCGTGAAGTGCCCGAAAAGTGGCGCTCGTACATCAAAAAAGGCATCGAGGATTGGCAGCCCGCGTTCGAGAAGGCGGGATTCAAGAACGCCATTCTCGCCAAAGATGCCCCCACCGCCAAGGAAGATCCCACGTGGGATGCGGAGGATGCGCGCTACTCGGTGATTCGTTGGGCGCCCTCACCCATCGCCAACGCCATGGGCCCGAGCATTCAGGATCCGCGTAGCGGCGAGACGATTTCCGCGCACATCATCTTTTGGAACGACATCGTCACCATCTGCGAGCAGTGGTACTTCGCGCAGTGCGCCGCCGTCGACCCCCGGGCGCGCAAACTGCCTATGGCCGACGACCTGATGGGCGAGCTTATCCGTTACGTGGCCGCGCACGAGGTGGGCCACACGCTGGGCCTGGAGCACAACTTCAAGAGCAACGCCTACTACCCCGTGGAGTGGTACCGAAACCCGGCGAAATCGCAGGAGATGGGCTTGGCGGCGTCGATCATGGACTACGCTCGCTTTAACTACATCGCCCAACCCGGCGATGGCCCCGTACGAACCATCGGCAAGCTCGGGCCGTACGATTTCTTCGCAGTCGAGTACGGGTACCGCCCGGTGCCCGGCGCACGGACGGCCGATGACGAAAAGCCTTGGCTGGACCGATTCTTGGCGCAACAAGTCAATGAGCCGACGCTCCGGTTTGGCAACTACAAGTTTCCCGATCCGACCACGCAAACCGAGGATATCGGCGATGATGCGGTGGCGGCGTCTCGCCTCGGATTCAAGAACCTCGACCTCATCGCCGACCAGTACCTCCTGAGTTCGACGAGCAAGTTCGGCGAGGACTACTCCCGGCTGCAAGAATTCTTGGATGCGCTGTTTATGCAGCGCGTTCTCCTCACCATGCACGTGAGCAACAACGTGGGCGGAATCATCGAGACCGACTACCACGCGGGCCGCGGCAGCGAAGTGTTTGCGCCCGTGCCCTTGGCCCGTCAGCGCGCAGCGATGGGGTTCTTGGTGAACGAAGGCCTGGCGGAACCGGTCGGGCTGTATCGACCGGAAATCGTCAACCGGCTGCGTCCTGGCGGCATCGTGGCGCTCACCACGCGGTTGCAAAGCTTTGTACTTTCGGACCTGATGGACCCCAGCCGGTATGCGGCGCTGGTGGACCAGCAGGTATCGCACCCGGGGCGAAGCTATCCGGCAAGCAAGTATCTGGATGAGGTGGTCGACGGCGTGATCGGCCGCGACTTCAACGGTCGGCCGGTATCGGTGTACCGCCGGGCGTTGCACCGCAACTTCCTTCGCCAAGCCGATCAGCGTGTCAACACGTCGGGGCGAAACGAGTTCCGTACCGCTTTGGTGGCCCGCCTAACGGCCTTGCAACCGCGGGCGGCCCAGGCGGCGCGCGTGATGGGCGATCCCGTCTCGAGAACGCACTGGCAGGAGGTGGCGACCGACATCCAACTCATTCTGGAGGACAAGTATTCGCGACCCTCTTCCCCGGCGTTTCCAAACATCCTGAGCATGCTCTTTGGCAACCAAGCCGAAGCCGCGTGCGAGCATCACCAAGGGCACACCGGCGAGGCGGGCCAAGTGCGGCGAAGCTGCTTCAGCAATCTCGCCCGAACCCCGCTCCGCTTGCAGCGCCTGTGGAACGAGTACAAGGTGAGCGAAGGCTCGGAGCGCTAGTAATCGACGGGCCGGAGGTAGTACTCGCCGATGGCCGTTGAACTCAGCATCGCGACTGTGGGAAGGCGCCGCTTCCAGTGGGTGCCTTCCACTCGCTTCACCACCAGATCCACATCGCCGGCCGCGAAGCCCATCTCGACCAGCTTTGCGGGCCGGAATCCCTGCACCAGGTAATGCAGGATTCGGTCGGCGCGCTGGTAGGTAATGCCAAAATCGCCTTCGTCGGTTTGGCCCTTGATCAGGTCGGCGGTGGCGGGCTTTTCAACGATGTCGGCGGGCACGCCCAGCTCGCGCGCCAGCGCCCACACCTGAGTTTTGAAG
>Ga0224722_1001916_pt1 | contig 11307 bp, 12 predicted proteins | sample Balambano_FR1_Me_FD_161646 | JGI IMG/M metagenome (GOLD analysis project Ga0224722, IMG submission 161646) | Freshwater sediment microbial communities from Lake Towuti, South Sulawesi, Indonesia - Balambano_FR1_MetaG | ecosystem: Environmental > Aquatic > Freshwater > Lake > Sediment | place...
TAATTTTAACTTATTTTTTTCTTTGGTGCATTTTTTTAGGCTCCAAGAGCAGGGTTTTTCTACCTTTGACTCTATCCATTTTTAGCACTCCAGACCTTATTTGATTGTAGATTTCTTTTTCTACCAATCCGGAGTAACCTTTCATGTCTTGTTTTTCAATAAAACTTTCCATGTCTATTTGACCGTCTGTTTCGATTATCATTAGCAAATTTTGGACTTGAAATTCAACATATTTTGCTTGTTCTTCAGCCTTACTCAACTGAAATTGTTCCGCACTATCACTAATTGGCTTTCTAACAAGCTTTTCAACAAAATCAATGTTTTTTTTGGTTATGATCTTTCTTTTTCCTTCTAGTGCCGGTTTGTTTGTAAACTCTTGGCTTTGTTGACTAGAACTTTTAGGCACTTTTGGATTTTTAGGTTCGCTTGGTAGTGGCTGTATTTGTAATCTGCGCGAAGTGTCTCGTCTACTAAACTGGCCTCTAAACGATTCTAAATACTCTATTTTTTGGCTATTTGGTAGATTATTTTGTTCTGCATAATTATCAATCACCCTAAAACCGTGCCCATCGTCAGCCGTATTACTCAAGAAAACTATTCTTCTAAGATCGTTAGTTGAAAGAGAAAAGACATTTAGCCTAAAAAGGCTTTCTGTGGGATATACTAGCCTAATTAGAGCATTTTTTATCTTTGAGGAACGAACTTTCCCGTCCTGCACTACTTGATTAGGAATTGCACCAAGTCTGTTTGCTTGATTACTAATTTCTATAACAGCGTCAGATATTTGAGAATTGGTGTTTAATGTATCTATCATGCAGGCTAACGCAGATAAACAAATGGCAGAATCTTTTGGAACGTATTCTTGAACTTTATCATTAGCCTCTACGGTCCACTCAGGGGTGACTCTAGCTACTATTAGCTCTCCAGAAGGAATAACAAACTGAAATTCTGAAAAAGGATCAATCTCATGATTCATAACAAGTTATATTATCTCAGAACACACCCGAACTAACCAAAAGCACAAAAGATTATAGCTTAGAGTAGCATTAGCCAGTTTTTGTTAGTATTATCGACTCCGTGCAGGGTTTTATCATGGATTTTTTGAAGTTTTTTGGTCAGTACGCCAACCTTGCCATCAGCAATTTTACGTGCATCAATCTCAATAATAGGGGCGATATTGGCGCTAGTACCGCTAGCAAAAACTTCATCGGCTATGTATAACTCCGTTAAATCAATTGACCTTTCAACTACTTCCAGTCCTAGTTCTTTCTCAGCTAGCTCAATCACCGTTCGTCTGTTTATACCCTCTAACAAATCACTTGTTGAATCCGGTGTAATTAGCTTGCCGTGTCGAACTATAAAAATATTTGCAGCCGAAAGTTCACAAACGTGCCCATGAACATCCAAAAATATACAATCGTCATAGCCACTGTCTATTGCATCTTGCTTAGCTAACACTGAATTAACGTAAGCTCCATTTACTTTTGCTCTGGACGGTATTGCATAATCAGGAATCCGACGCCACACGCTTGTTTTGACTCTAGCACCCTCCGGCTTTAATATTGGAACTGCCGGGTAGCCAAACATGCTCAAAATTGTATCTAAACCACGTGATTTTGTACCTGCAATTTCAGAAGCTACATGAACGGTAGCCCTTACATATACGTCTTTCTTTATATTATTTGCTCTAACTAGCTCTTTGACGGCTTTTTCAAACTTTTCATATGTCCACTGATTTGCAAAAGTATCTATACCAATTATTTGAGCTGAATTAATCAGGCGCTTGAAATGATCTTTCAGTCGAAAAGCGTATTTTTGACCTGATTTATCTAAACAAATAGGAAAAACCGTGTAAACACTCAAGCCATAAAGCACCGCAGAACTGGCAATCGACAATTTCGCATCTGCAGAATTAATTATTTTATCCGCGAAGTAAACTTTTTCCAACATCTGTGCCATTATTTTCTACTTTCTACCATTTTTACAAACTGATTTACCAGATCTTCCATAGTAATACCTGCTTCTTTGGCTGCTTTAGGGTACAAACTCTCTTTGCGCATACCCGGCATTGTATTTATTTCTAATACAAATAATTCTCCGTCTTCGGATAATATTAAGTCAGTTCTGGACAAATCTCTTATTTCTAGTGTTTTATGTATCTTCATAGAGATTTCTTGTGCTTCAAATTGTTTTTGAGCAGAAATGTATTCTCTAGGCGCTGGGCAGATTTCTTGACTCTTGTCATTATATTTATTCTCGAAGCTAAACTCTTCGTTCTTTGGCGGAATTATAGCAATAACTGATAGACATTTATCACCTAACACCGGTACTGTAATCTCTCTGCCCGAGATTAGTTCTTCTAGTATCATTTTTTTATACTTTTTTAGCAAAGACTTGGAAGTTTCAATTTCTGAGCTACTATTACTCCTTACTATCTGGGTGTCGATTGAAGATCCGCCTTCGATTGGCTTCAAAACATAAGGCCTGGAAAACATCTGATCATCAATATCGGCTATGACTACTTCTCTATATCTCGGCATTTTAATCCTATTTTTTTCAATAATCTCGTGTGCTCTAATTTTGTTAAAAGATTTTTCTGACGCCGTACTACCTGCGCCCAAAAACTTCATGTTTAGTTCTTCTAGGATCTTTTGTACTTTTCCGTCTTCTCCGTTTAATCCGTGCAATATAGGAAACACTAGATCAACTTTATCTTTGTATTCAGCTATTCCTTCAAAACCTTGCAAGGTATCATGCATAAATGTTTTATGCCCTGATTTTTTTAGAGCTTCTGAAACATTTTCACCAGATTTCAGTGATACTTCACGTTCTGGCGAATCTCCACCGTATAAAATTAATATGTTCAAAGTGAAAAACTTTCCTTTTTAATCTTCATCCAGAATTTGCTTTGGCGCACGAGATACTTCGAATCATCAGGATCTGCCAATAGCATTTTGACCGCTTCCTCAGCGAAAACACCGTTTTGTGATCCTTTGAACAGCACAACTGCTCCTTGTTCTAATTGTTCTTTTATTAACTCCCCCGCCTCATAAGGATCTCTTGCTTGCGCAACCTTGCATCCTTTTTTCCGTGCAGATTCTGCGGTGTACTTATTGGCGTCTACGCCCAAAGTTATGACCAGATCTAATTTGTCCGGATTACAGTATTCGCCTATTTTTGTGTGTTCGATTTCTGATGTTTCTCCTAATTCGTTCATATTTCCCAGCAAGACTATTTTCTGAGATTTAGGCAATGAATAAATATAGTCAAGCGCCGCCAACGTTGCTTCAGGCGATGAATTGTATGTATCGTCGATTAAAACGGAGTTTTTTAAACCCGCTAACTGATTCATCCTACCGTTCTGAGCCTCTATCTCTAAAGCACCTTCTTTAATCTCTTCAATTGCCATACCAAGCTGTTTAGCTACGCCCAATCCAGCAGAAACCGCGTCCAAACTATGATCACCAATCACATTTAAATCTTTGGCCTTCAATCCCACATTGACTATATCTTCTCTGGAATAGTTATATATTTCGTCGTTGTTTATTAGATTCAGATATTCGTTCGGAACCATATTTTTGTTTATCATCACTAATTGAGAATAGTCCGAAACGGACAATTCTTCGACTGCTACGGCTTCTATGGTTTTAAAGTATTCCATATGCTCGGGCGCAATAGCGGTAATTACTGCAATATCAGGTTTAAGCCAATAAAATTGTGCTATTTCTCCAGGCCTATCTGTTCCTAATTCTAGGACATAGATATCTATCTTTTGCTTAAGCAAAAGCTTCAGAAAGCCCTTTGTAATAACAGCCAACCATGCCAGTGGATTTTTCAAGTTATCTGGGATATTACAAGAAGTAATAGAACACGGGACTCCTAAGTCGCTATTATAATTTTTGATTGTTCTGCCTACTCTGAACTGCTTTTCTAATACGGTGGCTATGGCCTGTGTAGTAGAAGTTTTGCCGACGCTTCCCGTCACCACTACCACTTTAGCCTTGGATCTACTTAACATAAATTTCGCCTGAAATGTTAATATTCTGACGATTAAATTCTTCATAATGTTAATTGTAGCTGAAAAATACTAAACTTGGATAAACTACTGAACCAAAGTTTGAATTTTTGTTTGTAGTTCTTCAATAGTTAGATCTGCTTGCGGTGACTCAACAGTCTTTAGAACTCCATAATTTGAGTATTTCTCCTGACGATCACCAAAGCTTATGCCGACGATTGTATTGTTTCGTTTGTTAACATAAAAATTGCTTTTTACAGTTGAGCCGTCTCTGTAGTTTTCCGGGTTAAGGGCTGGGAACTCACCGTACCCAGCAGCAATAAAGGATTCGTTTAGTATGCTTACATAATCTTTCAGACTAACCGCAACTGAATAGTTGAGTACTGTTTGGCCATCTATCTCGTCCTCTAGAGCTAGCCCTAGTTCACTACCATATACGTTCTTTTCTTTTAGCTGTTTCATGAATCCATTGCGGACATTAGCGTCAAAATTACCAAATATCGCTAAGGTTACTTGCTCGCCTAAATAGCTCAAACTGGACTCTTCAGGGTCGGTATTTGTTTCGCTAGCCCATAAACCAATTACGCTTTCAAGATCAAAAGCAGACTGTTCGTCGGTTTCGCTACGGAAGGCACTATAGCGCAAAAATTGCTCGTTAGGAAATACAATTCCCTCAGTTACAACGTACGTATCAACAGTTGCACTTTTCTGAGAAAACTGAACTTTGTTTTCTACGACTCTTTGCGGCGCAAAATGGAATCTGAAGTCTTGGATTACTTCGTTACCCGAACCGCCTTCGGTCAGAGTCCTTACCACACTTGGCGTAACCATGCTGTTATTAATTGCAGTCCAGAATCTACGTTCCGGCGACATGTAAATTTGGCTATACCAGAAATAAGAAGTAATAATTGCTATCAATGCACCAATTACCATAAAGTATCTAGTGAGTTTTACAAAATTCCAGTGTGCAGTTTTTTGATTAAATTTTTGTTTAAAACTCGATTTAGGGCTCTTTTTAGAACTTGATTTGCTACTTTTCTCAGACTTTTTTGACTTAAATATTTTCCTCATGAAGTTAATTGTATCAGTTACAGTTAATATCGAGAAACTTTGGTGGAGTATATCGGACTCGAACCGATGGCCTTCTGACTGCCAGCCAGACGCTCTAACCAACTGAGCTAATACCCCAAAGACTTCATTAATGATACTATATCTTATTCAACTACTTAAAAACTTAGATATCATGCTATCATTTAATTATGGAAGACGAACAACTAGAAGATCTAAAACGGTTTATAGATTCACGTATTTCTCAATCTGGACAGAGTATTAATGACAGATTGGATAATATTAATGATAGATTGGATCAGTTTGAAATTGAAATGAAAGATGGTTTTGCTGGTGTCGGAGAAGTTATTGAAGAGATAAACAACTCTATTGATGTTATAAAAAGAGATAAATCAGCTAAAATTTAGTTAGAGCTTAAATTTAGTATAGTAATTTATAAAAAAGACCGATTTCTTTCGGTCTTTTTTAGTTCGGGTGTGCCCACCCTGACCCCAGGGCTTTTTATTTTTATAAATTTTTATTTTGCTCGAGGGGTCGGAACACCCGTCCGAGGATCAGTATAACGTATCAAGTATTTTGTATAAAGTATTTCTTATGGTTATTTTATATGTTTTTTGGTAAGCTGTTAGGCTGGGAATCGAATTTCTCGGCTAACTTAATAGCCTTTGTGCCGATATCTTTCGGAAACTCATGAGGCTCGATTGGCAAAAATAAGCCTACAACGGTAACTAAATGACCGAGCTTTCGATTAAAGATTGGTGAATACTCCGAATATTTATAGCTCCGCACAATCTGTTGATTTCTAGATGACATGAAATCATAGTCAGCTGATATCCAAGCCCTACCTTGGACATAGTCATTTATATTACAGCTACTTCCGATAGTTGGCACATTTTTTTCAAACATAATCCCCACTGCTTCTTGTAGTGGCTCCTCTACAAAATGCATTAGAGACTCTAAATCTGCAGGAATAACGCGGCCAAAATTGATTCTCTCAACTTGTTGCCATTTACTAATAACTACTTCGTTCATATAAGTATATTATACAACTAATAACAATTTATTTCAACATATTTGTCAGATCATTTTCGTCTATGACTTCTGTGCCAAGTTTTTTGGCTTTTTGGGCTTTTGATTCGCCAGCTTTTGCACCCATTACTAAATACGTTGTACCTTTGGCAACACTGGTTTGAAATGTCCCGCCTAGTGCGCGGATCTTTTCCGACGCCTCTTCCCTGCTCATAGAATCTAAACTGCCGGTTATAACAAAGCTTTTACCGCTGAGCGGCCCGCCAACGTGCTTAACATCTTCTGGCCAAACTCCAAGATTTCTAAACTTAGCAAGCAAAGCTTGATTATCGTCATCTGCAAACCAGGCAAGTATTGACTCAGCTACTATTTCTCCGACGCCTTCAACATTTTTGAGATCTTCATAGCTAGCTGTTCCTAAAGAATCTAGCTTTCTAAACTTCTGACTTAAGTCGATTGCCGTCTGAGCACCGACATGTCGGATCCCTAATGCATATATGAATTTAGGCAATGTCGGGCGCTTTTTGGCCACAATTGCTAATACCAAATTTTTTGCAGACAGTGCTGCAAAGCGCTCTAAGCGCATTATTTGTCCTACATCTAAGGTGTATATGTCTGCAAAATCACTCACCAAGCCAGAATCAACTAAAGCCTCGATGTTTTTGTCGCCCAAGCCCTCAATATCTAGAGCCGATTTTGATGCAAAATGCTGCAACCCGCGTTTTAGCAAAATTGGGCCACTTGCTCCTTTAACCCTATAAACAGCCTCTCCCTCGGGCCTAACAAACTCTAGCTCGGGATATTGTCTTTTCAGTTCGTTTTCAAATCTAAACCTCTTGGCGTCGTTTGGCCTTAGTTCAATTAATACTTTCTGGACCTGAGGAATAATATCACCTGCCTTAAAAATAATTACCGTATCACCTATTCTGATATCTTTTCGTTCAATTTCATCAGAATTATGAAGCGATGCGTGCCTGACTGTAGAGCCGGCAATAAGCACTGGGTCAAACACGGCTACTGGCGTAGCAGCACCTGTTCTACCGATGCTTATAACTATGTCCTTCACTGCTGCAACGGCTTCTTCTGCTGGGTATTTGTAAGCAACCGCACCCCTTGGAGCCTTGCCTACAACCCCTAGTTTTTCTTGCACCGTTTTGTTGTTAATTTTTATGACTAATCCGTCTGTTCCGTACGGCAAACTCTGTCTTTCGTGCTCCCATTTGTCAGCAAATTCTATTACTTGATCGATAGAATCGAACAATCTAGCTTGCGTATTAGTTTTTATTCCAAGTTTAGTCATTGCTTCATATGATTCGGAGTAACTATTAACATCTTGTTCAGATCTAAGTACATCAAAACCATGAAAATACATTTTTCTTTGTGCCACTAATGAAGGATCTAGTTGGCGTACGGTTCCGGCGGCTGTATTACGAGGATTTTTAAACAAAGTTTCTCCACGTTTTTGGCGCTGATTGTTCAATTGATCAAAATCTTTTTTGTACATTAATATTTCGCCTCGAATTTCTGTTCTACCAACCAGTAAATTTTGATATTTTTTGGAATATCTGAGCTTCAACGGAACCGATTCTATGGTTTTGACGTTCTGAGTTATGTCTTCTCCACTAAAACCGTCACCTCTTGTAACAGCTGTTTGCAAATTGCCGTCTTGATAGACAAGCGAACAAGAAAAACCGTCCATTTTTAGATCAACAAAATATTGAATTTTACTAGCTGAATCAGTTTTTGACGGCATTAATCGCTCTATTCGTTGCTTCCAGGCCAATAGTTCTTTCTTATCAAAAACGTCGTTTAAACTTAACATCCGTGTTTGGTGATTGACAGATTTAAATTTAGAAAGTGCTTTGCCAGCTACTCGCTGGGTTGGCGAATCTGGAGTTATAAGATCAGGAAATTCTTCTTCTAGCTGGGAAAGTTCGTGCTTTAAACCATCAGCGGCACCTTCACTCATTATAGAATTGTCATTTACATGATATTCATATCTATAATCGTTGATTAAAACTTTAAGTTTTTCGATGCGTTCTTTTGCTTTGTCTTTATCCATAGTTTTATAACAATTCTCTATACAGACTAAACATATAGCCGTTAACTAAAGGCACACCTAACACCGTGACTGCAAAGAACAACCACTCAGCTAAAGCTGGTGCTATAAAAATAACCGGTAAAACGATTATGAAAAGTATCAAAAACATAACAATTATTATTGCCACAATTTTGCGCAAAACGCTAAAGCGCCTATAACGCACTAGCTCCCTGGCCTGTTTTAGCGAATTCTTAGGCGTCATTTCTGGTAACGTAACTAAATATAGGGCGATTGATGAACTAGTTATCATGTACAAGGACAAAAGCAGTGTCGACAAGAAAAACAACAGCCAAACAGTCTGCTCTAAACCGCCAACTGCTAAGCCGCTATCTGTTACTGTTGTAAACAAGAAATTACCAATTAACGCTGGTATTAACTGCAGACCAATCACAACTACTACTAACACAAATGGTATAAGAGGATACATCCCCCTATAAAACGCCATTTTCATAGTTACTTCGTTGCCAGCCTGTTGTTGTCTATACAGCCAAATGATAGCCAAGCTTGAAACAATTAATAATATCGCTTGATACATTTGGGAAACCTCACTAGAACCCTGTGTAGCGCCATTTATCAGCAGACCAAAAACAGTTAGCCCAGATGCTAAACCAGCTGATTCTCCAGCGCCAAGTTCTTCAAACGACTGTCTAAGCTCGCTTACATCAAACACCCCCGAGAAACCTCTTACAAACAACAGATTCAATAGAGCATAAACAACAAAGAATACTAAAATAGCTTTTTTGTTTACAAGCATCAAGTTTATAGATTTTTTGAGCAATTGCCACCAATTAGGAAGCTTAGTTGTCTGCGGTTTAATCGACCTGTGAATTCTGAAACTTTTGTATTGCGGTTTTTTTCTTGTTTTGGCGTTTTCAGGAACAATTTTAGGCTTTTTAACAATATTTGTTTTTTGCTTTTTCATACATTTAAACTTTATCGCCCATTTCACGCAATTTTGCTATTCTATCGTCAATTGGCGGGTGAGTACTGAATAGTTTAACTATCGATTTGCCCTTTAGTGGATTTGCAAAAAACAAATGAGCGGTCGAGGTATTTTGTTTTTTTAAAGCTGATCCGTTTTGCTTGATCTTTTCAAGCGCACTAGCTAAGCCTTCTGGATATCTTGTTGCCAGCGCACCGGTAGCATCAGCTAGATATTCCCTATTCCTAGATATGGCTGCTTGCACTAATGCCGCTACTATCGGAGCTAGAATTACTGCAAGTACGCCAACCAGTACTAACGGCGCCGGAACATCATCATCTGAATCACTAAAGAAACTTAATCTTAGAAAAATATCTGCCAAAAGTGAAATAACCATAACTAGTCCAAAAACTACAAGAGAAACTCTAATATCGTAATTCTTTATATGACCCATTTCGTGAGCCATAACACCTTGCAACTCATTATCATCTAGGGCTTCTAGTAGTCCAGTGGTGATAGCAACCGATGCGTGTTTAGGATCTTTACCGGTCGCAAACGCGTTCAGTCCTGGATCCTGCATAATGTGGACCTTGGGCATCGGCAAGCCTTCGGTTATTGCCAGGTTTTCTACAATTCTCCATAATCTTGGATTATCTCTTTTTTTAATTTCTTGAGCACCATTAAATGCAAGCGCAGCTTTTGAAGATCCATAATAGCTAAACATTGCATAACCTATAGAACCAATCAGAGCTCCAATCGTAATTTTAAAATCACCAAAAAATAAACCGGCAAAGTATGCCAGCAGACCAATTAGCAATATAAATGCTCCTATTAGAAATACTGTTTTCCGCTTATTTGCTTCAATTTCACTGTACATTTAGTTCGTATTACGTAGTACGTAGATCGTATTACGTATTCCTTCCTCTGGCAGATTTAATCATCCCGTTCAACATTTTGTTCAAATCTGTAATTTCAGTTTCAATCATATGTACTTCTTCACTTGATATATAGGATAGTTTTTGCGAAATATAAACATGATTTAAAGTTTCTGTAAGTGAACCCAAACTCATAACGTAGAAATGAGCCTTGTCTTTTGCTGATGCCCTAGAGAATCCTTCGGCAATATTAGACGGTACAGATACAGCAGAACGACGTATTTGAGAAGTGAGAGAAAAAAGCTCATCTTTTGGAAACAATTTAGTAATTTCGTAAATTGCGACAACCAAATCACTAGCCTTTTGCCAAGTTCTCAATTGCGTAAAAGTTGTGATCTTTTCTTGTTTTGTGGTCATACGCTATACGGTCTACATCCTACGTAGTACGTTCTCTTAGAATTTAACTTCTACTGGTTTTTCAGCTTCAGCCTGCTCAGATTCTTCTAGCTCAAAGAATTCACGCGTGCTAAATCCCAGCGCACCCGCAAAAATAACCGTCGGAAATACTTTTATTTTAGTATTAAATTCTCTTACAGCGGCGTTATAGAAACGACGAGCTGCCTGAATTTTATCCTCTGTATCTACTAATTCAGCCTGAAGATCCTGAAAGTTAGTGCTAGCTTTGAGATCTGGGTAGGCTTCTGCTACAGCAAACAAGCTTTTTAAAGCACCGGTTAACATATTGTCAGCTTCGGCTGTTTCAGCAACGCTATTTGCGCCAGCCACAGCAGCGCGAGCTTTAGTCACTTCCTCAAAAACACTCTTTTCATGCTTTGCATAACCTTTGACGGTATCCACAAGATTAGGTATCAGATCTACTCGTCGTTTCAGCTGAACAGTAATATCGCTCCATGCTTCATCAACACGGATCTTTGTTTTAACTAGTCCATTATAAATTGCTATTAAAAACACCGCGAGTAGAACAACTACCCCAATAACTATCCAAAGTGCCATTTTTTACTCCTATTTTTACTCTTTTAGTATAGCAGTATTCATGAAGAAAAACTGATTTTTTGATTGAAGGCACTGACGTCTTACTGTATCAGTTTCTTTTGCGCTTAAGGCAACTTTATAGAATATTGCATCTTTAGCGAAGTTTGGCTTTTATTACTGCATAAGTTCACATACATCCTGGACTCCTGAATACCTATAAAACAGGAGGTTTTGTGTTATGGCTCATGAAGGAGTAAGCAGTACAGTATTTATGTTTGGCTTCGTGAAGGGTTATGCTCGAAGT
>Ga0224722_1001917_pt1 | contig 11304 bp, 12 predicted proteins | sample Balambano_FR1_Me_FD_161646 | JGI IMG/M metagenome (GOLD analysis project Ga0224722, IMG submission 161646) | Freshwater sediment microbial communities from Lake Towuti, South Sulawesi, Indonesia - Balambano_FR1_MetaG | ecosystem: Environmental > Aquatic > Freshwater > Lake > Sediment | place...
CGGCAAGGCTGGTCGCCCACCCCGCCCCCGCAGAGAGCGCGCCAAGCGCCGATCTCGCCGCGCCGCTGGCGGCGCTGGCGCTGCTTGGCGCGCTCTCTGCGGGGGCGGGGTGGGCGACCAGCCTTGCCGAGGCCGCCGCCGCGCAGGTGCTCGATCCCGCCGCCACCGCACACGCGGTGCTGGGCCGGGGCGCGTCATGACCCGTATCCTCCCGCATCCCGGACTTAGCCTGCTGCTGGCGATCATGTGGCTGGCGCTGGCGGGCGATGTTGGCCCCGGCACGCTGGTGCTGGCGCTGCTGGTGGGGGTCATGGTGCCGCTGTTCACGGCGCCGTGGTGGCCCGCGCGACCCCGGCTGAGGCTTGTCCCGGCGCTGGCCTACGGCGCGCTGGTGGTGGGCGACATCATCCGCGCCAACCTCGCGGTCGCGGCGATCGTGCTGTTCAAGCCCAATCGCGCCCTGCGCCCGGCCTGGCTCAAGGTGCCGCTGAGCCTGACTTCGCCCGGCGCGATCGCGGTGCTGGCCGGAACCATCACCTTGACCCCGGGGACCGTTGCCGCCGACATTTCGGCCTGCGGCAAGTATCTGCTGGTGCACGCGCTCGACACCGCCGATCCGGACGCCGAGATTGCCCGGATCCAGTCGCGCTATGAAGCGCGGCTCGCACGGATCTTCGAATGATCGCGGCGGCGCTCGATTTCGGCTTTGCTGCGCTCGGCCTCGCGCTAGCGTTCAACCTGTGGCGGCTGATCCGTGGACCAGGGGTGAGCGACCGTATCCTTGCGCTCGACACCATGGTGATCAACGTCATCGGACTGATCGTGCTTGCCGGGATCGAGGCCGCCAGCGCCGCTGCCTTCGAAGCGGCGCTGCTGCTGGCGATGGTCGGGTTTGTCGGCACGGTCGGTTATGCCAAATTCCTGCTGCGCGGAGACATCATCGAATGAGCCCCGTCCCGCCCTTTGCCGATTGGCTGGTGAGCGTGCTGATCGTGATTGGCGCGGGCTTTGCCCTGCTCGGCAGCTGGGGGCTGGTGCGGCTGCCTTCGCTGATGGAGCGGCTGCATGCCCCGACCAAGGCGACGACGCTCGGGCTCGGGGCTCTGCTTCTGGCCTCGCTCGTCTTTTCCGCGCTGCTGCGCGGCAGCGCGAGCACGCACGAGCTGTTGGTGTCGCTGTTCCTGTTCGTGAGCGCGCCGGTGTCGGCCAACCTGATCGCCAAGGTGCATCTCCACCGGCTCCGGCACGGCGAGCCGTCCGAGCCGCCGGGCTCGGCCGGTGCGCCCGCCCCGCCTTCGCCCGAAGCTGACTGGGCCACCCGCGAGGCCCCGCATCCCGGTTCGCCCGGCAACTTCGAGGGCGATTGATAGGCGAGGCATTTGCCGCGGTGAACCGGCTTTTGCGAACTCGACGGAAGGCAGCCGGGGCGCTAGGCTGCGGCGGCGGATTCTGCGCGGCCGTCGGGGTGGCGGGCGCGGTCCGGCAAAAGGGGGCATAGGACATGGATTGGGCTGTCATTTCCGCGGTGATAACCGCAGCGGCGTTGCAGATTGCGGCCGGTTTCGCGCTCTACATGATCGGGCGCTGGCTGATCGGCCTTGCGATCAGCATCCTTGGCCGGGTGCTGACCGCGCGCAATTTTGATCCGACGCTGCAACGCTACATCGCCTCGATCCTCTCGGTCGTGCTCAACATCGTGCTGGTGGTGGCGATCCTCGGCTTCTTCGGAATCGAGACGACCAGCTTTGCTGCGCTGCTCGCCGGAGTCGGCCTTGCGGTCGGAGCGGCCTGGTCGGGCCTGCTCGGCAACTTTGCCGCGGGCGCGTTCCTGATCATCTTCAGGCCCTACAAGGTCGGCGACTACATCGTCGGCGGCGGGGTCGAAGGCACGGTCACCGAAATCGGCCTGTTCAACACCGTCATCACCAGCCCCGACAATGTCGAGACGATCGTGGGCAACGGCAAGATTTCGGGCGATGTGGTCAAGAACTTCTCGACCCATGCCTATCGCCGGGTCGATCGCACCGCCCAGCTTGCCTTCGGGGTCGATCCGCTCGACGCGATCGCGCGGTTGAAACCGGCGCTGGCGAGCATCCCCAATGTGCTCGCCGAACCGGCCCCCGATGTCGAGATTCTCGACTTCAACGAACGCGGGACGGTGCTTGCGGTGCGCCCCTATTGCCACACCGATCACTACTGGCAGGTCTATTTCGACACCAACAAAGCGATCGCCAAGACCTTCGGCGAAGCGGGTTATGCTGTGCCCTACTCGGTCGAGCACCAGATCCAGGGCTGATCGAAGGCACGGCGAGCTGCTGCGCCGGTCGATCGGCACGGCGGCTAATGGGGGGTCGATGGGGGAGAAGTGGAGCGGGTAGCGGGAATCGAACCCGCATAGCCAGCTTGGAAGGCTGGAGCTTTACCACTAAGCTATACCCGCCCGGGTCTTGTGCCGCGCCCATGCCACCGAACCGCGCACGCGGTCAAGACGCGGCTACCCGCCCGCCGCCATGTTGTCGATCAGGCGGGTGGTGCCGATCCGCGCGGCGACCATCAGGCGGGCGGGGGTTGCGCCCAGCGCCGTCAGGGGGACGAGCGACACGCTGTCGGCGAGCACCGCATAGTCGATGCTGGCAAATCCCGCCGCGATCACCTCTCGCTCCAGCGCCGCCAGCGCGCCCGCCACCTCGGCGCCGCCTTCGATCGCGGCGATCGCGGCGCGCATCGCTCGCGGCAGCGCGGCGGCGGCGGCGCGCTGATCGGGGGTGAGGTAGCGGTTGCGGCTCGACATCGCGAGCCCGTCCGCCTCGCGCACGGTCGGCACGCCGATGATCGCGTCCGCATGGGGCCGGGTCAGATCGAGATCGCGCGCCATCGTCCGGATCACTGCGAGTTGCTGGAAATCCTTTTCGCCGAACAGCGCGATATCGGGCTGGACCTGGTTGAACAGTTTCAGCACCACGGTTGCCACCCCGTCGAAATGCCCCGGGCGCGCCGCGCCGCACAGCCCCTCGTTCACCCCGGCGACGCTGACATTGGTGACGAAGCCCGCCGGATAGATCTCCTCCACCGGCGGTGCCCACAGCAGCGCGCAGCCTTCGGCTGCCAGCATCGCCGCATCCTCGGCAAGCTGGCGCGGATAGGCGGCGAGATCCTCGTTGGCACCGAACTGCCTCGGATTGACGAAGATCGAGGCGACCACATGATCGGCCAGATCGCGCGCGCGGCGCACCAGCGTCAGATGGCCTTCGTGCAAAGCCCCCATGGTCGGCACCAGTGCCACAAGCTGCCTGCCACCGTCGCGTAGCGGGACAAGCGCATTTCTCAACACATCGCGCGTCGTGATTGTTTGCACCGCACCATCTCCGCAATTAGAACCCGCAAGGTTACTAACCCGGCGCAGGTGCTTTGCAAGCGTGGGGCAGGGGCGTGGGCCGGGCCGGGCATGCAGGAGGAATAGCGAAGGATGTCGATCACTCCGACCGAACGGGCGGCGGCAGCCCCGGTCGCGCCCCCGGCTCCGGCGCAGCCTGCCAGCACCCGCAGGTCCGATCAGGCGCATCGCATCGTGTTTGCCAACGAAAAGGGCGGGACCGGCAAATCGACCACCGCTGTCCATGTGGCAGTGGCGCTCGCCTATCTCGGCGCGCGGGTCGCCTCGCTCGATCTCGATCCGCGCCAGCGCACCATGCACCGCTATATCGAGAACCGGCTCGCCACGCTGGAAAAGCGCGGGCTGACCTTGCCGACCCCGGATTGCGAGGTGTTTCGCGGCAATTCCTCGGGCGATCTGCTCGGGATGATCCGGCGGCTTGAGGCGAACTGCGATTTTCTGGTGATCGACAATCCCGGGCGCGACGATCCCTTTGCCCGGATCGCGGTCGAACATGCCGACACGCTGGTCACGCCGATGAACGACAGCTTCGTCGATTTCGACCTGATCGGGCAGGTCGATGCCGAAACCTTCAAGGTCAGGAAGCTGTCGTTCTTCGCCGAACTTATCTGGGAAGCGCGGATGAAGCGCAGCCGCATGACGATCGAACAGCGCCGTCCGGACATGGACTGGATCGTCGTGCGCAACCGCACCGGCCACGTCGAGGCGCGCAACATGGCGCGGCTCAACAAGGCGCTGATCGAAATGTCCAAGCGGGTCGGGTTCCGGGTCACGCAGGGTCTGAGCGAGCGGGTGATCTACCGCGAGCTGTTTCCATCGGGGCTGACCTTGCTCGACAAGGGCCATCTGGGCGAACTGGGGACCAGCCATCTGGTCGCGCGGCAGGAATTGCGGGCGCTGGTGAAGGCGCTGGCGCTGCCCGATTTCGCCCGGTCGCAAGGCGAGCTGGTGCTGGCATGAACTACCTCGTCCTGATCGCTGCGGCCTGCGTGCTGTGTCGCTGGGCGCTGGGCAAGTGGCCGTGGGAGTACCTGCGCCCGGCACCGACCCGCGCCCAGGCGCTGTTCCGGGCGCGGCAGGTGCTCGGGGTCGAGGCTGGGGCCGGGCGCGAGGACATCATCGCCGCGCACCGCCGCCTGACCACGCTGGTGCACCCCGACAAGGGCGGCAGCACCGCAGCGATGCAGGAAGCCAATGCCGCGCGCGACCTGCTGCTCGATACGCTGCCCGGTTATGGCAATGGTGCCGTTGATGACGGCAGTCAGGGTGACGGCGGGGGTGATAGCGGCACGCCATCGCGAGATTGACACATTTGGGCGGCAGGCGCTTTGCCTGTCGGGCTTGACCGGGCAAGCGCACAAAGGTGTGCCCGGTCCCCACCGGACCGGACCGGATCGTTCCGCCAGCCCGAACGCTCGGACTCGTCGTGATCGCATCCGCATCGCTCCATAAGGACCATTGCCGCCATGCAACACCAATTTCACCCGACCGTGCTGCGCGAATACGACATTCGCGGGATCATCGGCGAAACGCTGGGCGCTGATGATGCACGCGCAATCGGGCGCGCGTTCGGCACGTTGCTGCGTGCGGCGGGCGGGCTGCGCGCGGCGGGCGGGATGCGGGTGGCGGTCGGCTATGACGGGCGGGTCAGCTCGCCGATGCTCGAACATGCACTGGTCGAGGGGTTGACCGCGAGCGGCTGCGATGTCGTGCGGATCGGCATGGGGCCGACCCCGATGCTCTATTTCGCCGAAGCCTCAGACGAACAGGTAGATGGCGGCATTCAGATAACTGGCAGCCACAATCCCCCCAATTACAACGGCTTCAAGATGGTATTTCAGGGGCGTCCGTTCTTCGGTGCCGATATCCAGAAGCTCGGGGAACTGGCAGCAGGGGGTGATTTCGCCAGCGGCATGGGCAGCGTGATGGTCCGCGACATCATGGGCGAGTATGTCGAGCGCCTGCTCGAAGGACTGGCCGGGATCGAGCCCGCCAAGCTCGAAGGGCTGCGGGTCGGCTGGGACGCGGGCAATGGTGCCGCTGGCCCCGCGCTCGAAGCGCTGGCCGCGCGCCTTCCCGGCGAGCATCATCTGCTGTTTACCGAAGTTGACGGACATTTTCCCAATCACCATCCCGATCCGACTGTCGAGGCCAACCTTGCCGACTTGCGCGCGCTTGTCGCGGCAAAGAACCTCGATTTCGGAGTGGCTTTCGACGGCGATGGCGACCGCATCGGCGCGATCGACGGCACTGGCCGGGTGATCTGGGGCGATCAGCTGCTGATGATCTACGCCGAGGATGTGCTCAAGGCGCATCCGGGCGCGACAGTGATCGCCGATGTCAAGGCCAGCCGCGCGCTGTTCGACCGGGTCGCGCAGCTGGGCGGCGAGCCGCTGATGTGGAAGACCGGCCATTCGCTGATCAAGTCCAAAATGAAGCAAACAGGTGCGCCGCTGGCGGGCGAAATGAGCGGGCACGTGTTCTTCGCCGACGATTACTACGGCTTCGACGACGCGCTCTATGCCGGGGTGCGGCTGCTCGCCGCGGCGGCGCGGCTGGGGCGTTCGGTGACCGATCTGCGCGGCGCGATGGCGCCGATGCACAACACCCCGGAAATGCGCTTTCAGGTCGACGAGAGCCGCAAGTTCGCCGCCGCCGCCGAAATCGCCGAACGGCTTGCCAGTGCCCCCGGTCCCGAGGTCGAGCACGTCGATACCACCGACGGGGTGCGGGTCAGCACCGCCGACGGCTGGTGGCTGCTGCGCGCCTCGAACACCCAGGACGTGCTGGTCGCCCGCGCCGAAAGCGAGACCGACGAAGGGCTCGCGCGGCTGATCGCGCAGATCGACGCGCAGCTTGCCGCAGCCGGGCTTGAACGCGGGGAGAGCGTCGCGCATTGACGGCGACGGGCAAACCTCCCGCGCTGCCCCCTGAAATCGCCGCGTGGTTTGCCGCCAGGGGCTGGCAGGTGCGGCGGCATCAGTGGGACATGCTGGCGCGGGCGCGCGCCCACACCCACGCGCTGCTGGTGGCCGATACCGGCGCGGGCAAGACGCTCGCCGGGTTCCTGCCGAGCCTGTGCGACTTCGCCCCCTCGCAGGGCGCGCCGCCGGGGGACGGGCTCCACACGCTCTACATCTCGCCGCTGAAGGCGCTGGCGCAGGACGTGAAGCGCAACCTGCTGACCCCGATCGCCGAAATCGGCTTGCCGATCCGGGTCGAAACCCGCAGCGGCGATACCCCGTCGGACCGCAAGAAGCGTCAACGCGAACGCCCGCCGCATATCCTTTTGACGACGCCGGAAAGCCTTTCGCTGTTGCTGTCCTACCCCGACAGCTTCGCGCTGTTCGCCGGGCTTCGCCGGATCGTGATCGACGAGATCCACGCCTTCGCCACCGACAAGCGCGGCGATCTGCTCGCGCTCAGCCTCGCGCGGCTTCACGCCATCGCGCCGCAGGCGGTGCGCGCGGGGCTTTCGGCGACGCCCGCATCGCCGCGCGATTTTCAGGAATGGCTCGCCCCGCAATCGCCTGATGCGCAAGGCGAAATTGCGTCGGCGGCGCTCGTCGTCGGTGAGCCGGGGGCGGACCCGGAGGTCGAAATCCTGCTGCCCCGCGACAGCCGCGTGCCGTGGGGCGGGCACGCGGGGCGCTGGGCGATCCCGCAGCTTTACGAGGCGATCCGCGCACACCGCACCACGCTGGTGTTCACCAACACCCGCTTCCTTGCCGAGTTCATCTTCCAGTGCCTGTGGGAAGAGAACGCCGATCACCTGCCGATCGGCATCCACCATGGCAGCCTGTCGACCGAGGCCCGGCGCAAGGTCGAGGAGGCGATGGGGCGCGGGGAGCTGCGCGCGCTGGTGTGCACCGCCAGCCTCGACCTTGGGATCGACTGGGGGGATATTGATCTGGTGGTGCAGATGGGCGCGCCCAAGGGCTCCTCGCGGCTGCTCCAGCGGATCGGGCGGGCGGGCCACCGGCTCGATTGCCCGAGCCGCGCGCTGCTGGTGCCGGGCAACCGCTTCGAGTTTCTCGAGGCGATCGCCGCCAAACAGGCCGTCGACGAAGGCCAGCGCGATGGCGAGGCCTTCCGCCCCGGAAGCCTCGACGTGCTCGCCCAGCACGTCATGGCGGCGGCCTGCGCCGGACCGTTTCACGAAGACGCGCTGCTGGCCGAGGTGCGCAGCAGCCTCGCCTACGCGTGGGTCGATGCGGCGACCTTGGCGCGGGTGCTGGGGTTCGTCGCCGACGGCGGCTATGCGCTCAAGGCCTATGACCGCTTCCGCCGGATCGTGGGCGACAAGGGGGGCGTCTGGCGGCTTGCCCACCCCAATCAGGCACAGCGCCACCGCATGAATGCCGGGATCATCATCGACAGCGAGATGCTGACCGTGCGGTTCCGCAACGGCCGCAGTCTCGGCAAGGTCGAGGAACGCTTCGCCGCCCAGCTGGCACCGGGCGACACCTTCTTCTTCGCAGGCACCAGCCTTGAGGTCGAAAGCGTCAAGGACATGGACGTGGTGGTGCGTGCAGCCAAAAGCAGCGCCGCGATCCCGAGCTATGGCGGGCTGCGGCTGCCGCTGACGACGCACCTCTCGCAGCGGGTCCAGACCCTGCTCGCCGATCGCGCCGGATGGGGGCGGTTTCCCGACGATGTGCGCGAATGGCTTGAGATGCAGGACCATCGCAGCCGCCTGCCCGCCCCGGGCGAGCTGCTGGTCGAAAGCTTCCCCCATGGCGGCAAGCACTACACCGCATATTACACCTTCGAGGGCTGGAACGCCAACCAGTCGCTGGGGATGCTCATCACCCGGCGGATGGAGGATCGCGGACTGCTGCCGGGCGGGTTTGTCGCCAACGACTACTGCCTCGCGGTGTGGGGCCTGAAGCCGGTGCGCGATCCTGCTCCGCTGTTGTCGCCCGATATCCTCACCGGCGAGTTCACCCGGTGGGTCACCCAGAGCCATCTGCTGCGCCGCGCGTTCCGCGAAGTCGCGGTGATCAGCGGGCTGGTCGAACGCCAGCACCCCGGGCAGCGCAAGTCGGGCAAGCAGGTCACCTTTTCGACCGACCTCATCTATGACGTGCTGCAGAAATACGAACCCGATCACCTGCTGATCGAGGCGGCCTGGGCCGATGCGCGCACCCGGATGACCGATGTCGGCAGGCTCGCCGACCTGCTCGAACGCGCAGCCACCGAGCTGGTGCATGTCACGCTCGAAAGAGTGTCGCCGCTGGCCGTGCCGGTGATGACGATGATCGGGCGCGAGGCGGTGCCGCAGGGGGCGGTGGATGACGAGCTGCTGCTCGAGGCCGAGGGGCTGATCGCTGCGGCGATGCGCCCGGATGACACGGCCAGGCTGGATTGATCCGGCGCCTCTCGCGTCTTGGCGCGCGCGTTCGACAATGTTTCACGTGAAACATTGCCGCCCGGCCCGGATGCGAAAAGGGCGCTGCGGCAGCCCGCAACGCCCTTGTGCGATGGTTTGCGCCGCGGCGGTGTTCGCCCCCCGCCGCGCTGCGATTACTTGCTGAACACCCGGTACTTCTCGTTGCCGACGAAGCCGAACTTGGTCACGCCCGAAGACTTGATGATCTGCAGCACCTTCGCGGTCAGGTCATAGCTCGCCAGCGGTTCCGGCTCGAACTGCAATTCAGGCTCGACCGCCATCGCCAGCGTCTGGTTGAGGGTGGTGACCAGCTGGCCCGAATCGAGCGGCGTGCCGTTCCACAGGATCTGATCCTGCGCTGACAGCACCAGCTTGTTCTTTACCGGATCGAGGATGATATCCTGCGGCGGCGGGTTGCCCTGCGGCAGGTCGATATCGACCGAGTGGGTCGCCACCGGGATGGTGATGATGAACATGATCAGCAGAACGAGCAGCACGTCGATCAGCGGCGTCATGTTCATATCGAGCATCGGTTGGCCGTCGAGCTTTCCTCCGGACATGCCCATGTCAGTTACTCCTCTGTCTCAGGATCAGATGCCGGGGGCGACCGGGTTCGAGATGAACCCGACGGTCGGATAGCCGGCGGCCTGGATGTTGTAGACCGCCCCGGCGATGCAGCGCCACGGGGCGTTGACGTCGCCGCGGATGTGCACCTGCGGGATCTGCTCGGGATCTTCCATCAAGGCCTCGGGGCCGCCGGCGCGCAGCACGATCGCTTCGAGCCGGTTGAAGGCCTGGTCGTAAAGCTCTTCGGAACTCACCGGGGTGATGTTGTTGAAGTAGATCCGGCATTCGCCTTGCCGCGCCGCGCCTTCGAAGCCCGGCTCGCCCGCGCTGCGCCCGGCACCATCGGTGGTGCTGACGGTCAGCTGCAGGTTTTCGACCTTGTTCTTCGATTCGATCGATTCGAACACCGGAATCTCGAGCTTCTCGATCGTCTGGATCGCCACCGGCACCGCGATGAGGAAGATGATCAGGAGCACCAGCATCACGTCCACCAGCGGCGTGGTGTTGATGTCGGACATCGGGGTCTCGCCCCCGCCTCCCGCAGAAATCGCCATTGTGAATTCCTACCTTGTCAAATCGCTGACTTTGAGACCGTCCCCGCGGTGACGCGCAACATGTGCGTGGCAAGCCGGGGAAGGCGGATGGGGGCGGGCCGTGCGACGGGCCCCCGCCTGCCGTGCGGCAATGGCGATCAGGCCTTGGTGGCCGGAGCGTTGGCGGGCTTGGCCGCAGGCTTTGCGGCCGGAGCCGCAGTCACGGGCGGCTTCACCGCGCCGTTGGAGTTGATGTAGGCGAGGATGTCGGTCGAGAAGCTCGACAGCAGTTCCTGGATGCGGCGGTTGCGCGCCTGCAGCCAGTTGAAGGCCAGCACCGCGGGCACCGCCACGAGGAGACCGATCGCGGTCATGATCAGCGCTTCGCCGACCGGGCCAGCAACCTTGTCGATCGAGGCCGAACCTTCGATTCCGATGTTGATCAGCGCGCGGTAAATCCCGATCACGGTGCCGAGCAGGCCGATGAACGGCGCGGTCGCACCGACCGAGGCAAGGAACGGCAGGCCGCCGGCCAGCACGTTGTTGATCGAGTCTTCCGAACGCTGGAGCGAGCCGTGCATGTAATCATGCGATTCAAGCGCGTCGGTCATCTTGCCGTGCTCGTCCTGCGCCTTGATCGCATCGTCGGCGAGCTGACGCCAGGCGCTGTCCTTTTCAAGCTTGGCCGCGCCTTCGCGCAGGCTCGGTGCGCGCCAGAAGGTGGATTGCACGGTCTTGTACTGCTTGAGGATCTTGTTCTGCTCGAACAGCTTGGTGAACAGGATGTAGAACGAACCGACCGACATGATGATCATCACGGCAAGGATCGACCAGGCGACCGGGCCGCCCTGTTCCATCGCCTCGATGAAGCCGAATTCGTTCTTGGGCGCTTCGGCCGCAGCGGCCGCGAGAAGGGTAAGGTTCATTGCGATAGTCCTCTTGAAAGAATTGTCCTGATGGTCACACCCGCGCTCCGGCGGCCGGGACCGGGTTGATCCGTCAGTTCAAACGATAGGTAATGCGCGTCGAATAGCTGTCCGTGGTCGGGTTGCCGGCGGCATCGAGCGCCGGGTCGAACCGCGCATAGCGCTCCATCCCCGCGCAGGCCGCTTCATCAAGCACGCTCGACCCGCTCGATGCGGTGACCGAACATCCCGAGGCGCGGCCATCGGCGGTGACCGTCACGCGGACCCCGACCGTGCCTTCCACTTCCTCGCGCAGGGCGCGGGCCGGATAGTTTTCCTGGATGCGTGCCGCCCAGCTACGTTCGTTCTTGGTGCGCGCGCCGCGGGCCTTGGACGGCGCGGGCGGAGGTGCGGGCGGGGCCACCGGAGCCGGCGGCGGGATGCGCAGCGCGGGCGGAGCCGGGGGCGGAATGGTCGGCTGGGTCTGGATCGGCGGCGGGGCCGGCGCGATGC
>Ga0224722_1001918_pt1 | contig 11304 bp, 8 predicted proteins | sample Balambano_FR1_Me_FD_161646 | JGI IMG/M metagenome (GOLD analysis project Ga0224722, IMG submission 161646) | Freshwater sediment microbial communities from Lake Towuti, South Sulawesi, Indonesia - Balambano_FR1_MetaG | ecosystem: Environmental > Aquatic > Freshwater > Lake > Sediment | place...
CTGGCGGACACCGGCTCGATCACACTGTTTCACGTGGCTGACCGACGCAGGTTCGCACCAGACCTCGAACTGGTGATGCGCGCCGTGCCGAAAATTCGCCGGACGGTGACGGCTGTCGATGACATCGCTGCGGCGATTCTCGACGAAGCCGCCGAACACAAGGCGATCGTGATGGGCGCGACGCTGCGTCCCACTGAAGCGGGGGGCGCTCCATCGGTGGTGGATGTCGTCGCGGCGCGCGCATCGATTCCGGTAGCCCTGGTGCATGCCGCCCACCCGGAAGGCCTGCCCTTCCATGCGCCGCTGCCCGCCGCCCCGCGTGATGAGCCGCTGAGCACCCGCGTCGATCGCTGGTTCGCCGAAAACACGTTTCACAGCGGGGAATTTGACGACCTGACGGCGCTCATGCGGCTGAAGGAACGACAGGGCGTCACGATCAGCGTCGCGCTGCCGGCGCTTAATGAGGCGGAAACTGTCGGCACGGTGATCGAGACGCTGCAAACCCACCTGATGAAGGATGTCCCGCTGATCGACGAGCTGGTGCTGATCGACAGCCGCTCGACAGACGATACCGTCGCCATCGCCCGGTCGCTCGGCATCCCGACGTTTGTGCATCAGGATGTGCTGGCCGACCAGGTGGGCAGCCACGCGGGCAAAGGCGAGGCGCTGTGGAAAAGCCTGTATGTCACGCAGGGCGACATCATCGCGTGGATCGACACCGACATCACCAACATCCACCCGCGCTTCATCTACGGGCTGCTGGGGCCGCTGCTGCAGCATCCGCGCATCCAGTATGTGAAAGGCTATTACGCGCGGCCGATTCGGGTGGGCGGCAGGCAGCAGGCGTATGGCGGGGGCCGCGTCACGGAACTGGTCGCCCGGCCGATGCTTAATCTGTTCTACCCGGAGCTGTCGGGCATCGTCCAGCCGCTGTCGGGCGAATATGCGGGGCGTCGATCGGCCCTCGAGCAGGTGCCGTTCTTCAGCGGCTATGGCGTGGAAACCGGCCTGCTGATCGACCTGTACGAACGCTTCGGCCTGAGCGCCGTTGCACAGAGCGATCTCGAAGTTCGGATTCACCACAATCAGCCGCTGGTCAGCCTGAGCAAAATGTCATTCGCGATTCTGCAGGTGTTCCTGGCGCGCATCGACCGCCGCCACGGCACGGAACTGATGCAGATGATCAACCCCAGCATGAAGCTGATTGTCGAGGAACCGGATCGCTTCGCGCTGGATGTGGTGGCGATTGGCGATGTCGAACGGCCGCCGATGGCCGGGCTGGAAGCCTACCTGGCGCGGAAACCCATGCCGCTTGGCGAACGGTAACTGGCCGAAGGCGGCCCTAGCGCGGATTCGGGCGGAGTTTGCGGGCCAGCGCGATCAGGGTATGCAGGCCGCTGCGCAGGCCGGTCTGTGTGCGACAGTCGAACCACTGCACATCATGCAGCATGATCGGCACGGCGGTGCGCTCGTTGCCACGACACAGCAGCGGAATCAGGCGTTTATGGTGGGCCTGTGCCGTCTGAATCTCCTTGCGCGAATAGAGCGAATCCTTGGCATCTGGCGTCAGCAGCACCACGAACAGGCGCGCGCTGATGATCGCGTCTTCGATGCTTTTGCTGAAAGACGGCTCACCCGCCTGAAGGTACTGATCTGTCCATACATGAAGCCCGGCTTCGCGCAGCTTGGACGCGATCATGCGCATCAGGTCGCCGTTGCGATGCGAATAGCTGATGAAGATATCCCACGTCAGGTCACCTTCGGGAAGGTCTGGCGGCAGGGGCGGCGCGCTGACGGCTGAGGCGGTGGTCTCGTCGTCAGGCGGCGTATCTGCCGTGTGCAGCACCGTTGTATGCTGCACACCCACAACGTTCAGGGTGCTGTTGATGATCTCGCCAAACGTCTGCTGGACGACCGTCTGACGGACGTCGGTCGTCTCGATGGCGGGCGGGCGCCCTGCTTCGGCCGGGCGCACACTGCTCGTCTGCAGCACCGTGCGCAGGTGGGCATGCGCGCTCTGCAGGTGGCCGGGCAGGTCGTCCGGGAAAAGCAGCGGCAGGATGCTTTCCAGCAGGACGAACTCGTTGTCGGTCAGGGGCTGGCCTTCATAGAGCTCGGCATCGCCGTGGCTTTCGATGGCGCGCACGACGCGCTCATAGGCCACGCGAACGGCCGGTTCACCGAAGCGCGTACCCGCCTTCTGCAGGTCGATCAGAACCGAAAACGCCGGGGCATCGTCCATGGTGACTGGATCATACCATGAATTCGACGGGGCGAAACGGCATGGCCATGCCTGTCAGAATCACCCGGCGCCGCATCCGATCCCGGGCATTTACACCGAGCCGATCGAAGCTGCCGGCGCCGGTTCGTCCTCGACGGGCAGTGCCGGTTCCGGAACTTCGGCTGCGGCCTCGAAATAAGTCTGGCGCAGGCGCTGATAGGCGCGCGACCGCATCGCCAGCAGCGTGAAGATCACGCCGGCCAGCCCGGAAACGGTGAACATGAGCGCCATGCCACGCGCTTCGCCGGTCCCGAACCACGGCCCGAGCAGATCGACACCTGCGCCGCTGACCATGAACGGGATGAAGAAGGCGACGGCCAGCGGCCCGGCCACCAGCGTCGAGACCGGCCCTGACGCCGATTCGATCGCCTGTGCAAAGCCGAAGACGCGTCCCTGTCGATCTGGCGGGACGATGCGCTGGATGATCGTCTGTTCAGCCGCTTCGATGAAGGGGCTGAGCACCGGAAAGAGCAGGTAGCCGAGGCCGAGCAGCACGATCGAAGGCTGAATGGTGAACAGCATTGCGGATGCCCAGATGGCAAGGTTGGCCAGAAACATTGACCGCAGCGGGTCACTGCCCAGCCCGCGCCGCGCAATGATCGCCCCGCCGAGCAGGAAACCGAGGCCCAGCAGCCCGGAAAAGACGCCCCATGCCTCCACGCTCATGAGCGAGAGGCCGTACGGGTCGAGCAGCACGATGTAGACGCCGCTGAGCAGATTGTTCAGGCAGTTGAAGAGCATCAGTTCGAGCAGGCCGGGCATATCGCGTACGATCCGCAGCGTGTTCCGCAGGTCGAAGTGTTCACCGGCACCCGGCGCGGCTCCATCGGACGGATGCGCGGCGGGCGTCGTTTTCGGAATCGCCAGAAATGACAGATGCAGCACGGTGAACCCGCGCACGATGATCGGGATCAGCAGCACCAGCGTCATGCCGGCCAGCGAGATCAGGAAGCCGCTGAAGAGCGAGCCGATGAGGAAGGCGAGACCGCTAACCACGCCGACCAGCCCGTTGGCGCGGTCAAGCTCATCTGCCGGCACGAGGCTGGAGACGACGCTCATCTGCGCGATGATGCGCAGGTTGGGCAGCATGATGGCCACAAACACGATCAGGATCAGCAGCCACAGGCGCGGCTCGGTCACCTGCGTGAATGCTTCGGCTGGTGTCGACAGATACAGCAGCAGCGATACCAGGAACAGCGAGGCCGTCACCCAGTCGGTGATGACCATGAGCTTCTTCCTGTCATAGCGGTCGACGAGCGGCCCGAACAGCAGCCCGCCGATCAGGTTGCCGAGCGTAAACAGCAGGCCCATCACCGTCGTGACGATCACCGAGCCGGTCTGCAGAAAGGCCCAGAAGGTGATGGCGAACCAGGCGATGGTGGTGCTTGTGCTTGCAAACAGGTTATTGCCAAGAAGCTGGTGAAAGGTCGACAGTTTGCGCGAAGGGGAAGGCGGAGGCAGGTTTTCCTGCATGCGTCTGTTCCTGTTATGCGAAATCACGGACGGCGACCGGGAGAGCCGGCATGTGCAGTAACCCGGGCAGCCATCTCTGGATGCGCTTTGATCGCGAAAGTGTGAAGGGAAAAACGGGGACGCGGCTGTGCTGCCGGTTTCTGAAATGCACAGGGGCGGTTGCTGAACCGCCCCTGCCTGTCAGACTGGCGTTGTGTGCGCTGACGCGCTCCGGCTCACGGGTAGAAGCCGCGGGTGATGAGGGCGTCGGCCACGCGCTTGATGGCGAAAATCTGCGCCGCGGTGCGCAGGTCGCACTCGAAGTCTTCGGCCGTGCGCTCTGTCGACTCGTACACGCGCACCATGGCACGGTCAAGCTGGCGGAAGATTTCGTCCTCGTCCCAGAAGAAGGCCTGCAGGTCCTGCACCCATTCGAAGTAGCTGACGATCACGCCGCCGGCATTGGCCAGAATGTCCGGCACGATCGTGACGCCCTTGCCGTTGAGGATGTCGTCGGCTTCCGGCTCGGTCGGGCCATTGGCACCTTCGACGATCAGCCGTGCCTTCACGCGGTCGGCATTTTCGGCAGTGATCTGGCCTTCCATGGCCGCAGGAATCAGCACGTCGCAGGGCAGCTCGAGCAGCTCGGCATTGGTGACCAGGTCGGCCTGAGCGTAGCCCCGCAGATCGCCGTGGTCCGCCACGTGGGCGCGCACGGCGGCAATGTCGATGCCATTCGGGTTATAGATGCCGCCGGTCACATCGCTGACGCCGACGACGCGGAAGCCCAGTTCAGCGGCACGGTGCGCTGCATTTGCGCCCACGTTGCCGAAACCCTGGATGACGATGCGCGTGTTTTCCGGGTGAATGTTGTCGCGACGCTTGAGCGCCTCGGTCATCGCGGTGATCACGCCACGGCCGGTCGCTTCGTTGCGGCCCAGGCTGCCGCCGATGTTGACGGGCTTGCCGGTCACGATCGCAGGCACCGAATAGCCGACGGTCATGCTGTAGGTGTCCATGATCCACGCCATCGTCTGCGGGTTGGTGCCCATGTCCGGCGCGGGAATGTCCATATGCGGGCTAATGACGGGAATCAGTTCGGCGGCATAGCGACGTGTCAGATTCTCGTTTTCCTTCGCGCTCAGCGTTTTGGGGTCGACCACGACGCCGCCTTTTGCGCCGCCATAGGGCAGGCCAGCCAGTGCGCACTTCCAGCTCATCCACATGGCGAGCGCGCGCACTTCATTCATATCGACCGACAGGCTGTAGCGGATGCCGCCCTTGCTGGGGCCCAGCACCGTGCTGTGGTGAACGCGATAGCCGGTGAACATCTCAATGCGTCCATCGTCGCGCTTCACCGGGAAATTCACCGTGAATTCGCGGCGCGGGTAACGCAGAAATTCGACCACGCCATCGGGAATGTTCAGGTAGCGAACGGCGCGGTCAAACTGGGCGAGCGCAGTCTCGTAGGCGTGCGTCTGATGCGCCTGCACCGGGATGTTGTAAGCTGCAACCATAATGATGAAATCTCCTGCCGAAGATGCGGCATCTTTTTCATGACAGGGCGGTCTGTGAATCGCCGCCGAATTACTGGTCAGTATAGACGAATTGGGCAATAGAAATAGTGAAGACCTGATAAGTTTAGTCAGTGTGCCCAATCAGTGACCGACGCTGGTTATGCACATTGCACATCACCCGTTGGCGAGTCGGCTGACAGGCAGCCAGATCCTGATCAGCCCGGGGCATTCAGCTCGTGGATGATGCGCAGGCCGTCGAGCGTCAGATCCGGCGCAAGTTCATCGATTACGGCGCTGTGCTGGTCGAACAGCGACGCCAGACCGCCAGTCGCGATGACGCGGATCGGGTCGCCCATGCCCTGTTCGCGCATGGCGGTCTTGAGCCGCGCCACCAGCCCTTCGATCAGCGCCACATAGCCCCAGAAGATGCCGGACTGCATGGCATGGATGGTGTTGCGGCCGATCGGGCTGGGCGGCGGCACGAGATTGATTTCGTGAAGCTGGGCCGCGCGCGAGACGAGCGCATCATGTGCAACGCCGATGCCCGGCGCAATCGATCCGCCGCGATACGCTCCGTCGGCGCTGACGATGTCGAAGGTGGTGGCCGTGCCAAAATCGATGACGATGGCATTCACGCCATACAGCCGCGTCACCGCCACCGCGTTGACCAGACGGTCGGCGCCGGCCTGCTCAGGCTGGTCGATGTCGATGCGGATGCCGAGGCGGATCGCCGGTGAAACGACGAGCGGTTCGACTTCCAGATAGCGCTGCGACAGCTCGACGAACGTGCGCGTCAGCGGCGGCACCACGCTCGAGATGACAACCGCGCTGACCTGTGCATAGTCGATGCTGCGCGCCTGCAGAAAATTGTTGACCAGCACCGCATACTCGTCGGGCATCTTGTCGTGGACCGTACGGGCACGCCACGTTGCCGCCCATTCCCCATCGATCAGCAGTCCCAGCGTCACGTTTGTATTGCCGATATCGACCGCCAGCAGCACCGTATTACCCCCCGTCTGCATATCAGGACGCGAGCCTGATTGTAAACCAGCGTGTGCCGCGGATGATACAATGGCAGCCGTCGAGTTCGGTTGAGTGGAGACGGCATGGCAGGCAGGCGATGGGTGATGGTGGCGGCGCTGCTGGGCGCGGCAGGCGTGGCCCTGGGCGCTTTCGGAGCGCATGGGCTGCGTGCCTTCTTTGAAGCCAATCCTGGCCGCCAGTCCAGCTACGAGACGGCTGTGCTGTATCACCTGGTGCACAGCGCGGCGCTGCTGGGGGCGGGTCTGCTGGGCATGGCCTCGCCATCGCGCTGGGCGCAGGCGGCCGGGGTGCTGTTCACGCTGGGCATCGTGCTGTTTTCAGGCAGCCTGTACGCGCTCGCCCTGACCGGCACCAGCCTGTTTGGAGCGCTGGCACCCGTCGGCGGACTGAGCCTGATTGCCGCATGGCTGTGCACTGGTCTTGGCGCAGCACGTATTGATCGCCGTCAATAAGAAAGCCGTTCATAAAGTCGTCAAAATTCCCTCTGGCGCGGCGTTGAAAATCCTGTTATCCTTGCCAGATATGGGGTGAAGACAGCCCCGTGTGCGATGTAGTTGCAAGGCCTTTCTAGACTCGAGTTCTGCTGGATGGCTGGTTGCGTTACAGAGCCACACCTAACGAACAGTTTCATGAAAGGAACGTCTGCAATGAGCAATCGCGTCAAGGGTACAGTGAAGTGGTTCAATAGTGAGAAGGGCTACGGCTTTATCACTCCTGAGAACGGACCGGATGTGTTCGTCCACTACACCAGCATCAACAGCACCGGCTTCCGCACGCTGAACGAAGGCGACAAGGTCGAATTCGAAATCACCGACGGCAAGAAGGGCAAGCAGGCTTCGGCCGTTGCGCTGGTAAACTAAGCGAATCCCAACGCAAACACAGGCGCCCACTCGAACGAGTGGGCGCTTTTGATTTCAGGCGTCAGGCCACGTGTAGAGCGTGTAGCGGCCGTCTGGCGCCGTCCACACTTCGCGCAGGTGCGCCTGCACTGCCGCAGGGAATTCCTGGTCAAACGCCGCTGCATTGGCAAAGTCAGGATAGGCCTGAAAACCGGTACGGAAGAACAGAAAATAGTCGATGCCGCTGGCGCGCCATGCGGCGAAGATGTCTTCCGCAGACAGGCCCGCGCGTCGCTGACGGTTCCAGCGGTCGAACAGGACATCCGGACGGCAGGTGACTGTCGGCGGACAGTAATAGCTGCGCGGCTCCCACAGGAACTGTACGTCGGAACCGGCGGGAAGTGCCCCCAGCCGCGCCAGCGTCGCCGGGTGAGACGCCAGATTCTGAAACAGCAGGTCGTCGCGCGAAGTGCCGCCCATGACGGCTGAGACCGCGCGAACATCGACAACCTTGCTGAGCACCGTCAGCGAGCCGAACGAGAGCGTCAGCACGAGCAGCGCGCGCGCCAGAAAGCCGAGGTTGACGGGCTTTTCGCCGAGCCGGTCGAGCGCATCGATGGCCAGCGCGCCCAGCACCGCCGAGACCGGCAGCATGGCGATGACGAGGCGCGTCTGCATGCCGATGCCGGTGAACAGCGCCGTGATGGCCCAGTAGGCGTAGATCGGCACGAGCACCAGCACGCCGATGACGAATGCAGTTCGGGCGACCGGCGCGAGCCAGCGCCATACCAGCAGCGCCAGAAAGGGCGCGGTCAGCAGGAATGGGCCGAGGGTAAACGAGTAGGTTGGGCCATAGTCGAAGCCCATGATCGTGGCCATGAAGGGCAGGGCGGCGATTTCCCATGCCTGCCCCGTGCTGATCAGGCCGCGACCGGACTGGCTGAAGGCGGCCATGCGGCTCGCATCCCAGTCCAGACCGCCGAACAGATACGGATAGATCGGGTTGCCATAAAGCAGGATGCCGCGCAGCGCCCACGGCGCATACCACACGCCAGCGCTGAGGCCGAGCGCGATCAGGTTCGGCAGGAAGCGGCGCGGATGGCGAGCGAGCAGCACGCAGGCCGCGGCCAGCAGCAGCGCACCGGCCGTGTACTTGACGCCGAAGGCTGCCCCGCCGAGCGCCCCCAGCAGCACCACCCAGCCGATCTGCCTCGACGCGTCCCACGCCAGCAGCACAGAGAACATGAGCGCGCCATAGAGCATGATCGCCAGGTCGACGTACTGCCAGCCGTAGAGCTGCCAGACGTTGAAGCTGCCGATCAGCAGCGCGACCGTCACCCAGGCAGCGCGCGTGCTGCCAGCCAGCCGCCGAGCCAGCCCGCCAGCCGCCAGCAGAGCCAGAATGCCAGTCCAGAAATGCACCGGCGCTGTGGAGGAATCACGACCCGTCACACCCATGACGATTCCGAACAGCGTCTCGATGGCCTTGGGGAAGCCGAGGTAGAAGTTTTCGGGGCTGCCCGACATGCGGCCCAGCGCCAGGTCGCGCTGCGGCTCGACGAGGTGATAGACCATCGCATCCCACGACGTGGGCGGCGCGATGGATGTGATCAGGGCCAGCAGCAGCATCGCCCCGCTGAACACGATCAGGAAGCTGACGAACGGGCTCTCAAAGCGGATGCTGCGCACGATGTCCACGGCATCGCGGGCGGTGTCGCGCAGGCCGCGGCGGAATAGCACGGCGAGGATGGCCAGCGCCACGAGGAAGGCGATCCGGTTATAGAGACCGGCCAGGCCGAGCGCAAGCCCCACGAAGCCGAGCAGCGCAAGCCCGATTCCGCCGGACAGCGCGAGCGTCTCGGCACGCGTGAAGGGCGACACCAGCGCGGCACGATGGGCGAACGCCATCCACACGGCGCGGCCGACGCCGCAGCCGATCAGCACCAGCAGCGCTGGCGCCAGCAGGTCAACCGCGATGCCGGCATAGCGTCGCACGCTGATGGCGTCGAACGGCTTGTGGACCCAGTAATAGGCGGTGATGAGCAGGGCGGCGGCCAGCACGAACAGAATCGCGCGAAGCAGTGCGCCCGAACGGTTTTCAGTCATGAGATGTACTGTACTTCAGGAACGGCCGCGCTGACCCTAAACGATCGGCCGCGTCGGGCAGTCTAGCCCATCGGCATGTAGCGTTCCGAGGCGTAGCGGCCGGTCACGAAATGCGACAACTGGCGCTCGATGTCGGTCAGCAGCGCGCTGGCGCCGAAGCGAAACAGGTCGTTTCGCAGCCATGCGTCGCCCAGCTCTTCCTTCATCAGGAACTGCCAGTTCATCGCCTGTTTGGCAGTGCGGACGCCGCCCGCGGGTTTGAAGCCGACGGCGTGACCGGTGCGATCGGCAAAGTCACGGATCATGCGGCACATGATCAGGCTGACTTCAAGCGTGGCGTTGACGCTCTCCTTGCCGGTCGAGGTCTTGATGAAGTCCGAGCCGGCCATCATGCACACCAGGCTGGCCTGGGCGACATTGCGCAGGGTGGCCAGCTCTCCGGTCGCGAGGATCGACTTCATGTGGGCGTCGCCACAGGCTTCGCGGAACGCCTTCACCTCGTCGTAGAGCGCTTCCCAGTTTCCGGTCAGCACATGCTCGCGGCTGATGACGATGTCGATTTCGCGCGCGCCCGCTCTGACCGACTCGCGGATTTCCTCAATGCGCAGATGCAGCGGGCTGAGGCCGGCGGGAAAGCCGGTCGAGACGGCGGCCACCGGAATCGACGTGCCGCGCAGCGCAGCCAGCGCATCGGCGATGCGGTTGTGATAGACGCACACCGCGCCAACGGTGATGCCCGCTTCGGCCATGCCCATCGCTTCCAGCAGATCCTGCCGTACGGGCTGGCGTGCTTTAGCGCACAGCCGTGCGACGTTGCCCGGCGTGTCATCGCCGGCGAGGGTGGTCAGGTCGATGCAGGTGATGGCGCGCAGCAGCCAGGCCGCCTGCCAGTCTTTTTTGACGGTGCGCCGCGTGCTCAGCGTCGCGGCTCGCCGTTCGGCCGCGCTGCGGTTGATGCGTACGCCGCGCACCCAGCCCAGGTCGAGCGGAATGCCCGGGTTGCGCGGGCGGGATTCAGGGTGAGGGTGGCCGTTGGTGCGGTCCGTTTGGGTACGCGGTTCGCGAATGGCCATGTGCACATCCTCGGCGCGGGGCGCGTTCTGTGGCTCGTGCGGTCTGATCGCTATTATACTGGGAAAAGAGGTGTCGAGGAATCAGCAGGGGGTCAGGATAATTACCACGCCGGCAGCGCTCGAAGTGCCGCTGCGAATGGATGAGCGGGGAAACATTCGGATTGGGCCAACCCGGGTTCTCCTGGATCTGGTCATCCACGCTTTTGAACAGGGCGAAACGCCGGAAACGATCCTCGATGCGTATCCCTCACTGTCGTTGGCAGAACTATATGCCGTGCTCGCCTGTTATCTGGCGCAGCGCGACGCGGTGGATAACTGTGCTTGTTTGTACCGTCACTCAGCAGGATGACTGGTTCAACCAGATCCTCTTTCTGCCGCTGTAATCGGAGGCTGCCATGTACGATCCACACCCTGAGCGCGTGCGCGATGTGACAGGCCGCGTGCGCCGCTTCGTCGATACCCATGTGATCCCGCTTGAAGGCGACCCGCGCTGGGCAGACGACGCTGCCAGCGCTGCGCTGCTGGCCGACCTGCGCACACAGGCGCGCGCAGACGGCATCTTTGGACCGCAGATTCCGCCTGGGCTGGGCGGGCTGGGTCTGTCGCTGAGCGAAATCGTGCCGGTGTTTGAGGCTGCCGGCCGCAGCCTGCTGGGGCCGATCGCGCTCAACTGTGCCGCGCCCGACGAAGGCAACATGCACCTGCTGCATCTGTTCGCCAGCGACGACCAGCGCGAACGCTGGCTGAAGCCGCTGGCCGCCGGCGCGATCCGTTCGGCCTTTGCCATGACCGAGCCGGCCCCGGGCGCAGGCAGCGACCCGACGATGCTGCTCACACGCGCACACCGCGACGGCAGCGACTATGTGATCAACGGGCACAAGTGGTACACGACCGGCGCGATCGGCGCGGCGTTCTTCCTGATCATGGCACGGACGAACCCGGATGTGGCCGCGCACAAAGGCAGCACAATTTTTATCGCGCCGGCAGATGCG
>Ga0224722_1001920_pt1 | contig 11296 bp, 8 predicted proteins | sample Balambano_FR1_Me_FD_161646 | JGI IMG/M metagenome (GOLD analysis project Ga0224722, IMG submission 161646) | Freshwater sediment microbial communities from Lake Towuti, South Sulawesi, Indonesia - Balambano_FR1_MetaG | ecosystem: Environmental > Aquatic > Freshwater > Lake > Sediment | place...
CACTACCGGATACTTTTGTGGGCGCATGGTATACTCCTTTTTTCAAGAGTATACCTTTTCCTCATATACCTTGCTGGTGGACTACTAGACACCATCGTTGGAATTAGAAGCAAAACTACATCGTTAACCTCTGCCCATTGGCTTCAGAACCCATTATCTAAAACATCTAGAATCAGACTCCTTGACCATTCTGAACATTAGTTCTATACTCATTATCACTAACGCGCTCGGCAATCTTCAGGAGAGACTATGATGGGTAATGTTCGTGTTCTGGCGGGCACCCGCAAGGGGGCTTTCATCCTGACTTCTGATGAACGGCGGCAAAACTGGACGGTGGATGGTCCTCATTTTGCGGGCTGGGAGATTTATCACATTACCGGTACTTCAGCTGATCCGAAGCGATTGTATGCCTCGCAGACCAGCGGATGGTTCGGTCAGGTGATGCAGCGCTCTGATGATGCGGGCAAGACATGGGAAGCTGTCGGCAATGACTTTGCTTATGAAGGCGTTGTCGAAACCCACAAATGGTATGACGGCACACAGCACCCCTGGGAGTTCAAGCGCGTCTGGCACCTTGAACCTTCACGAACAGACCCGGACTCGATCTATGCAGGGGTTGAAGATGCCGCCCTGTTCCACTCCGCTGATGGCGGTAAATCATGGCAGGAACTTTCCGGTTTGCGCGGCGTCAAGGGGAGCCTGTGGCAGCCGGGCGCGGGCGGCATGTGCCTGCATACCATCGTGATGAGTCCGGATAATCCAGATCGGATGTTCGTCGCTATTTCCGCCGCAGGCGCATTTCGCACGGAAGATGGCGGCAAAACGTGGCAGCCGGTCAATAAGGGGCTGCATTCGGGCGATGAACTGCCCGATGCCGAAGCCGAAGTCGGGCATTGTGTTCACAGTATTACCATGCACCCGTCGCGCCCGAATACGCTGTTTATGCAGAAACACTGGGATGTCATGCGGACGGACGACAGCGGCGAGAACTGGCACGAAGTCAGCGGCAACCTGCCTAGCGATTTTGGCTTTCCGATTGCCGTTCATGCCCATGAGCCGGAAACGATTTACGTCGTGCCGATTCTCAGCGACTCGTATCATTACCCGCCGGATGGCAAACTGCGCGTGTATCGCAGCCGCACGGGTGGCAATGAATGGGAAGCGCTGACGAAAGGGCTGCCGCAAAAGGATTGCTACGTGAACGTCTTCCGCAATGCCATGGCGGTGGATTCGCTGGAGTCGTGTGGTATTTACTTTGGCACGACGGGCGGGCAGGTGTATGTCTCGGCGGATTCAGGCGATAACTGGATGCCGATTGTCCACGATTTGCCGCCCGTACTGTCAGTCGAAGTGCAGATCATCCCATGATCGTCCGCGTTGTGCTGCCAACTCACCTGCGGACGCTGGCACGGGTGACGAGTTCCGTGGAACTTGAGGTGTCGGAACCCGTCACCCAGAAGTCGGTTCTGGATTCGCTCGAAGCGGCATATCCGATGCTGCGCGGAACAGTTCGTGATCCTGCTACCAAAATGCGCCGCCCATTCATTCGCTTTTACGTGTTCGATCAGGATTTTTCCGATGAGCCGCTGGACAGTCCACTGCCCGCGGAAGTCGCGGCGGGTAAGGAATTGTTTCGCATTGTCGGGGCGATGGCAGGCGGCTAAGCGATTGTCATCTCATCTTGAGGACGATTGAGCAACTATGAACTTTGAATTCGACGGCGAAATCTGGTACTGGCGCGGACCATCTCCGTTTTACTTCGTGACCGTTCCGGATGAGCAGAGCCTCGACATCAAAGCGATATCCAACCTGGTCACGTATGGATGGGGTGTGATTCCGGTGCAGGTACGGATCGGCGACACTCGATTTAAGACATCATTATTTCCCAAGGATGGTCGCTACCTTGTGCCGATCAAAGCGAGCGTCCGAAAAGCAGAATCCCTTGACGAAGGCGATACAGTAACGGTGCGGCTGGATGTTGAACTCATCGGATAGGGGTGTCCACAACCATGCGGACACCCCAGATCATGAGATGAGTCGTTAACTGCTCGCACCAATCAGGCGCGGATTGAACCCCGTGTCAATGTTCAATCCGAGGGCGTTGGCGATACGCTCCCACGGCACAAGTTTGAAATTCTGATTGCCATCGGGGTTGAGGTTGGTGTCATCCTGAGTGATAAACAACCCAAACGGGAACAACGGACCAAGCGGGACATTCGTCACGTCGAGACCATCCGAACCGGTGACCCCGTCAACGGTGGCGGTTTCTGAAACCACAAATGTACCCAGATATTCGTTGTCGCCTTCGCGCCGGTACACCGTAAATTCGCTGCTGCCCTGACTGGAAGCGATCAGATAGCCGGTGCCATCGCTTGCGTAATAGAGCGAGATACCCTCGACATCCGCCACAAGATGACCACTTTCATCGGCTTCATCGGTGTAATCCACTGCGACGCGATCCTCGCCCGCATCCGGCTCTGCGCCATACTTCCAGATGGCAACATCTTCTTCACCGATATAGAAGAAGCCCAGTTCGTCGTCAGCGGTGCAGCCTTCGGTCTGTGTGCCGACCACAAACTCGCGCACCACGGTAGCATCAACCAGCCCGCTGCCATTGTCGAACAATTCCCATTGTTCAACCGCGCCGGTGTCGGTACTGTTGATGAAGGCGTAATATTTGCCGCTGACCGGGCTGTGGTACAGGCAGAAGCCGTACACTTCAGGGACATTCGAGATGATGTCGCGGGCGGCGATATTTTCCAGTTCGCGGGTTTCCGGGTTGACGCGGTAAATGACCAGGCTGTTATTGCTGCGGTTTGTGGCGGCGACTATCGCAGTCGGTTCGCCACCGAGCGGGAAGTTATAGCGCACGTCCACGTTGTTGACGGCACCGATAGTCACGAACTGGTGCAGGCTGCCATCCAGGTTGTAGACGCCGAGTCCGCCTTCATCCGATTTGTCCGTGCCGATGACGGTGCTGAGGGCGGTGTCAGTCGGGTGAATCCAGATGGCGGGATCATCGGCGGCGTCACTCATGGCTTCGACGGGCTGCGTCTCGACGGTGGCACTGACCGAAGAAGCACCCCGACCCGTAATGAAGGTGGCAACTTCTGCCGCCCGTTCATCGTAGCTGGTATCGCTGGTCAGTCCCAGTGCCGCCGCAACATCCTCCCACGCTACCATTTTGAAGTTGTTGTTGACGTCGGCGCTTTCGTTGGCATCATCTGCGGTCACGAGCAGCCCGCCAGGGAACGCATCACCAAGCGGCAGGCTGACGACATCGAGCGCATTCGGCTCATTGACTTCGTCTATGCCCTCACTGCCTGCGACGGTGAACGTACCAACATACGCCTGATCGCCGTCCCGTTCGTAAACGAGGAAGCCGCTGCCGGTTTCATCGGCAGCCAGCAGATAACCAGCGCCATCGGCTGCGGTATACAGCGTCAGCCCCTTGATTTCTTCAGTAATATTGCCGACACCAACCGTATCAACGGCGCGACGAGGGTTGCTGGCTTCCGGTTCAGCGTCGTAGCGCCAGAGTGCCGTCGCCACTTCACCCAGGAACAAGTTGCCAAGCTGATCGTCCGCAACACAGCCTTCGGTCTCGCTGCCGACGTTGAAGGCGCGAACCAGCGTTGCTGCGATATTGCCGCTGCCGTCGTCACCAATGACGTATTGCTCAACGCTGCCATCTTCGGCGGTGTTAAACACGTAATAGTTGTCGGTGATCAGGCTGAAGTACAGGCACAGCCCGGTATGCGGCGTTTGAGTGGTCACGCTGCCAATTTGCTCTAACTGCCGGGTTTCTGTGTTCACGGTGAACAGCAGAATTTCTTCAGCATCCTTCATGCCGACGGCAATCAGGGGGATGGGCTGCCCGGCGAAGGGGAAGCTGTAACGCACATCAACGCCGCTGGTTTCACCAACATCGAGCATCTGCACCTGTTCACCGCTCAGATCATAAGTCGCAATGCCGAAATTATCATCCGTCGTAATGAGCAGGCTTTGCGAGGGATCTGTCGGATGGGCCCACACCGCAACGGCGGTCGCGCCCCCTTCAGGGGATGGCTGCGTCTCCCGGGATGCCGGAACCGTCGAGGTGTCCTGCGCGAGCGCAAGTCCAGAAACCAGAAAGACCAACACAAGTGCAAGGATCGTGATTAGTTTTTTCATGCTACCTCATCCATATGCCGCTGAATCAAATGACGATTTGGGCATTGTAGACGGGTAAAACTAAGGGACTGTTAAGGCTTTATTTGGACACGGATTATCCTTACGTGTTGCGAGGGGCGGCAAATGTAGGCGTTGGGTCAATACATGACGATGCAGCTCGACGTTCAAATCAATGGAAAAATGAAACGACTGAGTCTCGGTCACTGAGACCGCTATCTTAGATTGTTAAGCGCAAAAGTTTATCATAGACTTGCCCGCTGGTTTCTCTATCCAGCACATCCACACTCAAGGCACGGGTGAAGACAAGCCCATCCACCGCCAGACGGATGACCGTTGCCTGAACAGGATCAATGCCGTCCTCAACTGCTGCGCGTTGACTTTCTTCAAAACTGCGCCGTATGCGATCCAGGGTTTGATGATCGGTAGCGACCGCCGCCGCCAGCGCGGGAATGAGATTATTCACGTCATACGGTGCGGCGAAAACGGTACGGATATATGCCCGCAGCCAGCGCCCCGGCACATCTGACGGCTCAGCCGTTAGCTCTTCCTGCAATCTCATATTGAAAATAGAAATCACCTGATCAATTAAACCACTTACTAAATCTTCTTTTGTCGGAAAGTGATGCAGCACACCGCCTTTCGTCACTCCCGCTTCACGGGCAACGGCATCAATAGTGAAGGCGCTGATCCCCTGATGGGCGATGATCTGCGCCGCTGCCCTTAACACGGTTTCGCGGGTCTGCATTGCCTCCTCTTTTTTTCTACGCATGGGGACACTCCTCTCCTGAACATTCGTCCGACACAGTTGTAAGCTGCCACATCATACGCCTGAACGGTGATGTGGCAAACTGTACTATCAGGTCATTAACGACTACGCTGCGTGAGGGCGGCCTGTAACCCAAACTTGGGGCGCAGCGTACCCGCCAGTTCGATCTGAACAGGATGTTCAGGCAGTACGCGAACATGATACCGCTGTATCAACGTCGCCAGCAGCAGCACAGCTTCCATCATTGCCAGCCCATTGCCGATACAGATATGCGGTCCGCCGCCGAACGGAATATACATCTCGCGCGACGGCTGCTCAGCTTTATCCTTGAGCCAGCGTTCCGGCAGGAACGAGTCCGGCTCGGTATACCAACGGGGATCATGATGAACGACCCACGGGCTGAGAAAGATGAACGTGCCTTCGGGAATCAGGAGTCCACCAATTTCCACATCTTCCAGAGCGGTTCGCTGGGTAATCCATGCCACCGGGTAGCAGCGTAGGGATTCCTTGATGACCGCGTTGCAGTAGGGCAGCCGCTGCACGTCATCAGCCGTAGGCGTGTGCCCATTCAACACCTGCTCAATCTCAGCCTCCAGCGCGGCATAGATTTCCGGATTGCGCGAAAGCAGCAGCCATGTCCACGAAAGTGTTGTTGCAGTGGTCTCATGTCCAGCCAGATACAGTGAACGTATCTCGTCCAGCAGTTGTTCGGTACTCATTGGCTGCTCGTCGTCGTCACGGGCTTCCATAAGCATCGTCAGCAGATCGTGTTTCATACTGCCTTCTGCGCGGCGTTTCTGGACAATGTCCATCAGCAGCCCGTTGATGTAGGCGACGCCGTCTACCATGTGATTCCGTGATGGCGTCGGGACAAATGGCGGCAGAATAGCTTCCACGCCCTTCATCTCCGCGCCGATTGCCTGCATCATCGCGTTGAAGGCTTCGCTTGCTTCGCTCGCATTGTCAAGGACATCCACACCAAACAGGACTTTCATAATGATTCGTTGTGTGAGCGTCATCATGTCATGATAAATATCTCGAACAGCGCCATCTTCCCATGTATCTGCCATATCTTGCGAGTAGGCGACCATTTGATCGGCATACTTCTTAATGGATTGGTGATGGAAGGCAGGGGCAATCAGTTTGCGCTGCCGTTTCCAGAAGTCGCCTTCGCTTGTGACCAGACCGTTTCCGAGAATAGTTCGCAGCGCGTAGGACGGCGCAAATTTCCCGTAGCCCTTGCCAGTTTCCAGCAGAACCCGTTCAATATCCTTCGGGTTGCTGATCAGGACACTCTTGTTGCCCAGCAGCGAAAACGCCGCGACATCGCCACATTCCTGCTGGAGGCGAGTGATAAACTTAATTGGATCACGCGCAAACTCAAGCATATTCCCGACGACGGGATAGCCAGGAACGCTTACAGGCTGCTTCTGAACTTGATAGGCTTGTACCATTCATGACTCCTGCATTTTGAATAGCGATACATTTACATACCGTCTGTACGGTATGTATTTTAGATGAAGCAATTTTGCCTGTCAAGTGGCTCTGCTGAGAAAAGCGGCTACAGATTAAGATGTTTTCTTAACGCTTCGATTTGAGACTGCCGAAAGGCTTGAACGACGGGTAAGTCACGATCAAACTGGTCAAAGCCATGAAACGCGCCTGGGATGATGACCAGTTCACAATCCACACCGTCTCGCTGCAATTTTTCGGCGTAAGCCACATCTTCGTCGTGGAATAAATCGAGCGTGCCGACGCCGATCCACGCTGGCGGCAAGCCTGTCAGATTTTCGCGTCGGGCGGGGACGGCGTAAACTGGTACATTGTCCGAACCACAGGCTTGCCCCAGATACGCCTCCCAGCCAAACTGATTACTTTTCTGCGTCCATGTGAGTAATTCTGGATGAGGTATATCGGCGCGAAGGGCCGATCGGTCATCAAGCATCGGATATATCAGAAGTTGAAAGACGGCGTGTATTGCACCCTGATCATGCGCGAGTTGAACGAGACTTGCCGTTAAACCCCCGCCAGCGCTCTCGCCACCAATGGCGATACGGTTCGGATCAATGCCTAATATTTCAGCATTGGCGTGAACCCACTTCAAAGCCACATGACAGTCATCCAGTGGAGTGGGAAAGGGATGACGTGGAGCCAGGCGATAGTCCACGGAAACAATCATGATTCCTAGTTCGTTAATGAGGCGAAATACTGACCGATCACTCAGTTCTGGACTGCCGATAATCAATCCGCCGCCATGTAACCACAGCAATACGGGTGCGTTAGGCATCATCGTTACTGGTTTGTATATCCGCAGCCGAATCTTGTGCTTCTGATCCGTGCCTTCGATAGTTGCCTGATAAACCTCGATCCCATTTGGAACTTTTGCCTTCGGTTGCAAGCGAATAATTGCTTGCGAGAGTCCAACATTCCAGCGATTGAGCGTCATTCGCGGGAAATATTTTGCGGACTGGCGTAATTCCGGGTGAACGGGTGTTAAGTCACGAGCCATTTGATGATGCTGACCTCAGATGAAAACGGCACAGAGATTCGACAATCTTACGCGTTGTTCAATGTGTGTCAAAGATGGAGAATCCGTTGTTTTGCACGGTTGATCGATATATCTGCTGCACAATCGGAAAGACCACCCAGCGGTGTCAGGCTGAACGTAATTGTGCTGCCTCCGCGACTGTTGGCATAATAGCAGCATAAACAAACACATTACGACAGGGTTTTTCCATGAGCCTCACGTTTGCCAGTTTCAAACAGATTATTCCAGCACAGATTCTCGCCCGTGGGCGTGACTACGTTCAGAAGGGTCAAATCCTCGATTTGTCATTCGATGAGGAAGAACTCGTGTGGGAAGCGCAGGTTGAAGGCACAGATTTATACGACGTGCGAATCGAACTGCAATCGAACGGCAGCCTGACCAGTTCGTGTACCTGTCCCTATGATATGGGCGAACACTGCAAGCATGTCGCCGCCGTGCTATACGCCATTGAAGAAGCGTTTCCCGATCAACTCGGCACGAAACCGCGAAAGAAGTCGGCAAAACGCCAGACGCGCCACGACAAGCTGCGCCAACGTCTTCAAAAGACTACACATGAAAAGCTGGTCTCGGTTCTCCTCGATTTGACCCAGAGTGATCGGGAACTGCTCAATCAATTGCTCATTCATCTGGATTCAGGTGATGCGAAACCGATGGACTATCGGCGCGTTGTCAAAGATGCACTGCGTACAGGACGCGGTGATTATGGTTTTCTTGACTATACCGGATCAAACCGTGCGGGACGCAAGCTCACTGAACTACTCGACCAGGCGGAGCAGTGGCGAAATAGCGGCGAAATCGAAAAGGCGATTGGGGTTTATCAGGCGGTGATAGATGAAACAGTACCTGCCATCAGTCAGGCAGATGACTCCAGCGGTATACTTGGCGACTGCATCAACATAGCGATTGAAAGGCTAACCGACTCTGTGTCGAGTCTGGATGAAGCGGAACGTGAGGTGTTGTTTATTTACTGCCTGGATCACGCTCGGCATAAACACTTTCACGGGTGGGACTGGGGATGGGATTTGCTGGCGATGGCTGAGAATTTGGTGAGCACGGCTTCGCATCGCACCCGGTTAACCTCCGCGCTGGATGACATTCAAGCCGCTATCTCGAAACCCACTATGAGCGCTTATATCAACGATTATGGTTTAGAGCAGGTCGCGCTGTTCAGGTTGGCACTCATTGACCGGTTTGATGGCGAGGAAGCGAGTCATCAATTCCTTCTTGCCAATGTGCACCTTGACCGTATCCGGATGGAATTGATTGAGAGGTGCATGAAGAAGGGGGATATGGAAGAAGCGATGCGCCAGGTACAGGAGGGAATCGCGTCCAGTGGCAAGCGTCGTTTGCCGGGGCTGACCAATCAGTATCAAGCCCTCCGTGTGAAATTACTCCAGCAAAGGGGCGATAAGGCAGGTGTAATTGCTGGCGCACGCGCTTTGTGGCTTAGTAGACATAACGAAGAAGACTTTGAACTTCTCCAGAAGATGATACCTGCAACCGAATGGTCGGCGTTTGTCGAGGGACTGGTAAAGGATATTCGACGCCCGGAGCTGCTTGCCTGGCTATACGCTCGTGAGAACCGCTGGAGCGATCTGATGACACTGGTACAGTCTAACCGACAAGGGGCATGGTTGATTGATCCGTATCGGGAACAGCTTGAAACCCGTTTCCCCGACGACGTTGCCACACTCTATGAAACTATTGTCGTCGAAAGCCTGGCGACGGCGACAGGACGCGGGGGATACAAGCAAGCTGTCAGGTACTTGATTCAGATGAAAAAGATCGGGCAGGCAGCGCGGGCAGAGGCGCTTGCACAGCGAATCCGTGTGCAATATGCGAACCGTCCCGCACTGCTGGATGAACTCCGTGCAATTTGACAGGGCGAGTCGCACAGTGTCAGTGAGGGCCAGTGATTACTATCTGTTTTCTTCCCAGCCGCAGGGAATTTAGAACCACGAACACACTGCTGAACGCCATTGCTCCAGCAGCAAGCATCGGCACGAGTAAGCCGAGCATGGCAACCGGAATCAGGATGATATTGTAGATGAACGCCCAGAATAAATTCTGGTGAATGGTTCGCATGGTGGCGCGGCTTAATTGAATCGCCTTGACGACGCCATTCAGATCGCCGCTCACGAGCGTCACGTCACTGGCTTCCATCGCTATGTCCGTGCCGGTGCCGATAGCAATGCCGACATCCGCCTGAGCGAGCGCGGGCGCGTCGTTGATACCATCGCCGACCATCGCCGTCAGTTTGCCTTCTGCCTGTAACTGGCTGACTACCGCTGCCTTCTGATCGGGCAGCACATCGGCGATCACGCGCTCAATGCCCACTTCACGGGCAATTGCCCCCGCTGTCTCCGCGTTATCACCCGTGATCATCACCACATCAATGCCCATCTCGCGTAGGGCTTTGACAGCAGCGGGCGACGACTCCTTCACGGTATCGGCTACACCAATCACGCCGACGACGCCTTCATTCTCCACACCAACTACAATCGCGGTACGGGCGTTTGCTTGAATCGGCGCGATGTTTTGCTGCGGCACGACAATCGCCATATCGCGCAGATAACGCGGGCTGCCGACAAACACCGTTTTTCCATCAAGCACGCCGCGCACCCCTCGCCCCGACTCCGCCATGAAGTGCTGCGGCTGCGTTAGCGCGAGTCCCCGTTCCTGCGCTGCCCGAATAATCGCCTGTCCAAGCGGATGTTCACTGGCTTGTTCAAGCGAGGCGGCGAGGCGCAGCAGTTCCACACTGTCATAGCCGCGTTCCGGGCAAATATCCGTCACGCTCGGCTGACCCTGTGTGATCGTCCCCGTTTTGTCCAGCGCGATGACCTGAATCCGTTTCGCGTTTTCCAGTGCTTCACTGTTTTTGAAGAGAACGCCCATCTGTGCGCCGCGTCCCGTGCCGACCATGATCGCCGTCGGCGTCGCCAAACCCAGCGCACACGGGCAGGCGATGACTAGCACGGCGACGGCAGCCACCAGTGCCGCCGTAAAGCCCGCCTGCCCGATGATCAGCCAGCCCAAAAAGGTCAGCGCCGCGAGTACCAGCACGATTGGGACAAATACGCTCGACACCTGATCGGCAATGCGCTGAATCGGCGCTTTCGACTCCTGCGCCTGCTCGACAAGGCGGACGATTTGCGCGAGTGCGGTTTCCGCGCCAACTTTCTGCGCCTGAACGATCAGCCGTCCCTGCTTGTTCACCGTCGCACCGATGACCGCGCTGCCTTCGGATTTATGCACCGGAATGCTCTCGCCTGTCAGCATGGACTCATCCACATACGAGTCGCCATCAATCACCACGCCATCTACCGGCATTCGTTCGCCGGGGCGCACGATCAGAAGGTCACCTGGTAGTACATCGGCAATTGGCGTCGTCATTTCCTGACCATCGCGCAGGACGGCGGCGGTTTTGGGCGCAAGGTTCATCAGCGCCTTGATCGCCGCGCTGGTCTGTCCTTTGGCACGAGCTTCGAGCAGTTTGCCGAGCGTGATCAAAGTCAGAATGACGGCGGAAGTCTCGAAATAGACGTGATCGCCCAAACCGGCAATGCCGAAGATCATGCCAACCAGCACGAGCAGGCTGTAGCCATACGCCGCCAGCGAGCCGAGCGCGATCAGCGTATCCATGTTGGTCGTGCGGTTGCGGGCGGCATTGTACGCGCCGACGATATACTGCCGCCCCAATATGATCTGAACGGGCGTTGCCAGAAGGAAGAAGATGAATGCCCAGCCGTTCCACGCCAGAAACGCGAATGGCGATGTGGATGGCATATCCATCATGCCCATCATAT
>Ga0224722_1001921_pt1 | contig 11291 bp, 10 predicted proteins | sample Balambano_FR1_Me_FD_161646 | JGI IMG/M metagenome (GOLD analysis project Ga0224722, IMG submission 161646) | Freshwater sediment microbial communities from Lake Towuti, South Sulawesi, Indonesia - Balambano_FR1_MetaG | ecosystem: Environmental > Aquatic > Freshwater > Lake > Sediment | place...
TGAACTGCGCGCGGCGCTGGACTTTTTCGGCGGCGCATGATGGCCGATCTCCTGCTGACTTTCTATGGGGATGACTTCACCGGCTCGACCGATGTCACCGAAGCCCTGACATGGAACGGCGTGCCGTCGGTTCTCTTTCTGGAGCCGCCCGATCAGGCGCTCATCGCCGCCGAATTTCCGTATGCGCGTGCCGTTGGCGTGGCAGGCGTCAGCCGGTCGATGACGCCCGCCGAAATGGATGTCGCGCTGCCACCGGTTTTCGAACAGCTTGCTGGCCTGCACGCGCCGCTGTTCCATTACAAAGTCTGCTCAACGTTCGATTCGGCGCCGCACGTCGGCAGTATTGGCCACGCCATCGACCTTGCCTGGCCGATCTTTGCGCCCCGGCGACCTGTCCCGCTGGTCGTCGGCGCACCGATTCTGAAACGCTATGTCGCGTTTGGCAATCTGTTCGCGACGGCAAACGACATCACCTGGCGGATCGACCGGCACCCCACCATGAGCCGCCACCCGGTGACGCCGATGCAGGAAGCCGATCTGCGCCTGCATCTCGCTGGCCAGACGACGCGCACCACCGGCCTGATCGACTGGCTGGCCCTGCAGGATGAGGCGCGTTTGTCCGAAAGCTGGCAGGCTGTCGAAGCTGCCGGCAGCGAGATGGTGTTGTTTGATACGCTCTCCGATGCGGATCTGGCGTCGATCGGCCGGCTGATCTGGGAGTCCACCCTAAGCAGGTCGGACGACCAGTCTGCGCTGGTGGTTGGCTCGTCAGGGGTGGAATATGCGCTCGCAGCAGAATGGCAGCGGCTGGGCATGGCGCGTCAAATCATGCAACCGGTACAGCCCGGCCCAGTCGGCCAGCTCATTATCGTCAGCGGAAGCGCCGCGCCAGCCACAGCCGCACAGATCGAAGCTGCAGAAGCGATGGGCTTTGCCCTCCGGCGCATTGATGCACCGGGGCTGGTCGATCCGGACACGCGCGACGCGGTGTTTGAGCAAACCGTGCGCGATGCGCTGGCCGCACTGGCGGCCGGCCGCTCGCTCATCCTGTATTCTGCCCGTGGGCCGGACGACCCGGCGCTTCAGGCGACACGGGAGCGCATGCAGCAGGCTGGACTGTCTGCCGCCAGCGTCAGCCCGATCCTTGGGCAGCAACAGGGACTGCTCCTGCGTAGACTGCTGAACGAGACCGGTCTGCGTCGGGCTGTGATCACGGGTGGCGACACCTGTGGACATGCAGCGCGCCAGCTCGGCATTTTCGCACTCGAAACCATTCTGCCTGTTGCACCCGGGGCGCCATTATGCCGCGCACGTTCTCGGGACGCGGGTCTGGACTTTCTGGAGATTTCCCTCAAAGCGGGGCAGGTTGGCAAACCGGATTACTTTGCCAGCATCCTTCGAGGGGCGGCATGACCGAGGGCTTTGCGAACGGGTAATCCATATACCGGGAAAGGCAGCAGATGACAACCAAAGTGGCGCTGATGGGTGCGGGCGGCAAAATGGGTGGGCGCATCACCGACAACATGAAAGACCTGCCCGAATACGAGATGTTGTACGTCGAAGTCAGCCCGGCCGGCATCGAGAACCTTGCCCGGCGCGGCGTTTCGACGACCCCCCGTGACGAAGCGCTTCAGGAAGCTGACGCCATCATTCTGGCTGTGCCGGATAAGCTCATCGGCCGCATCACCAGCGAGATCGTCGAACTGCCAAAGCCGGGCGCGATGATGATCGGGCTTGACCCGGCCGCCGCCTATGCTGAGGTCATGCCCATCCGCGAAGACCTGACCTACTTTGTGAGCCATCCCTGTCACCCGCCCATGTTCCATGATGAAGTCACGAAGGAGGCGCGTGAAGACTGGTTCGGCGGGGTGCGTGCCAAACAGCATATCGTGTGCGCGCTGCACCATGGCCCGGAGAGTGATTACACGCGCGGTGAAGCGATTGCACGCGCCATGTATGCGCCGGTCATGAACGCCTACCGCGTGACCATCGAGCAGATGGCCATTCTGGAGCCGGCGCTGGTCGAGACGTTTTCGGCGACTGTCATCACCGCCATCAAGGAAGCACTCGATACTGCAGTCGAGATGGGGGTTCCTGAAGAAGCGGCGCGGGAATTTCTGTTCGGTCACATCCGCATCGAGCTGGCGATTATCTTCGGGTTTGCGGGCTTTCCGTTCTCGGATGGTGCAAAGCTTGCCATCCAGAACGCGTATTCCAACATCTTCCTGCCAGACTGGAAGGAACGCATCATGAACCTCGACCGGGTCAAACAGAGCGTCTTCGACATTACAGGCAAGCTGGGGTGAAGCGGCCCATGCACCTGGCGACGCTCGTTCAGACCCTTCGAGACTGTGGCGAAGCGCACCTCGTCCGATCGCTGCCCGGCGGTTGGCGTGCGCTGTTCACCCAGCGTGGCGCGCGCATGCTCGGGCTGTTTCCTTCGGAAGACGCGCCCAATCTGCTGTGGACGCACCCTTCTCTGGAAAGCGCGCTGGGTTTTCGCAGGCACATCAGCAGCCAGTGGAACATCGGCGGCGAACGCATCTGGATTGCGCCCGAAATTCAGTTCAATGTCGCAGACCGAACGCGCTTCTGGGAAACGATCGACATTCCCGCTGCGGTCGACCCGGGCGCATACACCCTGAGCGATCTGGGCGAAGCGGTTCAGTTTGAGGCGCACATGGCGCTGGATGCCTTCAATATTGCCGCGGGAACGGTTCATCTGGCGATCGAACGCACGATTCAGCCCGTGCCTGACCCGCTGCGGAAGCTGCCCGGCTATGAAGCGATCACACACGGGGTCACGTTTGCCGGGCTTGCCCACGACGTGACCCTGCGCCAGACAGCAGCCAGCCCAATCGTGGCCGAAGCATGGAACCTCGTCCAGCTTCCGGCCGGGGGGACGCTCATCATCCCGTGTGCTGAGGCGCTCTATGCCGCTGACTATGTGGGCGTCCTGCCGCGGGCAGCGACACACGTCGACCGTGGGGCTGTTCGGGTAGCGATCACCGGCGATCACCAGTTCAAGCTGGGTTATGCAGCAGCCTGCGTCGGCAGCCGGATGGGCTACCTGCGCGACATCGGGGGCGGAAATGCCTCGCTGCTGTTGCGGCAGTTCAGCAATGACCCGTCGGCCAGCTATACCGAAGAGCCCCCCGGGCAGCCCGGCGTCAACGGCTTTTCCGTGCATGTTTACAACGACGGCGGTGATGAGGACGGCCTGCCGACGTTCGGCGAAATGGAAGCCAGCGGCCGGGCAATCAGTAGCGCGCTGGGACGCCCTGAAAGCGCCGACACATTCACCTTGTGGGCCTACGTCGGCCCGGCCGAAACCGTACGCGAAATCGGCCGTCTGCTGCTTCAGGTGGCGCTGTGACCGTTCGACTGGGCATGAGCAGCTTTGTACTCTCCTGGTCGGTTGGCGTGCCGGGCTATCCCCAGCCGGCGCGGCCGCTCGATGTGTTCGACATTCTGCAGACGGCACATGATCTGGGCCTGCATGTCGTGCAGATCGCCGACAATCTGCCGCTGCACAGGCTCACGGGCGAACAGGCGCAGCGGCTGGCCGACGAAGCCGAGCAGCTCCAGATCGAAATTGAAGTTGGCACGCGCGGCATCGCCACGCCGCACCTGCTGGACTATATCGATATCGCCAGCTTCTACGGTTCACAAATTCTGCGCGTCGTGATGGATACTGCCGACCACCATCCCTCGATCGATGAGGCAGCGACCCTGCTCCGTGCAGTGATGCCGGCCTGTGAAGCGGCTGGCGTCACGATGGCGGTTGAAAACCACGACCGGTTCCGGGCGCGTGAACTGGTCGCGCTGATCCAGGCCGTCGATCATCCGCGGATCGGCATTGCGCTGGATACGGTCAACTCGTTTGGCGCGCTCGAAGGGCCGGAGGTCGTCGTCCCGACGCTTGCACCGTACGTGGTCAACCTGCATCTGAAGGAATTCATCGTCCGGCGTCTGCCCCATAACATGGGCTTCGTGGTGGTTGGCGCCCCTGCCGGTGCCGGCATGATGAACGTCCCGTGGCTGCTTGAGCAGCTTGCCGAGCGCACATTCAATGCCATCATCGAGGCGTGGCCGCCGGAAGAAGTGCCGATCGAGGCAGCGATGGCCCGCGAGACGGCATGGCTCCGATCCAGCGTAGACTATCTGCGCGGGTTGATTCCCGACTGAAAGAAGGCGTCATGAAAAAACTGCGTTTTGCGCTGTTTGGCACCGGATTCTGGGCGCGTTACCAGCTCGCAGGCTGGCTCGAAACCGGGCTTGTCGAGTGTGTTGCGCTATATAACCGCACCCGTTCGCGCGCGGAAGCGCTTGCCGCCGAGTTTGGGGTGCAGACGGTCTATGACGACCCGCAGGCCCTGCTTGAACGCGAAATGCTTGACTTTGCCGACATCTGCACCAACGTCGAGACGCATCAGCTTCTGACCGAGCTGGCTGCCCAGCGCAGACTACCCGTCGTCGTGCAGAAGCCGATGGCGCCGACGCTCGCCGAGGCCGAGGCGATGGTCGCTTTCTGTGAACAGGCCGGCGTCCCGCTGCTGGTCAATGAAAACTGGCGCTGGCAGCGGCCGATTCGGGAACTGAAGGCTGCCCTCGACAGTGGACGCATCGGCCGGGTTTTCCGGGCCACCATCGACTATCGCAACAGCTTTCCGGTATTCGACAATCAGCCGTTTCTGAAGGAACTCGAACAGTTCATCCTCACCGACATCGGCACGCACATCCTTGATTCTGCGCGCTATCTGTTTGGCGAAGCCGATTCGCTCTACGCCACCACGACCCGTGTGCATGCCGACATTCGTGGCGAAGATGTCGCCACATGCACAATGCGCATGGAGAGCGGCATGACCGTCATCGCCCAGATGAGTTATGCCTCGCCCCGTGAACATGATCGTTTTCCCGAGACCTATGTGCAGGTGGAAGGTGAACGCGGATTTCTCGAAATCGGCCCGGATTTCTGGCTGCGTGAAACGATTGACGGCGTTACGCATGCCAGTCGCGCAGCCCCGCCGCGGTTTGGCTGGGCCGACCCGCGCTACGATGTGATCCATTCGGCGATCGTGCCCTGTCAGCTCAACCTGGCGCGCGCGCTGTCCGGCCTTGAAGCGGCAGAGACCACAGGCGCCGACAACCTGAAGACGCTGCGGCTCGTGTTTGGCGCGTACGAGTCGGCCGCTCGAAACCAGGTCGTGGCCAAATCCGTGCTCCATCCCTAGAATTGTCGAAACCCGGCATGCCCCGCGAAGGAACCGCCTGATGTACGCACTTGGAATTGATTTCGGCACCGAGTCTGGCCGCGCCGTCCTGGTGGATGTCCGCGATGGCCGTGAAGTCGCGGAAGCCGTGCATCCCTACGCCAATGGCGTCATCGATGAACAGCTTCCCCACAAACCGATTCGCCTGAAACACGAATTTGCGCTGCAGGATCCGATGGACTATCTCGCGGTGTTCCAGAACGCTGTGCCCGCAGCGCTGCGCCACGCTGGGGTTGACCCCTCTCAGGTGATCGGCATCGGCATCGATTTCACTGCCTGCACGATGCTGCCGACGCTGGCCGATGGCACGCCGCTGTGTGAGCTGCCGGAGCTGCGCGATAACCCGCACAGTTGGGTCAAACTGTGGAAGCACCATGCCAGCCAGCCGCAGGCCGATCAGATCAATGCGACTGCACGTCAACGCGGCGAAACCTGGCTGGCCCGCTATGGAGGCAAGATTTCATCGGAATGGTTCTTCAGCAAGGCGCTTCAGATCCTACAGGAAGCGCCTGATATCTATGCGCGGGCTGAACGGCTGATCGAAGCGGGCGACTGGGTGGTCTGGCAGCTCACCGGCAACGAGACACGCAGCACCTGTCTCGCCGGCTACAAGGGTATCTTTCAGGACGGCGACTTTCCATCCAGCGACTTCTTCGCTGCGCTCGATTCGCGCTTTGCCGATGTGGTTGACACGCGTATGAAACGCGATCTGGACCCGCTTGGCGCAAAGGCGGGCGGTCTGACGGAGCGTGCAGCCGGCTGGATGGGCCTGCTGCCGGGCACGCCGGTCGCTGTCGCCAACGTCGACGCTCATGTGACTGCGCCCGCCGTCCGGGCCATCGACCCTGGCGCGATGGTCATGATCATGGGCACGTCAACATGCCATGTGATGAACGGCGATACGCTCGAAAATGTGGAAGGCATGTGCGGCGTCGTCATGGGTGGCATCACGCCGGGGCTGTATGGGTATGAAGCGGGCCAGAGCGGTGTGGGCGACATTTTCGCATGGTTCGTCGACCATGCGGTCCCGCCGGAATATCACGACCTGGCCATCACAGCCGGGCTGAACCTGCATCAGTATCTCGAGCGGGAAGCGGCGCGGCAGAAGCCCGGCGAGCATGGCCTGATCGCGCTGGACTGGATCAATGGCAATCGTTCGACGCTGGTCGATGCTGAACTGAGCGGTCTGATTGTCGGCATCACGCTGGCCACGCGCGCGCCGGATATCTACCGTGCGCTGATCGAAGCAACTGCCTTTGGCACGCGTGAGATCATTGAAGCGTTCGAGAAGCGCGGCGTGCCGGTCAAACGACTGATTGCGGCGGGTGGCCTGCCTGAGAAGAACGCCATGCTGCGCCAGATCTATGCCGATGTCACCGGTCGCAGCTTCAGCCTGAGCGGTTCATCACAGGCGCCGGCACTCGGTTCGGCCATGCACGGCGCAGTGGCAGCGGGCTATTATCCTGATATCGCCGCGGCCTCGGACGTGATGGGAAAGGTGCGCGACGAGGTGGTGCAGCCGATCCCCGAAAATGCTGCCATCTACGATCGGCTGTATCGCGAATACAAGACGCTCTATGACTACTTCGGGCGCGGAACCAACGATGTGATGAAGCGTCTGAAGGCGATTCGCGATGAGGTCAGCGGATGAAACTGGTCACGCTGCGAGAACAGGTGTGTGCTCTCAACCGTGAGCTGCAGCGTCATCAGCTCGTCGCGTGGACAAGCGGCAATGTCAGCGCGCGTGACCCGGACAGCGGGCTGGTGGTCATCAAGCCAAGCGGCGTCCGCTTTGACGACCTGACGCCGGCCAGCATGGTCATCGTGGACACTGACGGCCGTTCGGTAGAGGGCGACCTGTCGCCGTCATCTGACACGGCCAGTCACTGCTACATCTACCGGCACATGCCTGCGGTCAACGGTGTGGTGCATACCCATTCGCGCTTTGCCACGGCCTTTGCGACGCTCAAGCGGGACATTCCCTGCATCACCACGGCGATGGCTGATGAATTTGGCGGGCCGATTCCCTGCGGTGGCTTTGCGCTGATCGGCGGCGAACAGATTGGCGAAATCGTCGTCGAGACGCTGCGAGGCCGCCGCAGCCCCGCCTGTCTGCTGCAGAATCATGGCGTATTCGCCACCGGCCCAACGGCCGAGAAAGCGGTTCAGGCGGCCGTCATGACGGAAGATAACGCGGCCATCGTCTGGGCGGCACTGCAGCTCGGCACTCCGCTGGAGATCGCGCAGGCAGATATCGACCGTCTCAATCATCGCTATCAGCACATCTATGGCCAGCGCGGCTGAATCCACCGCAGGCCCTGCCCGTCGCGTCTGGTACACTTCGGCGCATGAGCGATACTGACGCTGAGCTGGATATCGAACTCGAGCTGCAGTTGACGCGCTACCTGCAGACGTCTGGGTGGCTTGCCCCTGAAGAGTCGCTGCGGCGGTTTCGGGTTCTGGCTGGCGGGGTCAGCAACAAGACCGTGCTTGCAGGCATTCCCGGCGACGGTGACTGGGTCATCAAACAGTGCCTGTCCCGGCTGCGCGTCCGCGTGGACTGGTTCACGTCTCCGGAACGCATTCACCGTGAAGCCGAGGCGCTGCGGGTGCTGCCCGCCCTGCTTGGCGAAGACGTCACGCCGCGCCTCATCTTTGAGGATCGCAGCCACCATATCCTCGCGATGACGGCTGTCCCGCAGCCCCATGAGAACTGGAAACAGAGGCTGCTTGCCGGCCACCTGCAGCCGGATCACGTTCGCCAGTTCGGGCATATCCTGGCATCGCTGCACAGCCGGTCTGCCGAGCGGATCGCCGAGTACGAACCGGCGTTTGCCGATCGTCGTTTCTACGAATCGCTGCGCCTTGAAGCCTATTACCAGTTCGCGGGCCAGACCACTCCTGAGAGCGCGCCGTTTTATGCGAGGCTGATTGACGAGACACGGGCGCAGCATCGAAGTCTGGTTCATGGTGACTACAGCCCGAAGAATGTCCTGATACGCGAGGGGCGGCTCATTTTACTTGACCACGAAGTGATGCATATTGGCGATCCGGCTTTCGATATCGGCTTTGCAATGACCCATCTGCTCAGCAAGGCACATCATCTGCCAGCGTTGCGACAGCAGTTTCTCGAAGCCGCGGCATCGTTCTGGAACACGTATCTCCAGGACAGCAGTCCGCAGATTTCGGCCAGCGAAGGCTTCGCCGGGCGCGCCGCGCGACATATTGCCGCCTGCCTGCTCGCCCGCGTCGACGGCCGTTCGCCGCTGGAATATCTCTCGACGGCCGAACGCGACCGGCAGCGCGCGATGGCGCTGTCGCTCATGCGCAGTCAGCCGTCAGACCCGCATGGTCTCATTACAGCCGTCGCGACCGTTCTCGGAGAGAACTGACCCATGACGACCATTCGCGACCTCAGCGCGCTGGAGATTCTGGACAGCCGCGGCCGGCCCACGCTGCGTGTGACCTGTTCACTGACAGATGGGACGACGGCCTCGGCCGATGTTCCTTCCGGTGCATCAACCGGCGCCGCTGAAGCCTGGGAACTGCGCGACGGTGGCACCCGCTTTCGCGGCCTTGGCGTCCGTCTGGCGGCGGGACACGTGGAAGGCGAAATCCTGTCAGCGCTGCGAGGCATTGAAATGCACGACCAGCGTGACCTGGACGAGCGCCTGCTGGCGCTTGATGGCACGCCAAACAAGTCGCGGCTCGGTGCGAACGCGCTGCTCGGCGTCTCTCTGGCGTTCGCCCGCGCCTGCGCAGCCTCGATGCGGCGACCGCTGTACCAGGCGCTGGAAGAACTTGATCAGGGTGCATCTGGGCCGCCGTCACTGCCACGGCCGATGATCAATCTATTCAGCGGAGGCAGACACGCCGGCGGGCAGGTCGCGATTCAGGACGTGCTGGTGATTCCGCTTGCGCCGACTGCCATGAGCGATGTGCTGGCGATGACGGCGGAAATCTATCAGTGTGCGGCGGAACTCTGCACGCGGTACTTCGGCACGCGTCTGCTGCGCGCAGACGAAGGGGGGCAGGCTCCGCCCGTAGCCAACAGTGAAGCACTCCTCGCGCTGGCTGCCGAGGCGATCGGGCTGGCCGGGCTGTCGCTGGGCACCGATGTCGGGCTGGCGGTGGACGCGGCGGCATCTCACTTCTTTCGCGATGAAACCTATGTGCTGGATGGTGAAGTCCTGTCACGAGACGGCATGCTCAGTCGCCTGCTTCGCTGGATCGACGACTACGGCCTGCTCAGCGTGGAAGACGGCCTTGCAGAAGAAGACTGGACGGGCTGGCAGGCGCTGGCAGGCAGGACAGGCGATCGTGTTTTGGTTGTCGGCGACGACTTTCTGTGCACGAACCCGTCCCGCATCAAACGGGCAGTTGCACTGGGCGCTGCGACGGCGCTACTCCTGAAAGTCAACCAGATCGGCACGCTTTCTGAAGCGGCACACGCTTCAAAACTGGCTCGACAGGCGGGGTGGCGTGTCATCGTGAGCGCGCGCAGCGGCGAAACGGAAGACAACTGGCTGGCCGACCTTGCTGTCGCCTGGAAAGCAGGGCACATCAAGATCGGCTCGATCACGCAGTCGGAACGACTCTCCAAGTACAACCGCCTGCTCGAAATTGAACGCCTGACCGGCTGGCCGGTTCGGCCGATGCGCTGAATCTGCGACTCTCTTGCCCACGATTGTTGCTATTGCATAAAGGTGGTTGCAGGCCGGCTTTTCGCGTGTTATCTTCTATGCAATCGATTGCATGAGAGCATTCTGGCGCAGATTGCCTGCTCCTGAGGATTGCAGAATGGCTTATTCGACCGCCGCTGTCGTCGGCACTGGTTTCATTGGCCCGGTTCATGTGGAAGCACTGCGGCGGGCCGGTGTCCATGTCCGTGGAATCCTTGGAAGCAGCGCCGAAAAGAGCCGTGAAGCTGCGGCTTCGCTGGGTGTGGAAGTGGCATACAGCGACTACGACGCGCTGATCGCCGACCCAACTGTGGATGCCGTTCACATCACCTCGCCGAACCGTGCGCACCTTGACCAGACGCGCCGCGCGCTTCAGGCTGGAAAGCACGTCATCTGCGAAAAGCCGCTGGCCATGACCAGCGCCGAATCGGCTGAGCTGGTCGCGCTCGCTGCTGCCCATCCCCATCTCGTGACGGCTGTCAACTACAACATTCGCTTCTATCCGCTGATGCACCATGCGCGTGATCTGGTGCAGTCAGGTGAGATTGGCGAGATGTATGCCGTTCGCGGCGGTTACATTCAGGACTGGCTGCTGTTCGAAACGGACTGGAACTGGCGTCTGCTGCCGGACGAGGGCGGCGATCTGCGTGCAATCGGCGACATCGGCACACACTGGATGGATCTTGTCGGGTTCATCACCGGGCTCAGGGTCGAGTCGCTGCTGGCAGACCTGGCCACCTTTGTCCCGCAGCGCCGTCGGCCGCGCACCGCTGTGGCGACCTTCAAAGGCAAGGAACAGTCCGGGCCGATGGAATACGACCTGGTCGACATCCACACCGATGACTGGGGCAGTGTGCTGTTTCGCTATGCCGGTGGTGCACGCGGCAGCATGAATGTGTCGCAGGTGAGCGCAGGCCGCAAGAATTTTCTGAACTGGGAAGTTTCCGGCTCCAGGGGGTCCCTGGCGTGGAATTCGGAAGAGCCGAACGCGCTGTGGATTGGCTACCGCGACCGGCCAAACAGCATCGTGATCAAGGATCCGTCGCTGATGAGCGACAGCGCGCGCGGCATCACCAGCCAGCCAGGGGGCCACACCGAAGGCTTTCCGGATACCTTCAAGCAGCTCTACCGCGTCATCTATGCTTATATCGGTGCCGGCGACTATACAGCGCCGCGTGCGTTCCCGACGTTTGAAGATGGCCATCACGAGATGGTGCTGTGCGACCGAATCGCACAAAGCTACGCGGAACAACGCTGGGTTTCAGTCTGAGGACGGGAGTGAGTTATGCAGCTTGGGTATGTCACTGCAATTCTGCCGGACTGGACGCTCGAACAG
>Ga0224722_1001922_pt1 | contig 11291 bp, 10 predicted proteins | sample Balambano_FR1_Me_FD_161646 | JGI IMG/M metagenome (GOLD analysis project Ga0224722, IMG submission 161646) | Freshwater sediment microbial communities from Lake Towuti, South Sulawesi, Indonesia - Balambano_FR1_MetaG | ecosystem: Environmental > Aquatic > Freshwater > Lake > Sediment | place...
CCCCTGCAATGCATAGTTCCAACCATATCCCCCTCGGTCATTCTGCCCCACGCGCACAACAACACCACTATTGGGGCAGTTGTAGTTTCCCTGACCGGAACGCCAGGGTGCGCTGGCAAGGTTCGGGCAGGTGAAAATCTGTTCGTTCTTCACGTAGGGGAACACCTGCCACTGCCAACGCCCACGGCACTGGGCGTTATATCCCGCAACAGGGAGAGTTTCATCGTAGTCCTGAGAGTACATAATAATCCCCAGAGCAATCTGCTTCACATTGGAGAGACAGGCGGTTTGTCGTGCCTTCTCTCGTGCCTGAGCAAAGACCGGGAACAGTATCGCGGCAAGAATCGCGATAATGGCGATAACAACGAGTAGTTCGATGAGAGTAAACGCGGAGAAGCGTTCGCGGCGATGCAAAAGATTCATGGATTTCCTCGCAGAGATAGACTCGTATTCCTCAGTGGAGTACGGATACTTGGGGTGGGAGAGGAAGTTTAGATGGTACAACCTTGAACCATCCCTTGTAACATCGCTATTATACGATAAGTAAAGCGGTTTATGCAATAGAAAATTAGAATAATGCAGGCGAAACGCACCACAGTCAATTTGTGTGATTGATGCCTGCCCCTAAGTCACACTATAGGAAAAGGGAAAAGAAATCAATCTCGCCATCTCCCTAATATTGGAAGAAGGAAGGCACTATACAGATGCCTTCCTTCTAAGTTGCCAGAGACATTGACCTGGAGAATCAGAACAACTATGCTCTACTATGATTGGGTTTGTTGCCTTAAGGCTCCGCAATTTCTTGATGCTGATCATCAAGAGTTATTTGCCGAGTTTTATCCTGTTTAGAGTGTTGTTCGGGTTCGACGTGCAGGATTTTAGATGTTCGCAGAAGATTTAACTCATCAAGAACTTCTCGTCCTGCTTGAAAACCTTTCAGAAACGCAATATATTCCTGCTGTAACAAGGAGATTTGTTCCTGCTTTTGGTTATCCGTTTCCTCGGACTTAAGGGCATTGCTTCCACAAGGTTCATCAGTAGATACTTGCTTACCCCCGGTGCGTTTCTCCAGAAAAGATGCCCTCAGTTTCATGTTGGACACGTGGTTCACCTCATGTTCCCTATGTTCTTAAGCACGATACCTCCGTTTAACTTCCATAATAGAATGCCCTATTCTTCGCCTGTAATATAGCTCATGAGAGCTTTATCGCGTTTTAGGCGTACTACAGCACGCTGAATGAGTCGGTACGCGGTACGTATCGAACAGTCCAGCATGGAAGCGATATCTTCGGGGCTATCGTCGAAGAGAATACGAAGATGTAAAGCAGCACGCTCTTTTGGAGGTAACCTTAGAGTCGCGGTAAAAAAAACTTCAAAGAAGCCTCTCTTCATAACTTCTTCAAAAGAATCTTTTTCCAAAAGCCCAAATCGTGCAAGTTCAAAGTCTTCAACGATGTCAAGGCACAACTGTCCCTTGCCATCAAGTTTTTGCGACTCCTTCTTTGCTAGACTTCGAGCTTTTTTCCATGCGATACGTTTTGTTCCTTCGCGGGTAAGTTGTCCTCTTGAAAGACAAACGTAAGCTTGAAAACCGGCTTCTGCTGCCAAGTTTGCAGGATCTTTTGCTCCTTTCCACTTCAAATCTCGTTCGATCCCAGAGTAGAGATTTGGGTCAGAAAACAGTTCATTCAGTTGTTCTTCTGTTACTACAGAAGATTTCGGTTTTCCGGCATTCATTCGGGAGAACTACTCCTTCCTTCCAGAAACACCTTACTTAGCCCTGATACCCTTTAGTAACCCGATGGGTTTGAGGGAGCCTTGCCCTCGCGCACTCTTAAACTCTCCCGAAAAATTCATGGTGCGACCAGGATGCCATGTGTGACATTACTCTGGTAAAGTGCTTCTAAAATTGGGGAGCAATAGTTCGTGCTTACTGAACTATAGCATCGTTCTATCAATTCTGGTGACACATTTTTTTCGTAAAATGACTATAGTTAGGTTGAGAGTAGAATTCCAATAACGATGATTTGAGGGAGTAAAAAGTGATGGCAGTCATTGATCCAATTGGGGACCTGCTAACCCGCATTCAGAATGCGTCTGACACTAATCATGATACGCTCGAAGTGCCAGATAGCAAAATCAAAAGGGAAATTCTGCGGATTCTGCAAACAGAAGGTTTCATTAAATCCTACGAAGTTATTGCCGATGCTCACCAAAATTTCCTTAGAGTGATACTCAAATATCAAGAAAACGAACAGATGGTACGTTCCCCCATCATCCAAAAGGTTAAACGTGTCTCACCCCCCGGAAATCCTGTTTTTTTGCGAAGACATCAAGTACCGTTGCATACTTCAGGAGTCATGGTATTAACCACCTCACAGGGTGTAATGACAAATAAGCAGGCACGACGTAAAGGAGTGGGAGGAGAAGTGATAGCCATTGTTTCTTAGAAGCCAATACCTGCATTGAGTTCAAAACGGGTACGGCGGTTGGTGGAAGCACCGGGGAGAGTGACGGTTTGTTGCTCGATACGCAGTCCGGCGAAGGTGTTGGCGGTGGGAGCATAGGTGGCAAAGAGGGCGTAACGATGGGCATTGCGTCCCTCTGCCTCCGGGTTTGTTTTATGGCGACGACGGACGGTTCCCTCTACCGCCAATTTGAGCTGTGCGGTTATCTGAGCATCCAAGCGTCCCAAAAAGACATCGGCATTGGTTCCTGCCGGATGACCGAGGGGAGTTCCGTTCCAGTACCAATCCCCCGGTTCGGCAATTGTGCGGTATGTTTCCACATCGGTATTGGTGTACTCCAAACGCATCCCATAGCGATTTACTCCTCCGAGATTTGGCAGATATACGCCATACTGTTGCCCAATTTTGCGTGGGGTGGGACGGTCAAAACTGATAAAATCCGGGGACTTCACATCGTCCAGCATCAGAGAGGCATAGAGCATCGTTCCCCGGCTATCCACCCGATAGGAGGTCGTGATGTCCGCGACATAGTTAATCCATGCGGCATCGGTCTGTGGGTCGGATACCAGAAACGGCAACAAGCGGAAGTAGGTTACATCCCGGTTGTCAATCCAGTCGTTCTGGTAGAGAAAGTATGGCAGAACCTGCGAGAATATCGGGTCGGGGAGACGGGTAGACTTGAACGCTTCCCCAATGGAAACCTGCCAACGTGAGCGTGTCCCCACTGTCTCAATGCGTCGCCCGCTCAGATGCCGTCGGGTTCCCCGTGTGCTGGCAGGGGCAGTGGGTATATCCTCTTCAAAAAACTGCCCATAGAACTGTGAGAAGTAGAGCGGTCCCAACTGCTTCCCCAACCAGCCCCACAACCGGAACGACTTCTCCAAGCGGACCTGCGGAATGGTCGGGGCTTCATCAGAGAACGTCAAGCCTCCTGTGAAACCCGGTCCCCAACGAAGCGGCATTTTCCCCACCGAGACATCTACGGCACGACCATTCAGACGGAAGTAGGCGGTCTCTATCGCCGGATACCCTGTGCGATTCCCAAACAGCAGACCATCGTTCCACTCATCGCGATAGTTCCCGGCAGAGAGAACGACGAAACCATCGCGTCCCACCGGGGCAACTGCCGACCCGCGCAGGGTAATAGTTCCGGCAGAGGGGTCGGTTAACCCTCGTAGTTTGCCAAAAGCGGTATAGGAGAGTTCGGTTCCCAGCCGAGGTTCCGGGAAACGTTTCCCCGGAGCCAGCAGGGAGAGTTCGGCGACAAATTCGCTTTGCAGAAGCCGGAGAGCGGTACGATGGCGTTCCGCAATACTTTCTGAGCGCAAGGTCAGGATGAACTGTGCCATCTCCCGTCGGGTGTATAGCCTATCCCCGCGTTGAAAGTCGGCAAGAGAAGCGTTGGGCAGTGCCTTGTCTGCCGCAATACTACCCAACAGGTCATAGGCGATATGACCACGAGGGACAATATCCTCCGGGTGTGCCTCCACGGTTCCGGGCAGAAGTAGTATGCCTCCAAAGAACGCGACGAGCAGAAGCCAAGCAAAACGAATGACACGCCCCATCAGGAGAATGGTACTCCCTCAATAACGGAGTCGTTGACCGCTTCCGCCGATTCGCGCCGGGGACGTTGGGGAATCTCCTCTGTATGAAACTGCCCCTGTGCTACCCGCATAATCTCGCCACGCAGACGTTCTCCCCGCTCTCCTTCTTGCACTAACCAAAAGAGATGGTCTACTTCGCGAAGCAGATGCGTGCGGTTGATATTGTTCCCCCGGAAAACCGAAATCTTTTCATGGGCGGTCTGCTCTTTCTCTTCCTCGGTGTAGAGCAGTTCCTCGTGTAGTTTTTCGCCGGGGCGAATCCCGGTGTACTCAATCTTGATGTCTACATCGGGACGATAACCGGAGAGTCGAATCAGGTCGCGGGCAAGGTCTAAAATTCGCACGGGTTCGCCCATGTCCAACAGGAAAATCTCTCCGCTTTGGCACAATGCCCCGGCTTGTAGAATCAGTTGCACGGCTTCAGGAATGGTCATAAAGTACCGTGTCATCTTCGGGTCAGTCACCGTCACCGGACCCCCACGGGCTATCTGTTTTTGCATTGTCGGAATGACCGACCCCCGTGACCCTAACACATTGCCAAAGCGCACCGCCGCAAACTCGGTGGTGGAGGTTCCTGCCATACTTTGCACCAACATTTCGCAGATACGCTTTGTTGCTCCCATTACCGAGGTGGGATTGACCGCTTTATCCGTAGAAACCAAGATGAACTTTTTGACCCCACACTCAGCAGCAATCTCGGCAACATTGCGGGTTCCCATGACGTTGTTTTTGACCGCCTCTTGTGGATTTGCTTCCATGAGGGGAACGTGCTTGTGTGCGGCAGCATGAAAAACGACGGTGGGACGCTCTTGTAAGAATATCTCCTCAATTCGTTTGCGGTCTTTGACATCTCCCACGAGTGCGGTGGACGAGTAGTTGAACTCACGAATTAGTTCTTGCTCAATTTCAAAGATACTGTTCTCGCCATGCCCAACCAAAAGGAGACGCGCCGGATTGAGAGCGGCAATCTGACGGCACAGTTCCGAACCAATCGAACCCCCTGCCCCGGTTACTAAGACCCGTTGCCCACTGATATACTCCGCGATTCTACTCATGTCGGTCTGCACGGGGTCGCGACGAAGCAGGTCTTCGATATTCACATCGCGGAAGGCAGGTCTCCCTGTGTTCCCCTCCAACAGTTCTGCCACACTGGGCAGAATACAGATACGCGCCGTGGTCTTTTCGCACCGGGAAACGATATCGCGCAGAATCGCTCCTGACACACTGGGAATGGCTATCAAGATAATATCCGCATCATAGCGGGCAACTAAATCGGGGATGTCCTGCGTTGTTCCCAGAACCGGTAAGCCCTGAATCTGGATGCCGAGACGCAGGGGGTTATCGTCCACAAAACCGATAGGGTTCACCCCTTCTTCGGGGCGACGACGCAGTTCGCGAGCAGCCATCTCTCCGGTGTCACTGGCTCCCACAATCAGGACTCGTTGGGCAGAGCGGCGTTCGCGTTGCGGCATCCAACCGGCACGTTCAAAGAGGCTGGTTTCGGGGAAGGCGCGGTAGAGTACCCGCACTCCTCCTAAAAGGAAAATACTCACTCCCCAGTTGATAACCTGCATCCCCCACGAATAGACATTCTGTTCTCCTAAGCCTCGCGCCACCAAAAAGCCGTAAAACAGTAGGGAAGAGGTGGTAGTTGCGCCAATCAGCAGGGAGAGGTCGGGCAGGGAAAGATACCGCCAATGAATCCGATAGAAGCGGAAGATATAGAGGGCGACAAGGCGCAGACTCACCAAGACCGGTAGTGTTTGCAGAATAGTCTTCTGCTGTAACAGCATGGTCTGGTTATCCGTGTCATACTTGACTAAATAGGCAGAAAGGGTGGCAAGCACCACCAAGAACGCATCTATTACCATCTGCCCGATAATGCGCCGACTGATATGTATACGAGTCACTGTCTCTCCCTTGTACCGCCCGCAGTCGTCTTCTCTGATTCTGTTCTCGCGCTAAGCCTTCAACCGATTTAACGAGTTCCTTTGCCCGTTCCTATCGCCAAAAAGGTTTTTAGGACAATCAGAACATCCAACCGCAGAGACAAATGGTTGCGGTAGTAGGTATCAAAGGCGACTTTCTCTTCATCGCTGAGTTCATCGCGCCCGTTCACCTGCGCCCACCCGGTCACTCCCGGTAGAAGGTCATGCACCCCGGCTTTTTCGCGAAGCGTATTCACCACTGTCTGCGACGGTAGAGCGGGTCGCGGTCCCACCAAACTCATCTCACCACGCAAAATGTTTACCAACTGCGGAATCTCGTCTAAACTGGTTCGCCGCAGTATTCTACCCACTCGTGTCACCGGATTAACCGTTTGCTGACTCATTTCTGCGGTGGAGAGATTCGGTGTCCCGATGTGCATCGAGCGAAACTTGAGTAGAGTGAAGGTTTTACCGTGCTTTCCCACCCTTTCTTGCCGAAAGAGAGCCGGACCGGGCGAATCCCCGCGCACCCACAATACAATCAACAGCCATAAGGGGGCAAGCACGACAAGCAACAGAGCCGAAACCAGCGTATCCAATACACGCTTTACCGTGTCCCGATACCCCATTTCTGTTCTCCTCGAACGCGGAACTTCTGTGGGAACCACACGTCTCCTCTCGCATTAGGACGTATTTTTTCACAGCAAGTTTCCACTTAATACAGAAAGGTTAGTCGTCATAACAATTTTCGCTTGTTCCCACAAATCAGGGAGTGATACTATCACAACAACTTTCACGATTTTTGTGAGGAGGACCGATAAATGCGTAGAATTTCAGCACAAACACCATACTTTGTCCTATCCGTGGGGATACTCTTGTGTGCGCTTGGTCTTTGGGTGAATCGCCCCTTGCTTGCCGCGCAAGAGCAAGAGCCACGGAAGTTCACCGCCGAAGGCTTTGAGTTTTCCACTAAAACTCCCACACTTCGCTACCACTTTCCGCGCAAGGGAGTCAAGGGAACAGTGTTCACGGGAACATGGTTCGCGGAAACCGCCGCCGAAATCAGTTCGAACTACGAAATTGATACCGCCGAGGTAGACACCTCCAAGTTTGATTCCACAAAGGATGTTGCGGTTATCTTTTCGTTGAGCAAACCAGAGAAGGACTGGCCCCAAGGTCTGTACCGCTTGGAAATTCGCGCCGACGGCAAACTCATCCAAACCATTCGGTTTGTTATTCAATAGATAGCAATCCCTGTGCCGCCATCTGCTGAATCGCAATGCGGATACCGTCGGCAAAAGGATGGGGGGAGTAGCCAAAATCCTGTGTGGCAGTAGAGTGGTCGAAAACCTTATCCTCTTGTAGACGCTCCACCTGCTCCACGGTGATACGAGGATGGGGGGCAATCGTTTCATATAAACGCAACAACGGGAGGGCAACCGGAAGCGGTATAGGGATAAACGGTGGTTTTCTGCCCAGTTCCGCACAGATATTCTCCAGCACTTCCCGGTAGGTGACTACCGAACCGCCGGAGATTTCATAGCCTTTTCCTTGAACATTTGGATTGCCGACGCAGGCTAAAATCGCCTCGGCAACATCTTCCACATAGACTGGTTGCATCTTGCCCTGCCCAGAGCCGAACACCGGAAAAAACCGTGCCTTTGCCAGATGCAGAGCCAACTTGTGCATATTGTGGTCGCGGGTTTCCGGGGTGATGCCGTAAATCATGGTGGGACGCAGGATGGTTAAAGCGGTGTTCTGCGGCGGCTGTCGAGCGATGTTCTCCTCAATCTCCCGGTAGTGTTGGGCATACTGACGGAACTGAGAGTACATCCCGGTAGTATGAACACAGAGAGTTTGTGGAACACCGGCACGGTCTGCGGCAGGAAGAACGTTCGGTGTGAAACGGATATTCGCGATATGCAGAACAAGGCAGAATGTGTAACGAGCGAACAACTCCCCTACCGCTTCCCTATCCACTAAATCTACGGTCTCGGCAATATCGGGGCGTACCTGCCGCTCCGGGCGCGAGTGGCTTGCTCCGATAATCCGGCAGTGGGGAAACTGTTGGCGCAGTCGGGGAAGGAGAGCGGTTGCCGTGTTACTGTTCCATCCAGTCACGAGAATATCGCCTTTAGGCATGGTCTTACGAAGTTCCTAAAGGGGCGGATTCCGGGAGGGGTAGCCCCCGCTCCTCCAAAAGATGGCGGTAGATGTCCAGCCACTCCTGCACACAGCGTTCCCGGTTATACTCCTGCACCATCTTCTCCCGTCCTGCCTGTCCGAGCGAACGACGCAGTTCCGCTCCGCCGCGTATCAGTTCCTCCACTGCTTTCGCCATCGCTTCCGTATCGCCGAGTGGGACAAGCCGCCCACACGACGGGTCTAAGAGGTCGTTGTTGCCGCGCACATCGCTTGCTACCACCGGAACTTCCATACACAACGCCTCTTGAATGGAGCAGGGCAGTCCCTCCTGCGCTGATGGGAACAGAAAAATATCGGTGGCGGAGAGAATCGCGGGAATATCGCGCCGAAAGCCGAGGAACTTCACCGCATTCGCGATTCGCAGGTCAATTGCTTGGACGCGGTACTTCTCCATCAGAACACCATCTCCGGCAAAGACCAAGCGGGTATTCGGATAGTGATAATGCACCTTTGCGAACGCTTCAAGGGCATCGGGGTGGCGTTTGCGCGGTATCATCTCCCCAACAAAGGTAATCACCTCCGTATCATCAAACGCACCGATTTCACTACGAACCCCGGCGGTCATAAACTGCGGAACCTTCGCCCTATCGAACGCCTCCACACTCACCCCGACCCCGCGTGTGTGGAACAGTCGCTCTTCGGGAACCACGTCCCGCTCCAACGCCGTTTCGTAGTCCTCCCGATTGATAACCAACACAGCATCGCTCCAGTTCTGTCCGGCGATAGTCTCGATGGTGCGGAAAAGAGGGTTTGTGAGAAACGAGCCATGCTTGTGAAAGTGAAAGCCATGCGCGGTATAGACACGCAGAGGGAGACCGTCCGAACGCCGCGCCTGTGTTGCCGCTAACCGCCCAAGAATCCCCCCAGAGGGAGTATGTGCGTGAACAATATCGTACTCTTCCTGACGAATCAGTCGGGTCAGTTGTTGGAGTGCGGCGAGGTTTGCCGGGTGGAGCGGACCTCGTCGGAACGGCAAATCCCACACCCTATCGGCATGGGCGCGAACATCGTCCCCGTGTCGGGTGATATGACAGGCAACATCCACCGTGAATCCGGCGGCACGCGCCCCGTCCAGATGCGGCAACATCATCCGCACTACCGTATCCACATGGGAAACATACAATAACTTCATGAGGTTCGCAGGCATTATACCGCGAACAAGGCGGTCTCCTGTTCCAGAGAAGCGGTCAGAAACGGAGAAAAGGGGGTATTATAGATAAGAAAAAAGGACGGATTTTAAGCATGCCATTGGTTACACTACTGCCCGGTGATGGAATTGGACCGGAGGTAGTTCGCGAAGCGGCGAAGGTATTACAAGCGGTTGCCCCGGATGTGGAACAGCACGAAGCCCTGTTTGGTGGAGTGGCGTATGATGCCACCGGACATCCCCTTCCCCCGGAAACCTTAACGCTCTGCCAACAAAGCGATGCGGTACTTTTGGGTGCAGTCGGCGGACCGCAGTATGATACCATTGAACCCCCGAACCTGCGTCCCGAACGAGGCGCACTTCTTCCGATTCGCAAGCATTTAGGACTCTATGCCAATCTGCGACCCGCTATTTTATACCCTGTCTTAGCCTCTGCCTCCTCGCTCAAACCCGAACTGGTGGAGGGAGGGTTGGATATTCTGGTGGTTCGGGAACTGACCGGGGGACTCTACTTCGGACAGCCCAAGTCGAATGATGGCGAAATCGCTATAGATACCTGTGTTTATACCCAAGCAGAGATAGAACGGATTGCCCGAATCGGCTTTGAATCGGCACGGCTACGCGGTAATCGCCTCTGCTCTGTGGACAAGGCAAATGTACTGGAAACCTCCCGACTCTGGCGTTCCGTGGTACATCGTGTTGCAAAAGATTACCCCGATATCGAACTTACTGATATGCTGGTAGATGCCGCCGCGATGCAGTTGGTACGAAATCCCAAGCAGTTCGATGTTATTGTCACCGAAAATCTCTTTGGGGACATCCTCTCGGATGAGGCGGCACAGTTAACGGGTTCGTTGGGCATGTTGCCCTCTGCCTCATTGGGCGAGCGCAAAACTGCCTATGGTACATTCGGACTGTATGAACCGATTCATGGTTCGGCTCCTGATATTGCCGGGCAGGGAGTGGCAAACCCATTAGCAACTGTCCTTTCCGTTGCCATGCTCCTCCGCTACTCATTGGGACGTGAGGATGCCGCACAACGGATTGAGCGTGCCGTCGAAAGTGTGCTAGCACAGGGGATTCGTACTGCCGATATTGCAGAAAGCGGTCAGATGAGTGTGGGAACACAGGCGATGAGTGATGCCATACAACAAGCCCTTGCCTAAAATCCGCTTTTTGTGTCCTCTCTTCGGGGGTGGGGTTGCCCTGCTTCTTGCGGGTTGCCCCTCTGCTCCTGCCGAGAACCCGCCTTCTTCACCGTCGGAAACAGTCACCCCCTCCCCCGAAACGGCTCCGGTTCCTGCCGTTTCACTGGTAAATCGGACTAAAGAAGCCGGATTACGCTATCGGTGGAGAATCACCGCCCAACGTCCCCTGACTATCGGAGAGGTGATGGGGAACGGGTGCGCCTTTCTGGACTACGATAACGATGGAAAATTGGATATCCTCTTGGTGGGAAGTCCCCCTGCCCTCTTTCGTGGCGATGGCAAGGGAAAATTTACCGATGTCAGCAAGACTATGGGTATCGCAACCCTGCGAGGGAAGTTCCTCGGTTGCGCCGTGGGGGACTATGATAACGATGGTTGGTCGGACCTCTATCTGAGCGGCTATAAAACCGGGGTACTGCTGCGAAATCGTGCCGGAAAGGGTTTTACCAATGTCACCGCCTCCGTGGGGCTTCCGGTACAACCGTTCGGCGCATCGGCTCTGTTCCATGATATAGATTCGGATGGTCGCTTAGACCTTTTGGTCTGTAACTACGTGGTGTTTGATGCGAAGACACAGCCCCAACTCTGTCGGCGCGGTCCGCGCAGTATCCCAACCTCCTGCCCTCCCACAGAATACAAAGGCTTAACAGCAACACTTTTCCTGAACACTCCGCAAGGTTTTCGGGATAAGACACGTGCCTTTGGCTTAGATAAGCAGGCGGGGGCGGCAC
>Ga0224722_1001923_pt1 | contig 11291 bp, 9 predicted proteins | sample Balambano_FR1_Me_FD_161646 | JGI IMG/M metagenome (GOLD analysis project Ga0224722, IMG submission 161646) | Freshwater sediment microbial communities from Lake Towuti, South Sulawesi, Indonesia - Balambano_FR1_MetaG | ecosystem: Environmental > Aquatic > Freshwater > Lake > Sediment | place...
GGCCCGACCCTGACGCCAACCCCAACCCGCACGCCAGCCCCCGCAGGCGCAAGCGGCGTGGTGACGGTTGCGCCCTCGCCCACCGTCGTTACGCCAATCGCTACTTTCACGCCGCTTGACATCGCTGCGATTCAGCCAGAAGACGGCTATACCCCCACCTGGCTCGTTGGCATGCTGGTCGTTACTGGCATTCTGATTGCGCTTATGGTGATTTACGCGGTATACGCGTTCTTCATTAAGCCCAGACGCAGCAAGAAGCCAACGAAAACCCTTCCCAGCGCATCGGGTGAGGGCAAGAACACCAGGGCGTAGGGACTGCTGATGCAAAAAGTTGCTTCAATAATTGCTCTCCTCCTTGTGTGCGGGTTTACCCGCGCACAGGGGGGGCAAAGCTGGTGGCTGCACCACGCCAGTGAAAAACTGGTCGCGACAACGCAGCCTCTAACATCGCCTTTGCAGATACATGCAGGGCGCCTGGAGTACGCGCCGTTTCAGATCGCCATTGCGCCTTCCGATGCACCGCGCCAGTTCACCGCCCCGCAGATTACCTATGACACACAGTGGTTCACCCTGAGCCTTTACGAACAGGTCTACTTCCCTATTCTGAAGCTGCCTGGCGTCGGTGAGATATTTACACTTGCTCGTGATACGCAATCCACTGCTATTCCCGACGCGCTGCTGCCACTGGGCACAACCCTTGATGTCCCTTCCGGTCTTCCGGGCGCTGTATGGGTGGATGTTTACATTCAGCCGCAGACACCTGCCGGTGATTACCCCTTGGAGGTCAGCTTCGCGGGTGAAGTACAGACAGCCGTAATCACCGTGTACCCGGTGGATATACCGCCAACAAAAGGTGTCAGCATCGTCATTCCCACCAACAAACTCGAAAATGTTACGGTGTACTCCAATGGCGACGACGCCGCATTCCTCACGGCGCTTAACCAGCTTCTGCGTGACCACACACTCGTGCCCGGCACATTTGTTGGCGTGCCGCGCTGGACAGATAGTGGATGGGACTTCTCTGCGTTAGATGCAGAACTGGACGCCCTGCCAGAAGGGGCCACCTTCTATGCCCCTACTCCCTTTGATGAAGGTACCGACGCTTATGTCTTCGCTGACCAGTCAGGGGAACCTTACACCGTCACTGACTTCACCGACGCCTACTTTATGCAGCAGTTGGACATCTACTTTGCAGCGCTGGCCGAATACTTACAGCAGAAGGGTCGCCTTCAGGATGCCCTGGCGTATCCGATCGACGAAACCGTGTGGGTAGCCGACGAGCCGGATCACAACGGCCCAGAAGGTTATCTGCACCTGGCGGAGTGGAAGACCATCATCAACCGCTATGGCCTGCGCGTTTCAGCGTCGCGGGTTTCGCCCGTGCTTTACGGCGAAGGCTGGCCACCTTCTGATCTGGTGACGGACGACACACACGTGCACCTCGATCTGCTGGATGCCGGCATGGAACCATATGAAGCGTGGATGAGCAACCCCGGAAAGACCAGCAGTGTCTACCTGAACCAGTACGGTGACCTCATTGACCTGCCTGCTAGTGTCCACCGTGCCATCGCGTGGCATATCTACGGTCGGGGCATCACCGCCGCCATCGGCTATGAAGCCATGGACTGGTTCACGGAACGCTGGGATCTGATTAACCCGCTGGAACAGCCAGAACTCATAGATCCAAAATTCGGTGGTTACGGCGTGGGGGCGATCATCTACCCAGGCCCCCTGGCATCAATACGATTAAAGACGCTGCGAGAAAGCGTGGAAGATGCACGCCTGCTGGATCTGTATGGATTCAGCGCGGGCCCACAGGCTGCCAGAGATTTCGCGTTCTGCCTGACGCCTTCCGCAATGGCGGACAGCAACCCACCGGCAACGCTGTGGGACGAAGCGCATGCTGCGCTGCTTCAAGCGGTAGCAACTGGTACCAGCGTCAGCACAGACCTGTGTCAGCCTGCGCCAACCTACAGCGATATCATGGTAGTGGACGCAATGGAGGATGACATCTTCTCTGGTGGCGAGTGGTCTATGTCTATGAGTAATGTGAATTTTGAGGCGGTCACATCGCCCTTTGATGGTTCACAGGCCTACCAGATCACTTACAAGGATCGCTCTAGCGGCGTCAGCGTCTGGCTGGGCGGCAGGAACTGGAGCCAGCACAATGTACTGCTCATTGATGTACAGAACCCCACTGAGTACTACGTTGAGTTTGACATTGCCATAGGTGACAGCAGCGGTAACTATCTCATGCTCCGCCCAGGCTCTACCAATATCGCGCCTAATTCCACGCGAACCCTCGCGTTCCCGCTGGTGGTAGCGTTCCCCCTTCAGATGAACTTTAATTTTGGGTCTGTTGATTACTTCGAGCTGTCGGCTGGCACTATGATTGACCGCACAACAGGCGCCGGCGAAGATGTCACATACTTTCTAGGCTATCGCACGCTGATCTTCGACAACGTTCGTCTGGCAAAACAATCATGATCAGAGCACTGCTGGTTGATCTGGCACAGGCCTTTGGCGGCGCAGAAGTTCGCACACTGACGCAGGCCAGAGGACTACAGACAAAGACAGATGCCTGTGCAGTTGCCGTTCTGGAAGGAAGCCTGCTGCATCAGCGCCTGTTAACGGAAGGCCTGCCAGCATTACCATTGGCCACCAGTCGTGGCAACCCGATGATCATAAATGAACTGCGCCGTATCATCAGCGAAAACACCTTCAACGTTGTCGATGCACACAACGTGCAGTCCATTCTCTGGGGAATGTTTGCCGCCCAGCTTGCCGGCGCGCGGGGTGTCGCCACAATTCATAGTGACTTTGGCGCAGAATACCCCGGCATGAAGGGGCGCATATATGAAAGCGTGCTGCGGTTCACCCGGCCCTTTACCGCCCACTACATTAACGTCACAGAAGGACTTCAGCAAAAGGCTGTGCGTCTTGGTAATGCCCACAAGGCCTCGTTTATTCCAAATGCGGTACAGGTACCGTCTGCCCCACTGCTTAGGCGCAAAAGCGGTTCTGAGTGGGGGTTTACTGACGATGATTTTGTGGTTGGCATCCTTGCCCGTCTTAAACCTGTTAAGGGCCATATGTATCTTATTGATGCGATAGCTGAACTGGCAGACGAACCACAGGCCAAGCTGCTGATCATAGGGGAGGGTGAGCTGGAACAGCTTCTGCGCGAACAGGTGAAGCGCCACGGCCTGGAGGAAAGGGTGGTTTTTGCGGGTTTCCGTCAGGATGTCCAGCACATTCTGGAATCCATTGACTGCCTGTGTATGTCTTCCCTTTCTGAAGCGTTGCCCTTCGCAATTCTCGAAGGCGCTTCCTATGCCCGCCCACTGCTCGTGACAGATGTTGGCGACCTGCGGGCACTGCTGACGCACATGGAAACAGCCTATGTCGTACCAGCACAAAGCGCACAGGCACTGGCGGATGGCATTCGCTGGCATATCAGAAACCGCGATGCCTCAGTCAAACTGGGCCTTAACGCTTATGAAATGGTCAAGTCACGCTTCAACCTGGAAAAAATGATCGATAATGTGCTGGGTGTCTATCAAAAGGTACTGCCATGAGCAGACGACAACAGGCGGCCCGGCTGCTCAGCGCTTCAGGCGCGCTGAAAGCCCTGCACTGGTACTGGGGCAGGCAGCGCCTGACCGTGCTCGCATACCACCGTATCATCGAATGGCAGACCGATTCCTTTGATGACTACGAACCGGTTGTCAGCGCTACCCCTGCCTTGTTTGCCCAGCAGATGGAGTGGCTGGAAGATTATTTCAGCGTCATCAGCCTGTGGGATCTGCACACCGCGCTGACAGAAGGTAAGCCGCTGCCAGCAAATCCCCTGCTGATTACTTTTGACGATGGTTACCTGGACAACTATGAACACGCGTTTCCAGTGCTCAGGAGCCGTGGTTTCCCGGCGGTTATCTTCCTTGCGACCAGTCGTATGTCTGATCACAGACGTCTGTGGTGGGATGAGGTTGCATACATCTGCTACCATGCGCCCGCAGCCATTACCAGCCTGCCCCTGCTTGGAAGCGTGAGCCTCACCAGCAAGGTTCAACGCAGGCAGGCACGTGAAGTTCTGATACAACGGCTGAAGGCGCTCCCAGAAGCAGAAAGGGCAGCCGTTGTGGAAAGCCTGTATCAGGCTACCAGCATCATGCGCCCGCAGGAGCCCAAATTCATGAACTGGGAACAGGTACGCGAGCTTGTAAGCAGCGGCATTGCTTGCCAGCCACACACTGTTAACCATCCCATCATGACGCGCATCTCAGCACAGGAACAAAAGCACGAACTGGCAGAATCGGCGGCCGCAATCGCACGTGAAACAGGGCAGACGATAACAGCATTTGCCTACCCCAACGGCACCCCTGCGGATTACGACCGACAGACAATCCAGGCGCTTCAGGAGACAGGTTACACGATGGCCTTCACGCTCACCGCAGGCCCCATGCGCTGGCAGGATGTGGTACAGCACCCATATGAGATCAAGCGGGTGTACCTGGGTCTTCGTGACACAATGGAAATCTTTGCAGCCAAGGTGCTGGGGGTACCAGCCCTGCTGGATAGAACGCCCTTCTACACCTAAGGCGGTCATAGCCACACCTTACCCCCCTGGCGCAACACAGGCTATACTCTTACTCACACGGTCTGGAGCAGAATCCCACATGTCAGTATCTGAGAGTGTCAAGCAAAAACGGGCTGCCGTCCCCGTAAACCTTTGGTTTGTGCTGGCGGCTGGCGTGCTGGCGATGGCGTCATCCTCAATCTTTATACGCTATGCACAGGGTGAGGGCGTGTCATCGCTGGTGATTGGAATGTCACGCTTGGTGATAGCCGCCTTGATTCTGTCACCGGTGGTGTGGGCACGTCATCGGTCAGATCTTACACGTCTTCAGCGATCGGACTTTCTGTGGGCTGTTGTTTCAGGATTCTTTCTGGCGATTCATTTTGCCGCCTGGGTGTCATCGCTGGAATATACGACTGTCCTGGTCAGCACAGTGATCGTCACCGCATCCCCTATCTGGGTGGCGCTGATGGAATTTCTCTTTCTGCGCAAGTCGCCCACCCGGCTGATGTTGATCGGCTTGGTGATCGCCATCATCGGCGGCGTAGTGATAGCGGCAGGTTCTGCCGGTGGAGACAGTGCAACACAAGGAACCACGCAGGATAACACCCGTCACATCATCGGCATCCTGCTGGCGCTGCTGGGTTCTGTCGCCGTTGCTGCCTATTTCACGCTGGGGAAGAAGGTGCGCGCCGTGCTGCCTGTGATCCCCTACATCTGGCTGGTGTACGGCTGTGGCGGGCTGTTCATGCTGGCGCTGGTGGTGGCATCGGGGGCCAGCATCACGGGTTTTCAACCTATTGCCTATGTGTGGCTGCTGTGCTGCGCAATATTCCCACAGTTAATTGGTCACTCATCGCTCAATTACGCAGTAGGCTACCTTCCTGCTACTCTGGTGAGCATGATCACACAACTGGAGCCGGTCGGCAGTGCTGTTCTGGCGTTTATCCTGTTCCAGGAATTTCCGGGTGTAGTTGCCATCCTGGGCAGTGGTGTGCTGCTGGCAGGGGTTTCTATCGCAAGTTATGGTGATCGTGATGCAGGCTAATCGCCACCTGAAGGACACACATAAAGCCTACATCAGCCTGATTATTTCAGTGCTGGGGTTTACGTTTGGCACATCATTTCTCAAGCTTGCCCTGCTTTCTGGCGTTCCAGCGTCGGTGATTGTTATGGATCGCCTGCTGCTTTCGTGCCTGTTTCTGACGCCCTTCGCACTGTCACGTTTGCGCAGCGGGCGCACATCCTTAACAACCAGCGACTGGCTGTGGAGCGCTGTTGCAGGTGCGCTGATGGCCACACACCTGATCCTGATTGTTGATTCGCTGCGGTTCACCACCATTATGTTCAACCAGGTCATCGTGAACACCGGGCCTATGTGGGTAGCCCTGATGGAAGTCTTTTTTCTGCGGGCGCGTTTCTCCAAGCTGGTATGGGGTGGCCTGGCTATCGCCCTGGCCGGCAGCGCCTTCATCCTGGTGGCAGGCGTGCTGGAAAACAACCTGGGCACTGCCCCTGATATCGGCCTGGGGAACCTTCTGGCGCTCATCAGCGCCATCTTTGCAGCCAGCTACATCATCATGGGCCGACGTCTGCGCCAGAAGATCTCGATCTTGCCCTACCTGTGGATCATGTTCGGCGTAGGTGGCGCGGTAGCGGCTGGCTACAACATGCTGACTCAAACACCACTAGGAGGCTACACATCGGAAGGGTACTTCTGGATTGTCATGGTGACGATCTTTCCTACGCTGATTGGCCATGCGTTTTTTAACTTCGCGCTGGGGTACCTTTCCGCCACAATTGTGACCCTTTCGGGGCAGATCGTGATTCTGACCGCCAGTCTGGCCGGCGCACTGGTCTTCAGCGAATACCCCACACCCCTCAGCATTGTCGCCAGCAGTGTGATCGTGACAGGCGTAAGCGTAGCCATCCTGGGGCAGAACGGCGGCTTTATATCCAAGCGCGTTCTACCGCCTAAGATTTAGTCCGTAATAATCGCCTCGACCTGGCACAAACAGAAAGCGAGGCAGCTCACTTCCTGGTGGATAAACCAACTGCCATAGGGTGTCGAGAGACCCATCCCGGTCAAGTTCCTGAAGGGTGTAATCTATCAGCAAACGCGCGTCAATATCGTTATAGGGCACCGCAATGCCCACATATCTGCGGCTGTACCAGCGGTCTGTCAGCCGCAGATCGTTGGGATACGCCGCCAGATGCTGGAGCAGCTTCAGGCTGTCGCCGTAAATGACGTCTGCGTTGCGTTCTTCCAGCATCGCCTTAGCCGCGTCCTGTTCAAAGGCGCTGTAGAAGCGCACCTGCGCGTTGATACTGGCCGCCCAGGCCTGTGCCCGATCCTGAGCACCGGTGTCGGTATGCATAATGCCTATCCAACGTCCGCGCAGTTCATTGAAGCCGCTTACCTGTGAGTTCGTTCTCACCATCAGACGGTCGCCATGAAAAAGGTACGGTTGGCTCAGATCGACACGATTGGCGATGCTCCAATCCAAACCGACGCCTACTGCTATCTCAGCCAGGCCCAGTTCTAGCAGTTCAAAAACATCTCCACCCTCTACCGCCTGTACCTGTACACCCCAGCGCTGGGCAATAAGATCAACCAACTGGCGATTGAACTCATACAGTCGCCGCTCACCTTCGCTCGCGCCCTCCTGTGGCTCAAACAGTCCAGCGACCCGCACCACCCGGTTCTGGAGTATCGCAGGCACCACATACTGTGGCGGAAAGCGAATATCGCCAGAGAACTGCTGTGGTTGTGGGGCCTCATCGCCCAGTGCCCCATATACTGGCAGCGTGTCCACCGCAAATGACTGCCCCTGAAAATACGTGTTATAAAGAGGCGCGATGTGATTCTGTACCAGCAGGTACTGAAGTGTGCGGTTTACCAGATTGCGCAGCGGGGCATCCTGGCGCGTCATGGCAATTGCAAACGGTTCGACAGCGACCGGATCTTCCAGTATGCGCGCGCTGAATACCTGATCGCCAGCAACACGCAGCAGTTGCTCACTTCTGGCAACCACCCCATCGATCTCGCCAGCAAAGAGGCCAGACATTGCGCGATCAAGCGTGAGATATTCACGCGTTTGCAGCGCAAGCCCGGTTTCTGCCTGCCAGGACTGAAGGGCCGACTGGCCTTCTGTGCCGAGGACATAACCAATGGTACGGTTAGTCATGTTAAAGAGCGTTTCCGCAGGGTCATCGTTGCGCACCATCATCGCCTGCTGGCTGATACGGTACGGTTGGCTGAATTCAACGCGCGCATCCAGATTACGGTTGCGCACCTGGGCGGCCAACAGCAGATCAACCCTACCCTGCTGTACGGCTTCTACGCCGTTCTGGCGCCGCACCTGTATCAGTTCCAGTTCAACGCCCCAGGTTTCTGCTATCAGTCGGGCAAGATCCGCGTCGAAACCGCGCACTTCGCCCCTTACAGTCAGCTCACCAAACGGGGGCTCATTAAAAAGCACACCAACACGCACCCTCCCATCACGCAGGATACGCACTACGCCAGATTCGCCTGGCACAGTATCTGTGACGCCCCTGACAGGGGTAGGCACCAGCGTAGGCGGCACCAGTGTAGGAACAGCCCCCTGCGATTGCAGACGCGCTGCTGCCGGCAGCAGCAAAACAAACACTACCACAAAAAAAATATAGCGCTTCACTTCAGGTACATCCCTCGCCGTTGGATATAGTGCAGCACCGCATCCGGCACAAGGTAGCGCACACTCTTGCGTTCACGAATACGCTCTACCACGTGTGTTGAGGAAAGCCAGATGCTCAGCAGGGGTACATCCACAATATCAACCCTCTCCTCAAGGCCGGGCAGAACCTCCCGGTGCATGTCGGCTGAGACGTTTTCATCAGCACGTTTCATGACTGCAAGCCTGCAATGACGATACAGGTCCTCAGCACGCGTCCACCCTGGTAGGCTGCGAAGGTTATCGCCACCCATCACAAAATATAACTGGGCCTCAGGATACTGCTGCTGGATGATGGCCACGGTGTCGGCTGAATAATGTGGGCCTGGTCGGTCGATGTCAACCGTTGAAATGCTGAAGTATTCGTTGCCCTCGATCGCCAGCGCTAACATCTCTACTCTGGGGTTGACACCGTTGCGCGTGTTCGCATGCTTGAATGGGTGGTCGCCAACGGGTACAAACAGAATATGATCGAGCGCCAGCGCCTCGCGCGTGTATTCTGCCAGCAGCAGGTGCCCTACGTGTGGCGGGTCAAACGTGCCGCCCAGAATGCCTATACGCTGCAACTTAATCCGACCATTCCAGTTCAAAATCGCCGATGAAGACTGTATCACCAACCGTTACGCCAGCCGCCTCCAGCGCCTGGCTGATGCCCAGCACTTCCAGAATTTTCTGGAAGCGCAGGAGCGATTCCTCATGATCCCAGTAGGTCATGGCCGCCGCCCGTTCTATACGTTTGCCCTTTACGATGAAGTTGCCCGCAGAATCACGCTCGATAGTAAAAATCGGTTCGGCGGATTGTAGTTCGTAAACAGGCATTTCGTCGTTAAGGGGATCATCTGACGCAGGAAGCTGTGCAACGGTTTCGAACGTTCGGTTCAGAAGTTCGGCCAGCCCGAGGCGCGTGACGGCGCTGATGGGAATTATCTCTACCCCACGGGCATGTAGGGCCGCCTGAATCTGCGGCAGCCTTTCCACCGTAGTGGGCAGATCCATCTTGCTCAGCACCACTACCTGTGGCTTCTGGGCTATCTTTTCGTCGTAGAGTGCCAGTTCTGTGTTAATCTGGTTGAAGTCAGCAACAGGATCATCGCTCTCGCCATTCAGAAGGTGCACCAGCACCCTTGTGCGCTGCACATGCCTTAGAAACGAATGGCCCAGGCCAATTCCCATGTGAGCTCCTTCGATCAGGCCAGGGATATCGGCGAACACCAGATCATAATTGTTGTGAATGACCACACCCAGGTTAGGCTCCAGCGTTGTGAATGGATAAGGCGCTATTTTAGGCTTTGCATTGCTGATGACAGACAACAATGTGGACTTGCCGGCGTTGGGAACGCCCACGATGCCCACATCAGCGATCAGTTTTAGTTCCAAACGAAGCCAGCGTTCTTCGCCAGGCGCTCCTTTTTCTGCGATGCGCGGCGCTCGATTGGAAGCAGTAGTAAAGCGGGAATTCCCCTTACCGCCACGTCCGCCTTTAACCACCACCACCTGATCTCCGGCCTTTACAAGGTCAGCGATGAGTTCTCCGCTGTGCGCGTCGCGCACAACAGTGCCAGCCGGCACTTCAACTATCAGATCCTGTGCGTTAGCGCCTGTCCGGTTAGAAGAACCGCCGTTCACGCCGCGTTCCGCCTTGAATTTGTTGTGGTGTTCAAAGTAAATGAGGGTGTTAAGATTCGCGTTGACGCGCAGGATAACATCACCCCCATGTCCGCCATCACCGCCAGATGGGCCGCCATGCGGCACATACTTTTCGCGGCGAAAGGCTACCATGCCGTTACCGCCATCACCGCTGCGAACATATATCCGTGCTTCATCAACCAGCATAATTGTCAGCCGCCTTGTTTCGAATAGCCGCCTAGCATAATCGATTTTCCGGCAAATTCACAGGTAATGTCAGGGAGAATGCGATTCTGTGCAAGCCAGTTCTGGCAGCATGCGCGGCCTGCCCGCCCGGTACCACGCCAGCGTCCGGCGGACACCTTCAGCAAATGGGGTTGCCACAAAGCCCAGTTCATCAGCAGCTTTCTGGCTGCTGACATACCAATTGTTGAACACATACGAGCGCAAACCCACCGGGTAAAATGGCTCTATTTGGGTTATGCCAGCGATAGCGGTCAGCAATCGCGCGAAATTCAGCCCTACGAACTTTGGTATTGTAAGACGCGGCCAGCGAATGCCAGCCTGCTGGCAGATAATATCGAATGCGGCACGATGTGACAGGCATTCACCACACAGGTTGTAAATCTCACCTGCATGGCCCTTTTCCAGCGCGCCGACAATACCCTGTGCAACATCGGCAATATAAGCTGGAAAAATAACGTAGTGGCCACCATCCATCTGCATAATGATGCCCCGCAGGGGATCCGTGAAGAAGAGTCGATTGAAGGCATAATCACCCAATGGGCCGTAAAATGCGCCAGGTCTCACCACTACCGCAGGCAGTCCTTTGATGCTGTGGGCCGCCCGCACAAGCCGCTCTGCTTCCACCTTGCTTTGCTGATACGGATCCTGAGGTTCAAGGGGATGCGCCTCGTCAATGATACGCCCAGGGATTGGTCTGCCAACCACAGCTACCGTTGATACATACACAAAGCGCTCAACGCCCGCGCTCAGCGCCTCATCCAGCAGACGCTGCGTGCCCTGCACATTGGTGCGGGAAAAATCGCCGGCAGCACTCCACATGCTGAACAGGCCAGCGGCATGGATAACTCCCCAGCAACCCTCGGCAGCGCCACGCACGGTATCAGGGAGATTCAAATCGCCGACAACCACACGCACGCGCGGAAACATCTTTAGCCAAGAATGGGCGTCAGGACGTCGGGTCAGCACATGAAGGGTGTAACCAGCCTTGCAAAGCGCAGAAACGAGGTGTTTGCCCAGGAATCCTGTGCCGCCCGTCACCAGCAGCGTGCGCCCATTAGGTGGGGGGGCCGTGTCGTGTTTCATGTTCACGTGGCAGACTCGCCCCAATCGCGCACAATCTGTTTAAG
>Ga0224722_1001924_pt1 | contig 11286 bp, 12 predicted proteins | sample Balambano_FR1_Me_FD_161646 | JGI IMG/M metagenome (GOLD analysis project Ga0224722, IMG submission 161646) | Freshwater sediment microbial communities from Lake Towuti, South Sulawesi, Indonesia - Balambano_FR1_MetaG | ecosystem: Environmental > Aquatic > Freshwater > Lake > Sediment | place...
GATCTGGAACACGCGCTCGGGACGCCCGAGGTCCTTCAGCCGATGCTCCCCTAGGTCGCGCAGCGTGACACTGTGCGGCAACTGGTCGCGTACCAGCTCCTGGGCGGCGAGCGATAGGAGCAGCTGCCCGCCGTGCCCAGCAGCACACAAGCGTGCGATGCGATTGAGTGCAGGGCCGTAGTAGTCGCCATCGCGCAGCTGGGCAGCACCGACATGGATAGCGGCACGTACACGGAGGGGCGTCGGCGTGGTCCACCGTTCAGCCTGGACGACCTGCTGGATGACGAGGGCAGCCTCGAGGGCGTCGGCAACCATGGTGAACGCCGCGTGGACTGCATCGCCTTGGGTGGCGAAGACATGCCCACCATGGGCATCGATCGTCTGGCGCAAGAGCGCGTCGTGCCGGGCAAGCGCGCCTTCCATCGCTGTGCGATGCTGTTCCCAGAGCTGTGTAGAGCCTTCGATGTCGGTGAACAGGAAGGCGAGAGTGCCACTTGGGAGTGCAGGGGAGACAGCAGTACTGCCACCCACGAGGCGTGCGATAAGCGCATCCGGCTGGGGATAGCGAGCGACCTGGAGAAAGCGCCGAAGCCAGGCGGCACCGAGGTAGCCGCGCGAGACAGCCGCTTGGGCCAGCGTCTGGACCGTCGTGGGGTCAGGTGGGAGAGCGCCCGCCTTATAGCGTTGGATGGCGGCGCCCGAGATGCCAATCGCGGCGCCCAACTCCTCCTCGACGACGGCAGCGGTCTTGCCCTCATAGGCGGCGATGGAGTTGATTGCCCCGCGGAGTAGGCGGCCGAAGATCTCGTTCGGAGTAGTCATCGCACTCTCCCTAGATTGCTCTTGTGTCTAGGAGGAGTATAGCGGTGGACAGCTAGCAAAAATCAGACGCGTTGTCGGAATATTGCCAGTGGTTGTGCTTGGTCTGTAGACACGCTGCCAGGAGGCGCAGGAGCAATGGAATGCGCACATGCAGTCGTAGGTGTTGTCACAGCAAGATCCATGTTCCTAACTATTAACATTTCCCTTCACTTCACTCCTTCATGATGGCCAAAATCGAAGAGCATTTGTCACTTCTTTCCTGCCAAGCTATCAGTAATGCGCGTTTGGATCGACCAGCAGATTGTATGGGCGGCTGATGTGGAAACTAGCTGTTGCCTATTAGCCCTCTATCTCCGACGGCGGGTGCTCGTTGAAGGCGACGAGCAAGCGCCTGAGATTTACCACTCCCGACCTGTTGAGCAGGAGCATATCAACCGTAGCTCGCCCGGTCGGGCTAGTACCAACAATGAGCAAGGCGTCAGCACTCCAGGCGAAGTGCTCCGCCCATCTGTGTTGCCGCGGGTTGTAGAGCGGCACGAGCTCGCCACTCACAGGGTCAGGCGCCTGAACGTGATTGTACTTGTGGTTGTTGCAGCCCTGGCAGGACAGGGCAAGGTTCTCGAACGCGTTTGTTCCGCCCTTGCCACGTGGGGAAGCGTGTTCGACAGACAGCCGTTGGGTAGCGTAGCGGGCGGGGCTCAAACAGTACTCACAGCGGTCACGAGCTCGGGCTGCAACGCGTGCCCGTAACTGCTCGCTCACGCGGGGCTTCTTAGGCATATGCGGGCGGCCTGATACCGAGGGCGTCCATCAGTTCTGGAACCGTGATACCTCTCAGACGAGCAAGACTGCCAAGCGCTTGGAGGCGCTCAACATCGCGCTGCTCGCTGAGATTGGTCAGCTCGATCAGTTCTTGGAGTTCTGTTGCGGCAATCGTTTCTGTCTGGCGCTTTGTCACCAACTCGTTGAAGCGGGCTTGGTGCGTTGGCTCAAGACCCGCGCGGTTGATTTTAAGCAAGAGCGTGGTTTCGTCCTCGCTTAGCCAAGGCGCGTCGCGACGCGCCCGTAGCAGGTTGACCCGCGCTGCAAAGGCAGCAAGTTCGTCGGCTGGTAGCCGCTCGACTGCCTGAAGCAACTGCTCAGTTGAGATCTCAATTGGAATCGTGCTCATCTGGCAATCCTCGTTCCTATTGCCGTTGCTCCTGAGATTCTACCATACGTGCTCCTTTGCAAATATAGTTGGTGGGGCACACACCACATGAGCGGCCGGGAGCAGATCCGGAAGCAGCTACGGCAAGACGAGAGCGCTACAGCGTGCTCATTGTATGGCTACTCGAAAACGTTTAAGGCGCTGTCAAGGCTTGTGCAGTTGCACAGCAGGCGTCTTCACACTGACCGATTGAAACGCGCATTACAATAGGTCAAGGGATTCCGAACGCTGATTGGTTCTCGCCATATCGGCCGATTACTGACCTCGCACCACCTCGTAACGCGTGCTTGTGCTGGCGCCTTCCCGCATCTGTTCCATATCGCGCATGGGTGGCGCGCCGAAGAGACGCTTGTACTCGCGCGTGAAGTGCGAGGCATCACCATAGCCTACACGATACCCCGCGCTCGCGGCATCAAGGCCCTCACCAAGCATCAGGCGGCGAGCCTCCTGGAGCCGCAAGTGCTTTTGATACTGCAACGGGCTCATTGCAGTGAGCAACCGGAAGTGATGGTGAAAGCCCGAAACACTCATCCCAAGCGTTCGAGCGATGTTCTCGATCGAGAGCGGCTCCTTGAAGTCGCTCCGCAACCATTCGATCGCCTCGGTGATGCGATGCGTCGAGCCGCCCGGTGCCGCAACCTGGCTGAGCCGTGCGCCCTGCGCTCCAATCAGGAGTCGATAGATGATCTCGCGGGTGATGAGCGGTGCAAGGAACCGTGCCTGCGTCGGCGTGTCCAGCAGCCGGATCAGCCGCACCGTTGCGTCCAGTAACCCTGCGTCAAGTGGGCTGACATCGAGCGCCGTGACGGCGGATTGGCTCCGCGATGGAACATGTCCAGCCTCGACCATGACCGACCCCACCAGGGTTGGGTCGAGGTCGAGGACGAGCGCCAGATAGGGACGCGCTTCCGATGCTTCGACAACTCGCGTTGCGATCGGGAGCGCAGCCGTGGCAATCAGGTATTGCGTGGGGTCATAGCGGTAGCGGTTATCTCCCAGCAGGACTTCCTTGCTGCCCTGCGCGATCACGCACAACGACAAGTAGGACATGCCATGTCCCATCTCTGTCGGCGCTGATTCGCGTCGGAGCATCAGCCCAGGAAGTGGATAGATCCTCCCATCGCGACGGACTGCCTGTCCGAGGCGCGCAACCAGCTCCTTGCGGTTTGCTTCTACCCACTCTTCCTCGCGCTCTCTTGGCTGATAGCTTCCATCCATATGGCCTTCTTCCGCGTCGCTCGCATCCCAGATATGCAGGATTGTTCTACCATGCTGGAGGATCATTATACCACTCTGCCGTCTGACGTTTCTATAATGCGTAGAAACACACGCATCGAACCTGCCTCATAAGCACGACCTGGACTTTTCGCGGTAGGGCTCACTCCCGCTTGAGCGATTGGTTGAGCACACTATGAACACAATCAACTCCAGTATGCGCGGCATCAGCTTCCTCGTACTGGCGATGCTGACCTTCTCGCTCCAAGATATCGCGGTCAAATGGATCGGCGGCCATTACCCGGTGTTGGAGATCGTCGCGTTCCGCAGCGTAGTTGCCATCCCGCTCACGCTGCTCCTGTTTCGCTATGAAGGTGGGCATGGTCTGCCAACCACGAAACGGCATACCCTTGAATACGTCCGTGGCGCCTGCTATTTTCTATCGTATACCGCGCACTTTATGGGACTCGCGGCACTGCCGTTAGCAGACATCGCCGCGATCAAGTTCTCAGGGCCGTTGATGATCACGGTGTTGTCGGTCGTGCTGTTGGGCGAAATGGTTGGGCCGCGTCGCTGGATGGCGCTCTTCATTGGGTTTGGAGGTGTGTTGCTGATTGTCAGGCCTGGCTTGGGAAGCTTCAATATGGGCTCGATTTTCATCCTGATATCAGTGCTCTTCTATGCCCTTGCCGCCATCCTGACGCGCAAACTGCAACCAACCGACAGCAGCGCGACGATGTCCTACTACAGTTCGCTTGTGTATCTGGTCGCCACGCTTGTGCTGACTCCGCTGGTCATCGCAGTTGGCGACCTGCCTGGCGCTCATCCAAGTATTGCCTTCTTGTTTCGCCCTTGGGCGACACCATCGCTGTTCGACTGGCTGATTATGTCTGCGCTGGGGTTGGTGTGGGCCGGGGGTATGTACTTTACTGCTCGTGCCTACAGTGCGGCCCCTGCCTCGGTGGTCGCCCCATTTGAATACATCGCGCTGCCAATCAGTGTGATGTGGGGCTTTGTCATGTGGCGAGAGCTTCCGACCTGGATGACCTGGGTTGGCGCCTCGTTGACATTGGCGAGTGGCTTATACATCTTGTATCGCGAGCGGAAGGAACGCGCCATGACAGCGGCGGCGCGCAGCGAACGACCGACCACGGTGGCTACTCACCCGAAGAATGCCTGAAGGAGAACACCATGCAGAAACGCACGCTTGGCAACAGCAACCTCGAAGTCTCAGCTCTGGGGCTTGGTTGTATGAGCATGACCGGTGGCTATAGTGCGTCGCCGAACCGTCAGGAGATGATCGCCCTGATTCGCACCGCGGTCGAGCGCGGGGTCACGCCCTGGATCGTGCCCATTCCCGGCACCCGCAGGCTCGAACGGCTGGACGAGAACCTCGGCGCGGTTGCTGTCGAACTTACCGCCGACGATCGCCGCACGATCGAAAGCGCTGCCGCACAGATCACGGTGCACGGTGCTCGGTATCCCGAAAACCTGGAACAGCAAACCAATCTGTGAGTAGGTGATCAGGAGGACGAGTATGCGGTGGGAAGAGCTGAGTGGAGATCAGTTCGCCGAGGCGGTGAAGACGTGTGGTGGTGTGTGTCTGGTGGCCCTCACGGTTGTGGAGCGCCATGGTCACCATCTGCCGCTTGGGACGGATACCTACCAGGGGCGTGGGATGCTGAGCCGGATCGCCGCGCTCGAGCCGGTGATCGAGTTCCCGGATTACATCTTCACGCAGATCCCCGAGGCGCGGCACCTGCCTGGCACGATCAGCATCGACGGCGAGCTGATGATCAAATTGCTGGACAATGTCTGCCGCGAGATCGCCCGCAATGGCTGCAAGAAGATCGTTCTGCTCAACGCGCACGGCGGCAACTTCGGCCTGGCCGCGCTGTATCCTATGCTCCAGCTCTACACGCCGAAGGACTATGTGGTCTACATTGTCAGCCCATTCGGTGCCCTCAGCGAGCTGGAACTGCCCTGGCCACGCGAGGACGACGGGCACGCCGGGCCGGGTGAGACCAGCATGATGCTGGCGCTCCGCCCCGACCTTGTGGCTATGTCCAAGATCCCGACCGACGGCGAGGGTGTGGCGCGCGGGCGGCTGGCGGCACTGCGCGAGGCCGGCGTGCAGACCGGCATCTGGTGGTATGCCGACCACCCCACCCACTACGCTGGCAACGCGGCGCACGGGACGGCCGAAGCTGGCGAGCGCATCCTGGACGCGATTGCACAGTCAATCGCGCGGGCGGTGCGAGCGATCAAGGCCGACACCGCTGCCAAGCAGCTGCAGGACGAGTTTTTCGCCGCAGCCCAGGCACCGTCCTAACGAGGTGTCTATGCAACTGACGATACCCTCACTTCACAGCTTTATGGAGGAGATGCGTGGCAACCATCCTGATTGAGAAAAACGTGATGGTGCCGATGCGCGACGGCGTGCAGCTTGCAACCGATGTGTATCGGCTGGACGGTGAAGCACCGACGCCAGTGCTTCTCACGCGCACGCCCTACAACAAGGAAGGCACACTCGCGGACACCAGAACGTTCGACATCGTGCGTGCAGTGCAGGCCGGCTACGCGGTGGTGGTTCAGGATGTGCGCGGCCGGTTTGCGTCGGAGGGTTCATTCAACCCCCATTTTCAAGAAAGCCACGATGGCGCGGATACGATCGCCTGGACAGCCGCGCAGCCCTGGTCGAGCGGCGTTGTCGGCGGCTTCGGCGGTTCGTACCTCGGCTGTACCCAATGGCTGGCCGCACGAGAACACGTGCCAGCGTTGCGCGCCTTAGCGCCGGTGGTGAATCCGGCCGATATGTACGATGGCATGGCGTATCAAGGTGGAGTCAAGGTGCTCCATGACTTGCGCTGGGTCGTGCAGTCGATCATTCCGCAAGAACTGCAACGTCGCGCTCTCCGTGGTGAAGCGCTGCCTGACGCCGGAGTGCCATTTAACCTCGATTCGATCTTCTCCGAGCTCCCGCTCGCCACGCACCCACTGGTCCAGGAGGCGGCAGGGTTCTACCGCGAATGGCTGGCGCACCCAACGGCGGATGCCTACTGGCAGCCGATCTCTGCGCCGCAGTGGTATGAACAGGTCGATGCCCCGGCGTTGCACATTGCGGGCTGGTACGATGCGTTCCTAGGAAGTGCATTCCAGCACTACCAGGGCATGCGTCAGCGCGGAGCCAGCGAGCGCGCACGCCGAAACCAACGCCTGATCATCGGTCCGTGGAGCCACACGAACTGGAGCGGGAGCTTCCCCGAGCGCGAGTTCGGCGCGGCCGCGAGCAGCACTGCGCTCGACCTCACCGGCGTGCAACTGCGCTGGTTCGACCGCTGGCTGAAGGAGGTCGATAACGGCATAGAAGCGGAGCTGCCGGTCACGATCTTTGTGATGGGCATCGACGAGTGGCGCAACGAGGCCGATTGGCCGCTGCCCGACACGCAGTACCGCCCGCACTACCTCCACAGCGCCGGCCATGCCAACACCCTCCATGGCGATGGAACATTGTCGCTGGAGCTGCCGGGGGATGAGCCACCAGATGTGTATCTCTCCAACCCCCTGCGCCCGGTGCCGACGCTCGGCGGTCAGGTGATCCTCCCAGGCGGCAACGCCACCGGACCGCGCGACCAGCGCGACGTCGAAGTGCGCGATGATGTGTTGGTGTACAGCACGCCAGCGCTGGACCGGCCAGTTGAAGTGACCGGGCCAATCGAGTTACACCTGTTCGTCGCCTCGTCTGCTCACGACACGGATTTCACCGGCAAGCTGGTCGATGTGTACCCCGATGGTCGAGCGATCATTCTTACCGAGGGTATCTTGCGCGCCCGCTACCGCCATTCATTCGCCGAGTCGGAGCTGCTCGAACCGGAGACGATCTACGAGCTGCATCTCGATCTGTGGGGAACGGCGAATGTGTTTGCGCCCGGTCACCGCATCCGGCTTGAGGTATCAAGCAGTAACTTCCCACGGTTCGCCCGCAACAGCAATACGGGCGGCGATATCGTGCACGAAACAGCCGATCAGTACCAACCGGCGATCAATCGCATCTTCCATAGCGCGGAATATCCATCCCGGCTGATGCTCCCGATCATCGAACGATGACACGAGCACTGGTGCACGCCGCGATTGGTTGACTGGCCTGTCCACTATCGATGGAGATGAAGCGCATGGGTGAGCACATCACTGGTGAGACGCGGTTGTTTCCGATTATTGGCGACCCAATCATCTATGCAAAATCACCCGAGCGCCTGACCCGTGGTTTCGCAGCACGGGGACACAACGGCATCTGTGTTCCCATGCAAGTGCCGGAAGACGCGTTGGAAAGCGCCATGCAGGCCTTCAGCCGTATTCCAAACATCGATGGATTGCTGGTGACGATGCCGCATAAGTTTGCGGCGTATCGCTTCTGCGCGACCAGCTCTGCGCGCTCGAGGCTGCTCCACGTCGTGAGCGTGATGCGTCGCAATGCGGATGGTTCATGGCACGGTGACATGCTCGATGGGCTGGCCTTCGTGAAGGCGCAGCAGGATCATGGCGCCGAGCCGCACGGGGCACGGGTGCTGTTACTCGGGGCAGGTGGGGCAGGCAGTGCGATCGCGATCGCATTGCTTGAGGCGGGGATCCGTGAACTGATCATCCACGACACGAACGAGGCGCGCGTCGCCGACCTGCTCGCGCTGCTCGCGGACATCGGCAATGGCCGGGTGCGCGCCGGTTCGCCGAACCCGACTGGCTGCGACATGGTGTGCAATGCGACACCGATGGGTATGGCGGAAGGAGATCCCTTACCCGTCGCTGCAGGCTTGCTCGCGCCATCGATGTTTGTGGGCGACGTGATCGCCGGGCATGGCGAAACTGCATTCCTGGCGACCGCTCGCGCCGCAGGGTGCAAAACCGCGAATGGTGACCAGATGGTCGAAGCCGCACAGGAGATGATGCTCGACTTCTTCCTCGGCAGGTGACTGGGCGACAGCGTACTGCCTTGGCCGAGCAGACGCCACCGGATTTGGCTCACATGGTGGGATGCTGCCGCGTTCTATGCACATGCAGTGATGCACTGTTCGCCACGTTCATAGGCGTGAACTCGCGTGTTCAATAGATGCGAGCTCTGAGCGCCGTGAAGCGCGGAGTGCATCATGGAGGAGCTGGCCTGATGGGTCGAGCACCGAGCCTGAGCAGCTGATGATTCGTAATGCGCGTTAGGTTCACCCAACCAAGCCGGTTGCCTCTCTTTCGTGGAAACTGTTTCGCAACCACTTCGCAACTATTTCGACAACTGGCGCTCAAGTCTGCCGGGTGAGCCATACGGTTCAGTACATGCCAATCAGAAACTGGTCGGCAGCCAGGCGATACGATGCGGCATCGTAGTACTTCTTCGCCTGCTGATACAGACAGAGAGACAAGACCCATGGCTAAGAACCAGAACAGGCGGCTTTCACCGAAGAAGCTGCTGGACGCCCGCCGGATCATCGAGGGGCTCGAGCACCTGCCGGGGTTCATCCCGCTCAACAAGCAGTATTCGCTGCAGGAGTTGCGCGAGTTGGTGAACGGTATGGAGCAGGCACGGGATGTTGAACGAAAGGACGACATAGCGGCGAAGAACTCGCGCGGCATGGCGATCGCCTCGGAGTGGCGGGTGTATAACGCGGCGCTGGGTACGCGCTCGAACGTGGTGGCGCAGTACGGTCGGGATGCAGATGAGCTGCGGCTGGTGGGCGTGAAGAAGGAGTCCGAGCGCCGCAGTCCAAAGCGCCACATGGAGACGAAGTCAGGGAACGGTCAGGACGGAAACGGCTGATTATTCGAGACCTACACGGCTCTGAGGGCGCGGTCAACATGTGTTGACCGCGCCCTCAGTTTTTATCCACTTAGAGCGTATCCGGAATATTGCCGAGCGCCTGGGCGAAGTAGGCGCGGCCGATAGCAATTGTCACCGGTAGTGATTGAAGTTGCTCCTGGTCTACAACGACCATCCTCCGACGGAGTTTATCCTGAGCAGCGCCGAAGGGCTCAGGGCAAGACTCAGCTGATGGTGTCTCCAACTGCACATCCGCCTGCTCGAGCCACCGTTCGGTGTCCTCGAAGCGAGCCTCTGCGGCCTCTAACTCGCCACGCCCTAACAATGCATAGGCGTACCAGACATTGAGCACTGGCTGGGCGCGAACCAGTTCTTCCGGCAGCATCTTTGCCCAACCAAGCCATGTTGTCGGGTGGATGCTTCTATCATCTGTGGCTGGCCCTGCCAGCTCGATCAGACCCACTGCATGTCCAAAGTCTTTGGCAGCCAGCGCATGGCGAATGGCCTCGGGGCGCAGACCGTTCTGCTCGTACCACGCGCTCGCCCGCCGGTGCAGGCTCGCCGCCCGATCAGGCTGCGCCTGCACCACGTGCGCCTGTAGCACCTCGGCGAACAGGTGGTGGTAACGATATCACTGGCGCTGGTCATCAAGCGGAATGAGGAACAGGTTGCTACGCTCCACGGTGGCTAGCATCGCCTTGCCATTGTCCAGCTCGGTGACCGCATTGCACAATGGCACGCAGAGCGTGTCGAGAATCGAAGTTTGCAGCAAGAAACTGCGGATAACTTCAGGCTGGCGTTGCAGCACTTCTTCGACCAGGTAGTCGAGCACAAAACGGTGATCGCCAGTAAAGGATTGGAGGAAGCCGGCGATATCGTCCCGCCCCTGGATCGAAAGGGCGGCCAGTTGTAGCCCGGCGACCCAAGGCAGCGCCCGCTGCCAGCGTCCACGCCAGATTGCGTCCATCCACCAGCCCGCCGGCTGCCAGCACCGGTCGCTCGCCGGCCAGGGCCAGCACCTGCGGCAGCAGTTCGGCAAGCGGGATCGGCCCGTTGTGACCGCCGGCCTCGTGACCCTGCGCCACAAGCACGTCCACCCCAACGTCCACGGCTCGCGCAGCTTCTTGCGGCGTGGTGATCTGATGCATGGTAACGGCACCAACCGCGTGTGCGCGCATCACGGCTTCTTGCGGGTCGCCGCGGAAGAACGAGAACACCGGCACGCCTTCGGCAAGCGCCGCTTCAAAGGCCGCGTCATCACGCAGGTGCAGCACGAAGTTCACGCCGAAGGGTCGGCTGGTCAGCTCGCGGATGCGCCGGATGTCGGCCACTACCTGTTCGGCGCTGCGGTTGAGGCAGCCGAGCACGCCAAGCGCGCCGGCATCACTCACGGCGGCCACCAGTTCCGGGCTGGTGTACAAGCCGGCCATGCCGGTCTGGACAATTGGGTGCTCGATTCCAAGCAGGTCGCAGGCACGGGTGTAGATCTTATCGTCCGCCATTAGCCACCTCCCGCGATTATTGCAGCGTAACCCACTGACCGCGTTGGTGCGATGCTGGCGTGCGGGTGGCTTGCGAGCGCAGGCAGATATGCGAGGTCGGCCCACCAGCTTGTGCCGACCACACCAATGCGTACGGGGACGTTCAAGGCGCCTCCTGGTCGTGTTCTGCTATGCGCGTGTCGATATCGTGTTGTCGGTATAAACGAGTGGGCGGTCGTTTTTGGGCCGGAGAATCGGGGGATGGATTGCTAACGGGAGATCCATCGCAATTACTTCAACTGAGCTGCGCTACGCTTCTGATGGGCCCACAGGTTCGATTCGAGCGCGTTTTCTGCATGCTCTGTCAAGCCATCCGCTCGCGTAGCGCGAGCGCGGCACCCGCTGCGTGCCCGAGTAGCAGCGCAAGGCTCAGCCACAGATAGCCATGCGCCCACGGCAACGCCCGCCGTCCGGCGAACGCCCGGTCGAAGCCCCACAGCAGCAGCGCGAGGAGCAGTGGCGGGAGCGGCGCGAGCCACAGCGCCGGCGCGCCATCCTCGCGCGCCGGTGGCAGCAACGCAAACCAGGGCAGCGCCGCGAGCAGTACGTAGCCAAGCACGCGCAGCCGCAAACCCAACACGAGTAGTTGCTCATACCGTGCGCCATCGCCGGCAGCGAACGGCCCGGCTTCGACCAGTGGCGGCAATGCGAGCACCAACCCGAGCGCGCCCCCCAGGAACAGCGCCCACACGAAT
>Ga0224722_1001925_pt1 | contig 11284 bp, 9 predicted proteins | sample Balambano_FR1_Me_FD_161646 | JGI IMG/M metagenome (GOLD analysis project Ga0224722, IMG submission 161646) | Freshwater sediment microbial communities from Lake Towuti, South Sulawesi, Indonesia - Balambano_FR1_MetaG | ecosystem: Environmental > Aquatic > Freshwater > Lake > Sediment | place...
GCGTTGCCGGTGTTTGCCACCGTCACATTGACGAAGAACGTCACGTTGCAGGTGGGCGAGGGCGGCTGAATACTGACAGCGGGAATCGAGATATTGCTGGCGGGCGCCGGCGTCGGTCTGGGGATGGGCGCGGCAGGTGTCACAAACGGCACGTTCGAGAAGTCGCCGATCGGCGTCACCACCGTATTCGATACCCAGCCGACGACGCCGTTCGGTACCTGAATCTGGAACCAGCCGGTGCCGTTGGCGCTGCGGGCGAGGACAGGCGCGATCTGTCCTCTGGTGAGAAAGCCGATTACCGGGCAAGCCTGATTGTCCACCACATCGCAGCGGCGCACGTTGACGCTGCTGTGCTGCGGAACCGGCGTCACACGCGGCGATTGATCTTCGGGTTCAGGTGCCTGGGTCGGTTCAGGAGTGGGCGTTTCTTCCACGCCCGCTTCTTCGAGGATCGCCTCACGGATGACAGCGAAACGCTCATTGCTCAGGCGAATGGGGGCGACAATGTCGGTAAATACCTGACCGTCGGTGGTGTAAACCGCCAGGCGAATAGCGTACAGACCATCTTCGGCATTCCGGGTATCCACCTGTCCGAGTATGCCATCCACGACGGGTTCGGAACTGCCCTGTGTGATCGGAATCCACACGGCGTCTTCCGGCATGGACAGGTCAGCATTCAGGGGCATGGCTTCGATAAAGTAGAATGCCATATCCTGGACATTGGCGCTGCCAAGGATGGTGACATTCTCCCAGACTTCGCTTATCGGGCGCGGCCAGGCAATGTCAACGCCGGTTTCCTGCGGTGTTTCAGCGTCGTCCTGGGCAAGGATCGTTGCCCCAAGACCCGTCAGCAGCATGATCAGGAGGATCAGAAATGCGGCTCGTTTCATGTTTTTAACCTTTGCTTTCGTTAAGTAGTGTGTCAATTCGTACCCGTCATCATCTTGACTCCGAGTCGACCTGTATACAACGAATATGAGAAATTTGTCATGAATCGGTGCTGTGCAGCTGTGCTTGCAGGTCAATCATTGGCTGCTGGCTGATCTGCAACAGTCCCTCCTGAGGGCGATCCAGGTCTACGATCAGCAGGATGACGATCGACAACACGGCGATGAGGATGACCATTGAGACAAGATTACGCGTTCCCTGGAAGCGGCTGTGTGAGCCTTCCAGCATCAGGCTGAGAAAGGCGATCAGATAGATACCCCCGACCAGTGGGAAAGGTAGGCGCGTTTGTGTCACGGAAAAGACGCGCTCTGCGTTGACGTTGATGACATCGTTGACGGACTGGATGAACAGCGAAGCAGACTCTGTACCGCCGTCCGCGCCGCCCACCGCTGCGATGTCCCACAATTCGTCCAGGATTTCGCCCGATCGCGCGACAGCAGTTGCGACATCGCCCGTCTCGGAGGCGGCAAGGCGCACATCCACATACTCGGTCAGCAGCCCATTGACCGCTGACGTTGCGGGTTCACCGAGTAGATCAGCCCGCAGGTTTGCTGTGCGGATGACGTTCGCATCCGCCATGACCAGCGCCCTGCGATTATCAAAGCGTGTGGCAGCAACGCCGACGATGAAGGCAAGCAGGAACGCCAGCAGACCAAGCGTTACACCGGCGACCGCACCAATCGCGCCTTCACTGGTGTCGGGCGAGCGCCGTTTCCAGTGTTTGCCGATCTGGTAGCCGATTTCCAGCGCCAGCAGCAGGAACACGACGGTCAGGATATAGAGCAGCGGCATGGAAATGCCGTCAAGCGGGCTGGTCACGTTAGTACCTTTCGGATGTCAAAGTCAGCGGCGAATTGGTCAGAGCAGCTTTTCGAGGTCGCCAAGCTCGTCCTTCATATCGCTGATAGCTTGCTCCTCCGCTGCGATCAGTTCTCGAATGTGCGCCAGGCGGACTTTCGGATCATTCGCGTCGGCATTTTCAATGGCTTTCTTCTTTTGAGGAGACAGGAACGCATTCGCCAGAAAACCGGTGAGGACGCCAAACAATCCAACGCCGACCGTCATAATCCCGATACCAATGATGCGACCGAAATTGGTAACGGGATAGCGATCGCCGTAACCAACCGTGGTAATGGTCACATAGGTATACCAGACGGCATCGGAAGCGCTGGTAATGTTCGCATCCGGGGATGTGCGCTCGGCAAACAGCATGAACATCGAGCCAAATTCAAGCACAAGTATGACCAGGAAAACCGTGATATAGAGGGCGCTTTCGGCGCGATTATTCATAACTTCACTGATCATATTTTTGACGCCGAATTTACGCATCAGACGAATGACACGAAAAATGCGAAAGAGCCGAAAGATTTTGAAGGCGGGGAAGGGGAGGCTGGAGACCAAATCTGCCCAACCCCATCGGCGGAAGAAGTAATTGCTTTTGGACTGTGACCGAAACAAGCGGCGCAGGAAGTCAATAAAGAAGATGATGCACAGGAGTAAATCTATGATTCCGGTTACGATTTTTGCATCTTCCTCGACACCTGGGAGAAATATAACAACAAGATTGAAGATGGACAGTATTGCCAGCAGAAGGATGAATAACTCGTAACTCGTGGCGAAGAGTTCTGTGCTTTTTGGTTTTGTCGAAGCGGAAGCGGTCATTCAGATTGCCTTTGACGTAAGGGTAGTCCAATCATTCTTAATAATAGCCATATCGCAAATCAAGACGCAAAAAGCCGTAAACGAACGATTGACATACCAGCGGTAGACGAGAAAATTAGCCAAAATCGGCTGAGCGCGATAGGCTTTACAACAACGCCACACTTTCATTGTCTGTACGGGTTGTGAAAGGGGAAAACGATGTGCTGTCTATTTACGCTGCTGGTTGTGTTTGGTCCGCGTCTTGTTCTGTTGATCTGGTATTTTTCCAACCCAGTGTACTGGAATCTCTATATTACAAACGGGATTTTCGCGTGTTTGGGATTCATCTTCCTGCCGTGGACGCTGTTGTGCTACATGCTGGTCGCGCCGGGAGGTGTTGAGGGCGCGGAGTGGCTGTTCGTGGGTCTTGGCTTGCTGGCGGACATCGGCTCATACAGTGGCGGCGCGTATGGCAATCGCAATCGCATTCCGGGATACGGCGGTTCATCCGATATTGTGACCTAGTCGAACAATTTGCATCCATTTGCATTGAAACTGCCTGACTCAGCCTGAATTGGGCAGTTTTGATTATGCCGAATGGCTCTGGCTGGCGAGAATCAATCCCCAGCCTTATCGTATCAGTCCCGGCAATTAGGATAAAATCAAAATAGGCTTCGCCAACACAGGAGTCATTGCGATTGAATTCCGGTCAGACGATTCTCGGTCAACGACTGGGAAATTACCTCATTCAGGAACCGCTCGGCACGGGCGGCATGGCGCGTGTCTACAAAGGGCTGGATACGGCGCTGAAGCGCACGGTCGCCGTGAAGGTTATCGGCGATGGGCTGCGGGCATCCAGCAGTTACGCCCAGCGGTTTGAACGAGAGGCGCAGGCGGTTGCCAATTTGCGCCATCCGAATATCGTCAGCATTTACTACTTCGGAAACCAGGACGATCTCTATTATCTGGTCATGGAGTATATTGACGGCACAGATCTCGACGCGCTATTGCGGAACTATGGCGCGAGCAGTGAACTCATGCCGTACTCCGATACGATGCGAATCCTGGAGGCGATTGCCGCATCGCTGGATTACGCACACGGGCAAGGCGTCATCCATCGGGACGTGAAGCCGAGCAATATCATGCTCGAACGCAGCGGGCGTCCGGTGCTTACGGATTTCGGCTTGGCGCTTAGAGTGAGCGAAGGCAGCATTGGCGATACGTTTGGTACGCCACACTATATTTCGCCCGAACAGGCACGCAGTTCTGCCAGCGCCGTTCCCCAGAGCGACCTGTATTCGCTCGGCGTCGTTGCCTACGAAATGCTCACAGGGACGGTGCCGTTTGATGATCCTGCACCGATGGCGCTGGCGATGCAGCACATCATGGCTGCTGTACCGTCGCCACGCCAGTTTAACCCGCAGCTTTCGCCGGAAGTCGAGACCATATTGTTCAAGGCGCTCTCAAAAACACCGGAAGAACGCTACGGTACCGGCGCGGCATTCTGCGCGGCGTTGAGGCGCGGCTTAGAAGACACGCTGCGAACGGACGGTCTTGCCTCGGCGAGTATGCCGTCGCCTTCAGCCGATCCCGCGCTGCCGCCGCGCCGATTATCCATGCAGCCTGCCGTTGACAAAGTTGCTCAGGAACTGGCACTACAGCAGGAGAAGGGCAGGGCGCCCATTCACAGCGTTGAGGCTGGACAGACGACGACGTGGGCGCGTGTCAAAACCAGCAGTTGGGTTCCCTACATCGTGGCAACCGCAGTTGTCGCCTCGCTGCTGGTTGTCTTCGGCATCATCCTGATCGGTGGATCGGGTAACTCGCCGGAGAATGCTGGCGATCCGACTCAGGGCGCGATGCTGCCCGCTGCTGAACTTTCTGACGAGCCTTCACCTCGAGCAAGTGAGACGCCGCCGTTACCGCCGACAGCGACACCGGAGCCAGCGTCACCTGCTCCAGTTGAACCGGTAGAACGCTCGATCGTGCCATCTTCCAGCCCGGAACTACCATCGCCGACAGCCATTCCCCCCTCGGACACGCCTATCCCGTTGACGCCAGTTCCGCCGACGCCAGTTCCACCAACACCCATACCGCCAACACCCGTGCCGCCAACGCCGGAACCCCCAACACTGCTGCCGGTAGCTTCAACGCTTGATTCAACCGCGGCACCGCCGGCGGCGACGAACGTGCCGCCGGATTGGCTGCCTGTCAATTTCATTTATGACAATAATGGTTTCTGGTGGCTGAATGCGGCGTCACGCAGCATTAACGCACAACCGATCCGCTTTGAACGAATTGGCGGTGGGCAAAGTTTCAGCGGTGACCGATGGGCATACTGGACATTGGAACCGGGGCGGTGCATGGAGATTCGGTTTAGTGATGTCGGCAATCCACAGCGCCCGAACGGATGTCGCCCGAATGCCTTTTTCACGCCGACGCGCACACAGGGTATAGACTTCTGGACGGGCAGCGGGCAGTTTCGTGTGCTGTGGAACAGGACTGAGATTGCCGTTTGCGATATTGCCGCAGGGCAATGCAGCGCGTCTGTGCCGCCGGCATGATGATGAAGTGGAAACATTCGTTGAAGACGCAATAAGTGCCACTATGGTATTGGAAGTGGAGCAGACATGATGGCGGATGAAGTGCTCGTTGCAGGGCAGCAGTTTGGCGATTATGTCATCGAAGGAATACTCGGTCAGGGCGGAATGGCGCAGGTCTACAAAGCGGTTGACCCTAATCTGAACCGTCTCGTAGCCATCAAGGTGATCAAGCCGGGCATTGCCGATAACCCGGAGTACACCAAGCGATTCAAACGTGAGGCGCAGGCTATTGCCAAACTCAATCATCCGAACATCGTCAATGTGTATCAGTTTGGCGTCATAGACACGATTTACTATATGGCGATGACATTTATTGATGGCGTCAGCATCGAGTGGCTGATCAGAGACTATCAGACGGACAATCAGGTGATGACGTATGCCGATACGCTCAAAATCCTGACGCAGATTGCATCTGCGCTTGATTACGCTCACGGGCAGGGAGTCATTCATCGGGATGTCAAGTCGAGCAATCTGCTGCTCAACCAGCAGGGACGCGCCTATCTGACCGATTTCGGGTTAGTGCGCGATATGGATGTTCCCACGCTGGGAGAAATATTTGGTTCGCCGGAATATATCTCGCCGGAGCAAGCGATCAATTCAGCGGACACCGTCCCGCAAAGCGATCTGTATTCTCTGGGCGTTGTCCTGTATCAGATGCTCACGGGGCATTTACCGTTTACTGGAGGGCATCCGAATGATATTGCCATGCGGCAGATTGAGGATGCGCCGCCTTCGCCGCGTGAATTTAACCCCGCGCTGTCGCCAGAAATTGAAGCCGTGATCTTGCATGCTCTGGAAAAGAAACCAGAGGATCGGTTTCAATCCGGTTCGGAATTCGTCACGGCGCTGCGTGAGGCAGTCAAGAGGTAAATCCGGTGACAAATCCCAATGACAGTCTGATTGGAAAGACGTTTGACGACTATCGCATTGAGAAGCAGTTGGGCGCGGGCGGTATGGCAGAAATCTACCGTGCGCTCGATATAAGGCTCAAGCGCTATGTCGCCATCAAGGTGATCGCCAGCGATTTCCGCGCCCATCCCGACTATTCCCAGCGTTTTGAGCGTGAAGCACAGTCCATTGCCCGATTGGATCATCCCAATATTGTGCATGTTTACCGATACGGGGAAACGGGCGGAATGCACTATATCGCCATGCAATACATAGAGGGCGCAGACCTGGCGACACTCATCCATGATTACAAGGCGAATGGGGAGGTCATGCCGCTACGGGATATTGTCCGGGTGATACGGGAAATCGGCGCAGCGCTGGACTATGTTCACAGCCATGATGTCATTCATCGTGATGTGAAGCCGGGCAACATCATGATTGATCAGGAAGGACACGCCCTGCTGACGGATTTCGGACTGGCGCTGCTCGGTGACATTGGCACACGCGGCGAAGTCTTGGGATCATCGTCTTATGTTTCGCCTGAACAGGCAGTTTCTTCGGCGAATGTCGTCCCTCAAAGCGATCTGTATTCGCTGGGTATAACGTTGTTTGAGATGTTAACCGGAGAACCGCCGTTTACGGGTGATGATCCCCTCAGCGTAACGATGCGGCAGATTTCCGAAGCGCCGCCTTTGCCGAGCAGCATCAATTCGGGCTTGCCACCGTCCATTGATGGGGTCGTGATGCAGGCTTTGGAAAAGGAGCCGTTTGACCGTTTTGCTTCGGGGGCAGACCTGAGCGCAGCGCTGGAAACTGCTGTCGCTAACTGGCAGATGAATGAAGGGAGTAAGGCGGGATCGTCCCGGCGACCCTCGCTGGTACTGTTGCCTCATAAAGTCCGGGAGCAGATGCTGCTGTCGCCACTGCCTGCTGCGGATGTGACGCCTGTGTCAACCCGCCCGGCAGCGCCGGTTGAGTCTGCTGCGACATACGACTCACAAGATGCGGAAAATTACGATCAGCCGCAAGTGATGACTCAGCCGGGGCTGCGCCGCTGGCGTGGCGCGTTTATCTTCGCTCTGGTCATCTTCCTCATCGGCGCGGTGTTGATTCTGGCGCTTCGGCTCTCGTCCGTGAACTCGACCTCAACAGCCTCAGAGTCGACGGAAGCAGCTGCACTCCCGTCACCGGTTCAAGCAGAAAACGTAGCGATTGTCACCGTAGTCGTCATGATCACCGCCACGATAGAGCCTACCCAAATACTGCCTACGCCAACGGCTGTGCCGCCGACCAACACATCCGTTCCACCGACTTTAGCTCCGCCGACAGCAGCTCTACCGCCAACGGTGCTGCCAACGCTGATTCCAACTTTGGCGATTATTCCGCCAACCGCGCTGCCGATTGTGCTTCTCATTGTGAGACAGCGAAACGATGGTGTAGTCATTGCTAATTTGTCAGAGGTCGATCTGCCGTTGCCACCGCTTCGAGTGGGCGATCGAGGGGCGATCAACGGGACGGATTGGGGGCTGGACACGTTAGACAGCCAGGAGTGTGTTGTTGCCTGGAAGGATGACCGAGATGACTCGCAAATGCAAGTAGACGGTTGTACGCGGGTTGGGGTGTTGGTTACGCGGCGGGGTCCAGACCGCTTCTGGAGAGAAGATTTTGACGTTTATTATGATGAGGTGTTGGTTGGCACTTGCAGTCGTGACCATGAGTCCTGCTCGATTACGCTACCGCAGGCAATGGGGTAAACCGGAGTGAGTGACTGTGACAGAACACCGTCGGGAATATTCTCAACGGTGTTCTGTTAGGTACGATGTTAGATCTGATGCGCTGTCGTCTACCAGCCGCGCCCGGCGATCTTCTGTGCTTCGGGCATTGTCGTGACGTTAATGCCGACCATTGCTTCACCAAGCCCACGGCTGACGTTTGCCAGCACATCGGGGTTGTTGAAATGGGTGACGGCTTCAACAATCGCTTTGGCGCGTTGGGCGGGGTTGCCACTCTTGAAAATGCCTGAGCCGACGAACACACCGTCCACGCCCAACTGCATCATGAGCGCGGCATCGGCGGGGGTTGCCACGCCGCCTGCCGCGAAATTGACAACGGGCAAGCGTCCGAGTTTCGCCGTCTCAACAACCAGCGCATAGGGTGCCTGAATATTCTTGGCGAAGGTGAATAGTTCGTCTTCGTCGAGTGAGGTCAGGCGGCGAATCTCGCCCATGACGGCACGGGCATGGCGAACAGCTTCCACCACATCGCCCGTGCCAGCCTCACCCTTGGTGCGGATCATCGCCGCGCCTTCGGCAATGCGGCGCAGCGCCTCGCCTAGATTACGGCAGCCACACACAAACGGTACGCTGAACTTGTGCTTGTTAACGTGATTTTCCTCATCGGCAGGCGTGAGGACTTCGCTCTCATCAATATAGTCAATGCCGATTGCCTGGAGAATTTGCGCCTCAACGAAATGCCCGATACGGCACTTCGCCATCACAGGGATGCTCACAGCGTTGATGATGCCATCAATCATGTCTGGATCGCTCATACGGGCGACGCCGCCGTGAACGCGAATATCTGCTGGAATACGTTCCAGCGCCATCACCGCCGCCGCGCCCGCGTCCTCAGCGATTTTCGCCTGATCGGGCGTCACCACGTCCATGATGACGCCGCCCTTAAGCATTTGCGCCAGTCCTGCTTTTACCGCGAATGTTCCCGTTTCACCATTGCCGTGTGTGCCGTTGGTGTGATAACCGTTTGTCTGTGTCATGGTATGCCTCAATTGCTCAAAAAACTGTCATCAGAGTAAAGGTGGAAAGGCTTGAAATGTATGACCAATTAAGACCATTATAGCCGTCAAACACCGGCAGTTGTACGGCTGATCTGTTGTTGTGACGTTCGGAATGCCGCGCTAGACTTCACCCGTTTTTGAACGGTGCAGTCCGAAAATAGGGAATTGAATGACTCCGACGTTGATTATTCTCGCGGGTGGCGCGTCATCACGCATGTGGCCAATCCGCGAAAAATCGCTGCTGCGCTTTGGCGACGAGCCGCTGTTATTGTCACAACTCAGGCGTTATCACGCATTAGGATTTGAAGACGCCGTCGTAGTTGGCAACCCGGAGAGTCATGCCGAGATTTCTGCGTTGACGGGGACAATTGAGGCGATGACCGTTCGCGTGGTGATACAGGAACAGCCGAAGGGTATGGGCGACGCGATTCTTGCTGCCGCGCCAATGTTGACTGATTCGCCTACGCCGATCTACATCACGCAGGTGCATGATGTGGTGGATGATGCGCTTCACGCCGATGTTCTGGCGGCATATCAGGTAGATAGCAGCGGTTGTTATGTAGCTGGCGTCGAGATGGACGAGTATTTCCCCGGCGGTTATCTGATTGTGGATGAAGCGGGGCGCATCAACGGGATCATCGAGAAGCCGGGCACCGACAACCGCCCCAGCAAATTTGTCAATATTGTTGCCCACCTCTATGCGGACGCCGGGCAGTTATTTACGGCATTGCGAGACGAATACGCGAAGCCGATTGCAACGGATGATCACTACGAACGGGCAATGGATGCCCTGATGAAAACCAACATATTTCGCGTCGTGCCCTATCGCGGTTCGTGGGCGGCGCTCAAGTTTCCGTGGCATGTGCTGGACATTATGAACGTGTATCTGGGGAAAATCAGCGGGCAGATCATCGAAGAAGGGGCATATATTGCGCCAACAGCAACCCTGCGCGGGGATGTGTATATTGGCAAAGGCGCGAAGGTGTTCCCCGGCGCGGCGGTCGTAGGTCCTGCCTATATCGGCGCGAATACGATTGTTGGCAATAACGCGCTGGTTCGCAATTCGATGGTGCTGGATGGCTGCGAGGTCGGTTTTACGACGGAAATTGCGCGAAGTTATGTGGCGGAACACGTCTCAATGCACGCCTGCCGCGTCCTCGATTCGGTGTTTATGTCCGGGGTGAATTTCTCAGCAGGCTGCACGACGGCAAATTTACGTATGGATCGTGGCATGGTGTCGAGCAAAATCAAAGGGCAAAAGCTCATGACCGGGCGCGATAAATTTGGCGCAGTGGTCGGGCAGGACGCATTTTTGAGCGTGGATGTGATAACTATGCCCGGCGTGAAAATCGGCGCACGGGCGCAGATTGGACCGGGTACGCACGTTCATCAGGATATTCTGGATAATCAGCGCGTCTATGTAAAACAGGAAGTCGTCATCGTCGAGGCTTAAGGCTGAGGGCAAATATCATGGAACTGGAAAAACCGTTCACCGCGCCATTTCGCATTTTGATTATCGTGGCGCACCCGGATGATATTGAGTTTGGTGCAGCGGGCAGCGCCGCTGTCTGGTCGGACGCCGGTGCGGACGTGACGTACTGCATTGTCACTGATGGTTCGGCAGGCAGTAATGATAAGGACGTGATTTTAAGCGAACTCACAGAGCGCCGTCGTATGGAGCAGTGGGAAGCGGCTTCGCATGTCGGCGTGAAGGATGTCCGTTTTCTCGGCTATAAGGACGGCATGTTAGAGCCGACGCTGGAACTCCGCCGTGACCTGACGCGCCTCATCCGTGAATTGCGTCCGGATCGGGTAGCGATTATGGATCCAACGATGATCCTGATCAGTTCGGAACAATTCGACTATATCAATCATCCTGATCATCGTGCCACAGGTGAAGCCTCGCTCTATGCAGTTTTCCCCAGTGCTGAAACGCGCCCGATTTTCCCTGAACTGCTGAGCGAAGGTTTGGAACCGCATCACGTTAAAGAGCTCTATCTGATGATGAGCGACAAGCCGAATATCGCGGTGGATATTTCCGCCGTGTGGGAACGCAAAACCAAAGCGCTGCTGTCGCATAAATCGCAGTTGAGTGAAGAAGTAATTGAATTTGTCCGCCCATGGGATGTTGAAACCGGAAAGCAGACGGGTGTAGAACTGGCAGAGAGTTTCCGCGTCATGCGCTTCTACAATCAGTCAGGGGACGTGGAGCGCGTTCAACCGCAGGAAGCGGCGCAACCTGCGTAAATGATTGATCCGCCAAGTCGCCAAGCACGCCAAGAATAAGGAGAAATCCCTTAGTGGTGCATCCGACAAATAAAGGTAAAATGAATATAAAAAAGGACGATGAGCCATGCCCCGCCGACTACAGGTGCGCGAATTGAATGAGCAAGAGCGTGAAACCATCCAGCAG
>Ga0224722_1001926_pt1 | contig 11284 bp, 6 predicted proteins | sample Balambano_FR1_Me_FD_161646 | JGI IMG/M metagenome (GOLD analysis project Ga0224722, IMG submission 161646) | Freshwater sediment microbial communities from Lake Towuti, South Sulawesi, Indonesia - Balambano_FR1_MetaG | ecosystem: Environmental > Aquatic > Freshwater > Lake > Sediment | place...
ATGATGAACGCCTTGCGGATACCTACCGCCGTGCGGATAGTCTGCCACTGGGAGCGGGGGCATTAGCCGGAACGCCGTTCCCTATTGACCGGGAGTTTGTGCGTCAGGAGTTGGGCTTTGCGGCATTGTGTGAGAACTCGCTGGATGCGGTGGCAGACCGGGATTTTGCAGTAGAGTTCTGCGCCACCGCCAGCCTTTTGATGATGCACCTTTCGCGACTTTCTGAGGAGATGGTACTTTGGTCATCACCAGAGTTCGGCTTTGTAGAACTGGATGATGCCGTGACAACAGGCTCTTCGATTATGCCGCAGAAGAAAAACCCGGATGTTGCGGAACTGATTCGGGGGAAGACGGGCAGAGTCTATGGCGACACAATGACACTACTCACCCTGATGAAGGGGTTGGTTCTAGCATATAACAAAGATATGCAGGAGGATAAAGAACCCCTCTTTGATGCCTACGATACGGTGCTTGCCTGTGTTACCCTGATGACCCGCCTTCTCGAAGGGGCGGTCTTCAAGCCAGAGCGGATGAAAGCATCCCTACACGGTGATTTCTCCACTGCCACCGACCTTGCCGATGCGCTTGCCGCAAGTGGTGTGCCATTCCGAGAGGCACATGAGGTGGTGGGGAAGTTGGTGCGCGATTGCATCACCCGTGGGATAGCCCTCGAAGACCTCACTTTTGCCGACCTACAGACCCACGATTCCCGCTTTACCGAATCTGCCCTGCACGCGATTCTCCCCGAAGCCTCTGCCAACGCCCGTACCAGCCGAGGCGGAACCGCAACTGTTGCTGTGCAAGAGCAGATTCAACGGGCAAAAGCGGTGTTGGTGATTTGATGGATAGCCCCTTCTGGTAGAGAGGGGGCGCGGAAAAATACCATGTGTTGGCAATGATTTAACACTCTCTTAATATCTCAGGGGCGCAGTGTGTTACAATTTATCTATGTATACCAGAAAGCCTCTCCTCTCCTTGAGCCTTGTTGCTCTTGCCGCTGTTATCGGTGTGACCGGTTGGATTGCCGCCCGTGCCACTCGCGAACAAGAACCGACCCAACCCCCGAAGATTCCCTTAATCACCGGGAAGTTCATTACCCCGCTTGGTAAGCAGACCAATGTGGGCAGTTACCCCAATAATACGCTACTCTCGCCGGATGGAAAGTACCTAATTGTCACCAGTTTGGGCGCACGAACACGACTGACAGTTCTGAGTGCTACCGACGGTTCGGTGGTTTCACAGGTGGACTATACGGGGAACTCGCCGTCGCAACGAGGACGAAGCGAAGGACTGTTCTATGGACTTGCCTTTGGACCAACGACCAACGAAGGAACTCTGCTCTATGCCGCGCAAGGCTCCGACGACCAAGTGAGTATTCTGACCCTGAGTGCTGAGGGCAAACTGACTCGTACCGATAAGAGTGTGGTAATTCCCTCGGATATGAAACGGGGAACAGGCGAAAATGTGACCACCCTCCCGCTTCATATTGCTGGAATTGGACTGAACCGTTCAGGAACACAACTCTATGCCGCCGCAAACACGGGCAATCCGAACCGGGACATGGAGAGTGCATTGCAGGTAGTGGATATTCCAACAGGGGTGGTTGTCCGCCGTATTGGGGTGGAAGGGTATCCGTTTGCCGTGGCAGTGGTCAGCAAAGGGGCAAATGCAGACCGCAAGGTGTATGTCAGCAGTGAGCAACGCGGAACGGTCAGTGTGGTGGATGTGGATGCGGGCAAAACAGTCAAAACTATCGAAACAGGGTCGAGTGCCACGGCTCTTCTCTTTAACCGTGACCAAACTCGGCTCTTTGTTGCCAATACAGGCAGTGATACGGTCAGCATTATTAACACGGAAACCGACAAGGTGGAGCGAACTCTCCTCTTACGTCCCATAGATGCCCGCGACCTGCCCGGTACAACCCCGCAGGGGATGGCTCTCTCCCCCGATGAAAGCACTCTCTATGTTGCCCTCTCCGACCTAAATGCGGTGGCGGTAGTAGACCTAAAAGAGAATCAACTCAAAGGCTTTATTCCGGCAGGTTGGTATCCAACCAGCGTGGCAGTGTCCCCGGATGGTCGGAAACTGTTTGTTGCGAATGCAAAGGGAACTGGGGTACGCAATCCCAACAGTGCGCCGGTTCCCATCGCAGGAAGTAGCCGTCCCCAATATATCCAGAACATCATTGAGGGAACGGTTTCCACGATTGATATTCAACCGACTATGAACGTGCTGAACTGGTACACATCACAGGTTGTTACCAACAATAAGATTCGCCCCAATCTGGTTAAAGTAGCGCGTGAAGCACTGAAAAACCCCGGTATCGAACACGTTATCTATATCATTAAAGAGAACCGTACCTACGACCAAGTATTAGGCGATATGAGCCGAGGCAATGGGGACCCCAACCTGCTGATGTTCGGGCGTGAGATTACCCCAAACCAACATGCACTTGCCGAACGGTTTGTACTGTTGGATAACTTCTACTGCTGTGCGGAAGTCTCTGGGGACGGTTGGAACTGGTCTACTGCCGGTATGGTCAGTGAGTATAACTCTCGAAATGTGGTTTATGGGTATACCGGTAAGGTTCGCCCCTACGACTATGAAGGGGCAAACAACGGAGTTCCGGTGGATTTGGAGGGTATTCCCGACGTGAACACCCCTCCCGGTGGGTATATCTGGGATAACTGCGCCCGAAACGGTGTCTCGTATCGGAACTATGGTTTCTTTGCCGTTTTTAATGAGAACAAGCCCGACAAAAAGGCGTTAGTGGGCAAAACCTGCCCTGATTTCTTGCAGTACAACATGGACTATGCCGATAGCGAAGCGTGGGTTAAGCATGGTTTACAACCTGCCCCTCGGCAAATTAAGGAGTACGGGCAGTACAAAGACCCCTCGCGGATGACCGCATGGCTTCGAGAGTTCAATCAGTTTGTTGCAAATAAGAACCTCCCTAAGTTTATGATGGTGCGTCTCGGACGTGACCACACCTCAGGAACCACTCCGGGAACCTACTCTCCGCGTGCGATGGTTGCCGATAACGATTATGCGGTGGGGCAGTTGGTCGAGGCGGTCAGCAAGTCCCCGTACTGGGAAAAGACCGCGATTTTTATTGTGGAGGATGATGCACAGAACGGTTACGACCATGTGGATGCACACCGCTCTATCGCCTTTGTGGTCAGCCCTTATATCCGCCGGGGAACAGTTGACCATCGGTTCTTTAACACCGACTCCACCATACGAACCATGGAACTTCTCTTAGGACTGCCCCCGCTGAATCAGTATACGGCGGTTGCAGAACCATTAGCCGTGTTTACCGATACCCCGCAGAACAGTGACCCGTACCAAGCGATTCTTCCGGCAAAAGAGATTGTCTCCGAAATCAATGGCGCACAAGCCTACCGCGCCCAAGATAGTCTCGCACTCTTGAATCCGTTGGTGGAAGAATCGGCTCCCGATGAGGAACTCAACGACATCCTTTGGCACGCCATCAAAGGGGTAGACGTTCCGGCTCCACCACGGCGTTACACCTTGCGGTTAAGTCCCACGGACGACGATGATTAAAATCGCCTTCCGATAAGGTCATTGGATGAATCGGTGTAGGGGCGAACCCCTGTGTTCGCCCTATCCCCACAGGGCAACCACAGGGGGTTGCCCCTACGAGGAATTCTACTTTCTCTACTCCCCCTCTCTCGCAAGCGAGAGAGGGGGATGGGGGGTGAGAGCAGGAGCAGTTCTACTTCCCCTTTTGTAACTGTAATGCGGCTTCTACCACACCCGCGAAAAGCGGATGCGCTCGGTTGGGGCGCGAACGAAACTCTGGGTGAAACTGAGTCGCGATAAAGAACGGGTGGGACGGCAGTTCGACAATCTCTGCCAAGCGTCCATCAGGAGAAGTGCCAGAAAAGACCAAGCCTCCCTCCGTCAACTGCTCGCGGTACGAATTGTTTACCTCGTAGCGATGACGATGACGCTCCTTGACCAGAGGCTCCTTGTAGAGACGATGGGCTAAGGTTCCTTCGCTCAAACGGCAGTGCCAGAGTCCTAATCGCATGGTTGCCCCCTTATCCGTGATACCGTACTGGTCGGGCATCAGGTGGATAACTGGGTGGGGGGTGTTCTCATCAATCTCTGTGGTATGTGCGCCTTTGAGATGGCAGACATTGCGAGCATACTCAATCACCGCCATCTGCATCCCATAGCACAAGCCCAAGTAGGGTATCTGGTTTTCGCGGGCATAATGGACGGCTGCAATCTTACCGTCCACCCCGCGTGCGCCAAAGCCACCACAGACCACCACGGCATCATGTCCGGCTAGTCGGCTGGCAACCTCATCGGCGGATTGATAGTCCTCCAACTCCACCGAATCAATCCAGTGAATATCCACACCACAATCGTGGGCTATTCCGGCGTGCTTCAGCGATTCGCCGACGGAGATATACGCATCGCCGTTCCCGGTATACTTTCCGACCACACCAACCCGCACATGGCGCGACGGCTTGCGGATACGCGAGACAATAGTCCGCCACTCCTCCAAGGCATCGGGGCGGGGCGGTTGTTGGGGAAGATTAAGACGACGTACCACCAAATCCGCAAACCCCTCTTCCTCAAACGTCAACGGAATCGCATAGATAGTATCGGTATCGGGGGCATCAATCACCGCATCGGGGGTCACATCGCAGAAAAGGGCAATCTTATCACGTTGGTCGGCTTCCAGTGGGTTTTTGGTGCGACACACTAAGACATCGGGGGCAATTCCCACCTCGCGCAGGCGCATGACGCTGTGTTGTGTCGGCTTGGTCTTTACTTCGTCCCACGGTCCCACAGTCGGTATCAGAGTGACATGAACATACAGTACATTGCCATGACCCGCATCCCGTTTCATCTGTCGAATGGCTTCGAGGAAGGGTAAACCTTCAATATCCCCCACCGTTCCCCCGACTTCCGCTAAGACCACATCGGCTCCGGTGGTTCGCCCAATTCCGACAATACGTTCTTTGATTTCGTTGGTGATGTGCGGAATCACCTGAACTGTTGCGCCGAGATAGTCCCCCCGGCGTTCTTTGCCAATCACGGCTCCATAAACAATTCCCGTGGTTACACTGGCATCTCGTGAGAGGCTTATATCCACAAACCGCTCATAGTGACCGAGGTCAAGGTCGGTTTCCGCGCCGTCATCGGTGACAAAACACTCCCCATGCTGATACGGATTCATGGTTCCCGCATCCACATTGATGTACGGGTCTAGCTTCTGCATGGTGACTTTGAAGCCACGATTTCTCAGGAGTCGTCCGAGTGCCGCCGAGGTTATTCCCTTCCCGATAGAGGAGACAACGCCCCCGGTGACAAAGATGTACTTTACCGTTCGCCCCGGTGTTTCCACCGAATCTGCCAAGTGAGGAGAGGCAACCGTCATGTATATAGGCTCTTTCCGAGGGGGTAGATTTGAGGATTGCAAAAGTGGAGTTGTGCGTATTGCCCTGCGCGAAAGTATATCAAAGGTTCAGCGTTCCGTCAAACCAAAAATTGGAGTCATTGGAATTGCTACCAGTTGGGATGCCCGCCCCTGAAAGGGGCGGTCTGATTCTAACCAGTCTACCGACCGGGTGAGGAAGGTTTTCCTTCCCCGGATATTCCCTTGAGGGGAAAAGAAGTAGTCTTTCCTTTCAGGAACGGTCTCCCCAACGTATGGTGCGGAATTGGTTAATTCTTCTGCGAACTGACGATTTTGCCCTCAATAATCGTTCCGATACAATGGGTGGTGTACTCGAACGGGTCGCCATCGAAAAGGGCTAAGTCGCCGTCCTTGCCCACTTCAATACTGCCAACACGTTTCTCTATGCCCAAGATACGTGCCGGGTCACGGGTGATTGCGGAGAGGGCATCTTCCCGCGATAGACCGTTTGCCGCCGCGATTGCCGCCTCAAAGAGAAGCACCCGCACTTTGGGAACATACCCCTCAAACCCGGTCTGAATCGCGAACGGGATTCCGGCTTGCTTCAACTTGGCGGCAGTCTCAAAACTCAGACTGCGTGCATCCCCATACGCCCGTTGCATACTGGGGTGCAGAACCACAGAAACCCCTGCCGCTTTAATCTCCTCCAGAAGAAGAGGGGCTTCTGCCGCCCCGTCTAAAATCAGGCGAAAGCCGAACTCCTTCTGCAAGCGCAGAGCGTTCGCAATGTCCTGCGCCAAATGCACCGTGATAAGCAGAGGCAGTTCCTTCTTTAGCACCCGTGCAAACATCTCTTGCTTGAGGTCTCGCGGTTGATCTTTACTCTCTTTGCTGAGGGCTTCTTGCGTCTTTATCAGTTGTTGGCGCAGAAGGGACATCATCTTGGCACGAGTACCCGGCGATTTGCCCCGCTCTAATCCCCCTGTGGAGAGGTCGGCAACCACAACCCCTGTTTCCTGCACCAATGCCTGCTCCACGGTGTTCCCCGTGGTTTTTACAATCACGGTCTGCCCCGGAATCAGTTTGCCAGGGGCATGACCCGTATTGATGGTGGTGACACCAAATCCCCGGACATAGGCGACTAACTTTTCCTGCGGGTTGTACGCATCCAATGCCCGCAGTTCGGGTTGGATGGGTGTAGACGCTTCCAGTTGGTCTTGGTCGTGTCCTTCATTGTTGTAGATACCCGTTAAACCCACGGTAGCGCGGGCATCTACCAAGCCGGGGGTGACAACCTCGGCTTCTAAAACGGTAAATCCGGCAGGTATCTCCACTTTCCCCGCCTCTCCCACCGCCGCAATTTTGCCGTCGCGAATCACGACGACAGCGTTCTGAAGGGGAGAGCCTGCCATCGTGTAAAGCATCTTTGCTTTAACGGCGACCTGTGCCACACCCAAGGACGATACCCCAAAAGTTAGACTCAACGTGGCAAGCAATGCCCCGACGGTTCTGGGAATGTTTCTCATCGCTTTGCCTCCATTTCATCCACACAGCACAGGTACGGGCGAATCTCCTCCCCGGCTCCCACACCGCCTACTGCATAGAGCAGGTCTTTAGGGTCGGTGCGGTCAAAGACTTTCTTGCCCTCAATCCATGTCTGTAACACTTTGGTATAGACACTGAACGGGTCGCCGCTCAGTACAACAAAATCGGCATCCTTACCCGGTTCCAAAGTTCCCACCTGTTTTTCCAAGCCGAGCATCTTTGCCCCGGACAGAGTAAGGGATTGCAACGCCCCTTCGCGGGACATTCCCGCACGGATTCCGAGTGCCGCCGAGCGCAGAAATAGCCGTGAGTCGGTGATGCCATCGTCGGTATGGTACGCCACCACAACCCCCGCCTTTTCCAAAACAGCACCGGTTTGGAACGAGAGGTCAACCGCTTCTAGCTTACCTCCCGGCGCATCAATCAGGATGATGGAGCAGGGAACCTTCGCCTTTGCTATCTCCTCCGCCACTTTCCACCCTTCAGAAACATGGTGGAGAACCACCTTAAAGCCAAACTCTTTATGCAAGCGAAGCACGGTGATAATGTCATCGGCGCGATGGGTGTGGTGCTGTACAATTCGCTTACCTTCCAGCACTTCGAGCAATGCTTCCATTCCGAGGTCACGCGGAGGGAGTTTTTTGCTGTCGCTTCCCGCGTCTTTGATTTTCTTTTGGTACTCTAATGCTTTAATGAACTGTTCGCGTACCAGAGCGGTGGATTTGCCACGGGTTCCGGGGAACGGCGGGCTACCTATCGGGTTAGTTCCGTTCGCCATCTTCAGACCACCTGTGGGTTTGCCATCGCTGTCGCGGATAAAGTAGTCCTCCACGGTACGTCCACCGCGAAGTTTCACATAGACCGTCTGCCCGCTCAAAAGATGCCCCGAACCGGGCATGATATTGGCGGTAGTCACTCCGCCCGCCAGTGCCTTTTTGACCGCCGATTCACGCATGTTTAGAGAGTCATAGACACGTACATCGGGCTGAATGGGAGAACTACTATCTGCGCCACCGGGTCCGGCGATGTGGCTATGGGTATCCACCAAACCGGGGATTACTGTTTTGCCGTTCAGGTCGGTGACAACAGCACCAGAGGGAATGGGGAGGCTTTTATCCCCGATGGCAAGAATCTTTCCCCCCTGCACCAGTAGCACCCCTTGTGCGATTGGTGTGCCAGAGGCAGGAAGTATTGTTGCTCCGACAAACGCCTGAATCGGGGCTTTATCCTGCTGAGGGAGTGCGGGACGGGGAATTGATACGGGCGTAAGCAGTAGGGAAAGCAGAGTAAGTAGCACGGTTTTCATAGACGAGTATTCACCATAACTCGCCAATTTCCTGCCGGGACAGAGGAAAAATCGCGGGAATGGGGAGGGGAGAGGTCAGGAGAGGTGTAATCTCCCTATTCCGGCAGACTCTCTACGACTATCTTGTCGTTGGTGTAAACACAGATTTCAGCAGCGATTTTCAGGGCTTTTTCGGCGATTTCACGAGCGGAAAGGTCGGTGTGTTGCATCAAGGCGCGTGCCGCCGCCAGCGCATACGAGCCACCACTCCCAATCGCCGCCACGCCGTCATCCGGTTCGATAACATTGCCGTCCCCGGAAAGAAGTAGGAGGTTCTCTGGGTCGGCAATCAGCATCAGGGCTTCTAAGCGACGCATCATACGGTCAGTACGCCACTCCTTCGCAAACTCAATCACCGCACGGCGCAGGTTGCCGTTACTCTGCTCTAATTTTCCCTCAAACTTATCTGCTAAGGATTGAGCATCGGCAACACTACCGGCAAAACCGGCAAGCACTTTGCCCTGATACATCCGGCGAACCTTTTTCGCCCCGGCTTTTAGAATCGTCGCTTGAAAAGTGACCTGACCATCTCCGGCGAGGGCAACTTGACCGTTACGACATACTCCAACAATAGTGGTCGAATGAATCTTTGCTTCCGACACGCTGATTTCTTTACTCCTTATTGTTTGTTAATCGGCAGTGGGGCTAGTGGACACAGTTCCGGGGTCAGGAATACCGAAGTGAGCGGCAAGCACCTTCCGGGCAATCGGAGCCGCATCGGAACCGCCGTGATAGTTCTGCCCCTCCGACTCTAAAAAGACACATATCGCGATGGTCGGCTTTTCAAAGGGGGCGTAGCAGACAAACCACGCATGCGTAGGGCTTTTCCCGCCTTTGTTGCCACTGGTTAGTTCCGCCGACCCGGATTTTCCCGCCACTGCGATTCCCGGCAGTGTTGCTGCCTGCGAGGTTCCCCCGGTGACAACTGCCCGAAGGCTACTGGCAATCAGGGCGATTTTCGCAGGTGAAAGCTTTAAGCGGTGTGTCACTTCAGGTTTCATCGTATACTTTAGCTCTTTGGTGATACTATCGGTTGCCTCCAAAAGGACACGCGGGGCATAGACAGTTCCGCCGTTGGCAATCGCGCTCACCACGGAAGCCATCTGGAGCGGGGTTGCCACCACATCACCTTGACCAATCACCGTATTGGCAGTAAAACCGGGATACCATGTTGTATCTGGATTCTGAAACTTCTGCGCTCGTTCCACATGACGCGCCGGACTGGGCATGTACCCTCTACTCTCAAAGGGAAGGTCAATCCCGGTAGGTTGCCCCAAGCCAAACCTATCGCCCCATTCGGCTAATTTCTCTGCGCCCACCTTAAATCCCAACTGGTAGAAATAGACATCACACGATGAAGCCATGGCGGAGATAAGGCTCACTCCGCCATGCCCCCCCGAACTGTGGCAACGCTTAAAATAGGAACCGATATTTAACCCACCCGCACAGTGGTAGCCAGTATGCCGACTGACCGCATCCTCGGCTAATCCTGCCGCCGCCGAAACGATTTTGAAGGTGGAACCGGGAGCAATCGCCCCTTTGGTCGAGCGATTAAACAGTCCCGGCGAAATCTTTTCCCGATAGACTTGTGCGGGGAGGGGACGATGCACCCATAAGTTCAAATCATACGAAGGATAACTGACCATCGCCAGTACCCGACCATCGCGAGGGTCTAATGCTACCACGGAGCCTTTTCGGTTGCCTAATGCCGCCTCTGCTGCCTTCTGCACTTTTAAGTTTAGTGCCAGTTTCAGAGTTGCACCGGGGATAGGTTCTGTCCGCTCCAACTCGCGCTTGCGGCGATTGCGGGCATCGGTTTCGTACCAAATGCTACCGTCCTTGCCGCGCAGAAGCCCATCGTACTGGCTCTCCACACCATCTTTGCCGATAAAGTCACCGGGGCGGTAGCCTAACTCTTGTATTTTGGGGGTCTCCAAATCCTTGCTATCCACTGGCGCGATATAGCCAATCAGATGTGCCGCCGTTGCGCCATTGGGATACTGCCGAACGGGTTCGACATCGGCATCCACACCCGGCATCAGATAGCCATACTCGGCAATTCGGGCAAGGGTATGTTGGTCAATTCCTTCTGCCACCGGGAACGGTTCCAAGCCGACCTTATTCCGCTTGATGATAGAGTCTAACTCAGCACGGCTTTTGCCTAACACGGTGGCTAACTGGTTGTAGACCGCTTCGACCTCTGCTTTGGCTTTAGGGAGGGCTTGTGGATCTACAAAGACAGTGAACTGGGCACTGTTTTTAACTAATATCTGCCCTGTCGAATCCACGATAATGCCACGGGGAGCCACACTGCGTACCTGACGACGACGGCTGACTTCGGCACTTTCGCGGAGTTCCTCACCCTGTAGTATCTGGAGATACCAAAGCCGTGCCAAGAGAACCGCGAAGATAATCCCAATAACTAAGGCGAAGAAGCGAATACGAAACGGCGAAATCGTCGCTTCTATCTCGGTTTCTCCTGCATTGAGGAGGGAGGGACGGTGGGAACGAAAACGTGACATAGTCGGCTATCCATCTCCTGGCATCGGTTTGTGCTGTTTGCAGGTGGATTTTGGGGCGTGCTCCGCAGAGAAGGGACGTTCCACAGCTATCGGACACCACTTTGAAGCCAATGCCCCGGAATCGGAGCAGATGAGAACCGAGGTGGTACGCTTTTCCGCCTTGGGTAAACCGTTGCCGGATGTTCGGATTCGAGTATTCCGCGTCACTCCTGTACCCGAATCCGCTTCAGTATTCCCTTGTACCGACGAGACACCACCACTGGGGCGTGTCGTTGTTGTATTAGTGCGTGGGAAGGAATCGCCACCCCGTACTCCCGTGTCTGCTGTGGGAGCCGAATCCCCTGATTTCGGCGCAAGATTCTCCTCACGGTCAGAGGGTGTAGAGTTATCCGGTTGGGTGGACTCTTCCGATGATTCATTGGCATTGCTATCTCGGTTTGCCCCGTCATTGGCGACTGAGGAGGGGGTGTTTTCCTG
>Ga0224722_1001928_pt1 | contig 11262 bp, 7 predicted proteins | sample Balambano_FR1_Me_FD_161646 | JGI IMG/M metagenome (GOLD analysis project Ga0224722, IMG submission 161646) | Freshwater sediment microbial communities from Lake Towuti, South Sulawesi, Indonesia - Balambano_FR1_MetaG | ecosystem: Environmental > Aquatic > Freshwater > Lake > Sediment | place...
CTTCATCACCAGGGCCCACCCCCAAAACCTTTAACGACAAAAAGATGGCATCCAGTCCGTTGGCCACACCCACGGCATGAGGCACACCGAGCGTAGCGGCAAATTCGCGTTCGAACTCCGTCACTTCCTGACCGAGAATGAATCGTGAGGACGCATAGACGCGCGTGAAGGCCTCTTCGGATGCAGCCCGCACCAGTTGCAGTGCGGGTGTAAGATTTTGAAAAGGTACTTCGCTGCTCATCAATCGCCTTTCTCCAGTTCTTTCAGCCTGCGCTTGGCATCTTTGTTAGCCTCGTCCTTACGGCCTGAGCGCTTTTTCACTTCGTTAAAATAACGCTTGGCCTCTGCTTTGTTACCCTGCCTGCTGGCAATCTCGCCCATTGAAATGAGCGAGTAAAGATAGTACCCCGACTCGGTGGCATCTATCTGCTCAGCAAAGCGCAAAGCCTGCTGGTAGTATTTTTTTGCCTCGTCATAATTTCTGCGTGCCTCGTACATCTGCCCCAAAAAGAAGGCAACATAGCGGCCACTGGTAGCCTCGTAGCCGGTCTGCGCGCTATCAATGCGCAATAATACTTCTTTGCATTCGCGTTCCAATTCTGCATGCATGCCGCGGGCATACAGCATGCGCGCATAGTACCGGTGAAAGTAGGGATTGTCCGGGTAAGTCTGATGCAGGTATTCTGCGATCTGAAAAGCGCGGAGTTGATCATTTTCGTAGCTGTTCAATATTCGCATGAGCCATACCATCGCTTCGGTGCGCGTATAGAAGGCATTGTAGCTCACTTCCTTTAGCTGCTTCAACCCCTCCTGCTTGTTGCCTTTGGGGAAAAACCACATGATGGGTCGTAAGGCAGGGTAGTTTTCGGGTACCCAAACCGAAAAGTAGTTATACAAGGCATCGCCAAACAGCAACTCGGGGCTTAGGTATCCTTTGCGCTTGCATTCTTCCAGGTAGTCGAGCGCAGTCTCGCCTGCACTGGCAGCCTTTCGCCAGTTTTTCCGCTCTTCGTCTGAATACAGGCGGCCCTTAAACCCGTAGGCTGCCGCCAGAAAAAAAGCCGCCTCCACCTTGTATTCCGGGTGCTTATCATACAAAAAATTTGCTACGCGAATGGTGCTGTCCATATAACTGAGGAAGCGCTCGTCATACCGTTTGTCTTTCGTGTTGGGCATGATCTTCCACCACTCGCTCAAGCCCAGTAAAAAATAGGGGAGCGGGTGCCAGCGGTATTTCTGCTTGAACCACCTGAACTGCTGCTCAGCTTTATCGAACTTAAAATTATACATGTCGTTCAAAGCCTGGGTAGCTTCTATCTGCACGGCCAGGTTGGCTATGAGAATCAACGTGGTGTCTTTCTGCGCTACACCCTGCGCCCGGGTCGTGATTACCTGGAAAACACAAACCGCAAAAACCAGCAGCACCCTGAACTTCACCATCTTCAAAGAAACGAAAATCCTCACTTTAGCCACATTTTAATTTACTTGCAAACATCTATGATTGCCTCTTCGTTATACCAAGCCGATAAAAAGCTTACGTTTCTGTTGTTGTGCATCTGCACGCTGCTTTTACTTTTCGTGAAAATCAGCTTTATCGAAAACGAAACGGCCGCCTTTGAGTTTTTGGCCGATCGCCCCGAAGGTTCGGTACTAAAAGTCATTAGCGCGCTTAAGATGCTAGCGGTACCGCTTATTTACCTCTGGAAGTTTACGGTGATTGGCTTTGTGCTGTGGGTAGGTTGTTTCATGTTCGGCTACCGGGTATCGTACAGCCAGTGCTGGGGTATCGCCATCGTATCGGAGTTTGTGTTCCTCGTTCCCGAACTGATCAAGATCGCCTGGTTTACCGTCATAGAAACCGACCCCACCTACCTGGACATACGCGGATTCTATCCACTGGCGCTCATTTCGTTTTTTGACGAGGCCGATCTGCCCACGCGCTATGCTTACCCGCTGCGCGCGCTCAACCTCTTCGAGGTGGTATATTGGGCGTTGCTGATAAATGGCGTACACTTTTTTGCACGCAAACAGAAAAAAACAGCCGCTTATATTGTGGTGTGTTCGTATGTGTTCATCTTCATTTTATGGTTGGCCTTTTACATCACTGTGTATAAATAATTAAAACGCGTATGCTGCGTTCTATTCCTTATTTTCGCGGTTTCAAAACGTTGCCTCATGCAGTTTCAAAAAACTAACAACATTACCGGCTGGGTTGTATTTGCCATTGCCCTGATAACCTATTGGCTTACAGTAGAAGAAACCGCCAGCTACTGGGATTGCGGAGAATTTATTGCCGTAGCCAACAAGTTGGAAGTATCGCACCCGCCCGGTGCGCCCATGTTTATGCTGGTAGGCCGCATTTTTTCATTCCTGGCATTTGACGATGTAACCCGCGTGGCCTATTGGGTAAACATGTTAAGCGTGGTAGGCGGTGCCTTCACAATTTTGTTTTTGTTTTGGAGCATTACGCTGTTGGGCCGCAAGGCATTGGGCGTAAAGCGGATCGAAGACCTCTCGGCCGGCCAAACGCTGGTGCTCATGGGTGCAGGCGCAGTGGGTGCCTTGGCCTATTGTTTCTCTGACTCGTTTTGGTTTTCGGCTGTGGAGGCGGAAGTATATTCTATGTCTTCCTTCCTTACTGCGCTGGTGGTGTGGTGCGTACTCAAGTGGGACGTGATCGAAGACGAAGCCAAAGCCAACCGGTGGCTCATTTTGATGGCCTACATCATCGGGCTGTCCATTGGTTTTCACCTGCTTAACTTATTGGCGCTGCCAGCTCTGGGGCTCATCTTCTATTTCAAAAAATATACACCTACCCGCTGGGGCGTGATCAGCGCACTGGCCATCAGCGGTGGCCTCGTGCTGTTCATTAACGATCTGATCATTCCGGGTTTACCCTCGCTGGCCGGGGGCTTCGAGATTTTTTTCGTGAACAACCTGGGGCTGCCTTTTGGCTCGGGGGCTTTGGTGTTCTGCCTCCTGCTTATTGGTGGGCTTACCTACGGCATTCGCTATAGCCACCAAAAGCAAAACATCGTGCTCAACACCTTTCTGCTGGCCACTGCTTTTATCCTTATTGGCTATGCCTCCTACGCCACCATCGTCATCCGCTCCAACTTCAACCCGCCCATCAACGAAAATGCCCCAAAAGATGTAATGAGCTTTGTGCGTTACCTGAAGCGCGAACAATACGGCAGCCGCCCTCTGTTGTACGGCCCCTACTTTACCGCTCAACTCATCGACATTAAGCAGGGCGCGCCAGTGTATACCAAGGGTAAAGACAAGTATGAAATCACCGACCGCAAGCTGGAGTATGTGTACGAACCTGACCAGCAAACCATTTTGCCGCGCGCGTGGAACCCCGACCACAAAGATGCCTACCAGCGCATCATAGGGTTAAAGGAGGGCGAGAAACCTACCTTCGCTCAAAATCTGTACTACATGTTTCGCCACCAAATCGGCACCATGTACATGCGCTACTTCATGTGGAATTTTGCCGGCCGCGAAAGTGATGAACAAGGGGCCGACTGGCTTACGCCCGATCAGTGGTTTGCAAAAGTACCGGCCGAACTGGCCGAAAATCGCGCGCGAAACAACTTTTTCCTGATCCCCTTTGCTCTGGGCCTGGTGGGCATGTTTTACCAGTTTGTAAAGGATACCAAAAACTTTTCGGTGATAGCGCTACTGTTTGTGATGCTGGGAGTTGCCATTGTGCTTTACCTTAACTCACCCCCTGAAGAGCCACGTGAGCGCGACTACATCTACGCGGGCTCCACCTACGCATTTACGTTTTGGATCGGCCTATCGGTGCTGGCATTGGCTGATGTTTTTGAAAAAGCATTAAAGAATCTCAAAACCGCCGGCATTGCCGCCACCCTGGTGTGCCTGTCGGCCCCGGCCCTGATGGCCTGGCAAGGGTGGGACGACCACGACCGCTCCGAGCGCTACTTTTCGGTCGACTCTGCCAAAAACTACCTGGCCTCGTGTGCCCCTAATGCTATTTTGTTCACCGGTGGCGACAATGATACGTTCCCGCTCTGGTATGCCCAGGAAGTGGAAGGCTACCGCACCGATGTGCGCGTAGTGGTGCTGAGCTACTACAACACCGATTGGTACATCGACCAAACCATGCAAAAGATGAACGACTCGGAGCCCTTCCGCTACACGTTGTCGCTCAAACAGTACCAGCAGGGCGGGCCCAACGACTATGTGCGTTTTACCGACCTTAAAATACCCAACATCGATGCGCGTCAATATATTGGCCTGCTGGCGAAAGACTACGCGCAGTTGCGCTACGAAAATGCCAACATCATACCCAGTCGAAATTTAATTCTGCCGATAGATACGGCAGACGTGCGCGCCCGCGGAGTGGTACCAGAAAATCTGCAACACCTGGTGGTTGACCAGATGCAGATTAAGCTGCAGCGCGGGGGCCTCGAGAAGAAAGACCTGGCCCTGTTGGATTTGCTGGTAACCAATAACTGGGAACGCCCCATTTACCTTAACCACACTTCGATGGCGCAGATCAATCTCGACTTAACCAAGTATGCCGTTATGGAAGGCAATGCTTACCGCGTGCTGCCTGTACAAAACCCGCGGCCCGAAAAAGATTTTGTGAACACAGCGGTAGCCTTCGATAACATGATCAACAAGTTTCAATACCGTGGACTGGATAACCCTGAGGTATATTATAACGAAGACTACCGCGGCTTTGTGTTAAACCACCGCAGTTCACTCAATTCGTTAGCCGAAGCGCTGTTAGATGAGCATGAGGCGCTTCAGGCGGGCACCACCGAAGTCATCACCACGGAGGCTTCGGGCGAGAGCAAACTGGAGCAGGCAAAAAAAGTGTTGCGGTTTAGCCTGGAGAAAATGCCTGATGCAGCCGTGCGTTACGACCATACGTCCGTTACTACGGTAGAGTTGCTGTTCCGCGCAGGCGAAAAAGAAGAAGCCATTAAGATGAGCAACCTCGTGGGCAGCCGGGCCATTGAAATGGCCACCTACCTGGCCACCAAGCGTAACGGCTTAACCCTGGAACTGAGGCGCAACGTTTACATTTTAAGCGAGCTGCAACGCGTGCTTTACGAAAACAACGAGGAGGAACTGGGCAAAAAGTTTGAGGCTGCCTATGAGCGACTGATCGGGCAACTACAGTTGAATTGACAGCTGCCCCGGGCTACGCCTTGTTTAGCGTGAAATAGAACGTACTGCCCTTGCCGGGTTCACTCTCAAGCCAAATGCGGCCACCGTTCTTTTCTACAAACTCTTTACATAAGATCAGCCCCAGGCCGGTGCCTTTTTCATTGGCGGTGCCGCGGGTGCTGTAGCCCGAAGTTTTGTCAAACAATATCTTCTGAACTTCGGGCGCGATGCCCACGCCATTGTCGGCAATGGCAACCTTTACCTGCCCCTCTTGCTCAGTGGCGCTTACGCGGATACGACCACCATTTTCGGTGAACTTAATGCCGTTTAAGATCAGGTTGCGCAGAATAAGATTGATCGTGTTAAGGTCGGCCTTCACAAACGTGGAAGCAGGAACCTCGTTTTCGAGCAGCGTTTCCTTCAAATTCAGCGAGTCCAGAAGTTTAAAGTTCTCATCTACCAGGGGTTGCAACGCCAGCCGCTCGGGCTGTAGGCGGAGCTTATCCATTTGCAGCAAAGTCCAGTCAAGCAGGTTATTGATGAGCGTTTTGGTGTGATCGAACTGTACACGCAACTCTTTATTCAACCGCGAGAACTCCTCAGGGGTAATCTGCTGCTTGTCCATCATATTTAAGATAGACGATAGCGCATTAATAGGCGATCGCAAGTCGTGCGAAATGATGGAGAAGAATTTGTCTTTCACCTGGTTCAATTGCTCGAGTTCGAGCGTGCGCTGCCGGGTTTCCTCCTGGTGCTGCATCAACAGCTTGTTGATGCGTATTCTGCGCTGGCCACTGCGGTAAACGCTAAACAGCAGAATGCCTGATAACGCCACCACCACTACCAGAATGTTACGCACAAACTCCTGGCGCTGCATCGCTTCTGCCTGCGCTTCGCGGGCACGGCTCAGGGAGGCAATTTCACTGTCTTTGTTGGCAGTTTCAAACCTCAGTTGCCCTTGAAACAACTTCTGCATCATATCCTGGCTGAACAGCGAATCCTGTACCTGTTTATATTGCTTAAAGTGCGCCAGGCTTGTTTTAAAGTCGCCCCTTGCTTCGGCCAACTGGCTGAGGGTGAAATAACATTCGCGCTCCAGTTTCTTTGCATTTAGTTGTTTGGCTATCGCCAGGCTGGACTCCAGCCCGGCCACCGCATCATCATACTTTCTCTGGGCCAGGTAAATTTTGCTTTTGCCTAACTCAGCATCGGCAATACCATATTCATTGTCGGCTTTCTTGTAGAGCACCGTCATGGAGTCGTAGTAGCTAATGGCCCGGCCAAAGTCGCCTTGCTGAAAAGCAATCTGCGCCAACAGCCGCAAGGCGCGCGTCTCGATGATGGTGAGCTTGCGCGCGCGTATCTGCTTTTTTGCCTCTGCAATTTTTTTCAGCGCCTCGGCAAAGTTCTTTTGGCGCACGCGCACGTCAGCTTCTTCTAACAACAGGTACGGAAAGGCATCCAGATCGTTTACCTGGCGGGCCAGGTTAGCCGATAGCTCAAAGTGTTGCAGGGCTATATCAAACTGCCCCATCTCTTTAAATACCGAGCCCACATTCTGTAATGCGATGTCCATGCGCATGGTATCGCGCACAGCTCTGGCCGCCTGAAATGACTGAGTGAAATAATAATATGCTTCGTCAAACTCACCCAACTCGATGTAATCGTTGCCTAAAAAATTCAAGGCCTCAGAAATGAATAAACTATCGTTTAGAGCAACGGCCAGGTTGAGCGCTTGATTATCGAGCGCGAGTGCAGTAGTAAAGTCTCCGCTAAGGGAAGCTAAAAAAGCCATTTGCTTGTGGGCACGGTACAGTAGCGTTGTTTCATCTTTGGCAACCGCTTTAGCTTCATCTGCAAAGGCCTTGGCCTTATTATAGTCGAGATACTGATAGTGCTCAGAAAGTTGTAGTAATACATCTACGCGCTCAGCCGGACTCATCGTGCGCTGAAGGCTTGCCTCCAGGCTGTCGATAGGCGCCTGGGCGGTGGCCACCCAAAGTGGAGCTGACAGAAAAAGTAGAAGTAGAATTCGCTGCATAATCAGTCTCACAAGGTGGCCAATTTCCAAAATCCTATGATGATAACCAATACAAGCGCTATAGGAGTGAGGTATTTCCAACTGATGGCCATCAATTGGTCGATGCGCACACGCGGGAACGTCCAACGTACCCATATCTGTACCATAACCAAAATGAGCGACTTAGCCATCAGCCAAAATATACCCCACACGTTACCCGTGGTATACTTAGCCAGCTCGAAACCGCCAATGTCGGGTAGAGGCGTATTCCAGCTCCCAAAGAACAAGATCGCCCCCAGCACACTCACCAGCAGCATCATAGCATACTCGGCCAGCATCAAAATCGCCCAACGAAAGCCCGAGTATTCGGTTTGATAGCCCGCCACCAGCTCTGATTCGGCCTCGGGCAGATCGAACGGTGCACGGTTGCATTCAGCCAGCGAGGCCACAAAAAAAACGATCCACGAAAAAAATAGAATCGGCATCTGAAAAACATTCCACGCCAGGAAGCCCGACACGGTGATGCCCCACGATTTTACGCCCAGCAAATAAGCGCCACTGCCCTGCTGCTGCGAAATCTGCTGTAAGTCGAGTGTACCGCTCATCATCACCACACCCAGCACGGCCAGCACCAGGGGAACTTCGTACGAGATGAACTGCGCTGCAGCGCGAAACGCACCCAACGTGCTGTACTTGTTATGAGAACTCCAGCCGGCTGCCACAATACCGATCACATCGATGGAGACGATGGCCAACAGAAAAAACAAGCCTGAGGCCACAGGCGCCCCTGCCCAGCCGGGGGCCAGTGGCAACACCGAGAAGCCTGTAAAAATCGCGACAAAGATGAGCACCGGGGCGGCCTTAAACAGCCACGCGCTGGCACCCCGCGTAACAATGTCTTCCTTTTGCAACAGCTTCAGCAAATCGGCAACCGTCTGCAGCAGTCCGTAGTAACCTACCTCCATGGGGCCGAGGCGATCTTGCATGAAGGCCGATATTTTACGTTCGGCATATACTACAAAAATGGTGTAGAGCACCAGGAATGGAAGCAAAAATACCAGGGTAGACATTTTACCAAAGATGCTGAATTACTGCGAAGATCAGCGCGTGTGTATATCAATTCCATAACGCATGGCGCTGCAGCCGCAGTTGGCTGCCAAAAAACAAACGGGTGGAAGCTTCAAAGGCCTCGGTATAATCCGACACGTAAAAGTGGTGCTCCGGACCGGGCTGATGGTTGAGCAGCCCCTTGTCGCGCAGGTATTCCTTCAGTGCTGCGGCCACCACTTCAGACGAGTCCAGAATCTCCACAGGGTGCTGGCCATAAAACTCGGCAATCTCACGCTTAATAAGGGGGTAGTGTGTGCACGCTAAGATCAACACTTCGATATTGGTGAGCGCGCTGTCGCCAAGGTATTGTGCAATGATATCGTGGCTGATCTGGTTGTTGAAAAAACCTTCTTCGATCATCGGTGCCAGCAGGGGTGTAGCCAATGCCTGCAGGCGAATTTCTTTGTTCAAAACAGCCAGGCGTTTGTGGTAGACGCCCGATTGTACCGTACGTTTCGTGCCGATGAGCCCCACGGTGCGGTGGCTGTAATTTCTTGCCACCAGCGCCACCATCGGGTCTATCACATTAAGGATATGTGCTTCGCTTCGAACATACTCTTTCAAGAGTTCGTAGGCGGCCGAGCTGGCCGAATTGCAGGCAATCACAATCACTTTGCAACCCTTGCGCAACAGCACATCGGCAATCTTGATAGAGTATGCCTGGATGGCGGCTTCCGACTTATCGCCATAGGGCAGATGGGCCGTATCGCCAAAGTAAACCAAATTTTCGTGCGGCAATGCCTGTCGGATGGCATGGGCTACCGTAAGCCCACCGATACCACTATCAAAAATGCCGATGGGCGCCTGGGGTAGTACGTTCATGCCCGAAAATTACAGCACGGCCCCGCGGGAAAAAAATGGTAGAAGGCTCTCACAAAATCACAGGGTCATTTGAGATGGCTTCTGGATTGATTTTGAGATAACTTCTGGCTAATTACTGTGTGCTTTGGGCGGGTGCAAGAAAATCGAGGGCTTGCAAACGCGACTCAAACGGATGAATTTTGGTTTGATACCAACTGTTTACGCCCCATAAAATCCATTTTTGTACAGTGGTGGTACCTATAATGGCCTGACTTGAAATATACTTCTGCGCAGCAGGCAGATGGGTTTCTATATGCCGTATCATCGCGGGCGAAACGTAGGTTTTCTCGTTGAAAATACTAAGTATCGGCCACCTACCCTGGTTGGACTTCAGAAAGTCCATAGCCTGATTGACTACGTCAACACACTGTTCCCCCCGGCAATTGGAGTAATCGACCACCAACACGAGGCAGCCGTTGTGCTCAATCACGCTTACCCGATGCATAGGGCAAAGTTATGAAAAGGCAGGTGCGGATTTTGTTAAAGCGACTGCCTGTTTGCAAAAAAGTAGTTTACGCTATATTATCGGCCAGGCGGGCCAGCACAATTTCGCGCATTTCGCGGTGGCCGCAATAAGTGCATTTAAAATGCTTCATCAACAGGCCCGTTTCCGCATCGGTAGGGCGTTTCTCTACTTCCTCATAATCAATACGCAAGGTTACATAGCCACACTCGGGGCACTCTTCGGCATGCTGATAGGCATAGTACTTTTCAATTTTCTTGAAGCCCGTTTTGTCGTCATACCAAACATCGTAGTCGACCGAGTGTATCTCACTGGCCTCGTCTGCAATCATGTCAGCCTCCAGGTGGTGGTCTTCTTCCTCTTCGCTCAGCTTGCGCATGTAATTACCCTGGGGCGACAGTCTTGGCATATTCCTGAGCTTGCGCAAGCGCTTTTCAACAGAGCGCGGATAGTAAATTCGCACCACGCTGTAAAACACGAAATAAAAAATAATGGCGAAGCTCACAGTGATGAAAAGCCTCACGTAGAACCACAGCATGTCGTTGGCGATGCGATGCGAAAAAGCTGTGTTGGCAAAGAAAAACGCAGCGCCAATAAGCGCAAGCACCGAGTACCAGAAGTACTTAATCTCATAGAGGTTTACGTAATCGAACTTCTCCTTCAAATCTTTAATGGAAAAGATGCGGTATTCGTGGTACAGAAAAATAAGTATGCTTAACAACACTGAGGCCGAGCCTGCAATAACCATATTTTGATCCCAGTGTGAAGTCCAGTTGGCAGCTTCCATAGACGGTGGGTTTAGGGGTTTTTACGGATGGAAGTTAGCGCATTTTTTCATTTCATGGCAGCCACCGAATTGAAATTTGAGGGGTATTTGTAATATTGCTTCTCGGCAAAACGATTTACCTAAAAACCCATATGGCCTACAACCTGCTACGAGACAAGCGCGGAATCATTTTTGGCGCTTTAGACGAAAACTCAATCGCCTGGAAAACCGCCCTACGCGTAAAAGAAGAGGGAGGCCAGTTTACCCTTACCAACGCGCCCATTGCCATGCGCATGGGTAAGATAAACGAGTTAGCCAAGGCCTGCGAGGCGGAAATTATTCCGGCCGATGCCACCTCCGAGCAGGACCTGAATAACCTGTTTGTAAAGTCGCAGGAAATACTCGGAGGCAAACTCGATTTTGTGTTGCACTCCATCGGCATGAGCCCCAACGTGCGCAAAGACCGCCCCTATGGCGACCTCAACTACGAGTGGTTTCTGAAAACCCTTGATATCTCGGGGCTCTCTTTCCACAAACTGATGCAGACAGCCGAAAAGACAGACGCCATGAACGAGTGGGGTTCGATCGTGGCCCTCACCTACATTGCCGCACAGCGCACCTTCCCTGATTATTCCGACATGGCACAGGCCAAGGCCGTGCTGGAGTCGATCGCGCGCAGCTATGGCTACCGGTTTGCCAAACTCAAAAAAGTTCGCGTAAACACCATCTCGCAGTCGCCCACCAAAACGACAGCGGGTGCCGGTATTTCGGGCTTTGATGTGTTTTATGATTACGCCCAGATGATGTCGCCCCTGGGTAACGCCTCTGCAGAAGATTGCGCCAACTACATCATCTCCATGTTCTCTGATTTCACGCGCATGGTAACGATGCAAAACC
>Ga0224722_1001929_pt1 | contig 11259 bp, 9 predicted proteins | sample Balambano_FR1_Me_FD_161646 | JGI IMG/M metagenome (GOLD analysis project Ga0224722, IMG submission 161646) | Freshwater sediment microbial communities from Lake Towuti, South Sulawesi, Indonesia - Balambano_FR1_MetaG | ecosystem: Environmental > Aquatic > Freshwater > Lake > Sediment | place...
GTCTGAAGGAATGCCTCTTCCCCGGTCTGAAACAGAAAAGAGAACAGAAAGAGCTGTGGAGAGATTGTGGGGGATGGGGCAATGTCTTTCGGTTTCATTTTTGGTTTGCTGAGGCTTATTCAAATCTGTCTCCTCAACATTCCTGAGCTCTGCTTTGAAATAGACGGTGCTTTGGGGTGGAGAAAATTTGATTGCATTACTCAACAAATTCGTCAGCGTTTGGATAATACGATCGGCATCTGCATACACAACGGTTGACAAACCTGTTGACTGAGGCGAGATCGATAGCGTTACCTTAAATTTCTCTGCCATTGACTGCATCACGTTTGCTGTATGGATCATCAAGTCAGCAACATTGCAGCTTTTTGGGGTCATCGTTACCTTGCCGTCGCTATGATGAACTCAGCGTGAGAGGGGCAATTGCAAAGCCCTTCAACCCCCTACAGCTCGCCAGCCAGGTTGCAGCGATATTAGGTTGGCAAATGTGAGTTTAATTTTGTCCTTTCCGCCTTATCTCCGCTGCGATCGGATCTCCTGACGAAATCGCTTCGCTGCGGCTAACGGATTCGGATTCTGAACGCACTCAGTCAGCAAATTAACATCTAAGTTCGGTAGAATTTCACTTTGGGCGATCGCTTCATAACCAAAGGTTTCTAGGTCACTTGAGTCCTCGCGCAGGTGGTAGATTGCAAAGCAGTTATTTTGCCAAAACCAAACTTCCTGTATGCCTAATCGATGAAATCGCTCCAATCGATTAATGCCGCCGCTTGTGACAACGACCTCGATCGCTAAATCAGGAAACGCTTTATCGGTGCCAATGCAGTAGCTCTCGTCCGGTTCTGCACCTACCTGCTGCACCTCGCTGCGAAAGGTCGTAGAACCTGTTGGAAAATACTCTGTTTCGGTTTCTAAAAAATAAATTTCTAACAGTGTTCCAATGCGAGTTTTTTTGCTTTCATGGCGACGGCTGGGGGACACAATTTCTAATACTCCATCCAGATAATTCACCCGATACGCAAGGCTATCGTCCAGATCTGTCAGCAATGCCTCGTACTGTGCCCAGGTGACATTGGCAATAATGCGCCGCTCTTCAGGGTCATCTAGCTTCAACCGCTGCGATAAATCATTGAGAAGAAGCATAAGTCCTCAGTTTCTCTCGTCTGAACCTATTCTAGAACGCTGGTAATCGTCACCAGCGCATCAGGACAATCGCTGCCATAAATCCGCTGACGGGCTTCAGAGTCTTGATACAGGTGGGCGCGTAAGAAATAGGCTGTCCACTGGGCGATCGTCTCCACGCCCTGAGCCTGCTCCAGGGTAGGTGAACTCGGATCGGGCATTGCGCCAGGAGGATTGTTGCGATCGGTGATGCCGTAATGATTGCTGCCCTGGATGGTGATTAGCGCCTTAGGAGGAGTCTGAATGAGATCATAGGTGGCGATTGCTTCGCCTGGTGTCGCAATTCCATCGAGGCTTCCCTGCGCCAGGGCAACCGGAATCTGGCGATTAGCAGTCGGACTGAAAATTCCGGTTCTGGGGTCTTCGCTGTTCACGCCATAAAAGATGCCCGCCTTCACCGCATCCGGTCGAGAAAAGGGAGCAGAACAAAAAGGAAACATGCAAGCATTGGCGATCGCCTGAAGCCCCACAAAACCACCGTGGGAGTGACCCAGCAGAGCCATTTGAGAAGGATTCAGTTTTCGATACAGGGGCGAGGTGGGATTCGCGTTTTCTCGCTCCAGAAACGCCAGTGTTGCAGGAATTTGAGAGGCTTCAGCCAACTCGCCGGAAATCCCAAATTCGGGCAGCGATCGAATGTGAGTAGGCACGACTACTGCAAAACCATAACCCGCAACAGCGCGGGCAAACTGAGAATAGTAAGTGCGATCGACTAAAGCGCCGGGCAGCATGAGCGCAACAGGCAGGGCAGCTTCCGAAGGAGAGGGCGAAATGGTAGGCAGGTAGAGATCGGCTGGATCGTCAGCAATCGTAACCTGAAGGGTTTCGGTTTGTGCCTCGCGCAACTCTGGGAAAGTCGCAGCAGGAGAAGGACTCATTTGAACGGGAACTGCTTGAGGCGATCGATCGGGAAGCGAATGAGTAGCACTGGCAAAAAGAATTGTTAGAGTGAGAGCCGCCCCAAAGCACCCCATCCATCTCGAAAAACGTTTCATCCCTGCCTTCCTTGTTGTAGAGCAAATTATCTGTAAATCCAGTCATCTTACCGCTTCCAGCCTGTAATACAGCCTTTTTCAGGCTAATATTTTTCAAGCTAATATTTTTCAGGCTAATGAAGTACAAAAAATGAGGCGCAGAGGCACAGCTCGCACACCTCCCGTACCTTACCAGAGGGAAAAAAGCGATATCCAATCCTGTTAATTGCAGGTAATCGGAGAGGGGTGGAGGTTCATTAAGTCCATCTACTCAGTGAACTTGTTGTACTCCTTCAGGCGACAATCCTGTCAATCATCATATTATCTAAATATCACCTAATAAATATTATCTAAAAAATAACTCAACAACTGTTAAAAAACGATTCAATTTAGTCTTCCATCTTCCAACAGCGTTATAATCGCTCTCACCAAATTTTCAGGTTCTACTGGCTTAGCAATGTGTCGTTGAAACCCTGCCGCCATTGCCTGCTGATGATCAATTTCTCCCGCATTGACAGTCAGCGCAATTCCAATCGGACGATCGTCGCTCTGCGCTGAAACTGTTCTCCTCAAATCGATCGCTTTTCAGCCGCGATCGCCTTCAACAATTGTTCGATTTCACAATTAATTGTTGTTTGATCAAACCGCTGTTGAGCGATTTCCTGAGCTGCTCTTCCCACTGCTTCTGCCTGCTGGGGATTGCTAAAACACTGCTCGATCGCTTCTGTAAGCTGCTGTGGATCTCCCGGTTTGCAAAGCCATCCTGTCTTTCCTGCCTCGACCAATTCGACTGCCCCTCCAGCCGCGGCTGCCACAACCGGGCGACCACAAAGCATCGCTTCCACAATAACTCGACCGAAGGGTTCTGGAGCCGTCGAGGTGTGAGCCACCAAGTCACAGGCTGTCATTAGCTGCATCACATCAGAGCGAAAACCTAAAAACCGGACTCGCTGTTCTAATCCCAATTCTTTCACCTGTTCACGCAAGAACTGAGCATAGTTCTCCTCCCCAAACAGCGCATCTCCCACAAACAGAGCTGTCACCGATTCAGGACAACGCGCCAGTGCTTCAATCAAAATATGCTGTCCTTTCCAGGGAGAAAGCCGACTGAAATGTCCGACTAAAAACGTCTGGTCTAAGCCCAGTTGCTGTCTAAGTTGAGTGCGATCGACCCTTTGATGCTGATATTGGCTCAATTCAAAGCCGTTGTAAATTACTTGAGTTAGCGCCGGGTTTCCGCCTGCTTTCACAAACGCAGCTTGACTGGCTTCAGAATTTGCAATCACCCGCGACGCAAATCGATTGGCTAACAGAACTGCCAAACGGCGATTCGTCGGACTAAAATGATCTGCCGATAAAATATCGTGGAGATGATAAACCAGAGGACGACCCGACCAAAAACTTGCGATCGCTCCAACCACTAGAGCCTTTTGAGTATTGGCATAAATCAGGTCATAGTTTCGGGCAATTTGTGCAGTTTTGGCAATCAGCGGCAAAAGCGGTTTCAGGCTGGTGGCTCCCTTCAACAAACCGCTTTCTTTACGGACATCGATCGCAGCAGTCGTCAAAATCTGAACGGGAATATTTGCCTGCTCCAGCAGCGTTCTGAATGAACCATCCGAAAATAGCCCGACTAAACTGGTGTCTCGATACGCTTTAGCAATATCGCATAAACACAGCTCTGCTCCACCCAATTGACCGCTTTGATCCAGAAATAAAATTTTCATACCGATTGAATCATCACTGCAATCACCTGAAGGACGGCTAGAGCGGCAGAAATCGGTGCTTAATGCATCCTTCGAGCTGTCCTGTTCTCCAGGCAACTTCCATCAGCCATTCTCCTAAGCTTGCTTTATCTCGAACCGTCTTCAAAAATTTTAGCGGCAGCGTCACGCCTGCTTTAATAAAAGTCTTCCAGCTCAGAAGTTGACGGATGCAGGGGGGCTGATGTTTTTTGTACAGTAAGATTTCATACTGCCCGAACCTCCGGGTTCGTCGAAAGTTTGCCGCAAGCGTGTCGGGATAGCGAAAGTGGAGCAGCGCATTCGGGGCGTAGTATATTTTTGCGCCTGTTTTGTAGATTCGCCAGCCATAGTCAATATCCTGCAGCCTGAGCATCTCTTCGTCATAGCCTCCCACCGCTTCGTGAAGCGATCGCCGAATGCCCATATTGTTGCCACCTACGGTCGGAAAATAGGGATGATCGTAAGCAATTCCAGTTCCCTGCTCGGTTCCAAAGCACTTCACTAACCAGGGATCATTGAGTTTCCAGTGCTCATTGTGACCCGCCACAAAGTCATGTTCAAACAGCGCTTTCGCCATCGCCGCCAGCCATCCCGGCGCAACCTCGTCATCAGCATCACAGAAGATAAATGCATCTCCTGTCGCATATTTTGTTCCAACATTCAGCGCATGTGCCCTGCCCTGGCGATCGGGTGCGCTCACCCGCAACAGATGAGGCATTTGTTTTTGATAGCGTTCAATCACAGAAACAGTTTCATCCGTACTGCGATTATCAACCGCAATAATCTCCCATTCGCCATCCCATTCCTGTCTTGCAAGTGCTTCTAGCTGGGCTGGCAGGGTATCCGCTACGTTATAGCAGGCAATAATAATGCTGAGTTTCATACTTTGAGATGGATGATGCAACTGATTCAGGTTGTGAAGGGGGTTATGCTGGAGATAGCCTGAGTATGACCTGGAGAAAGGCTACCGATCCATTGAACCTCTGAACCTCAGATAGCAAAATAACAGCAATTCCTGAATGGCGCGTTGATTTAATCTTAAATCAAAAAATCTGTTTGTAAAGAGAGGTAGGTTACTTTGCTTCTTAATCAATCATCTAGAAATTTCCATAATAATTCTATGACATTCGTTGATACGATGTGAAAGCACAGGGTTTTAGCAGGAAATGAGGCATGACAGCAAGTCTGTACAACAATCCGATCGTTCTAGTATGTGCAGCAGATGACAATTACGCGATGCCTTTGGCAGTAACTGTTCGCTCTGCACTTGCTAACTTAATGAACGATTGTAAAGTTGCTTTGTACATTCTAGATGGCGGAATTCGTGAACGGAACAGACAAAAGATTCAGCAGTCTTTTAACCCAGAACAGATCAGCATTACGTGGATTCAACCTGACCCTCAAAAATTTGAACACCTGAGGCTCGATCGCTATCTCACGATCGCCTCCTATTTTCGTCTACTGCTGCCAGAATTAATTCCGGTATCTGTTAAAAAAGCGATTTATTTAGACACTGATATGGTCGTCGAAGGAGATCTGGAACAGCTCTGGCAGATCGAGATAAACGATTGCCATGTCTTAGCCGTTCAAGACGATGTTGAACAGTACATTTCAATGGCGGAAGGACTGAAAAATATTCGATCGCTGGCAATTCCTGCAGATGCAAAATACTTTAACTCCGGCTTGCTAGTGATTAACCTGGAAAAATGGCGCTCTGAAAATATTGGTCATCAAGTGCTGGAGTTCGTGAGACAGAATTCGACTGAGGCAAGACACGACCAGGATGGCTTAAATGCCGTTCTTGCAGGAAAATGGTGCGAGCTTGATCCCCGCTGGAATCAGATGCCTAAAATCTATGAATATGCCTCCTGGAAAGAAAGTCCCTACTCAGAAGAAGTCTATCGAGCAGTTTTGCAGAAGCCCTACATCATTCACTTTACGAATTCCCCAAAGCCCTGGTGTGCAGGCTTAAAAGCTCAGTGTACCCATCCTCAAAAAAATCGGTTTTACACCTATCTGGATATGACGGCATGGGCAGGCTGGCGCGATGATTTCTGGCGGCGATTGGGCAGAAAAGTGAGCAAATTAACAGGTCAGTATCGCTCTAAACTCTGATTCGGGTTAAATAAATTACATTAAGTTGCGAGGACGAGCCATCAGAGAAAATCATCAGGACAATAAAACGCTTCTCACCTGCTGGCTGACTGTTTGCCAATTGAAGTAGGTGGCTGCATAGTTCCGACAAGTCAGGCGATCGGGTAAGGCAATTTGCCCGGTCAGCAGTTCGATCAGTCGTTCAGCGATCGCATTTTCGTGAATCGAACTTGTGACCAGATCCGAAGAGAGCGGCGCAATGGTTTCGGGCATACCGCCAACAGGAGTACAAAGTGCCGGAGTCCCACAGGCTAGAGACTCCGCAAGCACCAAACCAAACCCTTCTAAGCTTTGGCTGGGAATCACCGTCAGATCCGCCGCCTGATATGCCAGAGGCAATTTCTCGTCCGGTAAAAAACCGAGCAGACGAACCTGCTGTTCTAATCCCAACGCCTGAATTTCCTGTTCCAGCGTCGATCGCAGCGATCCTTTTCCGGCAACTGCCAGCCAGACCTCAGGCACTTTAGATTTCATTTGATCGATCGCTCTGAGCAGCGTGCTCAACCCCATCCGCTGAACCAGACGACGAGGAGTAAATAAAATCACGCGATCGGGCGACCAACCTAGCTGCTGCCGCGCCTCCTGGCGAGTGAGATTGGCTTGAAAGCGATCTAAATCCACGCCACCTGGAATCACCGTAATTTTCTCCTGGGGAACTCCATATTGCTGATGCAAGATTTGACTGAATGCGTGGCTTAAGGTGATGAAGCGATCGCAGCGACGATGAACGGTTTTTTCTAGCCAATATTTCAGCCAGAACCCCAGTTTTCCTGTTCCTTCTTGCAGGCTTTCTAATGCCCAGGGTCCATGAAATGTGAATGTTGTTGGAACATCATTTGGCAGGATATCTAGAAGCGGAAAGCTGTACAGAGCAAAGTGAAGATTAATTGCATCGGGTTTGATAAATTGCCGAGCCAAAAAGTTTCGCCGAGCGGATTTGAATCGCTGCTGAACAGAGCTAGCCATTTCTCCTAAATTTGTCAGTTTAATTGGCAAGTTAACGTCAGTTTTGGGCAGGTCAAGAGCACAAAGTTCAACGCTATCCTGAGTGTCTTGATTGTAGGTGAGATGATGAATCAACTCATAGGTATAACGTTCCACGCCACCAGGATGGGTGGGAAACCAGCCCGTTCCCACAAATAGAAAACGTTTCGATAAAGGCTTTTCGGGCACAAAGTGACCAGTTGACATGGAATAGAAAGGAATGAAGAGATGAACGATAACGCAAACTATAAAGCGACAGGATTCGATCGAGTTTCAATCTGACTCGAATTGAGCCGAACAACCAGGCTGCTTAACGATGCGAACAAAGATAGCAAAGTTCTGAGTGTCAGGAGGGGCCATCTTCGAAATGCTCCTAAAACCACTCTTAATTGAGCCTGCCGCAGTTCTTTTAACACCATGCTTCGACAAAATTTCTGAGAATATCCCAGTTCCTGAAGTTTCAGAATTGCCTCAGGCGTGTGTTTATACTGCATCATCAAAGCGTGTTTTGGGTCTTTCATCCAGGAGCTGGCTCCCAAAATGCACTCCAAATAATTATCTTTCGTAACGCTAACGCTACCGTGCGCTGCACAGAAACCCGCCCAATAAATTTGCCCCATGTAGTTATGAATACTGTCAGTCCAGGTGTTTAGAGCAGCCTGAACCAGCGCAGTTCGATAAACCGTTGCCGTAATAAAAATAACGCTGCCCATGTCCTTTTCAAGACAGCGAGCAAAAACTGCTTTGCCGTCGGGATTCGCCTGATTCGTGCTGCTTTCAAACCAGTGCTCTCCTTTAATCTGCCGGGTTGCTTTGACTCGTCCCAAAAAATTGAGGTAGAGCAATGTCAAATCAGGATAGGTTTTAATTTGCTCAATCACAAAAGACAGCGCATTTTCATCGATCGGATCATCATCGCCGATCGCCCAAACATACTGACTGGTGGCAGCAGACAGGCAAAAAGCAATATTTCTAACTAAGCCAATATTCTCCTCATTTCGGTTTGCTTGAAAGGCAATGCCTCGTTCAGTCAGAATCGACTGCCATTTCCTGACAACTTCAGGCGTTTCATCGGTTGAGCAGTTATCAGAAATAATTAGCTCACAAACCAATTCAAATCCCCGAACCGCATTGGCAAACCAGGCAAGCTGTCGGTCTAATTCCTCAGCGCGGTTAAAGGTCGGGATTGCAACAGAGAGTAACCTTTCCATGAATTTAAAGGCGTAGTGGACAAAAGCGTGAAAGACAAAAATCAAACATTCTCAAAGCGGCTTGCCTGCAATTTGAAAGGCGTTAATTCGCGAATTGCCTGCATGAAGTTTTGAGCGTATTTTCGGGTTGAAAAATCAACTGCTCGCGATCGCGCCGCCAGTCCAACAGTCCGAGCAAATTCGCGATCGTCCAGGTAGCGCAAAATTGCTTTTCCTAAAGCTTCTGCATCTCCAAATGGCGTTAGCAAACCGTTCATCCCGTCGGTAATAATTTCTGTTGGTCCGCCCGAATTACTTGCCACGATCGGTTTACCCAATGCCATCGCTTCTGTAATCACAATGCCAAACGGTTCGTTATCAGACGCATGAATCAAAATGTCCATTGCCTGCATCCATTCCGGCACATTTCGCTGCAAACCTGCGAAGATGATTTGAGATTCCAGTTCTAGCATTTGAATTCGCGCTTTCAAATCTGTTTCATATTCTGGTTCCAGGTCGTGAATTCCACCCACCACAACGCAGTGCGCGTCAGGGTATTGCTGCAAAACTATTGGCATTGCTTCGACCAAAACATGAATTCCCTTCCACCGCTGCAGCCGCGCCACAATTCCAATCAGCGAACCCTGAGTCGGCAACCCCAGTTTTTGTCTTGCCTCGTTTGCCGAAGGAAGCGTTTCAGGATTAAAGTTTTCCAGCGCAACACCCGGATAGACAACGCGAATTGGACGCTGGGGGCAAAGCCGTTTCAACGCTGCCTCACCCGACCTGGAATTGATCAGCATTCCCGAAGCTGGAAGCGCCGTAACCGCTCGTTTTAACCAGCTATCATCTGGAATTTCGAGCTGAGACCAGAGTGCAGGCACATTGGCTAGCAACGCCGCAGGGCATCCATAAAAATGCGCTTTCCACATCCACGACAGAACAACATCGACTTTTTCAGCGCGTAAAATTTCAGCGATTTTTAGAATGGAAGCGACCATTCGGTGAGGTTGACTTAAGCGACCGCTGGGCACAACTCGCACCTCGATCCCGATCGCCTGAATTTGCTCGACCAGTGAACCAGCTTCCTGAAAAATCAACAGCCACTCAATATCGCTATCGCGCCCTTCCACCATCAAATCCCAAAGTCGCTTTTCACCGCCTCCCCGCTGTTCAGCCAGCGGCATAATAATTGCAACTTTCAAAGCATCACCCCCTGTAAAAAATACGATCGCTGCAAGAAATTAAAAACTTTGTTGTGGGTACAAACTTGGAGAGCTAGGGGGGTGGTTCGGGTGTCAGCGATGACCTTTCAAACCGTCTCTCAGTCAACAATTGCTCAGGCACATGACGCTGATAGTACTTGTGACCTGCCATTGCCACCCCAATAAAGCCCCAGAGAATCAGACCGCTCACCCCAATCATGGAGCTGCCAAAAATGAGCTTGCCGCAAAAGCTAATGCTCAACGCTCTGGAGGCACTTAAAAAGGCATCAAATCGAGCTTCGGAATATTTCAAAAAGTTACCGAGAATTAACAGCAGTCCGCCCAGATAGGGGATCGCTCCAAACCAGCCCAGTGTGAAAAATATATCGAGAATTCCGCTATCCAAAACCAGTTTGATAAACTTCCCTGTCTCTTCATCATAAAACCAGGTGCTGCCCAGTCCTCTGCCTTGAACTTCGGACAGAGCGATTTCTATATTTCTGTTATAGTTTTTGCTGCGATCGTTAAAGCTGCGATCGCGATCGAGCCTGCTAATCGTTTCAAGTCGATTGCTGATCGGATCTGAGAATTGATCCATTGTCACAAGCGGAACGACGCAAATTGCCAGGATTGCGATCGTCACAATTAGCCGCATTTGCAGTTTCTCTTTGAGCGACGCGAAGAAAAGCAGCAGCGCAATCAACCAGCCGCCCCACGAAGAACGAACCAGACAAAGAAGAAAGGATAAATAACCGACCGCAGCAGCCGGAAGCGTGAGCGGGTTCTGCAGGGTGAACAGCAAAATCAGACCTGTCTCCATCACCACCGCAAACGGACCCGGAGAATGCATCGTACTCCAGATCCTCAGCCCAAACGGTTCCGGAACACCACCCGTCAAAAAGTTAGCTTCCAATAACCAGAACTGATCCCATTCAGGAGCGACAATATATTGATAAATTCCGTAGGTGCCCATCACCAGGACACCCCACAAAAAAGTCTGCTGCAGCGTTTTCCGGAAATCGGGATAATTTCGCCAGTTGACGTAGATGTGAAATCCCAGAAGCAGCGGCGCGACCCAATCCAGGAGGCTCCGAACAACAGAACTCGCCGGATTATTAATCAATCCAACACAAAACCCATAGAACACGCCGATTAAAGCAAGGACGATCGGCAAACCTTCCTGCCGAAGCTCTTTGGGAAAGTGGCGAACAAGGGTAATAAAAGTGATGATTGTAACCAAATAGGGAGAGATTAAAATCAATCCTGACGGATCCCAACCGTTCTGATAATCGATGACTCGACGAATGAACGGAGTGATAAACCAAATCCACCACAAAAAACCAATATAGGAAGCAGCGTATTGAAAATAGAGAAAAACTCCCACTCCAAACGAGAGAACCGGAAAGAGAATTCGGATAACGCTGCCTGCCCCCACGATCGTACCAACTGCCGTTAATATCGTCAGCCCCAAAATGGCAAACCAGGCGGGTGCTGATTGCGTTTCTAAGAAGCTTCTTTTGATTGTGTAGGTCGGTCGCATTGGGGTTCAGGGGTTGTCAACAGTTAGTAATCGAGGAGTAGAAATCTAGTGTGTTTGTTCGTTTAGATTCGGAATGTTCAGGTTGGAATTTTGTTGAGCTGCCCTGGGGCGATCGCCCGATTTTTGCTGCCAGGTGAGCCAACCTTGCCACCGTCCTATTAATGCGGCTCGGTACTTGCGTCCTGCCAGGTGTCCTTCTTTGGGAAGAAATCGCAGCCACTGAGCCAAACCGGGCATCTTCCGAGTCCCAACTAAAACTGCCCAGACAAAAAAGAAGCACTGTTGGAT